>LDZP01000076.1_pt1 | contig 155224 bp, 116 predicted proteins | sample 615351 | NCBI WGS metagenome assembly LDZP01 (sample SAMN03408296, study PRJNA278302) | terrestrial metagenome | isolation source: oil reservoir sample I1 | place: USA: Alaska, North Slope, Ivishak formation | collected 2013
GCGTATCCGTCCTATGTTGGTTGTGATCTGGCGAGATCAATCAACAGGATACGCCACCCTCTCTACTGCCCTCCATACACAAGAACTGAGCTTAACTCGCGTCGCTGCTTGCTGGGTGAAACCGTCGTCGTCACTGAGCGCCAGGACGAAGGGGAATGGGCATTTGCACTGCTTGAGGATGAACCCAATAGCGTTGTGAAACTACATAGCAAGGTCGATGCATTGCCTGAGCAGGGTGAGCGCCGAGTGCTGGTGAAATACTTACCTGACGAAGGGGCTTACCGCAGTGTCTCGGAGCAAGCGTATCTCGAAGCACGTATTCGCTTGAATAAACTGCGGCTAAACCGGAAAAATCGCCACTTCACTGATTACTCTACTTCTCACTAATACGTTTCCACCGCCGCCACTGCTGCGCCAGCCACTGTACTACGTGCTGCCAGCCAGTGGCGGTTTGCGTTTGGTCGCCTGGGGCTAACGGGGGTGGAGCAGGGCGGTTTAGAAAGTGGCGAATGGGGTCGACCTGCGTAGGTTTGTCCAACATGGGAGCATGGCCGCAGTTAGGCACGCTAAGCGTCACAAGCTCGGGGTGTGCTTCCGCCATTCGCGGCAGCGTTTCTGGGTCTAATAGCGTCGACTCCTCGCCGCGTATCACCATCACCGGGCAGCGAATATTCGCCCATTCAGCCCACATATCACGGGGCGTATCATGTATAAACTGTTCGCCGATGCGTGGATCAAAATGATAGGTCCAGCTGCCATCTGGTAACCGACGGGCGCTGTTGAGCGCTAGTTCGCGCCATGCACAATCATGGGCGATGCCAAAGCTTGCGTAATGCTGTTTAAGTTCTTGCTGGAGTTCGCTAAATGTTGAAAAACGGTGGGTAACGCCGAAATAGCTAGACAGTCCAATAAGGCCCTGTGTGTTTAGCTCAGGCCCAACATCGTTAAGCACCAGTCGAGAAATACGCGCGCTATGCGCTGGGCTGGCGGCAATTAACATGCCTAATAGGCCACCCATTGAGGTGCCCAGCCAGTCAACGCTTTCAAGTTTGAAGTGATCAAGCAGGGCGATCGCTACCGTGATGTAGTGGCTGTAAAGATAGTCGTGAGCAGGAAAGAGTGACCAACTGGAAAGCCCACGGCCAGGGGTGTCAGGGGCAAGAATTCGCCATTCGTTGCCTAATTCCCGTGCCAGTGCACTAAAATCACCGCCATGACGAGCAAGGCCATGCCAAGCGATCAATGTACGAGGGGCATTCGGGTTCCAGATGCGAACCGCCACTTCCAGTTCGCGTACGCGAATAAACTCCAGTGAATCCATAGGGTGCTTACACTCTTAGTCAATAACCTGCAGCTAATCTCGGGTAATCATTAACTGCTTGCAATCACATGAGTATACGCACACTTGCTGCGCTGCAGCAAAAAAAGTGTTGACCCTCTTTTAGCGCTGCATCATTCGAATAGAGGCATCAATTAACTCACCGCCCCGCTCACGAATGGAGTAAGCATCTGGGTTGCGTAACCAGTCATGGAAAAGACCGCCTAGCATAGTTTGCATCATACGCGTGGCAAGAGTGGGACTAAGGTCTTTACGCAGTAACTGCTGCTGTTGGGCAAGCTCAAATACCGACAGCATCTCCTCAAAACACTCATTGCCAATTTTGTCCTGCATTTCAAGCGGGTTAATATCGCTGAAGAACTCGCAGCGGTGCAGTAAAATCGACAGTATCCGTTGGTACGACGGTTGTTCGAGGCGCACTAAGCCCGCATGGCAGGCAAGACGTATCGCTTCTAACGGTGATAGGGCAGTGTCCGTTTTGTCGACTTCATCCATTAGCGACTGGAAAGGCATGCGTACCTGTTCAACGAGTGCCATGAACAGGTCGCCTTTATTTTTAAAATGCCAATAAACCGCACCGCGAGTGAGACCCGCATGGCGAGCAATTTGCTCAAGGGACGTGCGAGCCACGCCTTTGGCAAAAAATACCTCCTCAGCGGCATTAAGCAGTGCTTCACGAGTAGCAGCAGCTTCCGCTTTCGTCTTTCTTGCCATGGAAACGCACCCTCCTTATTGACACCATATGGTCACATTTTAACCTATGCGCGAGCATATTTACATTCAAAACTGTATGGATAAATAACCGGCCTCATAACATGGATTAACAAATTCGTCATTTTGCTACTGAAGGCGTATAAACAGTCAATGAATCAGCCCACCGCTGCACTGGCGTTGTGAGCATAACGAATTAAAAAAACAGGACATTAAGGATGGCGCGAACTCCTTTTCAACTGGGCGAGCATACGATTAAGCCCGGCCAGCGTTTACAAGTGGATGTGCCGGTGGCGCGTTTATATACCCACACGCCTTTGCATATTCCCGTCGAAGTAGTGCATGGCCGCAAGGATGGCCCGGTGCTGCTGGTATGTGGTGGTATTCATGGCGATGAAATTAACGGGGTGGAAATTGTCCGCCGAGTGCTGCGTTCGAAAGCAATCAACAGTATTCGTGGCACGCTGATTGCTGTACCGGTGGTGAACGTATTTGGTTTCCTGCAGCAAACCCGCTACTTGCCTGACCGGCGCGATCTGAATCGATGCTTTCCAGGCAGCGAGTCAGGTTCATTAGGTGGGCGCATCGCAGCCCTGTTTCGCGAACAAATTGTTGATCACGCCACGCATATTATTGACCTGCATACCGGGGCTATTCATCGCACTAACCTGCCGCAAATTCGAGCCCAGCTTCGCCCTGGTAGTGAAACCGAGCGCATGGCCGATGCTTTCGGTGCGCCTGTTGTATTGAACGCAGAACTTCGTGAGGGCAGCTTGCGCCACTACGCCCAGACCCGTGGAATACCGGTGCTCACCTATGAAGCAGGTGAGGCGCTGCGTTTTGATGAGTGGGCCATTGCCCCCGGCGTTCGCGGTGTACTTCGTGTGATGCGGCGCTTAGGCATGCTGACGGGTGAGCAGCGTCGCCGCACACCAGCACCGGCTGAGCTTGCTAATGGTTCAAGTTGGGCGCGTGCACCTATCGACGGCATTATGCGTCCCAAGGTGCGTTTGGGCACCCGTGTCGCAAAAGGGGAGGTGCTCGGTAAAGTGGCCGACCCCTTTGGTAATGACGAAGGCGAAGTTCTCGCGGTTGCGGATGGTATTGTGATTGGCATGAGCCGCTTACCACTCGCCAATGAAGGCGAGGCGCTATTTCATATCGCTCGGTTTGACGAGATTGAAGAGGCGGAAACGGCTGTCGAAAGCTTTAACTCAAGTTTGGTTCCGCCGCCTGATTCACTTTATTAGCTTTGAGTCTTATCAAAAAAAACTAAAGCTCTGATAGATAATGCCTAACCGCTTTAGATGGCAAGTTGGCGTTGTCTTGACTATACCTATGTGTGGGCTTTGTTAGCGGCTACTAGAATGAGAAAAATAAAATAAATAGCCAAGCTTTCATCGTACTCGAGCGCGTGGTGCTGAAGCGCCACGTTTACCGTGACATGGAGGAATAACGATGACGAGCGATAAACCGACGAGTGATAAACCCAAGCACACCACAACGGATGCGGGCATACCGGTCACCAGCGACGAACACTCTCTTACGATAGGCCCCAACGGGCCCATTCTGCTTAACGATCATTACTTGATTGAGCAGATGGCGAACTTCAACCGTGAACGCATTCCTGAGCGCCAGCCCCATGCCAAAGGCGGCGGCGGCTTCGGGCGTTTTGAAGTTACTCACGACGTCAGCCAATACACCAAAGCGGCGGTCTTTCAGCCCGGCACGGTTACCGAAACGCTCATGCGTTTTTCCACCGTAGCCGGTGAGCGAGGCAGCCCTGACACCTGGCGTGATCCGCGCGGGTTTTCGATCAAGTTCTACACCACAGAAGGCAACTTCGACATGGTGGGGAACAACACGCCGGTATTTTTTGTACGTGATCCGATGAAGTTTCAGCACTTTATACGCTCGCAAAAGCGTCGTGCGGATACCAACCTGCGCGATCATGACATGCAGTGGGATTTCTGGACGCTGTCGCCCGAGTCCGCTCATCAAGTGGCTTGGCTGATGGGCGACCGGGGTATTCCGAAAACCTGGCGTCATATGAACGGCTACTCTAGCCATACCTATATGTGGATCAACGCAGAAGGCGAGCGGTTTTGGGTGAAGTACCACTTTAAAACCGACCAGGGAATTGATTTCCTCACTCAAGAGGAAGCGGACAAAATGGCCGGTACGGATGCCGATTACCATACCCGTGACCTCTACCATGCCCTCAAGAATGGCGATCACCCTAGCTGGACATTGAAAGTGCAGATCATGCCCTTCGATGAAGCCAAAACGTACCGCTATAACCCCTTCGATTTAACCAAGGTGTGGCCCCATGCAGATTACCCGCTGATTGAAGTGGGTAAGCTCATGCTGGATCGTAACCCGACGGATTATCACACCGAGATCGAGCAGGCAGCATTTGAGCCCAACAACATGGTGCCAGGTACCGGTTTAAGCCCCGACAAAATGCTGCTGGCGCGTGGATTCTCGTATTCCGATGCCCATCGCGCACGGCTTGGTGTGAACTATCGACAGATCCCCGTCAACTCGCCTAAATCACCGGTGCACAGCTACTCCAAAGACGGCGCTATGCGCATGCACAATGTGACCGATCCTGTTTATGCGCCCAACTCGAAAGGTGGGCCATCAGCGGATGCCGAGCGCTACCCAATAGATAACACGTGGGAAGTCAGCGGCGATTTTGTGCGCACTGCCTACACCCTGCGCCGCGATGACGACGATTGGGGCCAAGCCCATACGCTGGTGCGAGAAGTAATGGACGACGCCCAGCGCGACCGCTTGGTGTCCAACGTTATCGGCCACCTTTCGGATGGCGTCACTGATCCGGTGCTTGAGCGTGCGTTTGAGTATTGGCGCAATATCGACCAAGAAGTGGGTGACCGCATTGCCCAAGGCGTGAAGGGCGGTTAAAGCGTGTCTTGAGCTTCTGGCTCGCGCACTAAACTTAAGGCTTCATCAAATAGGCGCAATCCTGCGCCTTCTTTATGCGCGTGTTCTGACAAATGACGCCGAAAACGCCTGCCGCCAGGGCAACCCTGAAACAAGCCCAGCAGGTGGCGGGTAATGTGATTCAGCTTGGCGCCTTCATCTAAGCGCTGCTGAATGTAGGGGCGAAACGCCTTTGCTGCCTCTAAACGGCTCGCCGCTGGGCCTGTCTCGCCAAACAGCAGCTCATCAACGCCGGCTAGCAGCCACGGGTTTTGGTAAGCCTCTCGCCCCACCATTACGCTATCCACATGGGTAAGCTGCTTTTGGCACTCGGCAAGCGTTTTAATCCCGCCGTTAATGCCGATGTGTAGCTCAGGACGGCTCTGCTTCAAACGATGCACACGGGGGTAGTTTAGCGGCGGCACATCGCGGTTCTGCTTAGGCGACAAACCCTGCAGCCACGCCTTGCGCGCGTGAACGGTAAATACTTCGCAGCCTGCGTCGGCCACAATAGCGATAAACCGCTCTAGATCGGCGTCTTCATCCTGGTCATCAATGCCAATACGGCATTTCACCGTGACCGGAATAGACACCGTTGCCTGCATGGCACGCACAGCCTCGGCCACTTTTTCGGGGTAGCCCATCAAGCACGCGCCGATCATATTGTTCTGCACCCGGTCGCTGGGGCAACCCACGTTCAGGTTGACCTCGTCGTAGCCCCACGCCTCGGCAATCGCCGCGCATTCAGCCAACTCACCGGCATCGCTGCCACCTAACTGCAGTGCCAGCGGGTGCTCTACCTCGTTATAGCCCAAAAAGCGCTCACGGGGCGTTCCGTGCAAAATCGCACCGGTAGTGACCATCTCGGTATACAGCAGCGCCCTCTTGGTTAATGTGCGTGCAAATGCTCTGTAGTCTCTGGTCGTCCAGTCCATCATAGGCGCTACGGAGAAAGTTCTATCCAGCGCCGGGCGGGCAATGCCAGACTTCATGCGGGTTTGCGCGGTTGTGGTATCATTCATAACTGTTCATATTTACAGTGGTTAGGCCACGTTTTTAGCAATACGTTTTTAGCAATACGGTTTTAGCAGCACGTTTTTAGCAATACTTTTTAACAAATTAGGTGTCACAAATTTGACGCTTTCATTTGCCATATTTTGGGGCAGGGGCGGCAACGATTGTGCAGTACCCAAAAAGGGCGGCAGTTTCGCATAAACAGCCAAGCATCGCATTATATGAAAGCGTTGGTTATCTAACGTCCGGGCTTTACGCATTAAACACCGTATACACCATCTGCAATGCGAGCCCCATCAGCATAAAAGCGAATACCCGTTTGAGTAGTTTGACGGGTAGCCTGTGAGCTAGCTTCGCGCCTATGGGGGCGGTAAGAATGCTGAAAGGTGCCATAAGCAGTAGCGCGGGTAGGTAAACGTAGCCTAGTGCCGCGCTTGGTAGGCCTTGGGTAGGCCAGCCGTTGATAATGTAGCCAAGCGCCCCGGCGACGGCGATAGGCAGGCCAATGGCCGCTGATGTGCCTATCGCGCGGGGAAGCTTGACGTTGCACCAGGTCAGAAAGGGCACGGTGAGAGAGCCACCGCCAATCGCAACCAGTGCGGAAATGCCGCCTATGCCAAGACCCACACCGCTTATACCGACAGGGCTTGGTAAGCCGCGGCTCGGTTTGGGTTTGATGTTTGCTAGCATCTGCAGTGACATTAAGACCATGAAGCAGGCAAAGAAAATAGCTAGGCCGCGGGTGGGGATAAGTGCCGCGATAAACGTTGCCAAAAAAGTGCCGATGAGTATGCCAGGGGTAATAAAACGCACGATGTCCCAGCGCACGGCTCCGTGGCGGTGGTGGGAAAGCAGGCTGGCGGAAGAAGCGGGAATGATAGCTGCCATTGCAGTACCCAAGGCTAAGTGAGCAAGATGCTCGTGAGGCACGCCTTGAAGCACGAAAAGGGCGGTTAGAATCGGCACCATAATGCCACCACCACCAATACCCAATAAGCCTGCCATAAGCCCAACAAAACCGCCTAACGCTATATAGGCCAACCACCAAATGATATCCAAAGCCATTGCTCCTAAAATTTATCGCTCGTTAAGCGCATTGTACCTGAAGCAAGGCTGTCGGCGGTGGTAAGCTGCAGGTCAGGTAATATTTTGGAGTTTGTATGCGCAATGTAATAAGTAGTGCTGGCGTGTTGATGGTGTTCGTTGTGCTGCTGGTGGGCTGTGGTGAAACGGAAGAACGGCCGAGTGAATCGGTGTCAACCGTAGAACAAACATCAGCCCCTGAACCGACAGTGGCCGAGGGGGATGTTGCTGAGGCGGACGTTGCTGAGGCGGACGTTGCTGAGACGGAAGAGATAACGCCGCTAGTCGTTGAGATATCTGCGCATGTGTCGCTGCGCAGCGACCGGCGCTTAATGGTGGAGGGCGAAAGCAACCTGCCAGATGGCACCCAGATACGGATTATTGTCGAGCGCGAAATCAGCCGAGTACGGTGGCAGGCACGCACGCAGGTAGAAGATGGAGTGTTTACAGCGGGGCCTTTTGGTTCGGGCAGCGGCTTGCCGGATGGCGGCTACGATGTGCGTGTGGAAGTTTCTGAAGGCAGCGTTCAGCCAAAAGCCGTGCAGGCACGTATTGGCCACGAGGGCCAGCACCTGGCAGGAGAGCTGGTAAGCCAATCCCGCCATGGGCTGGGCCAGGTGGCCACCTACTCACGGCGTTTCTTGGTGGGGAGTGAGCCAAGGCGAACGCGTGACCAGGTGGAGGTTCTAGAGAGTCCGGGGAGGTAGACGCTTTAGGCAGGATGCCAATGGGCTAGCAGTACTGCATGAATATCGGTGTCGCTTGGGGCTTTTGCGAAGTGCTCAATGACGAAGCGATCGTCGCGCTGCACAATGTAGTGCCCCGCTTTGTGGAACACCTGGGTCGGGCCAAGTAACAGTAAATCGCCAGCGCTAACCGGAGAAAAATCTGTATCTGGGCCTGGTGTTGCCATGACACACGGTGCTTTCCAGTCAATGTTCAGCGGCAGATGGCTAGGCACTTTGATAGTGGTTGCTTGTACCTTTTCCCAGGGGAGGGGGCCGGTGTGAGACAACGTTAACAGCTCAGGAGCGCTATCACCTTCTAATAGGGTGGCCAGGGAGCAGTCGAGAGCGTCCGCGAGCGCAACAAGGCGTTCGTGACCGATCTGCTTGATTGCCCCAGATTCCCAATAGGAAATAGTGACATCTGACACGCCTACTTTACGCGCAAGGGCAGCCTTATTGAGCTTGGCCCTAAGCCGCAGTTGCTTGATACGTGAGCCTAGCGATTCCATTTCATTTTCCTGATCATGAGCTAATACACGCTCGTTGAATGTCTTCCACTAAAACAGTGGCGCGATGAACATACATTATAAGTCTGACTCTCGCTCTTGAGGTGTTCACTCAAGAGGTTGCTACAGAGCCATACTAAGCGATTGTGCTTTAACGCGCATTAGTGGACAAATAACGTTGAGTTAATTTATCTGACGCTTCCTTGCGCTAGTTGTTCCCTGCGCAGCGCTGTTGGTTGCGCTTAAGGTGCGTATAATATCGCCATGCATTTTTGCCAATAGGACGTTTTCATGACCGTACGTACTCGCATTGCGCCTTCTCCAACAGGGGACCCCCACGTTGGCACGGCTTACATCGCGCTTTTTAACCTTTGTTTTGCGCGTCAGCATGGCGGCCAGTTTATTTTGCGTATTGAAGATACTGACCGGGTACGCTCTACGCCCGAGTCTGAACAGATGATTCTTGATTCGTTGCGTTGGCTAGGCCTTGAGTGGGATGAAGGCCCCGATGTTGGCGGGCCATGTGGCCCTTATCGGCAAAGCGAGCGCGGTGATATTTACGCCCAGTACGCCCAGCAACTGCTAGATGCCGGACACGCATTTAAGTGTTATCGCACCAGTGAAGAGCTAGATGAGCTGCGTGAGGCGCGCAAAGCCGCGGGGCTTCAGCTGGCATTGAAACCCGCCGATTTGGCGTTAAGCGCCGATGAGCAAGCGCGCCGCGAGCAAGAAAGCTGGCCTTATGTGGTACGCATGAACGTTCCCACTGAAGGTGTTTGCGTGGTTAATGACATGCTGCGCGGCACTATTGAAGTAGAGTGGGCGCAGGTGGACGCGCAAATTCTGCTCAAATCAGACGGTATGCCTACGTATCACTTAGCCAATGTGGTCGATGATCATCTCATGGGCATTACCCATGTTCTGCGTGGGGAAGAGTGGATTAACTCAGCACCAAAGCACCAGTTGCTGTATGAGTATTTTCATTGGCAAATGCCGCAACTTTGTCACATGCCGCTGCTGCGCAACCCGGATAAATCGAAACTCTCTAAGCGCAAGAACCCAACGTCGATCAACTATTACCGCAAAATGGGCTTTTTGCCTCAGGCGGTTACTAATTATTTGGGGCGCATGGGGTGGTCGATGCCCGATGAGCGCGAGAAATTCAGCCTGCAAGAAATGATGGCAGAATTTGACGTGCAGCGTGTCTCGTTAGGCGGGCCGGTGTTTGATCTGGAAAAGCTGACGTGGTTGAACGGCGTTTATATCCGTGAAGATCTGGATGATGACGCGCTGTTGAGCGCCTTACGCGAATGGGCTTTCAATGAAGCCTACGTTAAGCAGATTCTGCCGCAGGTGCGGCCACGGGTAGAGACGCTTTCCCAGGTAATGCCGTTGGCAGGGCATTTTTTCTCTGGCCTTCCGGTGCTGACAAAAGAGTCGTTTGATAGCGTCAAGCTTGAGGAAGAAGAGTTAGTCAAACTGCTCCAGTTCCTTGTTTGGCGGTTCGAGGGTGTTCCTGCTTGGCATAAAGAGGCGCTGCTAGACGAAGTTAAGCTTTTGGCTGAGTGCTTTGAATTGAAAATGAAAGTGTTCCTGGCACCGGTGTTTATTGCCATTACTGGCAGCACGTCCAGCACGTCAGTGATGGACGCCATGGCGATTTTAGGCTCTGACGTTACCCGGGCACGCCTGCGCAGTGCGATAGAGGTGCTAGGCGGTGTCTCGAAAAAACAGGCGAAGCGCTTTGAAAAAGAATTTCGTGAAATCGCCTAACCGCGATTGATGTGGTGCTGACGCCAATTTCTTATCTTTCAGAAATTGGCGTTTTTCCCTGTTGACGAAGGCCTGCATAATCAGTATTATACGCTCCGTCTTAACGACATGTGGGGCCTTAGCTCAGCTGGGAGAGCGCAACACTGGCAGTGTTGAGGTCAGCGGTTCGATCCCGCTAGGCTCCACCAATTAGCACTACCCTTTGTAAAGCATGTCTACGTCCCATTCGTCTAGTGGTCTAGGACACCGCCCTTTCACGGCGGTAACAGGGGTTCGAACCCCCTATGGGACGCCATCACTTTACTACTCCCTTCTTGATCATCCTTTCCTAGCAATGAGTTTTCTCATGTGCTGGATATTTGCGTTTCTATCGCTTACAAAATCACCTACAAAAAAAGCCAAAAACGGCTTTTCTTGGACGATTTTGTGCTTGACTTGTCCACTTTTGCAATTTGGCTTTCAAGGTTGTGCACAACCCCTTGTTGTTGACGCAAAAAAACTTGAACAGAACTTAAACTCTTTAAAAACAATGGCTTATGATAGGTCAAAAAATAACCAATTTAAGGCTGACCCACTGCCCATGGCGATTCTGGGACGTTTTAAAGTGGTTGTGAACAGGGTTATCCACAGATAGTGTGGAAAACCTTTATCAATGTGCCGCGACTCAAAAGTCAAGTGCTATTAGGGCTAACGTTAGTGTTTTCATGACAGCAGAATATTCCAATCTTTGCTCATCACAGAAGTCGAGAGGGTGGGCGTTGTTCAATTGCATGCATAGCGATTAATAAGGGGCTGCTGGGTGGCGTGCTTACACAAGACCATGCTTGGGTTAGCGATAAGCTAGTAAGCGCCTGACAAGGTCTTAGGCTTAAATGCTATCAATGCAAAAGGCCACCCGGAGGTGGCCTTTTAAGTTGCTATAAACTGCGATTATGCATAGTGCAGTTTATTTCTTCGGGTAGTCACGCTTGTCATGGCCAATATACAGCTGACGCGGACGGCCAATTTTATAGCTTTCGCTGAGCATTTCGTGCCAATGGGAGATCCAGCCAATGGTGCGCGATACCGCGAAAATCACGGTGAACATGTTGGTAGGGATGCCCATCGCTTTCAGAATGATGCCTGAGTAGAAATCAACATTTGGGTACAGCTTGCGCTCGATGAAGTACTCGTCTTCAAGGGCAATCTGTTCAAGACGTTTGGCGATTTTAAGCTGCGGGTCGTCGGCCATGCCGAGTTCTGCGAGGACTTCGTCACAGGTCTCTTTCATTACCTTGGCGCGCGGGTCAAAGTTGCGATAAACGCGGTGGCCAAAGCCCATCAGCTTGAACGGGTCATCCTTGTCTTTAGCTTTATCGACAAAGCGCTGGATGTTCTCTTCAGAGTCTTCCCCGATTTCGTCCAGCATGTTCAGTACCGCTTCGTTGGCACCGCCGTGAGCGGGGCCCCATAGAGCAGCGATGCCGGCACTAATGCACGCAAACGGGTTAGCGCCCGTGGAGCCTGCAAGGCGCACGGTAGAGGTAGAGGCGTTCTGCTCGTGATCCGCATGCAGCATAAAGATGCGGTCCATGGCTTTCGCGTATACCGGGTTGACCTTGTACTCTTCGCAAGGGTTGCTGAACATCATGTAGAGGAAGTTCTCTGCATAGCTCAGGTCATTGCGTGGGTAGTTGAAGGGCTGCCCAACGTTATACTTGTGCGACATCGCCGCCAGTGTCGGCATTTTGGCGATCAAGCGAATAGCGCTAACAATCCGGTCTTCTTCCTGGGTGATATCCATGTGGTCATGGTAGAAGGCAGCTAGCCCACCTACAACGCCACACAAGATAGACATCGGGTGCGCATCGCGGCGGAACCCTTTGAAGAAGTTGTTGATTTGGTCGTGAACCATGGTGTGGTTACGAATACGCGATTCAAAATCCGCGTACTGCTCATCATTCGGCAGCTCGCCAAATAGCAGGGTGTAGCACATCTCAACAAAATTAGACTCTTTAGCCAGCTGGTCAATGGGGTAGCCGCGGTGCAGCAGTACGCCCTTGCCGCCATCAATATAGGTAATGGCAGACTGGCAGGAAGAGGTGGCCATGAAGCCGGGGTCGTAGGTAAACAGGCCTTCAGCGCCTAAACCGCGTACGTCGATAACGTCGGGGCCAAGTGTGCCGGAGTACATAGGTAGATCGATCGGTTTATCCAGACCGTCTACCGTCAATGTCGCTTTCCTGTCAGCCATGCTGGCCTCCTTTCGAATTCGGGTTGGGACGTAAAGTCATTGCTGCGCATGCCGCGCCGGCGAAAAGGCTTGCCTACTATAAAAGTGTGCGACATTTTGTCAATTAGCCTAAGCGCTAGGCATAGGTTGTGCAAATATTATTGCTATGAGTAGTTTTTGTATAATATAAAAAAGCCTACAATATAATGAGGTGCCAAAAGCTGAGCAGCAGATAAGTAAGATGCGTCATAGCGCTTGTGACATAAGGCTTGTGCAAAAGGCTTATGAAAAAAGGCTTATGAAAAAAGGCTTATGAATCTGCTCATCGATTGTCACTATAACCATGCTGCAGCGCAAAATCGACTCGGAGTAGGGCATTTTTCTTGCACCATAGTCGATTTAGGGCTGCGTTCGGTTTGTAAGCGAGGGCGAAGGTTCTTATAATCCACGGCGCGCGACCGGCAGGTAGGTGGTCGTGCCCGACTTGGCAACGGCCGAGCCCTTCCAGCAACCACCGCCCGCTCGGGCTATGCCCGACCTGCCACAGAGTGGGCCAAGAGAGTGTGTATAAAGCCGTGAATAGCAAACGACCCGTAAACTTAGATCTTTCTACGATACATTTTCCACTACCGGCACTGACGTCAATTACCCACCGCATTACAGGTGTCATCCTGTTCGTTGGCCTGATTTTCGCTTTTTGGGCGCTGGGCAAGTCTTTGTCATCTCCGGCGGGTTTTGACGCCGTTAGCAATGTATTGGCCAATAACTTTTTGGCTAAATTGATTGCTTGGGGACTGTTATCCGCTCTGGCATTCCATTTTGTCGCCGGTATTAAACACCTGCTAATGGATGCTGACATCGGAGTAACCCTTGAGGGAGGCGTACAAAAAGCGCAGATCACCGTGGTGGTCAGTGCTGTTCTGATTATTCTGGCAGGAGTTTGGGTATGGTAACTAACATCACAAGTTTTGGCCGTAGTGGGCTGTCTGATTGGCTGATGCAGCGCGTATCCGCGGTGATTTTGGCTCTTTATACCGTCTTTATCGTTGCCTACCTGCTGTTTAATCCGAACCTTGATTATTACGCTTGGAGCGGCCTGTTCAATCAAACGTGGATGCGTATCTTCTCGCTACTGGCATTTATCGCCCTAGCAGCACACGCCTGGATCGGTCTGTGGACCGTCACCACTGACTATCTCAAGTCCACTCGCCTACGCGTAAGTGCCCAAGCAATCATTATTCTGGGCATTTTCGTGTACTTGGTGTGGGGCATTCAAATTCTGTGGGGAGCTTGATTACATGTCTAATCTGCGTAGCCTGACGTTTGACGCCATTATCATTGGTGGCGGTGGCTCTGGCCTGCGAGCCGCTTTGGAGCTGGCGAAGTCCGGCAAGAAGACGGCCGTGTTATCGAAAGTTTTCCCGACCCGTTCTCACACTGTTTCTGCACAGGGTGGTATTACTTGCGCGATCGCGTCCGACGACCCGAATGACGACTGGCGCTGGCACATGTATGACACCGTTAAAGGCGGTGACTATATCGCTGACCAGGACGCAGCGGAGTATATGTGTTCTGAAGGCCCGAAAGCCGTATTTGAGCTTGAACACATGGGTCTGCCGTTTTCGCGTTTAGATAATGGTCGCATCTACCAGCGCCCGTTCGGCGGCCAGTCCAAGAATTTTGGTGAAGGTGGTCAAGCGGCGCGTACCTGTGCGGCAGCTGACCGTACCGGCCATGCACTGCTGCACACGCTTTACCAGAACAACTTGAAGAACAACACCGTGTTCCTCAATGAGTGGTACGCGGTTGATTTGGTTAAAAATGCTAACGGTGATGTGGTGGGTTGTATCGCCATGTGCATCGAAACGGGTGAAGTCGTTCACGTTAAATCCAAGGCCACGGTGCTGGCTACCGGTGGTGCAGGGCGTATTTACGCCTCTACCACTAACGCCTTGATTAACACGGGTGACGGTATCGGCATGGCAATGCGTGCCGGCTTCCCCATGCAGGACATGGAAATGTGGCAGTTCCACCCGACCGGTATTTACGGTGCGGGCACGCTGGTCACTGAAGGTTGCCGTGGTGAAGGTGGCTACCTGATCAATAAAGACGGCGAACGCTTCATGGAGCGCTATGCGCCGAACGCCAAAGATTTGGCGGGCCGTGACGTTGTCGCTCGTTCAATGGTCATGGAAATCCTGGAAGGTCGCGGCTGTGGCGAGAAGGGCGATCACGTCTTCTTGAAGCTTGACCACCTGGGCGAAGAAGTACTTGGCAAGCGCCTGCCTGGCATCGTTGAGCTTTCCAAGACGTTTGCGCACGTTGACCCGGCGAAAGACCCGATCCCCGTCGTGCCTACCTGCCACTACATGATGGGCGGTATTCCGACCAATATTCACGGTCAGGCGATTACCCAGGACGAAAGCGGCAACGATCATATCGTTAACGGCCTGTTTGCCTGTGGTGAAGCGGCGTGTGTATCGGTACACGGTGCTAACCGCTTAGGCGGTAACTCGCTGCTAGATTTGGTGGTCTTCGGCCGCGCTGCCGGCATGTTTATCGAAGGCGCATTGAACGAAGGTATCGAATACCTGGATGCTTCTGAATCTGACGTTGAGTCAGCCATGAAGCGGATCACGCGCTGGAACGAGTCAGAAGGTGGCGAAAGCATTCCTGAGCTGAAAGCTGAGCTTCAGCAAATTATGCAGACCTCGTTTGGCGTATTCCGTGAAGAGAAAAACATGCTGGAAGGCGTCGATAAACTAGCGCAACTGCGCGAGCGTATCGGTAATGCCTACCTGCCTGACAAGTCCAATGCGTTTAACACCGCCCGTGTAGAAGCACTGGAACTTGATAACTTGATGGAAGTGGCAGAAGCAACGGCGATTGCTGCCCTTGAGCGCAAAGAGAGCCGCGGCGCGCACTCACGTTACGACTATCCAGACCGTGATGATGTCAACTGGCTGAAGCACTCGCTCTATTTCCCGTTAACCAAGCAGCTGAAACAGCGTGACGTTAACTTCAAGCCGAAAACTGTTGATATGTTCGAGCCTAAGGTTCGTACCTACTAAACGCCGCATTGACGAGAGGGAGTCACTATGTCCAATCTTCAGGTATCCGTATACCGCTACAATCCGGAAACCGACTCCGCACCTTATATGCAGGAGTTTCAGGTCGATACTAAAGGCCGCGATGTAATGGTGCTGGATGTCCTTCACATGATGAAGGAACAAGACAGCGGTCTGGCGTTTCGTCGCAGCTGCCGTGAAGGCGTTTGCGGTTCAGACGGCATGAACATGAACGGCAAAAACGGCTTGGCGTGTATTACGCCGCTGTCAGATGTTGTGAAAGACAACAAGCTGGTGCTGCGCCCACTGCCGGGCCTGCCGGTTATTCGTGATATGGTCGTTGATATGGGTCTGTTCTATAAGCAGTACGAGCGTATCCAGCCGTACCTGCAGAACGATACCCCAGCGCCTGCTATTGAGCGTCTGCAATCGCCGGAAGAACGCGATAAGCTAGATGGCCTGTACGAGTGTATTCTCTGTGCATGCTGTTCAACGTCTTGCCCGTCGTTCTGGTGGAATCCAGACAAGTTTGTCGGTCCGGCTGGTTTGCTTCAGTCTTACCGCTTCCTGGCTGATTCCCGTGACACGGCCACCCGTGAGCGTTTGAGCGATTTGGAAGATCCGTTCTCGGTATTTCGCTGCCGCGGTATCATGAACTGTGTAGCGGTATGCCCAAAAGGCCTCAATCCTACTCGGGCAATTGGTAAAATCCGTGAAATGTTACTTGCTGATGCTACCTAAGCCCATGACAATTTAGGAAAAAAGCGCATGCCACTTAAGTTGGGTAACAATGCCACTTAAATCATGGCGCTTCGCTTGTTATCATAGGGTTTGTCACGCAGTGCGGCGTCACGTCGCACTGCTGGTTCGACAAGTTTGAAAGCCGGTGCCTTGGGTACCGGCTTTTGAGCATGAACTGAAGACGAAACACCGTATGGCTAAGACCGTATGATTAAGACCGTACGGCTAAGATAGTAAAGCTAATATAGTAAATGTGGCATGCAGTGCTAGATAACGAATTGCCAGATGACAAATTGCTAGACGAACAGGGTTTCCGGCCGAAGGTCGGCACCGCCGGCACATGTCCCGCCCCGCCGGCAGGGCAATAGCGATGTCGCCGCATACTTGCGACGATACCGATACCACCCCATCAGTGTAGGGTGACCGAGAGATGCAACAAGGCATAATGGAGTTGATGTGGCGTTCCTCTCACGTTAGTGGCGGTAATGCTCACTACGTGGAAGCGCTTTACGAGCAGTACCTCGCAGATCCTGAGTCTGTCCAGGACGAATGGCGCAGCTATTTTGATCAGCTGCCGCGTCCCGAGGGCAGTGCCTCACACGATGTCCCACTAAGCCCAGTCCGTGATCAGTTCTACCAGTTAGGGCGTGAAAGCCGCTCAAGCCGTGTAGTCGCCGCTGTCGATAGCGGTGAGAATAAAAAGCAGGTGAAAGTCCTGCAGCTGATTAACGCCTATCGCTTCCGTGGCCATCAAAAGGCCAATATCGACCCGCTAGGGCTGCGTAATCCCACCCCCGTCCCCGATCTCGATCTGTCGTTTCATCAGCTATCAAAAGCTGATTTGGACACCGAGTTCCAAACCGGTTCTTTCTTTTTAGGCATCGACAAAGCGCCCCTGCGCGAGATCGTGGATGCGTTGGAGCGCACGTATTGCCGCTCCATCGGCTGCGAGATCATGCATATTGTCGATACGGAAGAAAAGCGCTGGCTGCAGCGGCGTTTTGAGTCGGTACGCAGTGCGCCGGAATTTAGTGCCGATGTGCGTAAGCACGTACTGGAGCGCTTGACGGCCGCCGAAGGTTTGGAAAACTACCTGGCCTCTAAATATCCAGGTACCAAGCGCTTTGGTCTTGAAGGCGGCGAGTCTTTTGTACCGATGATGGATGAGCTCATCCAGCGTGCCGGCGGTTATGGCACCAAAGAAGTGGTCATCGGTATGGCGCACCGTGGGCGGCTTAATCTGTTGGTCAATATTTTGGGTAAAAACCCCGCTGATTTGATCGACGAATTCGATGGCAAAAAAGTCATCGAGCGCGGTTCAGGTGATGTGAAGTACCACCAAGGCTTCAGCTCGAACGTCATGTCTCCAGGTGGTGAAGTTCACTTGGCGATGTCGTTTAACCCATCGCACCTGGAAATCGTTGCTCCTGTTGTAGAAGGTTCGGTGCGTGCCCGCCAGGATCGTCGTAATGACGAAGAAGGCAGTAAAGTACTGCCGATCAACGTCCATGGTGATGCGGCCTTTGCCGGTCAAGGCGTGGTGATGGAGACATTCCAGATGTCCCAGACCCGAGCCTATAAAACCGGTGGTACGATCCACATTGTGATTAATAACCAAGTGGGCTTTACCACCTCGCATCCGCAGGATGCACGCTCCACCGAATACTGCACTGATATTGCCAAGATGGTTCAAGCGCCTATTTTCCACGTTAATGGCGATGACCCTGACGCAGTGCTGCACGCAACTCAAGTGGCTCTTGACTATCGCCAGCAGTTTAAAAAAGACGTGGTGATAGATCTGGTTTGCTATCGTCGCCGTGGTCATAACGAAGCTGATGAGCCGTCAGGCACGCAGCCGATGATGTATGCCAAGATCAAAGACCACCCCTCTGCGCGCACGCTGTATGCCCAGCGCTTAGTTGAACAGGGCGTGCTTTCGGAAGAATCTGCCAAAGAAATGGTGGAAACCTATCGCAATGATTTGGTGGCGGGTAATCACGTTGCCAATGCGTTAGTGCAAGAGCCGAATGCGACGCTGTTTGTCGACTGGGCTCCCTACTTGGGGCACGAGTGGACCGGCGACGCTGATACGACGTTTGATATGAAGCGTCTGCAGCAGCTAGCCGCCCGTATGTGCGAAGTGCCGGATGGCGTCGATGTGCAGCGCCAAGTTGCCAAAATTTATGAAGACCGACGCAAGATGCAGGCCGGCGGTTTGGCACTTAACTGGGGCTTTGCGGAAACGCTGGCCTACGCCACGCTGCTTGATCAAGGCCACCCGATTCGCATTACCGGCCAAGATGTAGGTCGTGGCACTTTCTCCCACCGTCATGCGGTGGTGCATAACCAGAAAGATGGCAGCACCTACGTACCCCTTCAGAACATGGCCGATGGTCAGCCGCGTTTCACCATTCATGACTCCTTCCTTTCGGAAGAAGCCGTGCTGGCGTTTGAGTATGGCTACTCAACCACCGCACCGAATGATTTGGTGATCTGGGAAGCCCAGTTTGGTGACTTCTTCAACGGTGCCCAAGTGGTGGTGGACCAGTTCATCTCCTCGGGTGAGACCAAATGGGGGCGTCTATGTGGTTTAACCATGCTGCTGCCCCATGGTTATGAAGGCCAAGGGCCTGAGCACTCATCAGCCCGTTTAGAGCGCTTCCTGCAGATGTGTGCCGAGCACAACATGCAGGTATGTGTGCCGACCACACCCGCGCAGATTTACCACTTGCTGCGTCGTCAGGTGATTCGCCCGCTGCGTAAGCCGCTGGTGGTGATGACACCTAAATCGCTGCTGCGTCATAAAGAAGCGATTTCGAGCCTAGAAGATTTGGCCCACGGCAAGTTCCACATGGTGCTCGCCGACCAAGCCGATCTTGCGCCGGAGAAAGTCACTCGCGTTGTGCTGTGTGCTGGCAAGGTCTACTACGACTTAGTCGCGTGGCGCACTGAGAACGAGCGCGATGACACGGCGATTGTGCGTCTTGAGCAGCTCTACCCCTTCCCGAAAGAAGAGCTTCTGGAAGCGCTCAATGGCTATGCCAACGTGGAAGACATTGTGTGGTGTCAGGAAGAGCCGTTGAACCAAGGCGCCTGGTACTCCAGTCAGCACCACATGCGTGCAGTGGCCGATATGCTGAAAGATGGCCTCGGACGCGATTTGAAATTTGCAGGACGTCCTGCCTCTGCTGCACCGGCAGCTGGCTACATGTCCGTCCATACTGAACAGCAGCGCCAGCTGGTGGAAGACGCTTTTAACCTATAAGCGGCCGCCGGATTTAAAGAACATATAAGGGAAACGACATGGCTACTGAGATCAAAGCGCCAACCTTTCCGGAATCCATTGCCGAAGGCACAGTGGCGGCGTGGCATAAAAAACCGGGTGATAGCGTTGAGCGTGACGAGCTGATTGTTGAAATTGAAACCGACAAAGTGGTGCTAGAAGTCGTCGCACCGGAAGCGGGTACCCTGACCGAGGTAATGGCCGAAGAAGGCGATACCGTTGAGTCCGAGCAGGTGCTGGGCAACATCGGTGAAGGCAGCGCATCAAACAGCAAAAAAGAAGAGAAATCTTCTGGCGGTGACAGTGCTGCAAAATCCGAGCAGAAATCTGACGCTAAGCAAGAAGACAAAAAAGCCAGCGGTGGTGGCAAAAAGCACGATGTAAAAGCCCCCAGCTTCCCTGAGTCTATTCAGGAAGGCACCGTGGCTACTTGGCACAAAAAAGTGGGCGAAGCGGTCAAGCGCGATGAAGTGCTGGCCGATATCGAAACCGACAAAGTGGTGCTGGAAGTTGTCGCACCGGCCGATGGTGCCCTGGCTGAAATTAAAGCCGAAGAGGGTAGCCAGGTAGAATCTGAAGCCGTTCTCGCCATCTTCACCGAAGGTGCTGGTGGTGATAGTGCTGGGGATAGCGGCGGCGATTCAGCGGCTAAAGCTGACGCCAGCAGCGACGACGATGGTGCCGATGAGAACGTCGGTGGCAAAATCCTCGCGCCTGCTGCGCGTAAAATGGTCGCCGAGCACGACCTGGACGTTGCCAAGATTGAGGGCACCGGCAAAGGTGGCCGCATCTTGAAAGAAGACGTTCAAAAAGCGGTGAAAGACGGCTCTGCCAAGAAAGCAGCAAAATCTGCAGCACCGGCAAAAGCCGCCGCTGCACCGGCTGCTGAAGGTGAGCGCATCGAGAAGCGCGTACCGATGAGCCGCCTGCGTCAAACCATCGCCAAGCGGTTGGTTCAGGCGCAGCAAACCGCTGCCATGCTGACCACTTACAACGAAGTGGACATGACCGAAATCATGGCTCTGCGTGCGCAGTACAAAGATACCTTCCTAAAAGCTCACGATATTAAGCTGGGCTTTATGGGCTTCTTTGTAAAAGCAGCCTCTGAAGCGCTCAAGCGCTACCCGGATGTGAACGCATCTATCGACGGCACCGACATCGTGTATCACGGTTATCAGGATATCGGCGTTGCTGTTTCCACCGACCGCGGCTTGGTCGTGCCGGTACTGCGCGACACCGACAGCATGAAAATTGCCGACGTTGAGCGCAAGATTGTCGACTTTGGCAAGCGTGGCCGTGACGGCAAGCTGGGCATGGACGACATGATCGGTGGCACCTTTACCATCACCAATGGCGGCACCTTTGGTTCGTTGATGTCGACCCCGATCATCAACCCGCCGCAAACCGCCATCCTGGGTATGCACAAAATCCAGGATCGACCAATGGCCGTTAACGGCAAGGTCGAGATCCGCCCGATGATGTATCTGGCGCTCTCCTATGACCACCGTATGATCGACGGCAAAGACGCCGTGCAATTCTTGGTGACGCTGAAAGAATTGCTGGAAGACCCTGCACGTTTGCTGCTGGATATCTAACACTGCTGGATATCTACTACTGGGTACTAAAAAAGTATAAGCGTCATCTTCATTCATTACGCTAATACTTGACCAGGATTGATCTGCAATCGTACACAGCCTCCTGCCTGCGCTGAAGAAAGCAGGGGGAGGCAAGCAAGCTAAAGGAGCCAACATGGCTGATAAGTTTGATGTGATCGTTATCGGTGCCGGCCCCGGTGGTTATGTAGCCGCCATCCGCGCAGCACAGATGGGTCTGAAAGCGGCCTGCGTCGAAAAATGGATTGGTAAAGAAGGCAGCGTTGTACTCGGCGGTACGTGCTTGAACGTTGGCTGTATCCCCTCGAAAGCATTGCTTGAAGCATCGCATAAGTTTGTGGAAGCCAAGCACGATTTCGACGATATGGGTATTCAGGCGGGCGACGTCACGATGGACGTTACCAAGATGATTGCCCGTAAGGACAAGATCGTTAAGAACTTGACCGGCGGCATTGCAGGCCTATTCAAAGCCAATGGCGTCACTGCGCTTGAAGGTACCGGCAAAGTGGTTTCTGGTAAGCAGGTTGAGGTCACCGACCTTGACGGCAACGCCACCACTTATGACGCTGACAACATCATCATCGCCGCAGGCTCTGTGCCGGTTGAAATTCCGCCGACCCCGCTGACCGAAGGCCTGATCGTTGACTCTACCGGCGCATTGGAATTCACCGAAACACCGAAGCGTTTAGGCGTTATCGGTGCTGGCGTTATCGGTCTTGAGCTAGGCAGCGTGTGGAACCGCCTGGGTTCTGAAGTGACGGTACTTGAAGCGATGGATTCTTTCCTGCCGATGGTCGACACCACGGTCGCTAAAGAAACCCAGAAGCTGCTGAAAAAGCAGGGGCTGGACATCAAACTCGGCGCACGCGTGACCGGGTCTGAAGTCAAAGGTGAAGAAGTCGTGGTGAAGTACACCGATGCCAACGGCGAACAGGAAATGACCTTCGACAAGCTGATTGTTTGCGTTGGCCGCCGCCCTTATACCAAAGGCGTGATTGCCGATGGCGTGAGCGTAGAGCTGGATGAGCGTGGCTTCATCTTCGTTGACGACCAGTGCCGCACCAATGTACCGGGCGTTTACGCCATTGGTGACTGTGTGCGTGGCCCCATGCTGGCGCACAAGGCCTCTGAAGAAGGCGTTATGGTAGCTGACATCATCGCCGGCCACAAAGCCGAGATGAACTACGACACGATTCCGAACGTGATTTACACCTTCCCGGAAGTGGCATGGGTCGGTATGACCGAGCAAGATGCCAAAGCCAAAGGTATCGACGTCAAAACCGGTACTTTCCCCTTCGCGGCAAGCGGTCGTGCTATGGCCAACAACGCCACCGAAGGTAGTGCTAAAATCATCGCCGATGCGGAAACTGATCGTATCCTTGGTATGCATATCGTGGGTCAACACGCCGGTGAAATGATCGCCCAAGGCGTGATTGCCATGGAATTCGGCTCTAGCGCCGAAGACCTAGCGCTCACCTGCTACGCACACCCGACCATGTCGGAAGCTGTGCATGAAGCAGCGCTTGCGGTTGATGGCCATGCCATTCATATGGCTAACCGCAAGAAGCGTAAATAATTCAGTAAGCAACAACGAAGCGCCACCGTTAGGTGGCGCAACACTTTCGGCTTTGTCTTAACCCACAAAGATCGAAAGAACGGGGATGACCAGTGCTTTTAAGACCGTTCTTGTAAGGCAGTTCTTGTAAGGCAGTTCTTGTAAGACAGTTCTTGTAAGAAAGTGCTTAAAAGAAAACGGGTCATCGTTCGAGTCACATGCAACCAATGGCATGAATCGATGAATCTTCACGAGTATCAAGGTAAACAGCTGTTTGCCGACTATGGTCTACCGGTGTCTAAAGGCTTTGCAGTCGACACTCCCGAAGAAGCGGAAGAAGCTTGCAAAAAAATCGGTGGTGACATGTGGGTGGTTAAAGCCCAGGTGCACGCCGGTGGCCGTGGTAAAGCGGGTGGCGTTAAGCTGATTAAAGACCCGGCTGAAGCAAAAGCGTTTGCTGAGCAATGGTTGGGCAAGAACTTAGTGACTTTCCAGACTGACGAAAAAGGTCAGCCGGTTGCTAAGATTTTGGTTGAAACCTGCACCAACATCGCCGACGAGCTTTACCTCGGTGCTGTGGTTGACCGTACTACCCGTCGCGTGGTCTTCATGGCCTCTACCGAAGGTGGTGTGGAAATTGAGACGGTTGCAGAAGAAACACCAGAGAAAATTCTTAAAGCCGAAATCGATCCGCTGGTAGGTGCACAGCCTTACCAAGCGCGTGAGCTTGCGTTTGCGCTGGGCCTGAAAGGCGACCAGATCAAGCAGTTCACTAAGATTTTCCTGGGTCTTTCCCAGCTGTTTCATGACAAAGACCTGGCGCTGTTAGAAATTAACCCGCTGGTAGTGACCGACGAAGGCAACCTGCACTGCCTCGACGCCAAACTAGGCCTGGACAGCAACGCGCTGTACCGTCACCCGGACCTGCAGGCAATGCGCGATCCTTCGCAAGAAGATCAGCGTGAAGCCGACGCAGCGAAGTGGGAACTTAACTATGTAGCGCTTGATGGCAACATCGGCTGCATGGTTAACGGCGCAGGCTTGGCCATGGGCACCATGGACATCGTTAACCTGAGCGGCGGCAAGCCGGCTAACTTCTTGGACGTTGGCGGCGGCGCGACCAAAGAGCGCGTGGCAGAAGCGTTCAAAATTATCCTCTCTGACGACAATGTTAAAGCCGTATTGGTTAACATCTTCGGCGGTATCGTGCGCTGTGACATGATTGCTGAAGGCATTATCGGTGCCGTTGAGCAGGTAGGTGTTAACGTACCGGTTGTTGTACGTTTGGAAGGTAACAACGCCGAACTGGGTGCTGAAAAATTAGCGTCTAGCGGTCTGAACATCATCGCGGCTACTAGTCTGACCGACGCGGCTCAGCAGGTCGTTAAAGCGGCGGAGGGCAAGTAATGAGCATCCTGATCGATAAGAACACCAAGGTCATCTGCCAGGGCTTTACCGGTGGCCAAGGCACGTTCCACTCCGAGCAGGCGATTGCCTACGGTACGCAAATGGTCGGCGGTGTTACGCCGGGCAAAGGCGGCCAAACGCACTTAGGCCTGCCCGTTTTCAACACCGTGAAAGAAGCGGTTGAGAAAACCGGCGCGGAAGCCAGCGTGATCTACGTTCCGGCACCGTTCTGTAAAGACTCGATTCTTGAAGCCGCTAATTCAGGCATCAAGTTAATCGTGTGCATCACTGAAGGCATCGCCACGCTAGACATGCTTGACGCTAAAGTGAAGTGCGACGAGCTGGGCGTACGCCTGATTGGCCCGAACTGCCCGGGTGTTATCACGCCAGGCGAATGCAAAATCGGCATCATGCCGGGTCACATTCACCAGCCGGGCCGCGTAGGTATCGTTTCCCGCTCTGGTACCCTGACCTATGAAGCCGTTAAGCAGACCACTGATCACGGTTTCGGTCAGTCTACTTGCGTAGGTATCGGCGGCGACCCGATTCCGGGCTCTAACTTCATCGACATCCTTGAGATGTTCGAGAATGACCCGAAAACCGAAGCCATCGTTATGATCGGTGAAATTGGTGGTACGGCTGAAGAAGAAGCCGCGGCTTACATCAAAGCCAACGTTTCCAAGCCAGTGGTTTCCTACATTGCCGGTGTTACTGCACCTCCTGGCAAGCGTATGGGCCACGCGGGCGCGATTATCTCTGGCGGTAAAGGCACCGCTGACGAGAAGTTTGCTGCCCTGGAAGACGCCGGTGTTAAAACCGTGCGCTCTTTGGCTGAGATTGGCGATGCGCTGAAAGAAGTCACTGGCTGGTAAGCCGCTGACGTTTAGCTGCACGCTATAAGGGCACCCCGAGGGGTGCCCTTATTTATTTCTGCTGTATGCATTTGTGCTATGTGCATTTGTGCGATCGCGCCGGTGAGCGCCGCAGCATTCGATAGCTATATAAAATAAATAACGGGGCACCAGCCGCCAAGTAAAGGTGGTAGCTGACTAATCGCCACACCAATACTGCCGCTGCGGCCTGCTCGCGTTCCATCAAGGGTAGCAGCAGGCTGCCAACGCCTACTTCCGCAGCGCCCGCACCGCCGGGTAAAAAGCTAAGCTGGCTGGCCGCCATGGCCAGCATTTGGGTTAGAAAGGTCCATATCCAATCCGCCTGGCCGCCTACCCCCAGCACCGCTAAATACAGCAAGCTATAGCGCATCAGCCAATGCGCGGTGGTCAGCAGCAGCATCGCGAATAGCGTGGTACGTGGAAGCGCAAGCGTGACCTTCAGCGCCTGTCGGCATTTTAATAGACGCCGCGCAAGCCAGCGACGCCGATAACGGCTGGGCCATGGCGTGTTCACTCCGGTTGAGCGCAATAGGCTCGGCAAATAGCGCATTACCACGCTCACCAGCATGGCCATCAACGCTAAACCGACCAGCGCCCACTGCACGAGTGATTGGTGGGGCCACTGGGTGTCGCTTAGCAGCGAAAAAAGCACTAAGCCGCTCAGCATAGCCAGGAAAAACAGCAAGTCACAGCCTTGGTCAATCAGAAACACCGCCGCGCCTTTGGCAGGCGGAAAACCGCGCTGGGCGAGTAGCAACAGCAGGGTGGCTGGGCCGCCACTGCCGCCTGGGGTGGCGCATAGTGCAAACTTCGATGCCAATTCAATACCCAGTGCACCACGTTGGCCAAGCTTGCCTGCACGGCCGCCCAGCATCAAACGCAGCCTCGCCGCATTAAGGTTCCAGCACACAAAAGCCACCGCCAGCATTAACAGCAATAAACTCAGCGGGAAGTGTTTGACGCGCTGCAGTGCTTCAGCGCCGCCTAGCCACGCGGTGAGCACCAGCGGTGCAAGCAGCGCCAGGGCGATCATCACGCCGTGGAGTGGCCGCCACTTCAGCAGCTGGCGACGGCTAGTGGTGTTGGTGGAGGGCATGGGGTTGGCTGCCGTGGCAAAGCTGCTGATAATGCTCCAGCAGTGAGTGCATAACGCCATCCCAGTTGAAATGGCGCTCCACATGACGACGGGCGTAGCGCCCGCTTGCGGCGAGATCATTACTGAACAGCGCCTCGCATGCCGTGGCCATGGCCGCTGGGTCGAGCGGTTTGCATAAAATTCCCGCCCCCAGCGGCACGTTTTCTGCCAACGCACCTGTGTTTGCCGCTATTACCGGGATACCACTCGCCATCGCTTCCTGGGCAATTAAGCCAAACGTTTCACGGGTACCCGCGTGTAGCAGGGCATCGCTACTGGCCAAGGCGGTCGCTACCTCGTACACGCCGCAGCAGCGGTCAATAACCGTGACATTACTGGGCACGTGATGCGGCATGCCAGGCCCCATCAGCAGCAAATGATAATCGCGCCCTAGCGCTCGCATCGTCGCCAGCAGTACATCAATATTTTTCTCGCGAGAGTTGCGCCCGACAAAGATCAGCAGCTTTTTGTCGTTGGGTATGCCCATAGCCTGGCGGAACGCCGGGTCACGATGCTGGGGATTAAATTGCGTTAAATCGACGCCCAGTGGTTGCACGCGAACGTTCTCAATACCCCAGTCACGCAGTCGATTAGCCATCGCGTTACAGGGTGTCAGCACGCTATCAAACTGGCGATAAAGCTCTGTGACATAGCGCGTTAAGCGCTTTTCAATATAGCGGCCAAAGCGGTCCCCCATTAAACGCGGAAGGTCCGAGTGATAAAAGCCCACCACCGGCACGCCCAACCGCTGACCGGCGGCCAACGCTGCCCAGGCGGTTACATAAGGGTCGCCAGCCTCAATAAGGTCAGGCTTTAGATCAATCAACGCATCGCGCCAGGGTGAGCCCCTCAGTGGAAAACGATAGCCTTGACCCAACGGGAGGTGCAGCGCCGGTAAGGTGTGATGATCGCCAAGGCTATCGCGCTCTGCCCCCGGCACCAGCAGGCTGGTGCGCAACTGTGGAATGCGCGAGAAAACGCGATGCTTGGCCTGCAAATAGGTACGCACGCCGCCGCTGGCGGGTGCATAAAACATCGTTACATCTGCAATGTGCAAGCTAACCTCCTAGCTCTCCTTGGTACTCAGGGCCGCAAAAACTGTCATCGTTTCACCATAAAGGAGAAATAAGTCAGTTCAACGACAGCTGAGCCGAGGCGTTTGTTTTGCTTATTTGTTGACTATTGGCTGAGCTAGGCTAATATACCATCCATATGGATGGTATATGGAATCCAATTAGATGGTTTTGGTGTGGGCTTGATGTTAGTACGCAGCATCAAAAAGCCGTCCGGTTACTTAGCACAACAAGGAATAACACATGAGCGTGCATGAACTTCGCCGTAAGAGCGGTGACTCCAGCGAAAAAATCACCATCAACCTTGGGGTGGTTGATCTGGGGCAGATCGATTTATTGGTTCAGGAAGGTTTTTACTCCAATCGAACCGATTTGATTCGTACCGCTATTCGTAATCAGTTGGCGACCCATGCTGACGTTGTCAAAGAGACCGTGACCCGCAAGGCGTTTGTGCTGGGGCTTGAGCACTATAGCCGTGCAGATTTAGAAGCCCTGCAGTCGGCGGGCGAGATGCTGCAGATTCAAGTGTTGGGCATGGCCAGCATTGCCGACGACGTAACGCCAGAACTTGCCCGCGCCACCATCGAGTCGGTGGTGGTGCTGGGTGCCTTGAATGCCAGTAAAGCGGTTAAGGCCGCTTTGGCGGATCGAATCCACTGAATCACTCATTCAAGCACTCACTTAATCACTACGTAATCACTCACCACGCCATCATTGAATAAGGATATTGAAGATGATCGATGCCACGATGACAAAGCGAATGGAAGAAGCAACGCGGCTAACCCGCGCGGGGAAACTGCACGAGGCTATGGCCTTGCTTCAGGGCGGCGTGCCCGAAGCGAGAAGCGCGGCAACACCTAATACACCTTATCAATCATACCAGGGCGGCAATACCTTCGACGGAACCTGCGAAGTCATTGACGGAACCTGCGAGGTCATCGACGAAGAAGCCACAGTATCGAAGCCAGATCCTGCTGAAGCGCCAACGGGAGCATTTTCACCCGACGATATTAAGGTACCTGCCGCATGGCGGGAAAAGTGGATGAAGTTTCGTGGCGGCATGGCGCATTTCGAGCAAGCTCAACCCGAGCAGGCGCGGAGCGCTGTCGAGGAGCCACAGCCTGGCGCGTTCACTGCCGGTCGTTTTACCAACCAAATCGGCACGCGTGATTACAAGCTGTATATCCCCACTGGCTATAGCGGGCAAGCGCTGCCGCTGGTGGTTATGCTGCATGGCTGCACGCAAAACCCTGATGATTTTGCCGCCGGAACCGAGATGAACCGGCTGGCCGAAGAGCAACTGTGCTGCGTGCTCTACCCAGCCCAGCCGATGACCGCCAATACCTCGAAATGCTGGAACTGGTTTAAAGCCGAAGACCAGCAGCGCGAAGGCGGTGAGCCGGCGATTCTGGCGGGCATGACCCGCCAGATCATCGACACCCACGGCCTTGATGAAAATCGGGTCTATGTGGCAGGGCTTTCGGCAGGCGCGGCCATGGCGACCACTCTGGCGATGACCTACCCGGACCTGTTTGCGGCCGTGGGCGTGCACTCCGGGTTGCCCCACGGCGTGGCCCAGAGTCTTCCCGATGCGCTGGGTGCAATGCAAGGGGGTACGGGGCCTCTTGGCGGTGGTAAACCGAAAGGAGCCGGTTGGGCATCAGAAGTACCGGCGATTATCTTTCATGGCGACCGTGACACCACCGTGCACCCCAGCAATGCGGAACGTGTTGCTGCTCAGTACCGCGCATCGGGTGCTTCCAATGTGGGCAAAGCCGGGGCGAAGGTAGAGCAGGGAAAGGTGGCTAATGGCCATGCCTATACGCGTACCACGCATCACGATGAAAAAGGCAAACCACGCCTGGAGCAGTGGCGCATTCAAGGGGCGGGTCATGCCTGGTCGGGTGGCAGCAGCAAAGGCAGCTATACCGACCCGAAAGGCCCCGATGCCACGAAAGAAATGCTGCGCTTCTTCTTGCTTCATCAGCAGGCTTGATAAAGGCTAGCTACACGACAGAAACAGCAACGGCGCCAGTAGGCACCGTTGCTGTTTGTTGCTAGATGTTTGTGCTAAGCGCCGATTTACTCGACGGGCTTTGCCACCAGCGAGCGTGTTTCTTCGCGGGCTTCGGTGAGCGCCACGCGAAGCGGGTCGCCAAGCTTGTAACGCTCTTCGCCTTCGATCTGAATCCGACCCTCTTTATCATCAATCACCACTTTGCTGCGGTCACTGTGCATTAAGGGCGCGGGCACAAACGCAGTCGCACCATTTTCCAGCAGGCGAACGCGCATACCGCCACGGTTGATGGCCATGATTTCGGCCTCAAAGGTGTCCTGGTTTTGCGCGGCAGGCGTTAGGTAACGCACGTAGAGCCAATCTTTCACATCGCGTTCGGCCATACGGTTCAGGCGGCGGCGCTCTGTTAACTGCTCGGTGAGCTGCTGGGTAGCCTCGGCGGGTGCCTGTTCGCCTTTAAGCACGCGTTTGATCAAGCGGTGGTTGACCATGTCGCCATACTTACGAATCGGCGATGTCCATGTGGCGTAGGCAGCCAGGCCCAGGCCGAAGTGCGGGCCAGGCTGGGCAGACATGCTGGTAAACCCTTGGAAGCGGCGCAGGCGCGCATCCAGCCAGGCGTCATCGCGGCTTTCCAGGGCGCGCTTAAGCTCGGTGTAGCGGGCAAGCTCGGTCAGCGCTTCGCGTTCAACCACAATCTCTTGGCCTGCCAAAAACTCCTGGGCGGCTTCGGCTTTCTCAGGCTCGAACGCGCGGTGTACGTTAAAGATACCGTGACCGATATGTTTCGCCAGGAAGTCCGCGCAGCAAGCGTTGGCCACAATCATCGACTCTTCGATCATGCGGTTAGCAATGCGGCGCTCTTCGGTGCGCACAGCCAGCACGTTGCCTGCGGGGTCTAGGTCAAACACGTAGTCGGGGCGGTCTTTAAACACCAGGGCGTGTTCGTTGCGCCAAGCGGTACGCGCTTCGGTCAAATCGCGCAGGGCGGTGAGCTGCTCGGCAATCCCATCCGCCGGTGCCCAATCGCCTTGACCTTCGATCCAGTCAGATACGCGGTCGTAAGCAAGCTTGGCGTGGGATTTGACGTTCGCCGCAAAGAAGCGGTAATCGCCGAGGCTGCCATCGGCATTGATATCTAGCGTACAGGCGAGGGCGGGGCGCTCCTGGCCTTCCCACAGCGAGCAGAGATCATCCGCTAGCTGCTCCGGCAGCATGGTCACGTTCTGGCCGGGCAGGTAAACGGTAAAGGCGCGCGTGCGGGCTTCTAAATCAGCCGCATGGCCTTCTTCCACGTAAGCGGTGGGGTCGGCAATCGCTACGCTCAACCGCCAGCCGCCTTCGGCGCGAGGTGCGATGTGCAGTGCATCATCCATGTCGCGCGTTTTCTCACCATCAATGGTGAAGAAGGGCGTTGCGGTTAAGTCTTCGCGGGTGAGGCCTTCGTCCATCAGCGGCCATTCGGTGCCCGCATCGGGGCACTCTTGCTCCAGCGCGTGGCGGGCAAGCGTGACGCGCCATGGCACCGTCGGGTCATCGCTTTTAGCGACCAATTCATCAATCTGGGCAAAGAAGGCGCGGTCGTCGGCTTTCAGCGGGTGGCGCACCAGGCGGGCTACCACCCAGTCGCCGTCGGCAATGCTGTCTTCATCCAGGCTGCGCTTAATGCGCGCCTTGAGCACATTTTTAATCGAAGGATGGTCGGGTACTACAGCAAGGCGGCCTTCGCGCTTTTGAACACGGGCAACAAACCGATCCAGCCCCGCTTCAATCAGTTTTTCAGGCTCAACGGATTTTTTGTCACCGTTCTCGTGGATAACTGCTTCCACGCGGTCACCGTGAAGCACTTGCTTCATGGCGGGCGGCGGCACGAAATAGGATTCACCGTCGTCGGTTTCGAGAAACCCGAAACCTTTGTCGGTGGCTTTGATCACCCCTTCAGCACGGGGGGTGGTTTGACGAATCTGTTGCTTGAGCTGGGCAAGCATGGCGTTATTCTGAAGCATGAGCTCAATCAGTTGGCGAGAGTTAGGGTGCCACTATACGGATTCCCGCAGGCTGCGCCAATTGTCGCCATGCGAAGTTGGCGTTGATGACGGTGAGTCAAAGGCTTACAAGCGTTCAAAGGAATCGGTTAAGCTGAATGCCCATGCCGATGGAGCGCGCTATGACCCCCCGCCTGATTGTTTCTGACCTTGACGGTACGCTGTTAGGCCGCCACCACACCCTGCACGAAAGTACCGTTGAAGTGCTGCGAGCACTGGTGAAACAGGGCCATCATGTCGCGCTGGCATCCGGTCGCCACTATCACGATATGAAGGTGTTTCGCGATGAGCTGGATATTCCCGCACACCTGATCAGCACCAATGGTGCCTATGTTCACGACCCGAAAGGCATCTTGCTAGCCGCTAATCACGTAGATCCTGAGCATGCCAAAACGTTAATTGGGCTTGCGCGCCCGCCTCAGGTACGGCTCAGCTTATATCGTGAAAGCGGCTGGCATATAGATGCAGAAGCCCCTCAATTACTGTCCCTTCACGCCTCTACCGGTTTTCGCTACACCGTCGTGCCCCCAGCGCAGATGGACACTAACGGCGTAGGCAAAGTGCTTTATCTAGGCGACCCAACGGCACTGAAACAGCTAGAAGCACATGCCCGGGCGGCTCACGGCGAAGGGCTGCATATTACCTATTCAACGGCGAATGCTTTAGAAATCATGGCCGGCGGGGTCAACAAAGGCGTGGCGCTGGCGGCGCTACTTGAGCGGCTGGGCTTAACGCCCGCAGAGTGCCTAGCGTTTGGCGATAATCTTAACGATACCGAAATGCTTAATTTAGCAGGCGAGGCTCAGGTAATGGCTAACGCACACCCTGAGCTATTCGACCGTATAAAAGGCGCTGAGCGCATCGGCCAGCACGATGAGGCCGCCGTTGCCGAGTGGTTGAAAAAGCGCTTTGGGCTGTAGAGCTTCAACAGTTACTTAAGCCACTATCACTCTTTGCGCTGCGCAGGCACGGGCTCTTTATCTAAGCGCTTGATCTGTCGCCACAGGTCTTGGCGAAGATCGGCAAGCTTAGGTTGCTCATCGGCCGTGAAAGGTACCGGGCGGCACAGGCGTTGGGCGCGAAGGCCTAAGCGTGCACTGAGTAGCCCGGTGGCGAGGCCTTGGCCCGCCCGGGCGGAGAGCCTGCCTGCCAAGTCGAGTGAGAGCATATCCATGCTGGCATCGGTGGCCAATTCGCTGGCACCGGCAAACGCCATGTTGTGCAGCACGTTGCGAAACAGCCGCAGGCGGCTGGCGTAGCCTAACTCAAGCCCGTAAAGGCGACATAACCGATCTACCATTGCCAAACTGCGCCAGGCTACCAATGCCATATCCACTAGGGTCAGCGGGCTAATGGCGACCATAATGGCGGTTTCACCGGACATACGGGTAATCAAGCGCTGGGCTTCGCGGTCGCGCGGTGCCAGCAGGTGGTAACGCAGCAGGGTTTGGAGCTCTTCGCCGCTATGGTGAGGCTGGCTGGCGCGCTGAAAGGCCAGCCAGTGCGGGTCATCATCGGCCAGTTTTAGCTGGTGCCTAAGCTGCTCGGCCATGGCGCGAGCCTGCTGCGGCGAGCGCAGCGGTAGTTCGGCAAGGTCGGCGCGCAGTTTGTCGTGGCGTTTCAGGCGGCGCAAACGTCCCAGCTCTTTAAGCAGCGAGATTCCGCCTAAGCCAATCAGGCTAATACCAAACAGCTGCCAGGCAATGGCCAGCCATTGCGATTGCGCGAGTGCATCGGGTATGCCGGTGACGAGTTCGGCGGTGCCTAGTGCAGCGCCGCCGCCCAGGGCAAATAGCAGCCCCCAGCGGCGCTTGCGCGGTGCGCCTAAGCTGGCGGCAGGCAGGGCTTTCTCTTCTGCCAGCGGTGCCAGGGGGTGATGCTCGCTGGTGTCGGCAAAGGCTTCACGTTGGCGCAACGCCGAAGCTGCTTCGGCGGCCTCTTCTGGCGTGTCATCCAGCGTAAAGTGACGGCGTGGCTGTGGGGTAGTCATGACAGTTTATCTCCAATCAGCCAGTCGATGGCGGCGTCCATGCGGATATGATCCAGCGCTTCTGAGCTGGTGGGCATTGGCCGAAAACTGGGGAAGTCGAACCCTTGCTGCTGCCAAAAATCGGCAGCGGGTAGCCGGGCGGGCACATCGCCGGGGTAAACCAATACCTCTTCACCCTCTAAGGTAGTGCCGCGCAGAGCAGGTGAGCGCTTACCCTCGTGGGTGACCTCGCGGGCTTCAGTGGCGCGAATAGCCGCTAGCGAAAGTGCTTTAACCGGCACGTTAGCAAAGCGTAGGTCTTTGAGGGGCTCTGCCAGTAAGGCTTCTAATAGCTGTACCACGTTGCCGTGTTGGTCAGGGGTAACGTGATCCGCTTTGGTAGCGGCAATGGCTAAGCGGTCGATTTTGGGCGCGAATAGGCGCGTGAGCAGGCTGCGTTTGCCGTAGTCAAAGCTGTGCATTAACTGTTGCAGCGCGTGGGAAAGATCTTCAAAGCGTTCAGGCCCGGCATTAAGCGCGCCCAGCACATCCACCAGCACGATTTGGCGGTCAAAGCGGCGGAAGTGGTCGCGGTAAAAGGGTTTAACCACCTGCTGCTGATAGTAGCGAAAGCGTGCCGCCAGGGTGGCATAAAGGCTATTGGTGGGCAGTGCTTCCAGGGTCTCTTTGGGGGTGCGAAGCGCCGGTAACGGAAAAAACTGTAGCACCGGCGCGCCTTCCAGCTCACCTGGCAGCAAAAAGCGCCCTGGCTGCAGGTCAGAAAAGCCGGCTTGTTTGGCGCGGCGCAGGCCTTGGGCATACTCCTCGGCCAGGGTCGCAAGCTGGGCTTCATCTGCTTCGCTGGCAGGGTCGAGTTGTTCCACCGCTGCCAACCACTCGCTAAACAGGCCACGGCGCTGTTCGCCTTCGTGTAGCGCTTGTGCTTGGCTCCAGCTGTAAAAGTCGTGCTGCAGCAGCGGTAAGTCGAGCAGCCACTCGCCGGGGTAGTCGAACAGATCCAGGGTGAGGTGGGCTATTTCAGGCGTTAGCCAGCCGCTGCGGGCAGGGCGGTAGCGTAGCTGTAACCGTAGTTCGCTGATGCCGCGGGTCGGTGCTGGCCAGCGCGGCGGCGTATCACGCAGCGCAGCCATGCCAGGGTCATAGGGAAAACGCGGTACGCCCAAATCAGGTTGATTAAGCCGCTGAGCACCGAGCAGGCGGCCTTCCCGTGCCGCAGGTAATAAATCAAGCCGTGCCTCAACGCCCGCGTGGCGCAGTTGATTAACCAGCGAGGTCAAAAAAGCGGTTTTACCTGCTTGAGAGAGGCCGGTGACCGCTAAGCGCAATTGGCGATCTCGCCCGCGCTCTAACAAATTGCTCAGTTCGCGACTTAACGGCTGGCGCATCCTATCGACCCCTTTGTGGTTCTTGGCTACTTTTAGCGAAAATCCGCGTAAACCCTCGCCCGATTGAGGGCGGGGATACAAGCGGGCAGCGCGCTAGCGCTGCGGGGTTGTAGTGTAGCATTCATCTGGTACTATACATTCATACAGTCAACGAGTTGAAGCGCCGTGCTGAAAGCCACCAAAGTACGCATTTACCCCACCCCCGAACAGGCTGATTTCTTGAATCAGCAATTCGGCGCGGTGCGGTTTACGTACAATAAGGCACTGCACATTATCAGCTCGCAGTACAAACGGCATGGCACTAAGCTGCGCGCTAAGAAAGACCTCAAGCCGTTGTTGGCGGTGGCGAAGAAGTCTCACAAATACCACTGGCTCAAAGCGTTTGATTCTATCGCACTGCAACAGGCGTGCATTAACTTGGATCGCGCCTTCCAAAACTTCTTTAACCCTCAGCTTAACGCCCGCTACCCTCGCTTTAAACGCAAGCATGGCAAGCAATCGAGCTATCACTGCACCAGCGTTAAGGTCGGTGATGACTGGATCAAAGTGCCGAAACTCACGCCGATTAAGGCACGACTTCACCGTGAAATAACCGGCACGCTAAAAAGCATCACCTTAACCCGCACCCCCACGGGCAAGTATTTTGCCTCACTCCTGGTGGAGGATGGTATAGAGGCACCGATACCCCTGCAAACGGTGGAGACCGTGCTGGGGGTCGATATGGGCTTGACGCATCTGGCCATCGACTCCACGGGCCGCAAGGTCGCCAACCCTCGCTTTTTAAAGCTGGCGCGTGCCAACCTACGCCGCAAACAGAAAGCGCTCTCACGCTGCCAAAAAGGCAGCAAGCGTCGTGCGAAAGCGCGGCTAACGCTGGCCAAGGCGCATGAGCGGCTGGCGAATGCGCGTGCTGACTTCCAGCACAAACTGTCTCGACAACTCATTGACGACAACCAAGCGGTGGTGGTCGAGACCCTAAACGTCAACAACCTGCTGAAAAACCGTAAGCTGGCCAAGCATATTGCGGATGCCAGTTGGCACAGCTTGATCCAAAAACTGGACTACAAGGCGAAGCAGCAAGGTAAGCATCTGATTAAAATCGACCCGTGGTTCGCCAGCTCCAAAACCTGTGCAGGCTGCGGGCATAAGGTCGAACAAATGCCGCTAAAGGTTCGCACCTGGGATTGCCCAGGCTGCGGCACCCAAGGCATCGACCGTGACGTGAACGCCGCGATCAATATTCGCCAGCAAGGCATCTTGCAACTAAAGGCCGAAGGACTGTCGGTCTCTGCCCATCGAGGCCTGTGTAAGACCGGTCACGCACCGGCTGCGGCCTAAGACGTGGTAAGCCTCACCTGTGGTCGCGTAGCGACATAGGGTGGGGAGCAGTCACCGAAACAGTAGCAGTAGCTGTGACAGCATCGGCAGGGTGGCGATCAAAAAGCCAACCCCCGCCAGGGTGTAGCCAGGCCAGCGGCGGGTCATCTTTTGCGCCAGAGTGAGGCCGACTAAGCACACCACCATACCGATTAAATTGAAGGCTAGCGTGGCGGCCTCTAACCATTGCTGCGGATCCATCGGATCTCCCTAGCTCAACGCGTAGTGAGCGTATAAACGTATGTTGAAGGTGCAAACGTATGCTGAAAATATAATAACAACGTGTTAATGAACCGAAGGTTAACCGCGGCTGAGGGTGGTGCCGAGCAGGTGCTGGGCGCCGGGCACTAGCCACACTGGGTCTAGGCGGGTATTGGCGGCTTCAACACAAATAAAGTGGCGCGCTGCCTCGGCGGGGGTGTCGCTGGGGAGGTCGCTATCGGGGTGCCACACTACCGTGGAATCACTCGATTGCTTACCGATGCGTAGGCTGCGCTGGCCATCATTGAGCAGCACGGCTTCATTGGTATGATAAATGCGGTCAACGGCACCGTGAACGGCCAGCGTGCCCTGCTGCTCGCTTTCCGCAAAGCCACGCAGTTTATCGAGGTAGCGCGCACCGGAAAGGCCTTCCAAGCGGCACTGGTGAACATCCGCAACGGCAAGGTAGGTGTGCAGCGCGCCGCTGGTTTTCACCGGCGTTTCGCCGATGTTTTCGCTAATCAACTCAACGTTTAAGCGCTGGGCGTTGGCTTGCACTACCAAGCGGGCGGTGAGCTGGGTATGCAGCGGGTGTTCCGGTGAAAGGTGGACTTCAATGCCTTCGGCGTGTTCATCAACAGCATCTAGACGCCAGGCGGCATGGCGGGCGAGGCCATGGAACGGGCCGTCGCGGTTGGGGCTTTCATCGGCATAACGCTCGTCAGCAAACCACGGCCAGCACAGTGGAATGCCGCCGCGGATAGCGCCTGGCAGCGCTTGGGGCGTAGGCGTCAGCCATAGCCAGCCGGTATCCCCCGCGGGGCAGAAGTGCAGCACTTGAGCCCCCTGCAAGCTGATCACCAGCTCCCCCCACGGCATATTGAAAAGCACCACATCGCGGCCTTCCCAACGGGCCGTTTGCTGCCCTTGGGTATGGTTAACCAGTTGTGTGAGCGAGTCGGGGGTCATGACTTTTCCTTTAAGAGTTGCCAGGTATCTATACTGAGAGGCTGCGAACAACCGATAGGCATCGAACACTAACGCTGTGTGCTATGGTAGAACAAGCGTGACGGCTAGGTAAAACGCGTATACGTAAAACTAAAACCCGTCACTTTAAACCGTAAATTTTAAAACGTTAATAAATGATAGTAAGGAGACTATATGGGCTTTATTGCATGGTTGATCATTGGTGGCTTGGCTGGTTGGATTGCCGGCAACATCATGCGCGGCGGCGGTTTTGGCATTTTGGGTAACATCGGTGTTGGGGTCGTTGGTGCGGTCATTGGCGGTTTTTTGTTCAGCCTTTTAGGCCTCTCATCCGGTGGCTTTATTGGCTCGTTAGTCACCGCGATTGTAGGTGCCGTGGTGCTCTTGTGGGTGATTAGCAAGGTGAGACAAGCGTAGCGGATCAAATAGCGACTGAATTAACCAACTGGTATGACAACCGCCCGGCCTTGTGCTGGGCGGTGTTATTTTGTATCTACCGATATCTATTAATGCCTATCAGCGCCTAATTAGTACCTACGGCTGTCGGTGTTCTCGCCACTTTCCGTTACACTAGGCGGCTTTATTCCGGCGTTTGGCTGGTGATGACATTGTGCTTTTTCGAGGTGCCTCTTGATCGATGCGTTAAATGCCTGGTGGGCCCAACAGCTAGTGCTGTGTGATTGGGCGTTTACTCCTCATCCGCTGGCGGTCGATGCAGGGGCAGCCGAGCAGCGTCTGCTGCAGCTGGGAATTACCGACCGGGGAGAGCTTGCCGAGCAGCTATTCCACGGGTTGGGAGCACCCGCAGGCCATGCCGACCGTTTGCTCTGTGCGCTTGAGTGGGCGGCGCTGGCCGGTGCCGCGGGCTGGTTAGAGACTGAGCAGGCGCGAACCTGGGCGCATCATTTAACCCGCCGCATCACCAGTGATTATAGCGATTTACGCGCTTGGCTGGCCGATTTACGCCGCGCGCTAGGTGCGCGGGGCTGGGAAGTAGGCGCTGATGATCGCTTTATTGACGCTTGCCAAGCGTTGGCCAATCTTGAATCAGACGGCGAGGGCGTTACCTGGGAGACCCTTGAAAACGCGCTGAATGAACTTCCCGCCCCCGCTTCGCTCTGGCCCCAGCAGCCCCAGGCGCAAAGCTGGCGGCTATGCGCGCTATTTCGGCCGATTATTGTCTATCCTGCTAGCCAAACCGATTGGCCTGACGCCGCCGAATGGCTGGCCCACGTGTGGGATGTCCACGACCGTGATGCGCTACTGGGGGTGATGCTCTGGTTAGGCGCTCAGGGCGAGCGCCAGCGCTGGGATATCGAAGCCCGCGAGCTATTGAGCATGGATAACGCTCAACGCATGGAGTGGCAGCGCAGCGTGGTGGAAGAGTCGCCCTATGCGCCGGTGCTGAATAAGTTCGTAAGCCAGGGGGAACCTCTAGAATGGGCGGCGTGGGATTGGCTGCGTATAGTCGAGCTTGCCTGGGCCGGGGCGTGCTGTGGCTGGCTAAACCAGGAGGAGGCCGATGACTTGGCGGGGCACGCCGCCGACTTGATCAGCCGCCGTTATCATGATTGGTACGCGGTGCTTAACGCCTATGGGCGTGGGCAGAGCCTGTTTGACGGCATTGACCGGCGGGGTAAAACGCCCAGCGAGCGGCATCAGCTACTGCTGCACAGTGCCCATAGCCCCTGGAAGCGTTCTCCCGGTGAGCTTTTAGATGAGCCTACCCGCAAGGCCTCTCAGGCGCGTATTCGGCAATGGCGTAATACACCCCATCACTGGCTGTTGGCACTGGCAAGCGTGCGCGAACCGGATGCCATGCTGCGCCAGATCGACCCCTCAGCGGCGCTGCCTGAAGAGCAACGTGCCGACGCCGCGCTGTACCTACAGGAGTCACTAGGCCTGCATGCCGATGAGGGCGCGGGGGCGTTGGCGCGTTACTGGTTGCCCGCCCAGGCGCACCATCTTAATCAGCTGGCGGCTGACGCTGTACACGGCGTTTTACCGCCCTCGCAAAGCTGGTTTGGCCAGCCAACACCCGAAGAGCTGAAGCAGCGCAACGCTCTTAAAGGCGTCAGCAGGCACGCGGCCACTATTCATATGGCTGAAAAGTTTGCTTTCTACTTACATATGTCGTTAGACAGCGGCCTGTTAGCGCATGACCCATTAATGGAATACGCTAGTGCCCTGCGCAGCTGCCTATGTCGATTTTACCCTAATGCCAAGCGCTTATTAGAAGCGTGGTTTGCCTGGGAAAGCTGCCTGCCCGAGCCTGAGCATGCCTCGCTGGTGAATGAAGTTATTTGGCACATGGAAGATCCTGGCAGCCTGTTTCACTGGCTGGACTGGCGCCACGATGCCTGGCGCGAGCCGGGTTGCCGTCCTACCTTGAGCCACTTCACCGCGATGTCGCTGGTGGGGCCATTGAACAGTGCGGTGTGGAGTGAACCACAGCCCGAGAGTGCCCGTGAGTGCGCTGAGATTCGCGAGTGGGTGGATAGCCACTACCATTTGAACAGTGCCGAGGATATGCAGGAGTTCTTGGCTTATATGCTTGAGTCAGGAGATCGCCAGGAGTATCAGATTAACTACGCCCCCTATACGCTGAACCCTGAACGGCTGGACGCTGAAATCGCCATTATGGAGTCTGGCGACTGCGCTGAAGAGGATCGCCAGCATCTCCTACGCTTGTGCCGCGTGCGCGACAATGAAGATGGCTGCAATGAGGTGGATATGGCGGCCTGGGATATTGCCCAGCTGGTGGATTTAGCCATTGCGGCGCGTCAGCTAGGCTGGCTCGATAGCGCTGCCTTTGCCAAGGTGTTGGATAGCGCTTATCAATTGGCAGCGGATCATTACGCCGGATGGCAGGAGTACGCCATGGGAATGTATGCAGGCTTCTCGTTTTTTATGGGCGAAACGCCTGAGCGGGAAAGTTTTTTAGCGGGTTTTCGCCAGGCGCTAGTGGCTTGGGTATGCGGTGCGCCGGTGTTGGCTGGCCCGTGGGTGAGCCTCGATTTTCCAGGCAATAAACCGCGCCATTTCGCGCCATTGCATATCGATACCCTTCCGGGGGATCAGCGCACCTTACATTGACGCTCGCCAAACCTATGAGAACTAGCTTATAGTCGTGAGCGTAAATAATTGGTTTAGGCATACCTTGCCCTTATCAATATTCTTATCAATGTCATGAGGTTAATCGCATGGTTGCGCTGCCACGCCCCGCTGTGACCGCTGTCCGTGTTGTAAGTGTTTGTTTTTTAGTTACGTTGTTTGCTGGGTGTGCAGGCTCTGCGCGGCAGAGCAATATGCAGGCTCCAGATAATTATTTTTCGATGTCGTTGCCAGGCATGGGGGCAAACCCGCAGATGTCGCCGGTTGACCCCATCAACGCCCAGTTGCGTAGCCTGCAAGTACCGCCGCCAACGGCGGTGCGCGAGGCGCTACTGGCACAGCACCAGCGCTGGGCAGGAACGCCGTATCGAATTGGTGGCACCTCAGAACGAGGGATTGACTGTTCTGCCTTGGTTCGCAATGTTTATCGAGACACTTTTAATTTAGAGCTTCCGCGTTCCACCCGTGGCCAAGTACACGAGGGACGCCCGATCGACCGCCAAGAGCTGCAGGCGGGCGATCTGGTGTTCTTCAATCCTCCGGGGCGCTATAACCACGTGGGAATCTATGTGGGTGATGGCTATTTCCTCCATGCCTCGACCTCTAAAGGGGTGATTATTTCCAGCCTGGACAATAGTTACTGGCGTCGCCATTACTGGCAGTCACGCCGTGCCCTGGAGCCCGCTCATTTGGCCCAGCTAAGCGGTAGTGTTTTCCAGTAGTCAGACCTTTCACTGTTAGGAATGGCATGATTGAAGCCAAAACGCGCGCCTGGTGGCGCGCCACCTTGGCGCTTTGCCTTGGTTCATTTCTTGTTTTTATTAATCTGTATGCGCCGCAACCGCTGTTACCCGGGTTAAAAGAGGCTTACGACGTCTCGACCCTGGGCGTTGGCCTGTTGATGTCGGTATCGACGCTCTCTCTGGCTCTAGCATTATTAGTATTTGGGCCGCTCTCGGATGCCATCGGTCGCGAAGGCATCATGCGCATTACTCTACTGCTTGCCGGTGCCTGTTCCATTGCCTTGGCATTCGCGCCCACCTTTGAAAGCTTATTGCTGTTGCGCCTTGTGCAGGGGTTTGTGTTGGGTGGGTTGCCGGCGGTCGCTATTGCCTGGATGGGCGATGAGTTCGAGAAGCCCGCTCTATTAAGCGCTGTGGGGCTATATATCGGCGCTAACTCACTCGGTGGAATCAGTGGGCGTATCGTCGGTGGTGCCGCGGCAGAGGTGGGCGGCCCCTCCGCGGCGTTTCTTGCCGTAGGGGTAATGACTCTGGTCGGCTGCGTGGTGTTTTGGCGCCTGTTGCCCAATAGCCGCGCCTTCACTCCCCAGCGCTTTGAACTGCGCAAAGCAGCAAGAGATCTGCTCGGCCATTTACGCAGCCCGGTGCTACTCGCCGCTTATTGCTTGGGTGGTATCAATTTTTTGATCTTTATTAACCAATACAGTTACATCACCTTTCGATTGGCGGCAGCGCCGTATCAGCTAGCCGCTAGTGGGCTGGGGCTGATTTTTTTGACCTACCTCGGCGGCACCTTCGGCTCGATGATTTCCGGGCGTTTAGCCGCGCGGTTTTCGCCTGCCGCCTGCATGATGGTGGGCGTGATGATTATCATGCTGGGCACGGCGATCACCTTATCGAATTCGCTAGTGATGATTATTGTCGGCTTAAGCGTTAATGCCTTTGGCTTTTTCCTGGCGCATTCGCTGGCTTCAAGCTGGGTAGGGCGTTATGCCCAGGGCGCTCGGGGCAGCGCTTCTGCGCTCTATCTGGTGTTTTACTATGTAGGGGCGAGCTTAGGAGGGTTCTGGCTGGAGCCGTTCTGGCGCTGGGCCGGTTGGCCGGGGGTGAGCGTAGGTTCGTGGCTGCTGCTCAGCATTACGCTGATGATCGCTTTCGGCCTATGGCGTTTTGAGCGTCGCCAAACGGTTAGCTAGCGTTGTGTTAGTTAAGTTTTAAAGCAATAGGCATAAAAAAGGTGACCCGCAGGAGGCATAAAAAAGGTGACCCGCAGGTCACCTTTTTTGAACGCTTTCTTCAGAACAAGCGCGCGGGCGTTTTAGTGCTCAACGCCGCCTTCACCGTGCACGTGGCCGTGCTCAACTTCTTCAGCACTCGCTTCACGTACTTCAGCGATCTCAACGTCAAAGTTGAGCTGCTGGCCTGCCAGCGGGTGGTTGCCATCAACAACGACCGTGTCGCCTTCAACTTTCTTGACGGTAACCATCAACGGGCCGCCTTGAGTCTGGGCTTGGAACTGCATGCCCGGCTCAATGCTCTCAACGCCCTGGAAGGCATCGCGAGGTACTTCTTGCATCAGCTGCTCTTGTAGCTCGCCGTAGCCTTCTTCGGGAGATACAGTGACGTTTAGCTTGTCACCTGCTACACGGCCTTCTAAACCTTTTTCAAGGCCCGGAATAATGTTGCCAGCGCCGTGCAGGTAAGTGAGCGGCTCACGGCCTTCAGAACTGTCTAGCACTTCACCTGCATCGTTGGTCAGGGTGTAGTGAAACGCGACAACCGAGTTTTGCGCAATTTGCATGGAATAACCTTTCGGTGAGTGCATGTCCCAACATGGTAACGCGTGTGGGTCGGCTTGTCAGGGGGTAAGCCGGGTTTTTCCACCCTCAAGCCTTTAGCGGTATTGCGCCTGGGAGGGTCCGAGGATACCCTACAGCAACCACTTTTCCACCTGACATACACTCACTGGAGTCCGTTATGACCATTTTCTTGATTTGGGTTGTTGCCTTTGTCCTGATTGCTTATTTTGCTAATAAGCGTTGGGAAAGCGGCTTTAGCCAAGGGCTAGACAAAATGTTGCCTAGCGTGATGAAAAGCCACGGCGACAACCGCTATATGTGGGTAGCTGCCGTTGCAGTGCTGGGCGCGACGACATTGATCCGCCCCGTTGATGTGCTGCTGGTGGTCATTTTGCTGGCATTGATTGGGTTGGCGGTGTTCAAACTGGCCAACTGGGCGAGCAGCAAAGCCACTCATTAAAGCGACTCATTAAGAGCCCCGCTTTAAAAGCAAAACAGCCCGGCCATGTTGATGGTCGGGCTGTTTTTTTATGGTGTTACTTAATATTTCATGGTGTAAGTTAATAGGGCGCAACGCTCATGCTGGCCCCGCTACCAATCAAGCGTACTCGCTGGCCGGCCTGGAACTGACGGTCTGCACGTTGAACAACGACAACATCGGTACCGTCATCACGACGAATTTCCATTTCCAATGCGTTAACGCGGTTAGTCGCATCTTCAGCGGCCGTACCCGCTACTGCACCGCCTAGGGCACCTGCAACCGTTGCCAGCTGACGACCCGAGCCGCCGCCTACCTGATTGCCCAGAAGCCCACCGATAACCGCGCCACCACCGCTGCCTAACAGACCGCCTGCGCGGCTTTCAGCCTGAATCTGTACCGGACGAACCGCCACGATGGTGCCATAAGTGACGCTTTGCCCCGTTTGCGCTTGGCTGCCGCGATAAACATCGCCAGAGTAGCCAGCCGTGTTGGCGCAGCCTGCTAGCGTGAGAATACTTAGTGCGGCAACAGGTAAGAGAAGACGTTTCATTAAAACCTCCGTGGCATATCTATTCGTATAACCATCATAGGATTGATAGTAGTTTAAAATTGATAGCAGTTATAGAACGGTGTTCGTTAATAGTAACCGATGCTAATACTTTTGACCAGCAAGCGGCAGAAAAGATCAAAGCTGAATACTGAAAACGGTAGCTAAAAAAGTAGCCAATAAAAATAGCATAGACGAGAGTGTAACAGCGTAATAAGAAAACAGTGTGTAAATAGCGGTAGGTAACCAACAGGCAACCTGGCCAACAGGCAACCTAACCAACAGGCAATCAAAAACAGGAGACCCGGAGGCCTCCTGCTGCAGATTTTACAAAGTGGATTTTACAAAGTGAGAAGGCGTTAACGCCTGCTCATTAGCCAAACTGGTTCATGGTGTTGTCTTTACCGCCGGCTTTGAGTGCTGCATCGCCGTGGAAGAACTCTTTGTGGTCATCACCGATATTGGAGCCAGCCATATCCTGGTGGCGAACCGTGGCGATTCCCTGGCGAATTTCCTGGCGCTGTACGCCTTTCACGTAAGCCAGCATACCTTCGTCGCCGAAGTAGCCTTTTGCCAGGTTGTCGGTAGACAGCGCCGCCGTGTGGTAAGTCGGCAGAGTGATTAAGTGGTGGAAGATACCCGCTTCGCGAGAAGAGTCGCGTTGGAAGTTGCGTGTCCACTCATCGGCTAACTGGCCAAGCTCGGTGTTGTCGTATTCAACGCTCATCAGCTGGTCACGCTGGTAAGCGGAAACGTCTTTACCTTCTTTCTCCCATGCATCAAACACTTGCTGACGGAAGTTGAGCGTCCAGTTGAAAGACGGTGAGTTGTTGTAGACCAGTTTTGCGTCAGGGCAAACTTCGCGAATGCGGTTAACCATGCTCGCAATCTGGCCAACGTGAGGCTTCTCGGTTTCGATCCACAGAAGGTCAGCGCCGTTTTGCAGGCTGGTGATGCAGTCAAGAATAACGCGGTCTTCGCCGGTGCCTGCTTTGAACTGGTACAGGCCTGATGCCAAACGCTTGGGTTTAACCAGTTTACCGTTTTGCTTAATCACCACGTCGCCGTTGTTGATGTCGTCAGCGTTCTCAATAATATCGCCATCGAGGAAGCTGTTGTACTGGTCGCCCAGATCGCCTGGCTCGTTGGTGACGGCAATTTTCTGCGTCAGGCCAGCGCCGAGTGAGTCGGTACGCGCAACGATAACGCCATCTTCAATGCCGAGTTCCAAAAAGGCGTAACGCACGGCGTTGATTTTGGCCAGGAAGTCTTCATGGGGAACGGTGACTTTGCCATCCTGGTGACCGCACTGCTTCTCATCAGAGACCTGGTTTTCCAGCTGGATGCAGCAGGCGCCTGCTTCAATAAACTTCTTGGCTAGCAGGTATGTGGCTTCTGCGTTACCAAAGCCTGCATCAATATCGGCAATGATCGGTACGATATGGGTTTCGTAGTTATCAATTTTGCTGATCAGTTCTTGCTCTTTCGTTTTGTCACCCGCCTCTTTAGCATCATCCAGCGCGCGGAACAGGTGGTTAAGTTCCCAAGCATCGGCTTGTTTTAGGAAGGTGTAGAGCTCTTCGATCAGATCCGCAACGGAGGTCTTTTCATGCATGGATTGGTCGGGCAGCGGGCCAAACTCGGAGCGCAGCGCGGCGACCATCCAGCCAGACAGGTACAGGTAGCTACGTTTGGTGGTGCCAAAGTGCTTTTTGATTGAGATTAGCTTCTGTTGACCAATAAAGCCGTGCCAGCAGCCCAGTGACTGGGTGTACTTTGCGGTATCGGCATCATAGGCGGCCATATCTTCGCGCATGATTTTGGCGGTGTAGCGAGCGATGTCCAGGCCGGTGTGAAAGCGGTTTTGAGCACGCATACGGGCGGCGTACTCAGGTTTGATGGCTTCCCATTTGCCGCCTTGTGCTTCGCGTAGTTGGGCCATGGCTTTGATATCGTCGAGTAGTCCTGACATGAGCTAACCCTCTTTTTTGGTCGTGATGGTGTTTGGACGTAGTAGTGTTTGGTCGTGATAACGTTTTTAATATCAGTGTTTGTTTATGTTGCACCTGCGAAGTTGCACTCAGCATCATCGAATTTCGCGTTTTTGTCTTTACGCCAATCGTCTCTAATCCAATCGTCTTAGGAGTAGAGCCCGCAGTGTTAAAGGCATCAACCGCTTCGCTATGACGCTGCAATGCAATAACTATCCACTAGGTTGGCTCATTCAACAATTGACACTTGGGGGCACAGGGCGTTGTAACCTGACTACAGCGGGGTAGCAAAGGGGTGGGTTTGTGTAGTGGTTTTTCGTCAGGTGGGCGTCAAGAGAGCATAAAAAAGCACTGCCGGAGCAGTGCTAGAGATTCATCAAGCTAGTTAATTACGCGAGCGAAAGCGTCATTTCCCGGTGGGGGATGCCCGCATCCAGAAACTCATCGCCGTGGGCGACGAAGCCGAGACGTTGATAAAATGCCAAGGCATGAACCTGCGAACTTAGCGCTGCTTGAGCGTGGCCCGCATGGCGAGCCGCCTCAATTGCCGACCGCATCAGCAGTGCGCCAATGCCCGTGCTGCGGGCACCTGCAAGCACCGCGACACGGCCAATATGCCCATCAGGCAGCAGGCGGGCCGTGCCTACCGGTTGCCCGTCAAGCATGGCCAGAAAGTGCTGGCACTCAGGGTCCAGGCCATCCCACTCTTCCTCCTGAGGCACGTTCTGCTCGTCGATAAAGACTGCTCGCCGAATCTCACTGGCCGCCGAGCCAAGGGTGTCCCAGTCGCCGGTGCTAATGCTTGCCACTGCCATTAATTAATATTCCTCGTCGTCATCACCTTCATCATCACTCATAAAGCCGAGGCTGCCGGAGTTAACCAGCTGTGTAAGCAGTGCCGCTGCGCCCTCAAGCTCAAGGTCATCGGCGTAAAGCGGCGTGGTGTCGGCTAGGCGCTTGGCTAACTCTGCCGGGCAAGCATGGCCGTCGCCATCCACAAACAGCGTGGTGCCGCTGGCATCACTACGCCAGGCGAAGCGCGAACCGGGCATATGATAGAGCGGATCACCATCTTGTAGTTGAGCAACAAGCGCCGCTTCGTCCAACGGCGTTTCTAGTGGTACTACTTGATCGACATATTTTGGCTGAGTCATTACTCGGCCAAACCACTGAGCGACCTGGGTAGGATTATCCAGCGTTGAGATAATCAGCTGGCGCATACGCTCGACCGCAGTGTCATCCAGTTCACCTGCCTGCTGAGCAGGCGCCATGCCCGCATCGCTGTAACGCTGGGAAGCAGGCAGCTGCTCGCCCAGGTAGTCAGCGTAGGAGGTGATGGCCTCATCGGCGGAAGGTGCGCGAAAACCAATCGAGATGGTCATGCAGTCATCGCTCTGGCTAACGCCGTGGTGCGCCCAGCCAGGAGGAAGATAAAGCATGTCGCCGGGTTCAAGCACCCAGTCAGAGTCTGTCTCTACGGTGAATTCCTGCAAAATGCGCAGGTCGATACCTTGGATAATGGGGGCATCGTCGGTCAGTTTGCCGCCCAGCTGCCAGCGGCGGTGGCCACTGGCTTGGAGTAAAAAGACATCGTATTGGTCAATGTGCGCGCCCACATTGCCGCCAGGAGGCGCGTAGCTGATCATTACGTCATCGAGCCGCCAGCGGGGCAGGAAGTCAAACTCATCCAGCAGCGCCGCCACCGAGGGCACGTAGTGGTCAACTGCCTGAACCAGCAGGCTCCAGTTAGTTTCTGGCAGCCGCTCAAAAGTGGCTTCATCGAAAGGGCCATGGGAGACCTGCCATGGGCCATCGGGCCCATCCTCTTCAACCAGGCGCGCCTCAATGCCTGGCTCGCAGGCGAGCCCCGCTAGTTCATCGGCCTCAATGGGGCTAATGAAATCGGGCATCGCGCCGCGGATCAGCAGCGGCTTTTGCTGCCAATAATTGGCCAAGAAGTCTGCGGCAGTAAGGTCGCCCAGCAGGGTGAGAGGCTTATCGTGATGGCTCATGGCTGTTCCTGGCGTTAGTAAGATGGCGTAATGAAATGTCTTTATAAAATGTTGTTATAAAGAGCTTAGCTGCTGCGTCAGCGCTTCGGCCTGAGCCTGGGCATTACCAATATAGTTGGCCGGTGAAAGCGCCTTCAACTCGGTTTTGACTTCGCTGGGCAGTTCCAGGGTATCAATAAACGCTGCAAAGCCCGCTTGGTCAATACGTTTGCCACGGGTCAGCTGCTTGAGTTTTTCATAGGGCTTTTCGATGCCGTAGCGGCGCATTACCGTTTGAATCGGCTCGGCAAGCACTTCCCAGCTGTTATCCAGGTCAGCCGCTAAGCGTTCGGGGTTGGCTTCCAGCTTGCTGATACCTTTCAGGCTGGCGTGGTAAGCAATTAACCCATAGGCCAGGCCTACGCCCAGGTTGCGCAGCACGGTGGAGTCGGTCAGGTCACGCTGCCAGCGGGAAATCGGCAGTTTTTGTGCCAGGTGGCTAAGCACCGCATTGGCCAAGCCCAGGTTGCCCTCGGAGTTCTCAAAGTCAATCGGGTTAACTTTATGCGGCATGGTGGAGGAGCCAATTTCGCCTTCCACCGTGCGCTGCTTGAAGTAGCCCAGGGAAATATAGCCCCATACGTCACGATCAAAATCAATCAGGATGGTATTGAAGCGGCAAATGGCATCAAACAGTTCGGCGATGTAGTCGTGAGGCTCAATCTGGGTAGTGTAAGGGTTGAACGTGAGCCCTAAACCTTCCACAAACGTGCGCGCATTGGCTTCCCAATCGATGTCTGGGTAGGTGGTTAGGTGAGCGTTGTAGTTGCCTACGGCGCCATTGATCTTGCCCAGCACTTCCACCGCTTCGACCTGCTTTAGCTGGCGCTTCAGGCGATACGCCACGTTGGCCATCTCTTTGCCCAGGGTCGTGGGCGTTGCGGTCTGCCCGTGGGTGCGCGATAGCATCGGCTGGGCGGCGTGGGCAATGGCCAGCTTGGCGATGTCATCGGCCACTTCGTGCATGGTGGGCAGCATGGCGTTTAGGCCATCGCTGAGCATGACGCCGTAAGAGAGGTTGTTGATGTCTTCGCTGGTGCAGGCAAAGTGAATGAACTCGGTGACCGCATGCAGCTCAGCCTGACCCGCGATTTTCTCTTTTAGGAAGTACTCCACGGCTTTGACATCGTGATTGGTGGTGCGCTCAATCTCTTTGATGCGCTCGGCATCTTCAAGCGAAAACTCGCGAATCAACTGCTCAAGAAAGGCGGTCGCTTCAGCGGAGAGAGGCGGCACCTCGGTAATTTGCGTGTGCTCTGCCAGGCGCTGGAGCCAGCGAACTTCCACAATCACACGGGCGCGGATCAGGCCGAATTCACTGAAGTGTTCGCGCAGGGCGGCCGCTTTAGAAGCGTAACGGCCGTCAACGGGGGAGAGAGCGGTCAGAGCGGAGAGTTGCATGGCATGGTTTCCAGGTAGTTCGAGGAGAAAATTAATCGAGAGTAGGCTAGTCGAGAGCAGGGCTAGTCAAGCGCAAGACGTTTAAATAGATGAGCGGACTAGCTGAGGCTGTCTAGCGCACGACGAAGCGCTTTGCGCTGGAAGACCAGCTTCCAGCGTCGCCCGCCTTGCTGGTGCCACAATAGCCCAAAGCGAATGCCCGCCATTAAGCAGGCGCGCACCCGCTCGGGCATCATGCGGCTTTGCAGTAGCGAAGGGTCGCCTTGCACCACAATGCGGGTTTTGAAGGTGGAAATGGTCTCTTGGTAGGCTTCACCTAGGCTTGCAATCACGTTTTCATGGGTGGTGCCGAAGTGCTCGGCTTGCCCTTGAATGCGGGTAAGCTTCTGGCCGAGTGAATCCATCATAGCGGTGTTGGTGCGCAGCTTATTCATTAGCAGCAGCAGCGAAAAGCCGTAGCGCAGCACCACTGGGTTCGCCTGCTTGCGACCCACCAACGCTTCCAGCGTATCCAGGCCGCGGCGAAGGTTGTTGGGGTGCCCGCCGTAAATGGCTTCAAAGCTTGGCGGGTTGGTATCCACGGTGGCCTGAATCAGCGTTTCCCAGGCGCGAGTGTCGACCTGGCCGGTGCGGGCGAGCTCGTCGACTAGGCTGGCGGCTTGAAACACGCCAGCCAAGGCAAGCGCCTGGCGGGCGGCCGGGGAATCTGGGGCGCGATGAATCGGCGTGGTGGGATTCATGCAGCAGCCTCCGTGGGTTTTTTCCAGGTAGCGCGGATAACGCCGCCGCCCAAGCAAATGTCGCCATCGTAAAGAACCAGCGATTGGCCAGGGGTGACCGCCCACTGCGGGTCGTCGAAGGTGACCTCTACACCGCCGTCGGGCAGCACGCGCATTTCGCAGCCACAGTCGCTTTGCCGGTAGCGGGTCTTGGCAGTAAAGCGGCCCTGTTGAACCGGCGGCTCGCCCGCTACCCAGTCCATGGCTTCTGTCGCCAATATGTCCGAGAAGAGCAGCGGGTCATGCTTACCCTGCACGGCGATCAAAACGTTCCGATCAAGGTCTTTGGCCGCCACGTACCAGGGCTCTTCTGAGTAGTTGGCAAGCCCGCCAATGCCCAGACCCTGGCGCTGGCCTAAGGTGTAGTACATCAACCCCATATGTTCGCCAATTACATCGCCATCGGGCGTTTCGATGTTGCCAGGCTGTGCGGGTAGGTATTGCTGCAGGAAATCGCGAAAACGCCGCTCGCCGATAAAGCAGATACCGGTGGAGTCTTTTTTCTTGGCGGTAATTAACCCGTGCTGTTCAGCTAAGGCACGCACGGCGGGTTTTTCCAGCTCACCCACGGGGAACAGCGTGCGGGCAATGGCGGCTTCTGGCACCGCGTGCAGGAAGTAGCTTTGATCTTTGTTGCCATCCAGGCCTTTTAGCAGGCGCGGGCGTCCTTCACGCACGCCTTGCCGCACATAGTGGCCGGTAGCGATTTTCTCAGCCCCCAGCATTTCGGCGTACTCAAGGAACACCTTAAACTTGATTTCCCGGTTGCACAGAATGTCCGGGTTGGGCGTTCGGCCGGCCTTGTATTCGGCTAAAAAGTGCTCGAAGACGTTATCCCAATACTCTGCGGCAAAGTTGGCGGTATGCAGTTTGATACCCAGCTTTTCGCAGACGGCTTCGGCGTCGGCGAGATCTTCTTTAGCTGTGCAGTACTCGGTGCCGTCGTCTTCATCCCAGTTTTTCATAAACAAACCTTCCACCTCATAGCCTTGCTGCATGAGGAGAAGGGCAGAAACGGACGAATCGACGCCGCCAGACATCCCGACAATCACTTTGCCGTTAGTGGAGGGCTTAGCGGTGGATGACATAGCAGTGGATGGCATAGGCATCCTCAGTAAAAAGTGTGCAAGAGATTGGGCGACGATTATACACGATGGGGGGTGGCCTTGCGTACTGCGCTCGGCTTCACTCCCGAATCACCGCCAGTGGATAACAAAGCCCGCTGAGCGCATCTTCAATACGTTTGAGTACCAGCGGGCTGCGTAGGCGAGCCTGTTGATCTAGCGCGCGTATTTGCGCCAGCGTTAACCAATGGGTGGCGGTAATATCAGGGTCAAGAGCGAGATCGAGCTGATTAAGCGGCTCGGCAATAAAGCCATGGCTGTGGAAGGTCTGCCCATCGTCGGTATGAAATACATACAGCCCCAGATAACCGGTGAGCGACACGCGCCAGGCGGTTTCTTCCTGCACTTCGCGCAGAATAGCGGCCATGGGGCCTTCGCCGGGTTCGATATGCCCGGCGGGCTGGTTAAACACGCTGTATGGGCCGCCGCGCTGTTCTTCTACCAGCAAATAGCGCTCACCCTGCTGAATCACGCAGGCTGCCGTGCTGCGAATTAGGCTCATGATGGCTTCCTGCGTTTTGTGGTGGGCCGCGCTCGTTGATCTTTTAGCTTCTTGGCTATTCGCTGATTAGGCGGCGGATTAGTCGGCTGGGGTGCGTGTAAAATTTCTTTGCGCCATTGGCCGGGGGCTAAGCCATCCAGCCGCCAGGGGCCAATCGCTACGCGAATCAAACGCAGCGTTGGAAAACCGACATGGGCGGTCATACGGCGCACTTGGCGGTTGCGCCCTTCATTGATGGTTAGCTCTAACCAGCTGGTTGAAGGGTGGCGTTTGGGGTCGATAGCGGGCTGGCGCGGCGCGGTAATGGGGGGCGCTATTTGGCGTGCCTTGGCGGGCAGAGTAGGGCCATCTTTTAGCGTAATGCCCTGGCGCAGCGCTTTTAACGCCGCCTCATCAATGTGCCCCTCGACCTGAGCCCAGTACGTTTTGGGCTGTTTGTGACGGGGGTGGGCAATACGGTGAATGAGGCTGCCGTCATCGCTTAATAGCAGCAGGCCTTCCGAATCATAATCAAGCCGCCCGGCGGCATACACGCCCGGCACCGTAATGACATCGGCTAATGTGTCTCGGCCTTGCTTATCGGTAAACTGAGAGAGCATACGGTAGGGTTTATGCAGTAAATATAAAGTGCTCATGATCTCTTTAGGGGTTGCCCTTGATTTGTCGACAATCTCTCATGTGATTAAAATGCAGCGCTGGTATACTTTTCAAAACGGTCTCAATAACCAGTTCAGCAATCAGCGCAACAGCCAACGATCGATCATTGAGAAAGCTAGAAAAGCTAGATTAGAAAAGCTAGATAAAGCCAAATAAAACGGCCCCGCCTGCTTCGCGGCATGGTCTCTCGTTGAATAAGTCGCGTCGCTCAGGGTCTTTATAATCACAGCGATAGAAAAAAGAGGTTAACGCAAAATGTCGAAAACGCCGAAGATCATTTACACGCTCACCGACGAGGCACCTGCGCTCGCAACATATTCTTTGCTACCGATTATTGACGCCTTCACCGACGCTGCGGGTATCGAAGTGGAAACCCGGGATATCTCCCTGGCGGCGCGCGTTCTTTCTTTATTTCCCGACTATTTGACCGAAGAACAGCGTATTGAAGACCACCTGGCCGAGCTGGGTGCACTGGCCAAGGTTCCCGAAGCCAATATTATCAAGTTACCGAATATCAGTGCTTCCATGCCGCAGCTGCGCGCCGTCATCAAAGAGCTGCAGGAGCAGGGCTACGCACTGCCTGAATACCCTGACGACCCAAGCAGCGATGAAGAAAAAGATATCAAAGCGCGCTACGACAAAGTGAAAGGCAGCGCGGTTAACCCCGTATTGCGTGAAGGTAACTCCGACCGCCGTGCACCAAAGGCCGTCAAAGAGTACGCCCGCAAGTACCCGCATTCCATGGGGGAGTGGAGTCAGGCATCGCGTACCCACGTTTCGCACATGCACAGTGGCGACTTCTACCACGGCGAGAAGTCGATCACCCTGGACCGCGCCCGCAACGTCAAGATGGAGCTGATCACTGCCAGCGGTGAAACCAAAGTGCTCAAGCCGCGGGTCGAACTGCTGGAAGGCGAAATCATCGACAGCATGTTTATGAGCAAGAAAGCACTGCTGGACTTTTACGAGCGTGAAATCGAGGATGCCCGCAAGACCGGCGTGATGTTCTCACTGCACGTAAAAGCAACGATGATGAAAGTCTCGCACCCGATTGTGTTCGGTCACTGCGTTAAAATTTTCTACAAAGACGCTTTTGAGAAGCACGGTGAGCTGTTCAAAGAGCTGGGTGTCGATGTTAATAACGGTATCGCTAACCTTTACGACAAGATTGCGACCTTGCCAGAATCCCAGCGTGATGAAGTCATCAGTGACCTGCATGCCTGCCATGACAAGCGCCCTGAACTGGCGATGGTTGATTCGGCGCGCGGCATCACCAACTTCCACTCGCCCAGCGATGTGATTGTCGATGCTTCGATGCCCGCGATGATTCGTGCCGGCGGCAAGATGTACGGTGCTGACGGTCGTCTCAAAGACGTCAAGGCAGTGATGCCAGAGTCGACATTCGCGCGTATTTACCAGGAAATGATCAATTTCTGTAAATGGCACGGTGCGTTTGATCCGGCCACGATGGGCACCGTGCCCAACGTTGGTTTGATGGCGCAAAAAGCCGAAGAGTACGGCTCTCACGACAAAACCTTTGAAATTTCGGAAGACGGTGTTGCTAACATCACCGACCTGGACACGGGCGAAGTGCTGCTGTCGCAAAACGTGGAGCAGGGCGATATTTGGCGGATGTGCCAGGTTAAAGACGCACCGATTCGCGACTGGGTGAAGTTGGCCGTGGAGCGCTGCCGTGATTCGGGTATGCCGACAGTATTCTGGCTCGACCCTTACCGCCCGCACGAGAACGAGCTGATCAAAAAGGTCAAAACGTACCTCAAGGATCACGACACCGAAGGGCTTGAAATCCATATCATGTCCCAGGTGCGGGCAATGCGTTACACCCTGGAGCGTGTGATTCGTGGCCTGGATACTATCTCGGTGACGGGCAACATTCTCCGTGATTACCTGACCGACCTCTTCCCAATTCTTGAGCTGGGCACCAGTGCCAAAATGCTGTCTATCGTTCCCTTGATGGATGGCGGCGGCCTGTTTGAAACGGGTGCCGGTGGTTCCGCACCGAAGCACGTTCAGCAGCTGCTGGAAGAGAACCACCTGCGTTGGGACAGCCTGGGCGAGTTTTTGGCGCTGGTGGCCTCTTTGGAACACCTTGCCAAACGCTTTGGCAACGACCGTGCTAAGCTGCTGGCGAAAGCGCTGGATGAAGCGAACGGCAAGTTCCTTGAAAGCAACAAATCACCGTCACGCAAAGTGGGTGAGCTAGACAACCGCGGCAGCCATTTCTATTTAGCGCTTTACTGGGCTGAAGCCTTGGCGGCTCAGGATCAAGACGCGGATCTGAAAGCACGCTTTGCCCGCCTTGCCGAAACGCTGAAAGCCAATGAAACTAAAATCATTGACGAGCTTAATAGCGTTCAAGGGCAGCCCGTTGACCTTAAAGGCTATTATCACCCCAGCGGAGAGTTGGCCGGCCAGGTCATGCGTCCGAGCAAAACGCTCAACGAAGCGCTTGCTATGGTGGCAAACGGCTAAGGTTTTAAAAGCTAAGGTTTTAAAAGCTAAGGTTTCAAAAACCAAGGTTTCATAAACCAACGTTTCACAAGCAGTTTGCGCGGCCACTGGGTCGAGCGCATGAAAACGCTGCAATATCCCTCGCCCGCCTTAGTGGGCGAGGGTTTTTTGTCTTACTAGTTTTTGCCTTGCTGGGTAGCGCTACGCCCTAGTGAGTATGCTAATTTTGTATTTTCCATGAACCCTTGCTGATCGGCAGCGTCTGAAGGGTAACCAACACCCTTCAGACGCTTTCATCGGTCAGTGCCGAGATAACCAACCGTGCTGCTTATGTCCAACCTAGAGAGTTCATCTTTGGCTACTTTTTCCATGCAAGCAGGAATGACGCGGCCGATTATGTCTAGTAACACTGTGTCTAGTAAAACTGTGTCTAGTAAAACGGTGTCTAGTCACACCATGCCCGATGAAGAGGGTGATCTGGCGGTGCAGTCAGCAGAGCCAGCGCTGGCGCAACCGCCGCTTTACAAAGTGGTGCTTCACAATGACGATTACACGCCGATGGAATTTGTCATTGAAGTGCTGCAAGATTTTTTCAACATGGACAGCGAGACGGCCGTTCAGGTCATGCTCGCGGTACATACTCAAGGAAAGGGCACCTGTGGTGTGTTTACGCGTGATATAGCGGAAACCAAAAGCTACCAGGTAAACGAGTACGCCCGGGAGTGTGAGCATCCGTTGATAAGTGATATTGAGGCCGCCAATTAAAAACGTTGAGAAAAAATTGGTGGTGAGGCTTGCAACCGTGCCATTTGTACCCGATGTTGAGAATGCCGGTCGATTAAACTGATCCGACGCAAGCCCTAGGTGGCGATACGCCCTAGGTAGTAGCGAAAAGGGGACTGCCATGCTGAGCAAAGAACTTGAAATGACCCTGAACACGGCCTTTACCGTGGCGCGTTCCAAGCGCCATGAGTTTATGACCGTTGAGCACCTGCTGCTCGCGTTGCTGGATAATGCTTCAGCGGCTGACGTGTTGAAGGCTTGTGGGGCGAATCTCGACAAGCTGCGGTCCGATCTGCAGGATTTTATTAACTCGACCACGCCGCTGATCCCTGAAGGTCATGGCGATCGTGAAACGCAACCTACGCTCGGTTTTCAACGTGTTTTACAGCGTGCGGTATTCCACGTTCAATCCTCTGGCAAGAGTGAAGTAACCGGTGCCAATGTACTGGTCGCTATTTTCTCAGAGCAAGAGAGCCAGGCGGTTTACTTCCTGAAGCAGCAGAGCGTTGCGCGTGTTGATGCGGTTAACTATATCGCTCACGGCATCTCTAAAGTGGCCGGCCACGGCCCTTCACCTTCGCCTTCTTCCTCAGACAGCGAAGAGGCGGAAGAGGGTAGCAATGAGGGGGCTGCGCACCCGCTCACCGGCTATGCCACCAACCTGAACGAGCAGGCGCGGCTGGGTAAGATTGACCCGCTGATTGGCCGTGACCATGAGCTTGAGCGCGTCGTGCAAATTCTGGCGCGTCGGCGTAAGAATAACCCGCTACTGGTAGGTGAAGCCGGTGTAGGTAAAACCGCGATTGCCGAAGGCTTGGCCAAGCGCATCGTTGAAGAAGACGTGCCGGATGTTATTGCTGACGCCGTGGTCTACTCGCTGGATATGGGCGCGCTGCTAGCGGGCACCAAATACCGCGGTGATTTCGAAAAACGCCTCAAAAGCCTGCTGACCGAGCTGCGCAAGCAGCCTAACGCCGTGCTGTTTATTGATGAGATTCACACGGTGATCGGTGCCGGTGCGGCGTCTGGTGGCGTGATGGATGCGTCTAACCTGCTCAAGCCGCTGCTTTCCTCGGGCGAGCTGCGCTGCATTGGTTCGACCACGTTCCAAGAGTTCCGCGGTATCTTTGAGAAAGATCGCGCTCTGGCACGACGCTTCCAGAAAGTGGATGTGATGGCACCCTCTGTGGATGACACCATTAAAATCCTCAAAGGGCTGCGTTCGCGCTTTGAAGAACACCACGAACTGAAATACACCGACGGTGCGCTGGAAAGTGCGGCGCGCTTGGCGGATCGCTACATCAACGATCGTTACCTGCCTGACAAAGCCATTGATGTGATCGATGAAGCGGGTGCGCACCAGCGCCTGCTGCCGCCGGAAGTGCGGGCTAAGACGATTGATGTTGAGCAGGTGGAAGCCGTGGTTGCGTCAATTGCGCGTATTCCGCCGAAAAGCGTTTCAAGCTCCGACCGCAAGCTGCTTGAGAAGCTGGACCGTGACTTGAAAATGCTGGTGTTTGGCCAGGATGAAGCGATTGATAGCCTCTCTGCTGCCATTAAGCTGTCGCGTGCCGGGCTTAAATCGCCCGACAAGCCTGTTGGTAGCTTCCTGTTTGCAGGGCCCACCGGGGTGGGTAAAACCGAAGTGGCTAAACAGCTTGCGCATATCATGGGCATTGAGCTGGTGCGCTTTGATATGTCCGAATACATGGAACGCCACACCGTTTCACGCTTGATTGGTGCGCCTCCAGGGTATGTGGGTTACGACCAGGGTGGCCTGTTAACCGAAGCCGTGACCAAACAGCCCCACTGCGTGCTGCTGTTAGATGAAATTGAAAAAGCGCACCCTGAAGTCTTTAACCTGCTGCTGCAGGTCATGGATCACGGGCGTTTAACGGATAACAACGGGCGCGAAGCCGATTTCCGCCACGTTATCCTGATCATGACCTCTAACGCAGGGGCTGAGCAGTCGTCACGCCGCTCGATGGGCTTCCAGCATCAAGACCATTCAACCGATGCGATGGAAGTGATTCGGCGTACCTTCTCACCTGAGTTCCGCAACCGCTTGGATGGCATCATTCAGTTCCATGCGCTGCCGGTTTCTGTGGTGCGCAACGTCGTCGACAAGTTCCTGATCGAACTGCAGGCGCAGCTAGACGAGAAGCGTGTGCAGATGGACGTGGACGATATGGCGCGGGATTGGCTAGCGGATAAAGGCTACGATCCTGATATGGGCGCACGCCCAATGGCGCGCCTCATTCAAGAGAAGCTGAAGAAGCCATTAGCCGAGATGATTCTGTTTGGCGAGCTGGCTGATAACGGCGGGATCGTTCACGTTAGCCTGGAAGACGGCGAGCTGCACCTTTCCACCGAGGCTGAAATGGCCGATGCGCCCTGAAAAGGGCGCTAAGCCACTCACTAGCAAAAGCAGTATGTTAAAAAAGCAGTATGCGTAAAAGCACAGCGCCCTGTCATTGACGGGGCGTTGTCGTTTACAGCGACAGGGTGTTTACAGCAGCTTATGTTTACAGCAGCTTAGCGTGAACGGTAAACGATACGGCCTTTGGAAAGATCGTAAGGTGTCAGCTCAACTTTTACCTTATCGCCCGTCAGAATGCGGATGTAGTTTTTGCGCATTTTGCCGGAGATGTGAGCGGTAACAACGTGACCGTTTTCCAGTTCAACACGAAACATGGTATTCGGAAGGGTATCGACGATAACGCCTTCCATTTCAATATGATCTTCGCGTGCCATATAGGCATTTCCCCACTTATGAGTTAGTAAACTGTCGTTAGTAATGTACGGTTGGCAATGGCCGATTTGGTGCGCTAACCCTACATCAGAATTCAAGTGTCGCTAGGCGAGCGCTTAAGAAACAGCGCTATATTGTGCCGTAAGCCCGCCGCCAAGGCAAAAAAGCTCGCGTGTTTAGCGAATTAATGGCCGCCAATAGCGCCCATCAAGTATTTCCAGCGGTTCAAAAGCCTGCTTGTAGCGCATTTTACGGCACTCTGCGATCCAATACCCTAAATATAGATGCGGCAGCGCTTTTTCTCGGCTTAGCTCAACTAACTGGAGAATAGCAAAGGTTCCCAGCGAGCGCTTATCAAATGCCTCATTAACGGCAAAGAAGGTGTAAATCGCGGATAGCCCATGCTCTAGTTGATCAAAGGCGGCCACGCCTACCAGTTCGTCATCAAGAAACATTTCCATTAAGTGCGCGTAGGGCTCATCTGAGGTGAGAAACGTTTGGTACTGCTCGCGGGTAGGCGGATACATATCGCCGTCGGCATGGCGCAAACGAATATACTCCGCGTAGAGCGCGTAGTGTTGAGAAGAAAAGCGCGCGGGTACCACGCGAACGGTAATATCAGCATTACGGCGCCAAATTTTACGCTGCGTGCGGTTAGCTGCAAACGTGTCAACGGGGATACGCACCGAGCAGCACGCGTTACAACCCTCACAGTGAGGGCGGTAAAGGTGGCGTCCACTGCGGCGAAACCCTAATAGCGCCAGCGAGTCATAGACGCCTGGGATGGGCGATTCTTGAGGGTCGAGAAATAGCGTCGTCGCTTCTCTGTCAGGTAAATAGCTGCAGGCATGTGGCACAGTAAGGAAGAAGCGCAAATCGCGCACCGGTCGACGCGGTGTGTTACTACTCACGGTTCTCCTCCTTGGTAAAACAGCATGATGTTGTCAATATGCGTTACGCTCAGCGGCAATCGCATTCAGCCAGGGTGACGCGGGCACAGACGGTGGTTGCTCGTCTGATAAGGCTATCGTAAATGCCTTATCAGGCAACCAATTATTAAGATAGTTGATGAATGACGCACGAGCGACTGTAATAGCGCCCAGGCTTTCGAGGTGAGGGGTATGCATTTGGCAGTCGATGAGTTTACCGCCATACTCGCGCATTGCCCTGGCTAGGTGTGCTAAAGCCACTTTGGAGGCATCCGGGGTGCGGGAAAACATCGATTCACCGAAGAACACCGGCCCCATGGCTAGGCCATAGAGGCCGCCGACTAATTGCCCGTCTTGGTGAACTTCAATGCTGTGGGCAATGCCTTGGGTGTGCAAAAGGCAGTAGGCGTCGTGCATCTCAGCGGTAATCCACGTGCCTGTTTCTTCGCCCCTTGGGGCGGCGCAGGCGTGAATCACCTGGTCGAAGTGTTGATCCAGCGTGACATGAAAGCCACCATGGCGTAATCGTTTGGTTAAGCTACGACGCTGCTTAAATTGCTCAGGTAGGAGTATCATGCGCGGGTCTGGGCTCCACCACAAAATAGGGTCGTCGTCGCTGTACCACGGAAAAATGCCGCGTCGATAAGCCTCGACCAGCCAAGCAGGGGATAGCTCGCCGCCAGCAGCCAGCAGGCCGTTGGGTGAATCCAGTGCTGTATCAGTAGAAGGAAAGCTAGGATGTGGCGAGGAAAGCCAAGGTAGCATTGCGTGCTCCAATTGTTGCTACGTTCTTTACGACGTCCTTGCGCTGAGCGCTTAGCGACAGGCGCTGTGACGGCGAAAGGATGCTCGGTATGATGCAAACTCGCAAGTGGATTAAAGACGCCATTAAGGTGTAAAGGGAGAGTCGCTTGAAAGTGAATAAAGCAGTCAACAAGCGAACGCAGCGTAACGCGCGTCAAACACCATCATCGACTTCTTCAGCGCGCGTTAATGCCGCGAAAGACAAAGCTCGTCGTTTTGGGCTGCGTCTGCAAGGCTCGGTGCGCGAAGGCGTGGTCGTGGTACTGCTGGCGCTGTGTGTTTTCTTATTATTAGCACTATTTAGTTATCATCCATCTGACCCCGGCTGGTCATACCAGGGGCCTGAAACCGATGTTCGTAACTGGATGGGGCAAGTAGGTGCCTGGTTAGCCGATGTGCTCTATTCACTGTTAGGTGCCAGTGCGCTGTGGTGGCCAGGTATGTTTGGCTTTGCCGCCTGGTGGCTTATTCGCTCGCGCCAAGTACGTTTTGAGCTAGACCCGGTGGCCATCGCCGTGCACGCGGGTGGCTTATTGCTGCTTATTTTTGGCACTACCATGCTGGGGGCGCTGCATTTCTATCACCCTGAAAGCATGTTGCCCTATGCCTCTGGCGGTATTTTAGGCGAAGGCTTGGTCGGTGCGCTTAGGCCGTTGGTGGGCAGCGGCGGCGTGGGGTTAATCGCTGCGGCGTTAATTTTAAGCGGCTTTCCGCTGTTTAGCGGTATGTCATGGCTGCAGGTGGCGGATGAACTCGGCAAACGGGTATGTCGCCTGGGTAACTGGTTATCGGCACGTAGGGAATCGCGCCGCCTGCGTGCTGCCCAGCGTGCGGCTGCTAAACCTGCGCCCGCGCCGAAGCCTCACGTTAAGCCACAGGTAGCGCCTGACGTTAAACCTGAAGCCGCACCCGCTGAGGTGAAGCCCGCTGCAGAACCGGTAAGCAAAAGCCCCAGTGGTCGCGAACGCCGTGAGCCAGGCTTTTCTGTGCCGTTTTCCACCAGCGCTTCAGAGAACGGTTCTTCCGAGATCAGTACTTCAGAAAATAGCCCTTCAAATAACCGCGAGACCACGGATACCTCTATTCCCTGGGAAGCCGCAGCGTTTTCAAGCAATAAGCATGTTCCCGCTCAAACAGCCATAGCCGCCACGGAATCGCCGTTGAACGTGGCTGAAGAAGCTGAATATGAGACTGAATATAAAGCGCCTCAATCTTTCGAGCCCCAATCTTTCGAGCCCATAGCACCGCGTGAAAATGCGTTTGTGCAGGCTGAAGCAGCGTCACCTGTCGTTGAGGAAAGTGTTGAGGAACGGCTTGAAGAGCGGTCTGAAGAACGCATTCAAGAACGCACTCAAGAACAGGTTAAGCCGCCGATTAATGCGCAAGCCGATGTGCAAAGGGAAGAAGCGGCTTCTTTCCCGCTGCGTGCGTCGCGTCAAGAACAAGCCCCGGTGCCTGCACGACAACCTGAACGTGTCGCTGAGGTGGTTCCAGAGCCCGTCTGGGGCGATGAGGAAATGAGCGACGATACGGGCTACGAGGATGAGGGCGACGAGGACACGGGCGACAAAAATGTGAGTGATAAGCCCTCAGGCAATGAGAATGTGCGCAGCGAGTCGCCTGCCGTCGCAGCGCCTACGCCGCCCGCGTCACCTGTGCAGCCCGCAGCGCGCCAAGAGCCCACCTTCGCGCCCGATGAAAGCACGCCAGAGGCCGACGAAGGCCCCGCGCTATGGACCGTTGAGCATTTGCAGAGCCAGCGGCCTGCCTTTGAAACCCTTGACGAGCCCGAGGGCGATGTGCCGAGCCTGCAGCTATTAACGCCGGCAGAGCCGCACCAGCCCAATTACAGCGACGAGCAGCTGGCTGATATGGCCGAGCTGCTTGAAGTGCGGCTGCGCGAGTACGGTGTTAAAGCAGAAGTGGTGGATACCTGGCCTGGGCCGGTGATTACCCGCTTTGAGATCAAGCCTGCCGCGGGCGTCAAAGTGTCTAAAATCAGTAACCTTGCCAAAGACCTGGCGCGCTCACTGATGGTGAAAAGCGTGCGGGTGGTAGAGGTGATTCCAGGGCGCCCCACGGTGGGGATTGAAATACCTAACCCCAATCGTGCCATGATCCGCCTGCGCGAAGTTATCGATTCCGACCGTTATCAGCAGGAGACCTCGCCGCTGACCATGGCGCTAGGCCAGGACATTGGCGGCAGCCCGGTGGTGGCTAACCTGGGCAAGATGCCCCACCTGTTAGTGGCGGGCACTACCGGTTCGGGTAAGTCGGTGGGCGTTAACGCCATGCTGATCTCGATGCTGCTCAAGGCCAAGCCTAACGAGCTAAAGCTGATCATGGTTGACCCGAAAATGTTGGAGCTGTCGGTGTATGACGGCATCCCGCACCTGCTGGCACCCGTGGTTACTGATATGAAAGAAGCGGCTAACAGCCTGCGTTGGTGCGTTGCAGAGATGGAGCGCCGCTACAAGCTGATGGCCGCCATGGGGGTGCGTAATATCGCCGGCTTCAATGGCCGCTTGGATGAAGCCGAGCGCGCCGGTGCCCAAGTGGCCGACCCGCTTTGGGAACCGCAGCCGTGGGAGATTCATCAGCCGCATCCGGTGCTTGAGAAGCTGCCCTACATCGTCGTGGTGATCGACGAATTTGCCGATATGTTTATGATCGTCGGCAAAAAAGTCGAAGAGCTGATTGCACGCCTTGCGCAAAAGGCGCGCGCCGCGGGTATCCATTTAATTCTGGCAACCCAGCGCCCCTCGGTCGATGTGGTAACGGGCCTGATCAAAGCCAACATCCCGTCACGGATGGCGTTTCAGGTCTCCTCAAGAATTGATTCGCGCACCATTCTTGACCAGGGCGGCGCTGAAAGCCTGCTGGGGCATGGCGATATGCTGTATCTGCCCGCAGGCTCTGGGCCGCCTAACCGCATCCACGGTGCCTTTGTGGATGATGACGAAGTGCACCGGGTGGTCGATGATTGGAAGCGCCGCGGCGCACCGGAGTATATCGAAGAGATTCTCTCTGGCGGTGTATCGGCGGATGCCTTAACCGGCCTTGAGGCCGACGGTGCCGATGGCGACGATGCCGAGCAGGACGCGCTTTACGATGAAGCTATTCAGTTTGTCACTGAAACGCGCAAAGCCTCGATTTCTGCCGTGCAGCGCCGCTTTAAGATCGGCTATAACCGGGCGGCACGTTTGGTTGAGGCAATGGAAGGTGCCGGTGTAGTAACGGCGATGGGGTCGAATGGCGCACGTGAAGTACTTGCGCCACCCCCAGTGGGCCACTAACCGCTTGGTGTTAGTCACAATTATGCAATAAGCGTGGAAGTCGCGCCGCTGGTGAAACCCAGCGGCGCTTTTTACGTCTGAGAACGTAGCTGAGAAAAAAGTACTTGGGAAAGAACGTACTTGAGAAAGCATCTGGGAATAATTATTTGGCAACGGTTGCCTTGGGAGATCACATGCGCGATACGCAAACACGACGAGCTTCATCACTGGCATTAGCAGCAAGCGCCTTGGGCTTAACGTTTGGTGCCCCAGTGTGGGCGGATGACGCCGCCGAACGACTGACTGAGCGTCTGGATCCCTTGGTGAGCTACCAAGCTACTTTTGAGCAGCAGATTCTTGATGGCAGTGGCGACCGTCTGCAAAGTGCCCGCGGTGAGATGTGGCTTTCGCGCCCTGGCCTGCTGCGCTGGGAAGTGGATGCACCTTATTCCCAAACCGTCGTTTCAGACGGCGACGATGTATATATGTATGACCCCGATCTTGAGCAAGTCACCGTTCAAGCCATGGATGACCGGGTAACGCACACCCCCGCACTGCTGTTATCAGGCAGCGTGAGCGAATTAACCGAGAGCTACGAGGTTTTTTACGAGCAGGACGGCGGTGACGATGTCTTCACCCTGGTGCCTATCTCTGCCGATACGCTGTTTGAAGAGTTGAGCATGGTGTTCGATAACGAAACGTTAACCGAACTATGGATGATGGACAGCACCGGGCAGCGCACTGCGATTACCTTTAGCAATATTACCAGTAACGGCAATATTGACCGGAGCATGTTCGACTTCAAGATCCCCGAAGGCACTGATGTTATTCGCCAGAATGAGTCGTTAAGGTAGGCGAACGTTTTACATCGTTGGTTTTGAATGGTTGGTTTTATGTTTTTGGTTTCATATAGCTAGCTTCGCGAGTCAGGCGCCTTAGGGTGCCTGATCTGTTTCTTGGTCGCGAGATTCCCGCCACGCCATAATGTCTCCAAAGCGTTTCTCATGGCCGAACGGGCTCGGCTTAAAAAACGTCGCTTTAGGCAGTTCTTCAGGCCAGCAGTCGTGGGCGCTACCCGCCGGGTAGCCGTCTGGCTCCTTATGTGCGTAGCGATACCCGTCACCGTGCCCCAACTGCTCCATCAGTTTGGTAGGCGCGTTGCGTAAGTAGGTGGGCACCTCAACCTGGGGCTGCTGGCGCACGTACTGCTTAGCGTCGCTCCAGGCGCGGTCAATGCGGTTGCTCTTGGGCGCTACTGCCAAATGAATCGCTGCATGGGCAATCGCCCGCTGGCCTTCGTAATCGCCCAAGCGCAGGTAGGCATCCCAGGCGGCAATCACCAGCGGTAGGGCGCGGGGGTCGGCATTGCCGACATCTTCTGACGCGATGGCGGTCAGCCTGCGTACCACGTCCAACGGGTCGCCGCCGCCTTGTATAAAGCGCGCCATATACAGCAGTGCGGCATTGGGGCGCGAAGAGCGTATCGATTTATGAATCGCTGAAAGCAGGTCGTAATAGGCGTCACCCTGCTTATCGAAGGCGCTGGCCTGATGGCCAATCACATCGGCGAGCACGTCTTTATGAAGCACCTCATGGCCCGCTTCCTGGGTAGTGAAATCGCACGCGGTTTCTAATAGCCCCAGCGCCCGGCGGGCATCGCCTGCGCTGGCGTGGGCTAGGGCGGTCAATACCTCGTCATCCACATGGATAGCCCGCTTACCAAGGCCGCGCACGTCATCGCTAATCGCCTGGCGCATCACCGTGATTAGCTCGTCCTGGCTGAGCGGTTTCAGCACATACACCCGCGCCCGAGAGAGCAGCGCCGAGTTGACCTCAAATGACGGGTTTTCGGTGGTAGCCCCAATCAGCGTTAATAGCCCCGACTCCACATGGGGAAGCAGGGCGTCCTGCTGGCTCTTGTTGAGGCGATGAATCTCGTCTAGAAAGAGGATAACCGCGGAAGACATTTGCTGGGCGCGCTCTACCACGGCGCGAATCTCTTTTACCCCGGCCATTACCGCGCTGAGGTGTTCAAGGTGGGCTTGAGAAGCGCGGGCCAATAGTTCTGCAAGCGTGGTTTTGCCAACGCCTGGTGGCCCCCAAAGAATCATCGAGCGCACGACACCTGATTCCACCATGCGGCGTAAGGGTTTATCCGGCCCCACTAACGCCTGCTGACCCACGTAGTCGTCTAACTGGCGTGGCCGCATACGAAAGGCTAATGGGGCATCCTCAGCAGGTGCGGCTTGGGCGCTATCAAAAAGATCCATGTCGGCTTCCGTTGTAAATCAAACTGTTAAGCAATAAAGCCCCGGCAAGTACCGGTGGTAAACCCTGTCTGAGCGAACTACCTTTGGCATGAGCTTTCAAAAGCGCTGACCTTCAAAAACATAAGCTTTCAAAAAGATACGCTTGCTAGGATAACGCCATGAAGGCATTGTTATCACAACCGTTGATGATAAACCCCATACGCCTACGATCACATGCCTTCAACCGGCAAGGCTTGGCAGCAGGCATGACACAACAAAGGAGACGGTTCAATGTTAAACCAACTGCGTCTAGATCATGCCAACATGGCGAGATTACTTCATGTGCTTCAGCTTAAGCACAAAACGCTCGCTCAGGGCGAGCGCCCTAATTTTCAACTGATGCGCGAGGTGGTTGATTACATTTTGTCCTATATGGACGGTTTTGCGACACCGCTAGAGCGTGTCTGCGTCGAGCGGCTGCAAACCCAAGCCCCAGAGCACGCTACCCTGACCGAGCAGATGGCCAGTGATTACCGTGAACTCAAGCCGCGTTTACAGCGCTTATCTAACGATATCGATATGATCTTGATGGATAACGTGCTGCCCATGGACCGCTTTGCGGGCGATTTGAAAGCCTATTTGGAGGCACATCGTGCTTATCTTCGCAACGAGCGCGAGGGGTTGTTCCCGCTGATTGACGAGCACTTTAGCCAGGAAGATATGGAAGAACTGCGCGAGACACTCCCCGCCGGCGCTGAACAAGAATTAGAGCGCCTACAGCAAGCCTACCCTGAACTTTATGCAGAGCTGCGCGGGGCAGACGTGTCCGCCGTATAAGCCGCACGCCGAGCTGCACATTCAAGTGAATAGCCGTCATCACCGCCGATAAACCTCTAAAGCGGGGCATGCTAAACTGGCAGCCCCATTTTTTTCAGGCAGAGTCATGAAAGGCCCCGTGTTAATTTTTGATTCCGGTGTCGGTGGCCTATCGGTGGCGCAGTCGCTGCGCCAACACTACCCCGATGCCGCGATGTGCTATGCCTGCGATAACGCTTGGCTGCCCTATGGGCTGCGCGAAGACGTAGCTTTGGCTGCGCGTATCGTAGCGGTGTGTCGCGCCGCTGTAGATGCCTGCAAGCCCAGCGTGCTAGTGGTTGCCTGCAATACCGCCAGTACCCTGGCGCTAGAAAGCTTACGCGCGCAGTTAGCGATTCCCGTTGTAGGCACCGTGCCCGCGATTAAACCAGCCGCAGCGATTAGCCAAACGCGCCACATTGGCCTGTTGGCTACCAAGGCCACGGTAGGGCGGCCTTATACACAGCGCTTGATTGATAGCTTTGCCAGCGACTGTGTGATTACCCGCGTCGCCGCTGATGCCTTGGTGGTTGAGGCAGAGGCCTACCTGGCCGGTGGCACGCCCGATATTGGCCGCATGCAGGTAGCGCTAGCGCCGCTGTGGAATGCCGCTACGCTTTCATCTTCTGTTCACTCGTTATCTTCTGCTCATTCTTTGTCTTCTAATGGCCAGGCGCTGGATACCGTGGTGCTCGGCTGCACTCATTTTCCGTTGCTAAAGCCCTGGCTGACCAAGCTTGCCCCTGTGCCGCTGCACTGGATTGATTCCGGCGATGCGATTGCCCGCCGAGTCGCGCAAGTGGTTGATGAATTAATCAGTGATCAGCACGATAACCGCTGTTTTACCACCGCGCCCGCCGCCAATCTGACCGCTGGTTTTGCCCGCTACGGGTTTAAGGCGCCTCAATGGCTAAACAACGTTGGCGCTTAATGTGGCCCTGGCGTGTTGATAAACACCGCTACCTTTATTTATCCCTAATCACCTTCATGAGGAGCAGCCTTGGCTATCCCCGTTGTAGAACCAGAACGTTACGCTGAACAGCTCGCTGCTAAACGCGACTACCTGGAAAGCACCTTTGCCGCTTTTCAGCCACCGGCGCTAGAAGTGTTTGAGTCGCCGCCGGGCTACTACCGCCAGCGCTGCGAGTTTCGTATATGGCACGAAGACGACGATCTTTTCTACGCCATGTTCGAGGTAGACCCTGAAAACCCGAAGAACAAGCGCGTGATTCGGCTAGACCAGTACGCAGTGGCCAGCGAACGAATCAATCAGCTTATGCCGCAGCTGCGCGAAGCCTGCCTTAAATCTGACGAGCTGCGCCGGCGGCTGTTCCAGGTTGAGTTTTTAACCACGCTCTCAGGCGAAGCGCTGGTCACGCTGATTTACCACCGCCCGCTGGGTGAGGAGTGGGAGCGGCAAGCCCGCGCCCTGGAAGCTGAACTAGGCATTATGATTATTGGCCGTTCCCGCAAGCAGCGCATCGTGCTGACCCGTGACCATGTGTGGGAGCGGCTAGAGGTTGATGGCCGCACGCTGCATTACCAGCAGGTCGAAAATAGCTTCACTCAGCCCAATGCGCATATTTGCCAGAAAATGCTTAGCTGGGCGCGGGAGGTAACCGCCGGCCAGCAAACTGAGGGCATAAACCAAGCTCTCTTAAACCAAGACCTGGTCGAACTCTACTGCGGGAACGGCAATTTCACCATTGCCCTGGCGGAGAACTTTCGCCGCGTGCTGGCCACCGAAATTTCCCGCACGTCAGTGGCCAGCGCCAACGTTAACCTGGAGGCCAACGGCGTAACGAACGTGCAAATCGGCCGCATGTCAGCAGAAGAGTTTTCGCTGGCGCTAAAGGGTGAAAAAGCCGGTCGCCGCGTGGCAGAAATGGCGCTAGAAGAGTACGATTTTTCCACTGTGTTAGTGGACCCGCCCCGCGCTGGGCTAGATGCGCACAGCTGTGAGCAGCTCAGCGAGTATGCTCAAATCGTCTATATTTCATGCAACCCCGCTACGTTAGCTGAAAATTTGACCATACTGATCAAGACTCATCGGATTGAGCGCTTTGCGCTGTTTGACCAGTTCCCGTTTACCGACCACTGTGAATGCGGCGTGTTATTACAGCGGCGTGATGTCTAGGTGTGTAAGGTCTAGTCAGTATTTGATCCGATGCGTAAATGGTATGCGCCATGAATAACACGTCAGATGATTAGGGAGGCGATGATAGGTAGCGTAAGCTAGCGGTTATGTTGGCTTAAGGGCCTATTGTCCTTCGTTTTTTTGGCCGATCAATGGCCTAGGCAGTCGAGGTGATGGATGCACTACGTTGCGATTGAAGAGAGTCGGCAAGATCTTTTGAAACAGTTACAAGAACGGCTCAATGCGCGGCTAGAACCCGCCCGAGCTGATACTGTGAATGACTTTGCTCGACACTTTTATGCCACCGTGCCGGTGGAAGACCTAGTGGACCGTCGCCTTGACGACCTGTATGGCGCGACGCTGTCGGTCTGGCAGTTTTTGCAGCATCACGACCCGCAAAGCCCCAAAGTGCGGGTGTTTAACCCGGATTTCGAAGAACATGGCTGGCAGTCAACGCATACGTTTGTGGCGGTTCTTCATGAAGACATGCCGTTTCTGGTTGACTCGGTGCGCATTGAACTCAACCGCCATGGCCTGACGGTGCATGCGATTCAAAACGCCGTGCTGGCCGTTGCCCGGGATGAACGCCATCAGCTGCAGTCGCTCGCCTCGCCACGCGACGAAAAGGCGCCTGAAGCGCGCGAATCGCTGATCGTGATTGAGGTGGACCGGCACACGGATGTCGCGCTGCTGGAAAAAATCGAACACAATTTGCATGACGTGCTTCGCGATGTGCGCACCGCCGTGGGGGATTACGACGCCATGTGCGCAAACATCACCGCGTCGATTCAAGAACTTGAGAAAAATTGCCCGCCGCAAATTGACCCTGATGACCACGAAGAGGCCATTGCCTTTTTAGAGTGGCTGCTCAAAGATAATTTTACGTTCCTGGGCTACGACGAGTACCTGCTGGAAGGCAACGAGCTGCAGCGCAATGCCGAGAGCGTGCTAGGCGTCTTCCGCCTGGATCAGCCGCGTTACTGCGAGCGGATTCGCACCGAAGAAGGCATGGATGAGCACAATGAGTATGTGCTGGTGCCGCAGCTGCTGTCGTTTGCCAAAAGCGCCCATCATTCACGGGTACATCGTCCTACCTACCCAGATTACATCACCGTGGACCGCTACGACGACGACGGCAATGTGATTGGCGAGCGGCGCTTCTTTGGCCTGTTCACCGCGACGGTGTATAACGAATCGCCGCGCAATATTCCGCTGCTGCGCCGCAAGCTTAAAGCCGTGATGGACATCGCCGGGTTTAATCCCCAAGGCCACAATGGCAAGCAATTGCTGCAGGTGCTGGAAGTCTACCCGCGCGATGATTTGTTCCAGATTGACACTGAATCGCTGGCCAGTACGGCGCTGGGTATTCTCAATATCCGCGAGCGCCGTCAGGTGCGGCTGTTTATCCGCGCCGATATCAGTGGCAAGTTCTACTCCTGCCTGGTGTTTGTTTCCCGCGACGTGTTCTCGACAGACCTGCGCCAGCGCATTCAAAACGTGCTGTGCGAAGAATTAGACGCTCATTTTGGCGATTTCAACACCTACCTATCTGAGTCGGTGCTGGCGCGTATTCAACTGATCCTGCGCTTTAACGGCGATGCACCTACCGCCTACGATCTCAAGCGTCTTGAAAGTAAAGTGGCTCGGCTAGCGCGCAGCTGGCGCGATGAGCTGCAGAGCGCGATGATTGAAGGCTTTGGTGAAGAACGCGCTAATCACCTGATGGATCATTTCCGTGAGGCGTTCTCAGCCAGCTACCGTGAAGATTTTTCTGCGCGCACGGCGGTGTTTGATGTTCAGCACCTGTTAACACTGAACGACGGTAATGATTTGTCGCTGTCGCTCTACCGCCCGCTGGAAGAGCAGGGCGGCGGCGTGAACCTGAAGCTGTTCCACCGCGAATCGCAGATTCCGCTCTCTGACGTGCTGCCGATGATGGAAAACCTCGGCCTGCGGGTCATTGGCGAACGCCCTTATGACATTGTCGCCCCCGATCAGCGCTACTGGATTCACGATTTCGAGCTAGAGCACAGCGGTGCGGATGTCAGCCTGGGCGATATGCGTGATGTGTTCACCGAAGCCTTTAAGCGCATCTGGAGCGGCGAAGCCGACAACGATGCGTTTAACCGCCTGATTATTGGCGCAGGGCTGGATTGGCGCGAAGTCGCCATGCTGCGCGGCTATGCCCGCTATCTCAAGCAGATCCGCTTTGGCATGTCACAGGATTATATAGCGGCCACGCTGGCTAACTATCCGGCCATCACCCGCGAATTGGTTAAGCTATTCCGGTTACGTTTTGACCCTGAGCAGCAGAACCACGCTACCGAGGAGTGCATCGCCAGCTTAAACGAGCGCCTGGAAGGCGTGGCCAGCCTTAACGATGATCAACTGCTGCGCCGCTTTATGGAGCTGATCCTCGCCACGCTGCGCACTAACTACTACCAGCTTGCTGAAGACGGGCGCTTTAAAGACTACATCGCCTATAAGCTTGAGCCTTCTAAAGTCACCGGGATGCCCAAACCGCGGCCGATGTTTGAGATTTTTGTCTGCTCACCGCGAATCGAAGGCGTGCATTTGCGTGGCGGCAAAGTGGCCCGCGGTGGCTTGCGTTGGTCCGACCGCTTTGAAGACTACCGCACCGAAGTGCTGGGGCTAGTGAAAGCGCAGCAGGTGAAAAACGCGGTGATCGTGCCGGTGGGTGCTAAAGGCGGCTTTGTGTGCAAGCGCATGCCCGAGAACGCCAACCGCGAAACCGTGCAGAAAGAGGGTATCGCCTGTTATCAAATCTTTATTCGTGCGCTGCTGGATGTCACCGACAACTTAGTGGGTGGCGAGGTAGTGCCGCCCAAGAATGTCGTGCGCCATGATGAAGACGATGCTTACCTGGTTGTGGCCGCCGATAAAGGCACCGCGACGTTCTCGGATATCGCCAACGAAATTTCCCTTGAATACGGCCACTGGCTAGGTGATGCCTTTGCCTCTGGCGGTGCTAACGGCTACGACCACAAGAAAATGGGCATCACCGCACGCGGTGCCTGGGAATCGGTCAAGCGCCACTTCAAAAACCTTGATGTGAATACCCAGCGCGACCTGTTTAGCGTGGTGGGAATCGGCGATATGGCGGGGGACGTATTCGGCAACGGCATGTTGCTCTCTGACAAGATTCAGCTGGTGGGCGCGTTCAACCATCTGCATATCTTTGTTGACCCCAACCCCGATGCCGAGGCGTCTTTTGCAGAGCGTAAGCGATTGTTTTCACTGCCACGTTCTAGCTGGGAAGACTATAGCAAGGAGCTGATTTCTGCCGGTGGCGGTATCTTTAACCGCAGCGCTAAATCGATTGCCATCACGCCGGAAATGCAGCAAGTGTTCGGGATTAGCGAAGAGCGCCTTTCGCCCAATGAATTGATTCGCACCATGCTCAAATCAAACGTGGATTTGATCTGGAACGGCGGGATCGGCACCTATGTGAAAGGCTCTGATGAAACCGATGCCGATGTGGGCGATAAAGCCAACGACACGCTGCGCATCAACGGCGCTGAGCTAAACTGCCGTGTGGTCGGCGAGGGCGGCAACCTTGGTTTTACGCAGCGCGGGCGCATGGAAGCCGCCGCCAAAGGTGTGCGTATCTATACCGACTTCATTGATAACGCCGGTGGGGTGAACTGCTCCGACCACGAGGTCAATATCAAAATCTTAATTGATGAAGTGGTTAAACGCGGCGATATGACCGACAAGCAGCGCAATCAGCTGCTGGCGGAAATGACCGACGAAGTTGCTGATCTGGTCATTCTGGACAACTATCGCCAAGGCCAGGCGTTGGATCTATCGGCGATTCTTTCGCATCAGTCAATGGGGCCTTACCGCCGCTTTATCAGCGAGCTGGAATCTGCAGGCCAGATTGATCGCGAGCTGGAGTTCTTGCCTACCGATGAAGTGCTAAAAGAGCGCTCAAGTAACGGCCAGGCGATGCGCCTGCCAGAACTCTCGGTGTTGATCTCCTACGCTAAGAGCACCTTGAAAGGCGACCTGATCGCGTCAGACGTGCCGGATGATAGCTATATTCATCGCCATTTAGAGCGGCTGTTCCCGGTGGTGCTGACAGAGCGGTTTAACAGTGAGATGTACGAGCACCGCCTGAAGCGTGAAATTGTCGCTACCCAGGTGGCTAACGACCTGGTTGACCATATGGGTATCGTCTTTGTACGCCTGCTGATGGATTCCACCGGCGCGGGTCGCGCCGATATTGCGCGAGCCTATATTGTGGCGCGGGATAGCTTCAACTTCGCCGGGCTCTGGGCGCAGATTGAGGCGCTGGATAATCAGGTGCCCAACCGCATTCAGTACTCAATGATGCTGGATTTAATGCGCCTGATTCGTCGTGCCACGCGCTGGTTTGTGCGCCAGCACCTCGGGCTTTCTACCCAGGATACGATTGAGTATTTCGCCCCTCGCTTGGCGCAGTTGCAAGAAGGAATTGGTGAGCTGCTTAGCGGTGAAGAACTCAGCGGTTGGAATGCGCGCCGCGATGAGCTGATAGACGCCGGCGTGCCAGAGGCATTAGCCTCAACGGTTGCGGCTTCATCAAGCCTTTATGCCGGTTTAGGCATCATTCAAGCAGCGCGCCTGACCAACGAGAAACCACAGCGCGTGGCGGAAGTGCTATACGAAATTGGCAGCCGCCTGGAACTGCCGTGGATGATTCAGCAGGTAACGCAGTTGGAAGTGCGCGATTCCTGGCAGGCGCAGGCACGGGAAACCTTCCGTGATGATATCGAGCGTCAGCAGCTGGCGCTGACGACCAGCGTGCTGAAGCTAGACGCCGCTAGCCGTGATACCGAAGAACGGGTGGCGCAGTGGTTGGATCAGCACGCTGACCTGCATCGCCGCTGGTGTCGTCTCATTGAAGAGGTGCGTGGGGGCAGTGAAGTGGGCTTTGCGCTGTTCGCCGTGGCGGTTCGCGAACTGGTCGATCTCGCTGAGAGCGATAGCGAAGCGTAAACGCTGCGCCCGCTATGAAGGTAACGAACACCGCCCCCGGCTAATCGGGGCGCGGTGTTTTTGTTTGCGCTATACTAGCGCCCGTTTTTGACTCTGCGCCCATTTTTGCCCCTGCGCTCATTTTTGCCCCTGCATCAAGAGACCCGCCATGTACAACCTCGCACGCTCATTGTTTTTCCGCGTTGACCCAGAAACCTCCCATGGCATGGCGCTAAGCGCATTGGAATCACTGCACCGTGTTGGTGGGGTAGCGCGCTTGTTTGGTCAGCCGGTCAACGACCCTGTTGAGCTGATGGGGCTGCGGTTTGCCAATCGCGTTGGCTTAGCCGCGGGGCTGGATAAAAACGCTGACCACCTTGATGCCCTAGGCGCGCTGGGCTTTGGCTTTGTTGAAGTGGGCACCGTGACGCCCAAACCACAGCCCGGTAACCCGAAGCCCCGGCTTTTTCGATTGGCGCAGCATGAGGCGATCATCAACCGCTTTGGCTTTAACAACAAAGGGGTTGAGCATCTTATCCAGCAGGTGAAACAGCGCCACTATGGCGGCATTGTGGGCATCAATATTGGCAAGAATCTCACCACGTCGGTTGAGCACGCCCTGGATGACTATCTGCTGTGTTTAGATGCGGTTCACCCTTGTGCCGATTACATTGCCGTTAATGTCTCTTCGCCCAATACCCCTGGGCTGCGCACTTTACAGTTTGGCGAACAGTTAGACGCGCTGCTAGCACCTATTCGAGCGCGAGCCACCGAGCTTGATGCCCAGGCGGGTCGAAAAGTCCCGCTGCTGATTAAAATTGCCCCGGATATGAGCGCCGAAGAAGTCGCGCTAATGGCAGAAAGCATTAAACGCAACGCTCTTGATGGCGTGATTGCCACCAATACCACGGTTTCCCGCGAGGCGGTGCAGGGCGACCCTCAAGCGAATGAGGCCGGTGGGCTTTCAGGAAAACCCGTCTTTGAGGCATCTAATCGAGTGATTCGCCAGCTGCGTGAGCATCTCCCCCGGCTGCCGATCATTGGCGTAGGCGGTATTGACAGCGCTGCCGCTGCCCAGGCCAAAATAGCCGCAGGGGCAGATTTAGTGCAGCTTTACTCGGGGTTGATTTATCAAGGCCCCAAGCTGGTAGGCGAGTGCGCCAGCGCGTTGAAGAGGTTAGCCGCTGAAACGCCCGCAGCTAAAAAGCCCACTTAAAAGTGGGCTCGTTTAAAGTCTGTCGTTTAAAGCCTCTCGTTTAAAATCAGTCTTTTAGAACCAGTTTTTTATAACCGATCGTTTAAACGTTAATCTTCACGTTCATTTAAACATCAGAGCGTATAACACAGAGAAGACAAAACGTTACGTCATGACCATGGGATTTTTATGGATACCGGAGATGCCGGTCATCCCATCCCACTGGTCGCCGCGACCTTCACGCCAACCGCTCATCCAGTATTCGCGTAAGTTGATATCTTGGCTGGGACAGTCGTCACGAGAACGACCCGATACACCTGCTTTATAACCGTGGACATAAGCCCGCTGGAAGCGATCACGTTTTTGCCGTTTCATTGGCTAACCTCTTTTCTCGAAAGTCTTTGTTTCACGAAAGCCTTTGATAGCCTTTGATAAGAGATAGAATGTTATCTAAGCAAATGGCACAGCAGACGTATGCGCGTATGCGTGAGTATGTATGCTTGAAAACATCGCTACTCCAAGAGCTTGCTTCAAGAACGAAACGCCACATCAACTCAACTGTTTGGCACTCACGGGCTGAACGAACCGAGCGGCGATCTCTTGCAAAGAACACTCACCCACCATAAGTCGAATGTTGAACCAACCTTGGCAGGCAACGCATGCGTTTTTCAGTAGCTACTCTCTTATTGTTAGACCATGATGGTGTCATCTGTCGACTATCAAATTGTCATAAAACGTAAACTCATTTGCTTTATACAGGAATATCGCGCCTTTAAGCGCCGCTATTATCATGACCGAGTCGAACCAAACCGCTCCCCTGAACTTGCTCGCCACTTGCCCGAAAGGCATTGAAGGCCTGCTCCACGATGAACTCATCGCGCTGGGCGCCACGCCGGGTAAAACCACGGTAGCAGGCGTTTATTTCACCGCCAGCCAAGCCATTGCCTACCGTGTGTGCCTGTGGTCGCGCTTAGCCAACCGGGTCATTTTGACGCTGGTACGCGAGGCGATGATTGATACGGCCGAACAAGTGTGTGATGTGGTCGCCCGCATTGCCTGGAGCCAGCACCTAGCGCCAGGTAACACGCTGGCGGTGGATTTTCATGGCCGCAGCGAACATATCCGCCACACCCGCTTTGGCGCGCAAACCGTTAAAGACGGCGTGGTTGACGCACTGCAGCTGGCCGGGCAAGAACGCCCCAATGTCGATACCAAAACCCCGCATTTGCGCATCTACGCGCATCTCCACCGCATGAATTTAACCATTGGCCTGGATCTCTCTGGTGAAAGCCTGCACCGCCGGGGTTATCGCCGTGATGTAGGCCACGCGCCGCTAAAAGAGAATTTGGCCGCAGCCCTCTTGGTGCGCGCGGGCTGGCCTGAGCGCTTAAAAGCCGGCGAACCGCTGATTGACCCGCTGTGTGGCGCAGGCACGCTGCTGATCGAAGCCGCCATGATGGCCGCCGACCAAGCGCCCAACCTGAACCGTGAGCGGTTCGGCTTTCACGGCTGGGCAGGGCACGACGCCGCCGCGTGGAGCGAACTGAAGCGCGAAGCCGAAGCGCGTGCGTCGATTGGTCGCAAGCGCTGCAAAGCCCAGCTATTAGGCTTCGACCAGAGCCCGGCGGCGCTTTCTGCGGCGAAAGCCAACGCCATGCGGGCAGGCATTCCCGCGCTGATTACCCTGCACGGGCAGAGCCTGGCCCAGCTTACTCGGCCAGAGTCACTTACCGCTGAACGCGGCCTGCTGATCACCAACCCCCCCTACGGCGAGCGCCTGGGCGAGCTGCCCGAGCTGGTGCGTTTGTACGCCCAGCTGGGTGAGAAAGCCAAAGCGCTGTTCCCCGGCTGGACCCTGGCGGTATTTACCGGCAACCCTGATCTCGGCCACCGGCTGGGGATGCGAGCGCACAAACAGTACGCGCTCAAAAACGGTGCCTTGGATGCCAAGCTGCTGCTGATGGAGATTGGTGGCACCGAACATCCGCCTGCGGTTAGCGATACAAAGCCTGTTCAGAGCAAGAGCGGTGTAGAGGTAGCGCCCGCTTTAGAAGTTAGCGAAGAGCAAGCTGTTCACAAAAACCAAGACAACGCGCAGATGTTTGCCAATCGTCTGATTAAAAATCAGAAGCGCTTGAAGAAATGGCTGAAGCAGAGCGGTGAAACCAGCTATCGCGTGTATGACGCCGATATGCCTGAATATGCCCTAGCGGTGGATCGTTACGGTGACCGCGTGCATGTGCAAGAGTACGCAGCGCCTAGTTCGATCAACCCGGCTCAAGCGCAAAAACGCTTGTACGATGCCTTGGAAGTGATGCCCGAGGCGCTTAACGTTGACGCCAGCAAGATCTATATCAAGCGCCGCGAGCGCCAAACCGGCAGCGCTCAGTACCAAAAACGCGCTGCCAGCGGCGAGCGTTTTGAGGTGCAGGAAGGCGAGGCACGGCTATGGGTGAATCTGCGAGACTATCTCGATACCGGGCTGTTTCTTGATCACCGCCCGGTGCGGCGTATGCTGGGCGAAATGGCCAGCGGTAAGCGCTTTTTAAACCTGTTCTGTTACACCGCCACGGCGACGGTGCAGGCGGCCTTAGGCGGTGCCAGCGATAGCGTTAGCGTGGATATGTCCAATACCTACCTGGAATGGGCCAAGGACAACTTTGCGCTGAATAAGCTTGATACCCGGCTGCACCGGGTGGTGCGCGACGACTGTTTCCGCTGGCTGGAAACCGCCAACGCCGAGTTTGACCTGATCTTTATGGACCCGCCGACGTTCTCTAACTCCAAGAAAATGCGCGATACGCTCGACGTGCAGCGTGATCATCCACGGCTGGTGGAACTCGCCATGGCGCGCTTGGCACCGGGTGGAACGTTAGTGTTTTCTAATAATCAGCGCCGCTTTAAACTGGATGAAGCACTCAGCGAGCATTACGCCGTAGAGGATATCACCGCGCGCAGTTTCGACCCCGATTTCCAGCGGCGCACCAACCTGCACCATGTGTTTTTGCTTCGTCATAAGGCGTCATAATCATAAAACGTTATAAGCGAGCCATCGTATGAAAAGAGCATTGGCATGATTCAGCTATCGCTGTACACGACCCTGGGCTGCCACCTGTGCAGCCAATTAGAGGCGCTGGTGGCCGCACTGGCGAATCAAGAGGTGTGGCTACACCACATTGAGATTAGCGACGACGACGCGCTGGTTGCGCGCTACGGCGTGCGGATACCGGTGCTGGTGGATAGTGACGGCAAAGAGCTGGACCGTGGCTTTGAGCAGGAGCGATTAAGCGCCTGGTTGCGCGAGCGCGGCTGGTTGGATGAAGCGGCGCTGGCGGCGTTTACAGCGCAGGAAGACAGCGCAGCACCCAAGGGTGCCCATGAGCGTGACGGTCGGCGCTTTTTGGTCTAGTTGTTTTGGGTCAGTCGCCGTGAGGGCTTAAAGCGCGTCCAGCAGCGAAAGCTGGCGCATGGCTTCTTGGCCTTCCGGCGAGTGGTCGGCCACTTCCAGCACCTTGCGAAAGCCCCGCGAGGTTTGGATAGTCGTCTCGTCTTCCAGCCACATCTGGGCTTGGTCCAGCGTATCGGCTAGCTGATGCTTCAGGCCGCCAAACTGAGTGCCGATTTGGCCCCAGGCACGGCTGAAAATCCAGTCACCAAACATATCCTGGTGAATATGAACCAACACATAGTCATGGTTGGTTTCCCAGCGTACGATCACAACACTCTCCTTACTTAGTCTTTAAAAGATAGCCTTTAAAAGATAGCCTTTAAACACGCCTGCCCATCAAGCCGTGGCGGGCGTATTGTAAAGCCCGGATACCCAAACGCCTATGAAACTTGTCATCGACGCCAACATCCCCGCTGCAGACGCCTGCTTTGGTTCATTGGGTACGCTAACCCGCGTGCCGGGGCGGGAGATAAACGCCGCTCATCTTAAAAATGCCGACGCGTTGATTGTGCGTTCCATTACCCAGGTTAACGAGAAACTGCTGGCCGACAGCCCTGTGCGCTTTATTGGCACCTGCACTATCGGCACGGATCATATCGATCAGACGGCGCTTGCCCAGCGCGATATTACCTTTGCCAGCGCCCCCGGCTGCAACGCCGAAGCGGTGGTTGATTACGTACTAAGCAGCTTGCTAACGCTTGCCGAACGCGATGGCTGGGCGCTTCGCGAGCGTACCGTGGGTATTGTGGGGGTGGGCAATGTCGGCAGCCGACTGCAGGCACGGCTAACCGCCATGGGCGTGGCCACGCTTCTATGTGATCCGCCCCGGGAAGAGTCTGAGCCTGCAAAGAAGTTTCACTCTTTAGACACGCTGATTGAGCGCTGTGATGTGCTCTGCCTGCATACGCCGCTAACCCGCCAAGGCCCCCACGCGACTTATCAACTGCTTAACGCTCAGCGCATTGAAGAATTGGCACCGGGCAGCGTGCTGCTAAATGCTGGGCGTGGCGATTGTGTGGATGGCCTAGCGCTGCGCAGCCGTTTAGCGGGCAAGGGCGATATCAGCGCAGTGCTGGATGTGTGGGAAGACGAGCCGGATATTGACGCAGGCTTGCGTGATTTAGTCTCGCTGGCAACACCGCATATCGCTGGGTACAGCCTAGACGGCAAGCTGCGCGGTAGCTGGATGATTGAGCAGGCATTGGCGCGCCACGTTGGCCAGCCAAGTAATCTAACGTTTGCCGATATTTGCCCACCGCCCGCGCTGGCGTCGCTGCATTTGCAACACGCACTGCCCGCAGAAGACGCCCTGCGGCTCTGCATGAGAGCGGTGTATGACGTTCGCCGCGACCACGATGCGTTACAGCACCAAACGCTGCATCACGGCATGCACAAAGGCTTTGATGACTGCCGCGCCAACTACCCGCTGCGGCGTGAATTCGCCACGCTCAATGTACAGCTGTCAGGCGAAGCGGTAGCGCTGGAAGGCCTACTGCGTGGGGCAGGGTTTGCAGTGAGTAGCAACTAAATGATAGCGAGCGTAATCACAAGTGTAGTTATGAGCACGAATACGTTACTAGAGCAATTTTGACGCTTTGATGTCCTGACGCTATAGTGCTAAGACGTCACGAAATTTGGAAGCCATCATGAGCGAGACATCGAAGCGTTCTACCGTTTATTTTGATCCTCAGTTACATGCTGCGTTGCGGTTAAAGGCCGCACATACGCACCGCTCGCTATCAGATATCGTCAACGATGCTGTTCGTATGGCACTTGCTGAGGATCAAGAAGATTTGGCGGCATTCGAGGAGAGGGTTTCCGAGCCAACAGTGAGCTATGAAGCGTTCCTGGACGATTTGAAGGCTCATGGCAAATTATAAGCTTGTCTTCAAGAAATCTGTCTCCAAAGATTTTCGGCCAATTCCTAACAAAGACGTGACCCGCATTCTTCAGCGTATAGAGGAATTGCAGGAAGACCTTCGTCCTATCGGTAGTGAAAAGCTTTCAGGACAAGAGCGCTACCGCATTCGGCAGGGTGTTTATAGAATCATATATGAAGTAGTAGATGAGCTTCTTATCGTGACTGTTGTGAAGGTTGGGCACCGAAAGCACATCTATAAGCGTAGCTAATTAGCCTGATGCTAGACTCACCGAATAATAAGGCCCGCAGATGCGGGCCTTAAGCGTATGAGGCTGCTGAAAAACTTACTGACGATAAGCGGCTTCTTTTAGTGCGCGGATACGCTCATCTAGCGGCGGGTGGCTGGCGAACATTTTCTCCAGCAGCGAACGCGTTTGGCCTTTGGTGATGGCCATAGCGCGCAGCGTATCGGGCATTTGATCGGGCATTTCGGTTTCGGTTTTCAAACGTGCCAGCGCGCTGACCATGGCATTGGTGCCGGCCAGGCGAGCGCCCGCTTCATCGGCGCGGTATTCGCGGTAGCGCGAGAACCAGGCGACGATGGCCGATGCCAACACCCCAAACACAATCTCAGCGACCATAACCACCGCAAAGTAGCCCATAAAGCCTAGGCCGCCTTCACCATCGCTGCGGCTTTTCAGGAAGTTATCGACTAAATGCGCCACTACGCGAGCAAAGAACATGACGAAGGTGTTCACCACGCCTTGAATCAGCGCCAGGGTCACCATGTCGCCGTTGGCGACGTGGCCAATTTCGTGGGCCAGTACCGCGCGTACTTCTTCCGGGCGCATACGGTTGAGTAAGCCGGCAGAGACGGCCACCAGCGCATCATCCTTGTTCCAGCCGGTAGCAAACGCGTTGGATTGCTGAGCCGGGAAGATACCGACTTCCGGGGTTTTAATACCTGCCTCGCGGGAAAGCTCCGCGACGGTATCCAACAACCACTGTTCGGTGGAATTGGAGGGCGTTTCGATAATCACCGTGCCGGTTGAGCGCTTGGCCATCCATTTGGAAATGAACAGCGAGATCAATGAGCCAACCATGCCGAAAATAAAGCAGAAAATCAGCAGGCTGGTGAAATTAATGCCCTGGCCGCGCAGGTAGCCTTCAACACCTAGCAGGCGCAGAGTGATACTGGCGACCAGCAAGACTGCTATGTTGGTGCCTAAAAACAGCAAAATTCGCATCATCGTGCAGGTACTCCCTAATCGTTTAGAAGCCGGTTTAAAAACGGTCAGTCAAATGGGTTATAGAATGGTTGTTTAGATACGCACTGTTCATGGCAGTTTCAAGTCATGGCGTTTTTTACTGCCGGTAGCGCGACAAGAAATTGGCAAAGCGGTCGAGCGCATCACCGAGCTGGTCGGCCCAAGGCAGCGTTACGATGCGCACATGGTCTGGCTCGGGCCAGTTAAAGGCCGTGCCCTGCACCAGTAAGATTTTTTCTTGAAGCAGTAAATCCAGCACCATCTGCTGATCATCTTTGATATTAAAAACCTTGGGGTCGAGCCGCGGAAACGCGTACAGCGCGCCTTTGGGTTTCACGCAGGAAACGCCGGGAATCGCATTCAGTTTCTCAACGGTGATATCGCGCTGGGCCAGCAGCCGCCCACCGGGCAGGATTAAATCGTTGATCGACTGATAGCCACCCAGTGCGGTTTGAATCGCGTGTTGGGCGGGTACGTTGGCGCATAACCGCATGGAGGCCAGCATATTAAGCCCCTGGATATAGTCCTGAGCGTTTAGCTTGGCCAGGGTGCCGGAAATAATCATCCAGCCCGAGCGAAAGCCCGCACAGCGGTAGCTTTTGGAGAGGCCGTTCATGGTGATGACCAGCTGGTCGTCGTCCGCCAGTGCGCCGGTAGCCGTATGTTCAACGCCGTCATACAAAATTTTGTCGTAGATCTCGTCAGAGAACACTACCAAATTGTGCTGCTTGGCGATCTCAAGCACCTCTTTCACCACCGCGGGCGGGTACACCGCGCCGGTGGGGTTGTTGGGGTTGATTAGCACAATGGCGCGCGTGTGGCTGGTGACCTTGGCGCGAATGTCTGCCATGTCAGGCGTCCAGTCGGCTTGTTCGTCGCACAGGTAGTGCACCGCATGGCCGCCAGAAAGGTGGGCGGCGGCGGTCCATAGCGGGTAGTCCGGCGCCGGAATGAGCACTTCATCGCCGTCGTTAAGCAGCGCCTGCATGGCCATCACAATCAGCTCAGAAACGCCGTTGCCGATGAAAATATCCTCAATACCAACCCCTGGAACCTGCTTACGCTGGCACTCCTGCATAATGGCTTTACGGGCGGAGTAAAGCCCTTTGGAGTCGCAGTAGCCTTGGGCCGTGGGCAGGTTACGCATCACGTCTTGAAGGATCTCTTCTGGCGCTTCAAAACCAAACGGCGCAGGGTTGCCAATGTTGAGTTTGAGAATGCGCTGGCCTTCCTCTTCCAAACGCTTGGCGTGGTCGAGCACCGGGCCGCGAATGTCGTAGCAGACATTGTGCAGCTTATGAGATTTCTTCAGCGGTGGTAATTCGTGCGTCTGCGGGGTATCCATGAGGTGTTTGTCCAAAAGTAGCTAGAGGCCCAAGGGTATTCAAAAGCAGGTAAGCCGTCTTCGGCTGATAGAGCGTTCAGGCCATTATGCGTCGGAAAGTGGTTGATTGTCTTCGTCGTTTTGCACCGGCGGCGGTGGAATATCCGCAGGGGTTTCAAGCGTTAGCCTGCCCAGCTTGCCATCGCGTAGTTCGTGCAGCAGCACTTCCGCGCCGCGATGTAGATCCACCGCACCGCCAGGGCGCAGGCCGCCGCGGCGGGCGGCGATATCTTTTAAAATGGCGTTGCCATCAAAGCCAGCGATAGCGAGAAAATCAGGCTTTTTCGGGCCATCTGCATCAATATCGTGGGGAATATCCGGCGCGGCGTAAGGCGGCAGTACTTTGAGCTTATAGCGCTCAGTGAGCGCTTCGGGGTAGCGCTTGGCTAGCTCCGCACTGGTGACAATCGCTACATCGGTGTACTCAATGGCGGTATCGCGAATGGCTCCGGTGGCGGCCAGGCGATAGGCGCTGGCCTGGTCTTCAATTTTTGGCCATAGCACCCCAGGGGTGTCAGTAAGCGCGACACGGCCATCAATGCGCACCTTTTGCTGGCGCTTGGTGACCGCAGGCTCATTGCCGGTTTTGGCGATTTTACGCCCGGCCAAGCCGTTAATCAGCGTGGATTTACCCACGTTAGGAATGCCCATCACCATCACGCGAACATCGCGGTCGGCGCGCACGGCACCGGCTAGCTCATGGCACAGCTTGGGAATTTTCTTTAGCTCGCGGGTATTGGTGGTGGTCACCGCCAGGGCGCGCATGTTCTCTTGGGCATCGAAATAAGCGACCCACTCGGCCGTGCGCTCTGGGTCGGCGAGATCAGCGCGGGAGAGAATTTTCAGCACCGGCTTGTGGCGCGTTAGCTCGGCCAGCATCGGGTTGGCGCTGGAGTAGGGTAGGCGCGCATCGAGTACCTCGATCACGACGTCAATTTCTGGCAGCACCTCCTTGATCTGGCGGCGGGCCTTGTTCATATGTCCGGGGAACCAGCCGAGCATGGGTCTCTCCTACAAGCACAGTAAATACAAGCACAAAAAAGCGGGCGGCCATTCTAACAGATGGCGCCCGCCTTGCCGGTTTTCCGTGTGAGGATTTAGCGGCGATTACTCGTCAGGGTGAAACTCCAACGATACTGAGTTAATGCAGTAGCGCAGGCCGGTAGTCTGCGGCGGCCCATCGGGGAACACATGGCCCAGGTGAGCATCGCAGTGGGAACAGACCACTTCGGTGCGCTGCATGCCGAGGGTGGTGTCTAGGTGTTCCTCAACGCAACGGGTGCCCAATGGCCGATCAAAGCTTGGCCAGCCGCAGCCAGCGTCAAACTTGTGCTCGTTTTCAAACAGCGGCGCGTGGCAGCAAACGCAGTGGTAAATGCCTTGTGCATCGCTCACCTGGTAGTCGCCGGAGAAAGGGCGCTCGGTGCCTTTTTCGCGCGCAACGCGGTACTGTTCAGGCGTTAGCTGCTGTTGCCATTCGTCAGGGGATTTTTCTATTTTTGCCATGCTTGTATTCCTCTTTTCTTCTTGCATCTTTTCTTCTTGCATCTTTGTTAGCATCGCTGAGACCCAGTGGGTTGAGTCTCACTAGCGTAGTGACATCACTTAACCATGCGGAGTTTCAGCATGGGCGATTATAGGGCGGTATGCCAGTTCAATAGCAGGGTGCTTGACAGCACAATGCGGTGTGAGTAACATACGCGCCACCTCGACGAGGCAATGTAACGTCCCATTCGTCTAGTGGTCTAGGACACCGCCCTTTCACGGCGGTAACAGGGGTTCGAACCCCCTATGGGACGCCACTTAAATCGTTAGGTATCGGAATGCGGGAATAGCTCAGTGGTAGAGCATCGCCTTGCCAAGGCGAGGGTCGGGAGTTCGAATCTCCTTTCCCGCTCCAAGCACTTTAGGTGCTTATTGTGTCCCATTCGTCTAGTGGTCTAGGACACCGCCCTTTCACGGCGGTAACAGGGGTTCGAACCCCCTATGGGACGCCACCTCCGATACTAAAAGTAAAGCAATAGGCAGTAAGCGTTTTATAAGCGGGAATAGCTCAGTGGTAGAGCATCGCCTTGCCAAGGCGAGGGTCGGGAGTTCGAATCTCCTTTCCCGCTCCAGTAGTCATACGTCTATAAAGTCCCATTCGTCTAGTGGCCTAGGACACCGCCCTTTCACGGCGGTAACAGGGGTTCGAACCCCCTATGGGACGCCATGTTGCTGTTTGCAGTCCAGTTTGCGTTGCGGGAATAGCTCAGTGGTAGAGCATCGCCTTGCCAAGGCGAGGGTCGGGAGTTCGAATCTCCTTTCCCGCTCCAAGCGCTTCAAGTAGTCATCTTCCTTATATTTCTATGATGCGACAGCTATTTGCTGGGCGTCACTATTTGCGTGTCTGGCGCTTGGGTGGGTTGCCCACCTTGAAAAAAATGTTTGCGCCCTAATGATTTACTTTCTCTTCTTATTTTTGCTGACAGGACATGTCCATGGCCGAACCGGCATTGTCGATCCGTGGCCTTACCAAAGTGTACGGTAACGGCTTTCAGGCGCTTAAAGGCATTGATCTTGATGTCCAGCAGGGCGATTTTTTTGCTTTGTTGGGCCCCAATGGCGCCGGTAAATCCACCACGTTAGGCGTGGTCTGCTCGCTGGTGCAAAAAACGGCGGGCAAGGTCTCCATTTTTGGCATTGATGTCGATAAAGACTTCGCCAAAGCTAAATATCAGCTAGGCGTGGTGCCTCAAGAGTTCAACTTCAATCAGTTCGAGAAAGTGCTGGATATCGTGCTGGCCCAGGCGGGCTATTACGGCATGACCAGCCGCGAGGCCTTGCCCCGCGCCAAGCAACTGTTGACCGACCTTGGCCTGTGGGAAAAACGCAACGGCAATGCGCGGATGCTCTCTGGCGGTATGAAGCGCCGCCTGATGATTGCTCGGGCGCTGATGCACCGCCCTAAATTACTGATTCTGGATGAGCCAACCGCCGGGGTGGATATCGAACTGCGGCGCAGCATGTGGGAATACATGCGGCGGATTAACCAAGACGAAGGCACCACCATTATCCTCACCACTCACTACTTGGAAGAAGCCGAAAGCCTGTGCCGCAATGTGGCGATTATCAATAACGGCAACATTGTGCGTAATACCAGCGTGCGTGAGTTACTGGCTGAGCTTGACACCGAAACGTTCCTGTTTGATTTGGCTGAGCCCGTCGCAGAGGTGCCTAAGATTGAAGGCTTTGAGCTGACTCAGCTGGAGCCTACCCAGCTTTCGCTGTTGGTGCATCGCGGCCAACGATTAAACGATGTGTTCAACGCATTGAGTGAACAGGGCATTGACGTTGTTTCCATGCGCAACCGGGCCAACCGCCTTGAGGAGATGTTCGTGTCGATGGTAGAAGGCGACGACCAAGCCGCGATAGACCCGCGCGCAGAGAAGAAGGAGGTGCGCGCATGAATGCCAGGCAAACCTTGATCGCCCTGTGGACGCTGCTGTTAAAAGAGATCAAGCGCTTTACGCGCATTTGGCCGCAAACCTTGCTGCCACCCTCGATCACCATGACGATGTACTTCATCATTTTTGGTAACCTGATCGGCTCGCGCATTGGTGATATGGGCGGCTTTAGCTATATGGATTTTATTATCCCTGGGCTGATCATGATGTCCGTCATCACCAACAGCTATTCCAACGTGGCCTCTAGTTTCTTCTCGAATAAATTTCAGCGTTCGATTGAAGAAATGATGGTATCGCCCATGCCCAACTGGGTGATTTTATCCGGCTTTGTTTTAGGCGGCATGGCCCGTGGCTTGGGGGTAGGGCTGATTGTGACCGTGGTGTCGCTGTTTTTTACTCGCTTAACCATGGAGCATCCGCTGCTCACCGTGTTGGTTGTGGTACTTACCTCGGCGCTGTTCTCCATTGGCGGCTTTATTAACGCCTTGCTGGCCAACAAGTTTGACGACATTTCCATCGTGCCGACGTTTATTCTGACACCGCTGACCTACCTGGGTGGGGTGTTTTACTCAATCTCCATGCTGCCCGATTTCTGGCAGGGCGTTTCCATGCTCAACCCTATTTTGTACATGGTTAACGTTTTCCGCTACGGCTTCCTGGGCGTCTCGGATATTCCCGTTGGTTGGGCGTTGGCTGCCATTTTTGCCTTTATTATCGCGCTGTTTAGTATTGCGCTGGCAATGCTGGAACGCGGCAAAGGTATCCGCAGCTAGGCGCATCAATCTGCTTGAGAAGAGAGCTTTTATACAATGGCACATCGCCCAGACACGTTAGAGCACGCGCCGTTAGGGCGCGATTCCGCCTATCCTGAGCAGTATGACGCGGGGCTTTTATACCCTATTCCCCGCGCGGCTAACCGGGCTCCGCTAGGTATAGAAGAAGGCGCTTTGCCGTTTGTAGGGGAAGACGAATGGCACGCCTTTGAGGTTTCCTGGCTGAACGCGCGCGGCAAGCCTATCGTCGCCGTGGCGCGCTTTCGCCTGCCGGCAGCCTCGCCCTATCTGATTGAGTCTAAATCCTGGAAGCTCTACCTCAATAGCTTCAACCAAACCCGCTTTTATAGCCGTGAAGACGTGATGCAAACGCTCGCCAATGATCTCTCCATTGCAGCGGGTGCCGAGGTGAGCGTTGAGCTTTTTAATGTCGACGCCCCAGAGCTTTCACCACGGCACCTGCCGGGCGAATGCTTGGACGATCTAGATATCGCCGTCAGCGATTACACGCCGAGCAGCGCTTACCTAACGGCAGGCGAGGAGATCGTTGAAGAGACGCTTTACTCCCACTTGCTGAAATCCAACTGCCCCGTTACCGGCCAGCCGGATTGGGGCAGCGTGCTGATTCGCTATAAAGGGCCCAAAATTGACCGCGAAGGGCTGCTGCGTTACCTGATCGGGTTTCGTCAGCACCAGGATTTCCACGAGCACTGCGTTGAGCACATTTTTACCGACATAATGACTCAGGCAAAACCAACGCAGCTATTGGTGCTGGCACGTTACGTGCGGCGCGGCGGGCTGGATATTAGCCCCTGGCGCGCAACGCCCGGGCTAACGCCGCCTACGCCGCTGCGCCTAGCAAGGCAGTAGCGGCAGTGCTAAAAAAACGAGGTGCTAAAAACCAGTGCTAAAAACGACGGTGCTACACTAGCCTCACACGATTGGATTTGGAGTTATTAATGGACGCACTCACGCTGCTTCACGAACGTAGCTCAATGGGCAAGCTAATGGAACCAGCGCCCAGCGCCGAACAGCTCAGCGCTATTTATCAGGCGGCTTTGCGGGCACCCGATCATAAAGAGCTGCGTCCCTGGCGCTTTATCGAGTTCAGCGGGGAAGGGCGCGAGCGCTTGGGCGAGCTGTTTGCCGAGGCCGAGTTCCAGGAAAACCCAAGCGCTGACGACAACACGCTTAACGCCGCGCGCAAAAAGCCACTGCGGGCACCGATGATCATTGCCGTGATCGCCAAGGTCACGCCCGAGCTCGAAAAAGTACCCAAAATTGAGCAGGTGATTTCCGCTGGCTGCGCCGCCCACGGCATTCTACTGGCCGCCCACGCGCTAGGCTTAGGTGCAATGTGGCGCAGCGGCAAGTACGCCTTTGACCCCGTGGTTCGTAAAGGGCTAAGCCTGGATGAACACGACGAAGTTGTTGCGTTTATCTACCTAGGCACCCTGGGTGGCCGCCACAAGCCGGTGGTGCAGCATAACGTTGCTGATTTTGTGGAGCGCTGGGACTAACCATGAATGCATCGCGTCAACCAGGCGTGCCTCACCCGCGCTTGGCCTTGCCAGAAAACCAGCCAGAAGACCAGCCAGAGGACTTGGTCGCCTTTCAGCAGTGGCTGAGTGATGCCATTCCTATGGTGAGTGCGCTGGGCATTAGCAAGATGACGCGCCAAGGCGATGCGCTAACGTGGCAGCTGGCAATAGTGCCGAACCTTAACGATAAAGGCACAGGCTTCGGTGGCGCGCTCACGGCGCAAACCACGCTGCAAGGCTGGTGCTGGATCACGCTATGGCTGCGCGAACGCGGCCTGGCGCGCGACGTGGTGGTCGCTGAGGCCAGCCAGCGCTTTCTCGCGCCGGTCACAGGCGACTACCGCTTGATATGCACGCCAGCCGCGCCAGAAGGCCCCGCTCAACTTGCCAACAAGCTCGCTGAGCGCGGCAAAGGGCGCATTGCGCTGACCCAAAAGCTCTACTGTGGCGAGACACTCTGCCTGGAAGCCAGCGGCAGCTACGCCGTGTTGCCAGAGCATTAGCGGAACCGCCTAAAAAGCCTGAAAAGGCTTGCTATTTCGAGGCTTAGCCCATAGTATATGCGCCGTTCTGTCGAGAAAGGTTCAGCCTTTCAACAGAGCTAAAATGTGGAGAGGTGTCCGAGTGGTCGAAGGAGCACGCCTGGAAAGTGTGTAAGTCGTAAGGCTTCGAGGGTTCGAATCCCTCCCCCTCCGCCACAGAATATAGATTAAGCCGCTGATTTCAGCGGCTTTTTTGTGTCTATCGTTTGGGTGGTTTATCCCCCAGCCATGCTTTAGTTTTGGCTGCCACCGAAACGCACAGGATGCTTTTGGACGGCCCTCCCTTCCGGGACATTTCAATCTGTGGCTTTGCTTTTGATCTTGCCCAGTAACAGCGGTCATCTCAATAGCTATTCAAGAACCACTGTTGGTGCGCTTATTTGTCATGCTTAACGCAAAATGGCCAGTCACAATTGTATGAGATTGATCCTGGCCATCTGGGTTATACCTGTATCGGCTAGATTCGGCTCACCCTAACCGGTAGGCCTTGGCGCACGCTGGCACCGCTGATGGGTTCTAGCCAGGTGCCGTCGACATCCCGCGTTGGGTCTTTAAAGCCCAGGTCGTTGATGTTGATACCCGCCCGCATCCACGGCATATCCGGCTGAGATTGCCCATCAATAATATGCGGCGTGGCACCTAAATCTTTATGACCGTAGCCGTGTTCGATACCCAAAGCACCGGGCACTACGCTTTCGCTGACCAACGCTAGCCCCACCACGCTGCCGCCGGGGCTTTCAATGCGAATGGTGTCGCCGTGCTGAATGCCAAAGCGCTCGGCGTCTTGGCGGTGCATTTGCACTGGGTTGTAAGGCTTGATCATCCGCAGCCGTTCGTTGCCGATGGCATAGGAATTCATCAGGTTAGATTTGAACGAGAACGCCAGCAGCGGCCATTCCTGTTCTGAAAACACCTCGCGCATGGTCTGCTTGTTGGCCATTTTAGGTAGCGAATGACACGGTACACCACGGTTTGGCAGGCCGTTCGTGGTGTCAATGCTGGTGCCTACCGCTTCGTTGTAAACGCATAAGGTCTGTTTCCATTGGTGCTTCAAGTGCTCGCCAACAAAGTGTTCGCTGGCATCTTCAAAGCGCCCGCCACGTGCGTAAAGGTAGGCCACGCGCTTGCGCTCGGCGGCTTTCAGCGTGCGTTCAAGCTTGGGCAGCAATGGCGCAATACCGCCATGGGCAACATCAGCGTCATTGGCTTCCGGCAGCGGATCGTCTTGAAAGGCGATATTGGCGGCGGCGCGCAAATAGTAGTCTTCAGCACGATTAAGCGGGTGCAGGTTGCCCTCGGCATCGGGAATGGCGTTGTCGCCAAAACCAGGCAGCCCCAGGCGCTTGGCCACGGCAATAAAGAAGCTGTCCATGGAAACCGGCTCACCTTCGGCGGTTTTCTGCTGGCGCGGTTCCACCACTGGCCAGCAGGCGGTCGTCAGCTTGCCCAGGGTGCCTTTCCATGAACCCGTAAACCCCCATACTTCGTACATCACCGAATCGGGCACGATGTAGTCGGCGTAGCGGTTAGTTTCGTTGATAAACCCATCGACAGCGACAAACAACCCCAGCCGTTTGGGGTCTTTGAGCTTATCGACAATCACGCCTTTCAGGCCCGCTTGGCCATAAATCGGGTTGGCCATACAACCAATCACCGCTTTGATGGGGTAGGGGTAACCATCTAGTGCGGAAGGTAAATGCTCGGTGAGCGTAGGCGGTGCTAATGAGCGCCACGGTGCTTTGGCCGGGTAAGGGTTCACGCCAGCGGCGACCTTGCGTTGGTACTCCGATGATTTTTCATAAGGGAAGCGTGAGCGGGAAAGGAACACGCCTTGAGGACCGCGCTTGCCGGGGAAGTTGGCTAAATCGTAGCGCGGGCCTGCTCCCGTGCCGCTGTAGGTGCCACCACCCACCGCGCTGCCGCCTTTCATGTTGTAGTTGCCTGCTAGCAGGTTGAGCATTTGCACACCGAACGCGGCGTAAAAGCCGTTGCCCGACATCATGCCGCCGTGGCAGTTAACCGCAGCTTTTCTACCATGGCTGGCGTAGCGGCGAGCGAGGTCAATAATCGTCGCTTTGGGAATGCCGCAATGTTCAGCGTAGGCGTCCAGGTCGTACTCATTAGCAGATTCACGCAGCAGCGTCAGGCTGGTTTTGACCGTTACCGTGGTGCCATCGGCCAACATTACCGGGCGCTCGGCAAACAGCTCGGCAGCCATCACCTCTTCGCTTAGCGCAAGTTCACCGTCGGCTACCACAACGGGGGTGTCTGCATCACTGCCAGCTTCCGCGAGGCCAAGGTCGCTGGCGCGTAAAAAGTAGCCCCGGCGGGGGTGCTCGAAGGTATCAATCACCAAATGCGTGGCGTTGGAGTGAGTGGTTTCACCAGCAGCATCAGCGGCGGCTTTGCCGGGCAGGGCGAGGAAATCGCTAGCGTAGCCTTGGTTATCCAGCAGCCACTGAATCACCGCCATGGCAAAGGCGCTATCGGTGCCGGGGCGAATGGGCACCCAATGGTTATTGTCGGCGGCATGCGAGGTAGCGGCATTCAACGCGGGGTCAATGACTACGTACTCTAGCGTTCCGGCGGCTCGCGCCTGGGCAATCAAGCGGCCCTGGCGTTTAAACGGGTTACCCGCTTGGCTGGGCGCACAGCCGATATACATGATAAACCGTGCGTTCTGGATATCAGGCTTGACGTGGGAGTTGGTGACGATGTTGTTCATCACCGCCCCAGAACCCATACGAAACGCTAAGCCACAGTAAGCGCCATGGTGGCCATAGTTGCGCGTCGCAAAGGCGTTGAGGGTAAAGCGTTTGAGTAGCTCTGAGCGCCCGTAGTCGGTGGCTTCCATCACCATTAGCTGGTTAGCCTTGGGGCCATATTCCGGGTTTTCAGGGTCAATCAGCGTGTCGTGGTCGCGAATATCACGCAGGCCTTCTACCTGGCCTTCGCCAAACAGATCGCCGCCTTCGCAGATTTCTTCAATCAGCTGCTCGAAGGAAATTTTCTGCCACTCACGGCTGCCGCGTTCGCCTACCCGTTTAAGGCAGTGGTCGACCCGGAACGGGTTGGTGATTTGGCTCATCATCGCGTTGCCGCGGGCGCAGGCGGTAGAACGGTTGACCTGGCCTTGGCCGCCGTAGGCACTAACGCTGCGCAGCGCTTCGGCTACGGGGGTGCGCATGGGCAGGTGGTCATCTGCCGAAAGCGGATGGTAAGGGTTGCCCGAAACCCGCAGCACTTCGCCCTGGGTGTCATCAACGCGTACCCGCACGCCGCACTGTGTGGTGCAGCCGTAGCAAATGGTAAAGGCGACCCGCTGGTCGGGGGTGAGGGTGAGCTCGCCGGTGTCTAAATCAACGCGATACTCCGGTGTTAGCGAGTTGCCATGAATATTGTGCTTGGGTTTTTCACCCGCGCTGCCGGTCACGCCTTTGGCCATTTTGGCCAGCGGGTCAGCATAGCCCACTGCAAAGGTGGCGGCACCGCCTGCGGCAGCGGCGCCTTTTAAAAACCGGCGGCGTGAGGGGTCTTGAGCAGACTTAGCCATGGTTAGGCGCTCCTTGTTTAGTATTCAGAGAGTCATTGGTAGCCGCAATAGCGTCACTGGACGCCTGGGCATCGAGAGAAGTGCCGCCTTGCTGGGCTTGCCGCCAGGGCATAAACAGTTCAATCAGCAAAATCGCGGCGAGCCACAGGCCAAAGGTGCCGACAATACCCAAGATGCCGGAAGAGCCAGCGGGAATGCCATAGTGGTGGAAGCCTGCACTGTTACGCGCCACATGCTGAACATCCATCAATACCACCCAGCGGAACATCCAGCCCATGTGAATGGCCACCAGCCCCAGCAGCCACGCCCAGGCAAAAAGAGTAGGTTGGCGCTGGGGTGAGCGTGTTAGTAGCACGATAACGGCCGCAAATAGAGCGATACCGGTAATGCCTCCCCATAGCGCAGTGCTGCGCCAGGAAGGGCTATGGCGCACGGATTCCAGCGCGGCAGCCACCGAGCCAACTTGGGCATTAACGCCATCTAAAAACCAGCTTGTCGCGATCAGCCCTGCCGCCGCGCAGGCTGCCAGCAGTACATACAGCATCTGGCGAATAGCGGCCTGTGAACCTAGCCCGCTTACTCGGTTAAGTACTAACACCAGCCCGGCGGCGGCGATAAACCCAGTGGCCACTAGCATGGGCGGCAGCCATACGGTGTTCCACAAGGGGCGCGCCTTAACAATGGCAAGCTCTGCCCCGGTGTAGAGCATAATGCTGCTGGAAATCACCAGCGCGGCCAGGCCAACCACGGCTACCAACGCTTTAGGCGTTGCGCCATTGCCAAAACTCAGCCACTTGGCGAGCAGCCCGCTAAGCCCGGGGGCGTTGCGCTGCTCCTGTAGCGCGGGGCGCCAAGCCAGCCAGGCAAGGCCCAACACGCTGAGCAGATAAAGCGGTAGCACCACACTGCCAATCGACATCCATGAGTGGGTGTTGGCGTAGGCATAAAAGTGCCAGAAACGCAGCGGTTGGTGTAGGTCGGCTAGCAGTGCCACAGGGGCCACCAGCGCGGTGCTGACCGAAGCAATAAGCGCCAGGCGGGCGGTGGGTAGCCAAGCTTTTTTGCCGAATACCAGCGCGGGGGCCGCTAGCCACAGGCTGGCATACGAGATGGCAATCATAAAAAAGTATTGTACCGCCCAGGGGTACCAGGCGATGTCATAGCGCGGTGCCAGTAGCTCAATGGTGGAATTCATAGCCCATCTCCTGACCGTGTGGGTCGAGTACTTCAAGTGCCACGGGTTCTGCCGTGGGTCGCGTGGTGAAGCGCTCATCCATGCCGAGGTAAAACACCTGGGGAATGGTATTTTTTTCTGGCTGAAGCACCATTAAGGCATCGCGGTGCTCGCGCATCATGCGGCTGATTTGGCTATCCGGGTCACGCATATCACCAATAATGCGCGCCCCACCCACGCAGCTTTCGACACAGGCGGGCAGTAGCCCTGCTTCTAAGCGGTGCGCGCAGAAGGTGCATTTATCAGCGGTTTGGGTGCGTTCGTTAATAAAGCGTGCGTCGTAAGGGCAGGCGTTAACGCAATAAGCGCAGCCCACGCAGCGGTCACTATCAACAACCACAATGCCATCTTGCTGTTGGTAGGTGGCTTCAACCGGGCAAACCGGCACGCAGGGAGGGTTTTCGCAATGGTTGCACAGCCGTGGCAGCATAAAGGTCGCCAGCTCACCGGTTTCCTGATGCTGTACTTCGTATTGAGAAACCGTGGTACGAAATTGGCCCAGCGGTGCAGCGTTTTCGATATGACACGACACCGTGCAAGCCTGGCAGCCAATGCACTGGCGAAGATCAATCAGCATCCCGTAGCGTTTGGTGGGGTCGCCTTCTCGACGGGCAGGCTGCTGATTGATACCCGCGTGGGCAAGGCTAGATAGTGGCACTAGCGCAGCGCCCGCACTTAGGCGAGCCAGCTGGCCTAATAACGACCGGCGTATGGCGTCCATAACGCCTCCTTAGCTGATAAGCAGGGTTTATAAAAATGGGGTTTATAAAAAAATGAGCGGGTGAAAAATGCCGTTCACAGGGCGAACGATGACAATGCGCTAAGCATACGCCTTTGGTTGTAGGGAAAAGTTGATATGTGTCAATGGATTAGCGCCAGTTTCTTAATGCTCACTTAATGTTGAGCGGCTAACTGGCTGTTTTGTATATGGAAGCTGTTTTGTATGCAAAAGCTTTTTTAAGGCTTGATATCAAGTAAAACGCTTGCCTCAGCGCGTGAGGCAAGCGTTTTTTCTACGGCCGACGGCTAGCGGCTATTTAATCTTGCAGGTATTAATGCCCAGTAGCTTATAGGCGGGGCAGAAGTTAAATAAGCCAGTGGCTAGCGGCAATACGCCGATCCAGCCCCACACCCCAATAGTGCCTGTCAGCGCCAGCACTATCAGTACAATCCCCACCACAATACGTAAGATCTTATCGATACCACCTACATTGCTACTCATACCGAACTCCTTATCTCACTGAGTTTGTAAAGAATTTGCCGAAAATTAAAAGCTGAAAACAGGAATGGACGGATCACGCATCATTTCCGCTATGGGGCCAGGAGCCGCAACGCCCACGCCCTCAAGAAGATTGTCTTGCTCATTTTCGCTGTTAGGTAGGTAGATGGCACACACATCCACGTTGGCACCATTTTCTAACAGCATGCTAAGAATACCTTCGGGTTTGACCTGGCCTGCCGGGTTACTCGGCGGTGTATTGATGGCCTCGCTGCTTTCATAACCCTCAACGGCCAAATCACCGGCGGCATCACACAGCAGTATATGCAGGCTGGTGCCTTGCTGCTGCATGGCGCTGGAAAGAATCATGGCCATGCCTTGGGTCTGCAGTGAGCTGCTGGAAAGCATCACTAAGGCTTGATCTTTCTGTTCTTCGCCGCCGTGATTGTCGGCCATTGCGAAGCCTGAAAAAGCGATAGCAGCGGTAGCGGCTGCCAGTGTCAGCATTGGGTTGTTTTTTCTACGGATAATCGTCATAGGGTCACCTTGTCGTTCTTGGTTAATGTCGTTCTTGGTTAATGTCGGTCTTGGTCAATGTCTCTGGCTCAACTACTTAAAGCGGCTGAGCCAGTTAAAGCAGCTGAGCCAGGTGTCGGAATATTAATCGGCAGGGTGCCAGGCAACGTCAGGGTTGATGTCATAGCTCCAGGGAAGGCCCGAATTACGCCAGCCGTCCAGCGCCCGAACGCCCTTTGAGTTACCTTCTTTTAGCGTTCCCCCCTCGAAACCGTCGGTCACCGAGTAGACTTCGCTGTAGCCCATATCGGTAATGGCATCGGCAGCGGGGGCGCTGCGGGTGGCACCAGAACGGCACATGACAATAATCGGATCATCCTTGCTGGCGCCCTGTGCTTCTATGGCCGCTTTTACCTGCGCTTCGAAGTCAGTGTTCTTAACCATCGGCCACGTCTTGGCGTCTTCATCGAAATTATCGCGGTCGGCCAGCACCCAAGGCACATGGATATCGGTAGGTTCGGCGAAACCAGTAAACTTGACCTCGATGGGGTCGCGAACATCAATCAGTACAGCACGATCGTTTTGCTGCAGAAGTTCATTGGCCTCAATAGCCGAAACATAGAGACCCAGCGATGTTTCGCGGTAAGCCTCAACCTCCTCTGCAAAGGAAGGCGCAACGCCTAATGTCATGGTGATTCCTAGTGCGGCCAGTGTTGGCATCAAGGTCTTTTTCATAACATTTTCCTCTAACGTAATAACTTAAATCGTGAATGGAAAGCATAGACGTCTTTTCGCTTGAGAACACGAGGCAAGTGGTCGCAGCTTGATCTATGTCAAAGCCATGATGATTTTTATAGAGGGCTCAGAGGCACGAAAGTACAGAGGCGAGCAGAAGAGCAGAAGCGAAAGGGGCGGCGCAGATGGGTTGGCTTCAGGGGGGAGGGTGGCTACCCACTTAATAGGCAGCTCGAAAAATAGCTTTCAGCACCCATATTTAAGCCAAAAGCTAAACTGATAGTTAAGCTAGTAAGCAGCTACAGATAAATAACTATAGACAAGTAACTACAGGTAAATGGTTGCTAAAAAGGCAGCACGCCGCTAAAACCAATGCCCAATACAGCCACAAGGATAACAATGATGACGACGATGGTAGTCGTGGATGGCATTTTTCTCTTCCTTTGAGTTTTGAGTATTCTGCAGTCTAGTCGCCATTGCGGTATTTCACACGCTGGCGAAGAAACAGAACGGCCTTTTCCTTGGGTTTCGGCCTCTAGGCCTTCCTAAAACCCCGGCCAGGCAATGGCCGGGGCTGCTTTTTTATACGTTTTTTATATGCTCGTTTTATTTTTTCGCTTTTTTCTTGGTCTTCTTGCTGTGGTTACTTTCCCTACTTTGGATACTCGCAGTGCTTTGGTCGCTTTCCGTGCTCTCGTCTTTGCTGTCATCGCCCTCACTTTCCGGCTTGTCGCTGCCTTGGTGAGTCAGCGGGCTTGCCTGGTCTAAGCGCGGGTGGTTATCCAGGAATTCACGCTGTAAATCTGGCAGGCCGTCAAGCGCTTGCAGGGTGTGCGTTAAGGCGTGAATCGCCGCCAGCACATCCTGGGTATGGCCGGTTTCTGAGATGGTGTGCATATTGCGAATGGGGAAACCAATCGAAGTGGCGGCGCTGTCGATTGACGCCAATACGCCTGCCATGCCATCGGTACCCGTATCCACGCCAACAATATCGCGCTGCAGAGGGATGCCATGCGCTTTAGCGGCGGTAGCAATAATGCGGTTGAGCTGTTCGCTGGCAATCGAACCCACCGCCATGGTGAAGCCTTTGCCCATCTCTAACGGCTGCATACGCTTGTCGCCGATGCCGGGCGCAGCCACGTAGTCGTGGTTGACGTCAACGCCAATCAAGGCATCCGGCTTCATTTCACCCGCCATCACGCGGCTGCCGAAACGGCCAATCTCTTCGTAGCTGGCAATCGCAAACAGCACGCGCACATTTTTGGTGCCACCTGCTTCGGCAATTAAGCGGGCTACTTCGGTGGTGACAAAACAGCCCAAGCCGTTGTCCAGGTACGCGCCGTAAAAGGTATTGGGGCTAAAGCCAGGGCGGATAGGGCGGTCGAAAATAATTGAATCGCCAGGGCGCACACCCAGGTTCAACACCTGTTGCTTTTTATTTTCGCCGTGGATCTGTAGGTCCAGGTAGATCTGTTCTTTTTTCAGGCCTTTGCTGCCATCGCGCTGGGCAGGGTCTGAAAAGTGAATGGCACCCAGCGCTTCCACGGTGCCGCCTTCAATGCAGCGGTAGCTGCCGGGGGCGTCTGGGTCTTCGCTAAACAGCTTCACTTCATGGCCAATCAGCACGGTGGGCAGAAAAGAATCGGTGTTGATCCAGATCTTGCCGTCGTCACCAATCGAGCGCACCTGCATACGGATTTTATCCGCATGGCCGATGATCATGACTTTGAACATATCGTCGCGGTCGGGGTGGGTGTCTAACACAACGCCCGCGTTGCCTTTGAACTGGTGAAGGTGCCAGCTTTTAGGCGCAAAGCTCTCAAAATGCGGCTTGAGTACACCGTAAGTCATCGCAGCTTCCAGGCCGACAGGGCTTGGGGCGGCAAGAATATCGCGCATCAGTTTGAACTGTGCGTCGGGCATCGGCTGTGTCCAGGGTTTTGCTGTATCGCTCATTGGTTTTGCTCACTTTTCAAGGTGGAGGTTAGTCGTCTCTAGTCTGCCAGATTATGCGGTGAGATGCGCTGATAAGGCGTGCCACGTTTGGACGATGATGCAAGCGCTAAAACGTCGTACTATCGATTCAAGAAAATTGCATATAACAAACACAAGATAACGAGATGGGGGCTTTATATGACCGAAGCAACGCTAGGTGCCCAGCGCTTTAAAGTGCTACTGGCGGGTGTGTTCAGCCAAATATTGTGTGTGGGCGTGGCGCGTTTTGCCTATACACCGCTGCTGCCGGTGATGCAGCAGCAAACCTGGATGGGCGATGCTGATGGCGGCTGGCTGGCGGCGCTTAACTACGCTGGCTACATGCTGGGCGCGGTGCTGGCGGCTTCCATTCGCAGTGTTTATATCAAAGACACGCTATTTCGCTGCGGGCTACTGTTGGCGGTGCTAACCACCGCAGGCATGGCGCTCACCGAGCACTTCTGGGTATGGGCGGGGCTGCGTTTTCTGGCCGGGCTTTCCAGCAGCGCCTCCATGCTATTAGCGTCGGGGCTGATTCTTCACTGGTTAATCCAGCACCGTCAGCGCGGCGAGCTGGGCATCCATTTTGCCGGCGTGGGCATAGGCATGATAGTTGCGGCAGTCGCGGTGGAAATGATGCTGCAGCTCTCGTTTAGTTGGCAGACCCAGTGGTGGGGCTTTAGTTTGCTGGGTGCTGCGCTGCTGGTGCCCGCGTGGCGGTGGCTGCCGCGCCCGGAAAAACCTTTGGAAGGCGTACACGCAGCGAACAGCCAACCCGCGATGCCGCCAACGCGCACGTTTATGCGCTGGATGCTGGCCGCCTACTTTTGCGCCGGTTACGGCTATGTAATCAGCGCTACCTTCTTAGTGGCCATCGTTGAGCGTGAGCCGCTGCTGGCAGGAATGGGCAACTGGACCTTCGCCCTGGCCGGTTTAGCCGCCGCCCCCGCAGTAATGCTGTGGGATTTAGTTGCCCGTCGGGTGGGTTACTTAGGGGCGCTGATTATCGCCATGGCAATTCAAGTGGTGGGCATTGTGCTGCCCGCCATTACCGCTAATGCCGCGATTGTGCTGCTAAGCGCCGTGCTTTACGGCAGCACCTTCCTGGGCTGCGTTAGCCTGGTGCTGACCATGGCGGGTAGGCTTTACCCCTCAAGCCCCGCACGCTTAATGGGGCAGATGACCCTGGCGTATGGTGCCGCGCAAATCTTCGCCCCGGCCTTAACCGGCATGTTGGCTGAAGCCTCTGGCCATTATGGCGTTGGGCTGTGGCTGGCGGGCGGTTTTGTGACGCTTGGTGCCGTGCTGCTGGCCTGTTTGCGCCAGGTTGACCAAACCGCCCAACGGCTTGATGCCGCCGCCAAGGCTTCCGTATACGTGTAGTGCGCATGATGTGTGTAGTGAGTGGGCATGGCCCACGAAATCCTCTAGGATGGGCGGCTTTTTCTAACGGGATACAGGGCAAATGACCTCTTCTGGGCAACCTCGCACTCAGTGGCTAGGCCGCTGGGGGTTTATGTTAGCGGCCACCGGCTCTGCGGTAGGGCTGGGCAATATTTGGAAATTCCCCTATATCACCGGGGAATTTGGTGGCGGTGCCTTCGTGCTGGTGTATCTAGCCTGTATTTTTGCCGTGGGCGTGCCGGTAATGATGACCGAAATCGCCTTTGGTCGTCGGGGCCGCGGTAGCCCCATTGATGCGATCCGCCGGGTCGTCAATGAATCTGGCCGTTCTTCGGCGTGGTCGTTGGTTGGCTGGATGGCCATGCTCTGCGGCTTTATGATCCTGTCGTTTTACGTGGTGGTGGCGGGCTGGTCGTTCTCTTATCTGTGGAAGATGCTGACCGGTGGCTTAACGGGCAACAGCGTGGATGAGATGGCCGCCGTATTTGGCGCCAACAACGCCAACCCGCTGAATCTTGGTTTCTGGAGTACTCTTGTTACCCTGCTCACCATGCTGATTGTGGGCAAAGGCGTACAGCAGGGTATTGAAAAAAGCGTTAGCTGGATGATGCCGGGGCTGGTCATCATGCTGGTGGTGCTGATTGGTTTTGGCATGTTTTCTGGTGGCTTTGGCGCAGCGGTGAGCTTTTTGTTCTCGTTCAACGCGGGCAGCCTTTCCAGCGAAGGCTTACTGGCCGCACTAGGCCATGCGTTCTTTACCCTATCACTGGCTTCTGGGGCGATTCTTACCTACGGCAGTTACCTGCCCAAAAGTGCTTCGATTGGCCGCACCGCGGTCAGCGTCGCGGTGGCCGATACCATCGTGGCATTAATGGCGGGGCTGGCGATCTTTCCGGTGATTTTCGCCAACGGCATGAACCCCGGCGAAGGCCCAGGGCTGATCTTTATGAGCCTGCCGCTGGCGTTCCAGGCGATGCCGCTGGGCACGCTGTTCGGTATTCTGTTCTTTTTGATGCTTTCCATGGCAGCGTTAACGTCATCGATTTCTATGGTCGAAGCCACGGTTTCCTGGCTGTGCGATAACAAAGGGTTCTCGCGCTCGGCAGCCTCATGGGGCACGGGCATTGTGCTGTGGTTAATCAGCACCCTGGCGATGCTGTCGTTTAACCTGGGTGCCGACTGGACACTCGCTGGCAAAACCTTTTTCGACTGGCTGGACTACCTCACCGCGCGCTGGATGATGCCGCTAGGTGGCTTGGGCACGGTGGTGCTGGCAGGCTATGTATTGAAAAGCGAAAGCTTCCGCGCTGAGTTAGGGCTTGCACCGCTGCCCTACGCGCTGTGGCTGGCTATGGTGCGCTACGTCAGCCCGCTCGGCATTGTGGTGATTTTTGTGGATGCCCTGGGCATTTATCAGGTCTCGTTTGCCGCCCATTGGCCGTGGCTGCTAGCGATTCTGGTTGCTATGGTGCTGCTGGGTGAAACCCTAAGCCCGCGGCTGCGCCGTGAGCTAAGAGCAGGCCAAAGACCAATGTAGGAGGCCGCTTCAGCGGGCGAAGGGTGCCGTAGGCACCCCATAGCCACATCAGGCTGGCAGCTCAAACAGTTGCGAGCTAAAGCTGCCTCCTACAGGTGCAAACGGCCGCGAGCTAAGAGCAGGCTCAAAGACCAATGTAGGAGGCCGCTTCAGCGGGCGAAGGGCGCCGTAGGCACCCCATGGCCTCATCAGGCTGGCAGCCCAAACAGTCGCGAGCTAAAGCTGCCTCCTACAGGTGCAAACGGCCAATGTAGGGGGGCCGCTTCAGCGGGCGAAGGGTGCCGTAGGCACCCCATAGCCACATCAGGCTGGCAGCTCAAACAGTCGCGAGCTAAGAGCAGGCTCAAAGACCAATGTAGGAGGCCGCTTCAGCGGGCGAAGGGTGCCGTAGGCACCCCATAGCCTCAACAGGCTGGCAGCCCAAACAGTCGCGAGCTAACGCTGCCTCCTACGGTGCAAACAGCCAATATAGGAGGCCGCTTCAGCGGGCGAAGGGTGCCATAGGCACCCCATGGCCTCATCAGGCTGGCAGCCCAAACAGTCGCGAGCTAAAGCTGCCTCCTACAGGTGCAAACGGCCAATGTAGGGGGGCCGCTTCGGTTAGCGTTTGAGGAATATAAAAACATGCAGAAAGGCCATGCGCTACGGAAAGGAAGAAATTCTATTGTAGGTAGTTACTACCTGATCACCGTTGTTACAAAAAAGCGCAACCCCTATTTCCTCACGTTTGATAATGCCTGCTGTGCTTCCAGAAGCTTCTATCATGCTCGCGTTGGTGAAGCAGCTACTACGCTTTCATTTGTAGTGATGCCGGATCATATACATTGGCTTTTGCTGCTTAAAGGTGAGCTTTCGGAAGCCGTGCGCCGTTACAAAAGCTATGTCTCTATAGGGATTGGCGAACGTATTTGGCAAGATGGGTTTCATGATCGAATGATTCGCCAAGAAGAAGATTTGAAAACGGTTGCTCGCTATATCGTAGGTAATCCATTGCGAGCAGGGCTTGTTTCCAACATCAACCATTACAGCTTTTGGGATGCAGCCTGGCTGTAAGCCCCCATAGTCACATCAGGCTGGCAGCTCAAACAATCGCGAGCTAAAGCTGCCTCCTACAGTACAAACAGCCGCGAGCTAAGAGCAGCCCCAACACTAATGTAGGAGGCCGCTTCAGCGGGCGAAGGGTGCCGCAGGCACCCCGTAGTCTCATCAGGCTAGTAGCCTAAACAGTCGCGAGCTAACGCTGCTTCCTACGGTGCAAACGGCCAATGTAGGAGGCCGCTTCAGCGGTGGTCCGACATTTCGGCGAAGGGTGCCGCAGGCACACCGTAGTCTCATCAGGCTGGTAGCCTAAACAGTCGCGAGCTAAAGCTGCCTCCTACAGGTACAAACAGTCGCGAGCTAAAGCTGTTTCCTACAAGTGCTAAGCAGCCCGGCTTTTCAGTAAAGGCCAAGCACCTTGCTTGGATGCATCAAGGATAACAATCTCGGCAATTGAACCGTCTTCGGCATAGCTGATATGTGTATGCCAGTCTTGAGAAACCTCTTTAGCAATAGGTTTCTCTGACAGATGGAGTACCAAGATATCATCGGCCTCGTCATAGGTCGTCCTCATGACCTTTCCTCCCATTCAAAATGGTGCATGACCGTCTTTACGATTAGCTGATCTTCTAATACTACTGCAGCACAAACAAGATTATCGGTGCGCTGGGCGAGATCTATAATTCCCATACAACATGAAACACGCTCATTAACAACCTGACGCGGATGCGATGAAAGTCGCGTCAGGCTGCGTTATGATAGCGCCCTTGCTTCTTTCATGATGACCCTTTCTCGTTACGAGGTTCCTGCCGATGTTCAGCCGCGATATGACAATTGCCGGATTTGATGATGTGCTGTTTGATGCCATGCAAAAAGAAGTGGCGCGCCAAGAAGCCCACATCGAACTGATTGCTTCCGAAAACTACGCCAGCCCCCGCGTACTCGAAGCTCAGGGCAGCCAGCTGACCAACAAATACGCCGAAGGCTACCCCGGCAAGCGTTACTACGGCGGCTGTGAATTCGTTGATATCGCTGAGAATCTGGCCATTGATTACGCCAAGCAACTGTTCGGCGCAACCTACGTCAACGTACAGCCGCACTCTGGTTCTCAGGCCAACAGCGCCGTTTTCCAAGCATTGGTTAAGCCGGGCGATACCATCTTAGGCATGAGCTTAGACGCTGGCGGCCACCTGACCCACGGTGCCAAGCCGAGCTTCTCAGGCAAGCACTACAATGCCATTCAGTACGGCTTAAATGAGCAAGAGCTGATCGATTATGACCAAGTGGCGGCGCTTGCCCGTGAGCACAAGCCCAAAATGATCATTGCTGGCTTCTCAGCCTATTCACAAATCGTCGATTGGGCCAAATTCCGCGAAATCGCTGATGAAGTGGGCGCTTACTTACTGGTCGATATGGCTCACGTTTCAGGCCTGGTAGCGGCAGGCGTTTACCCAAGCCCGCTACCCCATGCTCACGTGGTCACCTCTACTACCCACAAAACCCTGCGCGGCCCGCGTAGCGGCGTGATTCTTTCGGCGGAAAACGACGCCGATATTGAAAAGAAACTGCAGTCTGCCGTTTTCCCCGGCGGCCAGGGCGGCCCATTGATGCACGTGATTGCTGCTAAAGCGGTGTGCTTCAAAGAAGCCATGGAACCCGCGTTCAAAACCTACCAGCAGCAGGTCGTTAAGAACGCCAAAGCAATGGCCAAGGTGTTTATTGACCGCGGTTACGACATCGTTTCTGGCGGCACGGAAGACCACCTGTTCCTGTTGTCATTGATCAAGCAAGGCGTAACAGGCAAAGACGCCGATGCCGCCTTGGGTCGTGCTCACATCACTGTCAACAAGAACGCCGTACCCAACGACCCGCAAAGCCCGTTTGTGACCTCTGGCCTGCGCATTGGCACCCCCGCAGTGACCACTCGTGGCTTTGGTGAACAAGAGTGTACCCAGCTTGCCGGCTGGATTTGTGACATTCTTGATGTCCTCGCCAAAGGCGAAGACACCAGCGCCATTGAAGCGCAGGTGTTGGATAAAGTGGCCGAGGTTTGCGCACGGCTGCCGGTTTATAAGTAATCAGTCAAAATGACGCTGCTTAACTCAGTGAGGTCAAAAAGCTGGCTAAGCCACGAAAAGAAAATAACAAAGAACGGGTGGCCCATTGAGGCCACCCGTTTTTTATTAGGCGGAGTGCGCGTTAGTTCAGCTTGGCAAGAGCAGCCAAGCTTTGCTTTACCAGCGCCGAGGCGTCTGCTTGCGAAGCTGATTCACTATAGCAGCGTAGTTCTGGTGCATTGCCAGAAGGGCGCAGGTGGACAATATCGCCATTTTCAAGCGTGGCTCTTAGGCCATCGGTACTATTCACCGCTGAGATGCCCGCCTGCAACCATAACGTTTGCTGCATTAGCTCAGGCGAGGCTTGCCATGTGGCCAGCAGCGCACGGCTTTTTTCTGTAGCAAAATCTTTTAGGCGGTCGCTGGCGGTAAAACGTGCAGGCAACTCGGCAAATAACCGGGAAAGCGGCACTCCGCGTTGGGCGGCCATCACCATTAGCGTAAGCGCCGGTAACAGGGCATCGCGGGTGGGTAGGGCGGTTAACTGGCGGCCTTCATTTTCCAGCCTGCTGCCCAATAGAAAACCACCGTTGGCCTCAAACCCAGCGACTCGCGCAAACCGCTCGCTGAGCTTAGCCATGCTGTCGATAACATACGGTGAACCAATGCGAGTACGCTCAACGAGCTGAAAGGCACCGCACGCTTCAATGGCCGTATTGCAGCTTACCGGTACCGCGAGCGCTTCAATGCCCAAGGCACGGGCACAAAGTAAACCTACCATGTCCCCGCGCTGCCACGTGCCTGTTTCATCTCCCAACAGTGGGCGATCGCCATCGCCATCGGTGGAAAGCAGAGCATGTAACTGATGCTGCTGCGCCCATGCGCGCCCTTGGGCTTGATCCTCATCGCTAACGGCTTCGGTATCCACGGGAACAAACGCCTCGCTGCGCCCCAATACCACAACATTCGCACCTAGCTCGCTCAAAATATGGGCATTTAAGTCACGCCCTGCGGCAGAGTGCTGATATAAGCCCACCCGCCAGCCTTTTAGAGGCTCGCCGGGAAACCATTCAGCAAAACGCGCTGAATAAGCCTTGTTGGCGGCCTCAGAGACTTCGTTGCGCGCTGGCGAGGGTAGGCCAGGCATGGCCGCCTCAGCGTTAAGAATCGCCGTTTCGTCCGCTTTAGTGATTTCGCCATCAGGGCGATAAAACTTAATGCCGTTACGGTCGAACGGAATATGGCTGCCGGTAATCATGATGCAGGGGATGCCGTCTGCCATCGCTTTTAACGCCAGCGCGGGGGTAGGCAATACGCCATAGTCATCCACCTTCACTCCCAGCGCATGGGCCGCACTGGTGCAGGCGGCTGCCATCGCGGGGCTGCTGGGGCGACGGTCCATGCCCAGCGCAATACGCTCCACCGGCAACGTAGTTTGCATGGCAGTAATAAAAGCGACGGTAAACGCTGCGCACACCTCATCGGTAAACTGTTCAACCAGCCCTCGTGCGCCGCTGGTACCAAAAGCAATGCCGCTGTCATTAATAATAGCGGTGGTAGAGCGTGCTGAACTCAATGTATTTCTCCTGGAAAAGTGCCTGTCGCGAGTTTAACACCCTGCTAGGAAAAACTTAGCACCAGAAAAAAATGGCCTCCGCAAGCGGAGGCCATATTGTCTTTCACTTCAGTTGACTAAACAGTACTGGTCATCGTTATGCTTCAACAATACCCAGGTTCAGACCTACCAGGATAGGATCGTGGTCTGAACTGCGGAACGCATCATCGGCGTATAGGTTGTCATCCTGACGGTCGTTGGTGAAGTCAGTGTTGTAGTCCAAAGCCGATGCCTCATCCGCGTTGATGTGCCAGGTCGTGGTACCCGTTACTTGGTCTGCTAGAGAATTACTGGCTAACGCATGATCCAAAGAACCCCAGAAGCCGTCGAAGACGTAGCTGTAATCATCATCTAGCAGCTCAAAGCCTGCATTTTTAAGAGTAGTAATGGGGTCTTCCATAGCGTAGGCATTCAAGTCACCTAGGATCAGCACGTCACTGTCATCGCTGCCAGTGGGATTGGTGGCTAGCCAATCGCGTAGTTCTTCAGCGGCTTCAACCCGGGTAGGGTTATTGTTGGCTTGGCCATCACCGATGGCATTTTCACCGTTAACAACACTGCCTTTGGATTTGAAGTGATTCACGACAACTGAGAATACTTCGCCTTCATTGTCTTTGAAGGTTTGCATCACCGGCGCACGGTTGGCAGATGTAAAGGCACCATCGGTTTTGGTGGCGGCATCACCTACCGGTGTGACTGCTTGGCTGTTATAAATAACGCCGACGGTAATCGCATCATCCCCAGGGCTAACCTCATTGCCATGCTCATCTTTGGTAATGCTGTAAGCCCAGGTCACATCTGACATACCTTTCGATGTGGCGTCAACATTAAGGGCGTTGACCAACGTTGCGAGAGCACTCTCATCGCCATAGCCGTTGTTTTCGATCTCCATCAGGCCCACTACGTCAGCTCCGCTGGTATTGATCGCTTCAACAATTTTAGCTTCTTGACGGGCGAATTCTTCAGCGTTGTCGGCTCCACGTGGGTCATGCTGAGTGCCATTTAAGGTCTCTGTTTTGTTGCCGTTTTCATCCAGAGTTGTGAAGTAGTTCAACACATTGAAAGAGGCCACTGTAATATCGGTATCACCCAGAGCACCTGTATCAGGTGTTGCTGGGCGTGCTGGGCCAGTAAAGTCCAGGCCTTCGACGTTTTGTACTTTCCACTCGCTGAAGTTGTAATCAAGCACCCCTTCGAGGGTCTGAAGCTCATCACCACCACGCAGCGGGTTAGTGCCAGAAAGCTCTTCACCGTTTCGACCATAAATAATCGGGTCAGGATTTTGCGAAGAGTTGGCATCATCAATTTTGATGGTGCGCGCCTCGGCATTTTCAAGCCAAGCGCTATAGCCTTCAACGCTGGGTTGATTAACTTCCGTGAACTGTTCTAAGCGGCCACCTGATGAAAGCGTGACCTCGCCATAACGGCCCAGCTCGTAAAGCTCTGTGACGACCAACGGCCCTCCATCTAGCGCTTCGATAGCGACCCGCATGCCTTCGAAAGCTTCCAGGCCTTGTTTGTCGGCAAACGGCATGGTGATGCGCTGGCTTTCAGGCAAAGGCACCCCGTTAGCTAGCACCTCAAGGCTATCGCGTTCGGCAGTTAACTGGGTTTTCTCAAAATATTCTGAGACCCCGCCACTGATACGAATCTGGTCGCCAGCAGAAATTTGTTCTAGCCACTCGCCACTGCCACTGCCCACATACACAAAGATGCCTTCAGACGTATTCGGGTTGTCGTCGTTATCGCTATCTTCTTCTTGCAGGAAGAACCCATCCAGCCCGGGGGTTACCATAGTGACAATCGCTTCAAGCGTCACTTCCTCGCCTACCATGGGGCTGACATCTTCTTCGCCCTGCACTGCAGAAATCAGCGTAATATCTACCTGGGGCTCATTAGCCTGACCAGGTGATGCCACTGCGGGAACATTGCTACCATCACCGCCCAGTGCAGCAGAGCTAATCGCTCCCTCGGTATCGGTGGTAGTGAAGTTGCCCAAATCGACATCCCAAGAGGCTGCGTCAAACCCGTCGGTATCTGGGTAGGATTCCATTGCAACCTTGTTGCCGTCAATGCGCGGGTCGCCTTGCCATAGCGTCACGGCATCTCCACCACCGCCGAGGCCTGAAGCGTCCTCGGCATAACCAATTTTTAAGCTATCGATATTTGATAAGTTGCTCCATGCTGAACGGAATTCAGCGACTGATTCGGCGTTTCCATCTACCATAACAATCGCAGATTCCCCGGGTGAAAGTGTAGTTAACCCTTGAATTTCAACGGCATCAACAGGGTCGGCGCTGTCGTCATCGTAATAAAGCGGTTTAGTTGTAAAATCCAGTGTTTCGTTAGAGCGGTTGGTAATTTCGAACCAGTCTTCCGTCACATCGGGGCCGCTTTGGCCTGACCAAATTTCCGTAATGGCTAAGCCAATATCCCGCTCGCCTGGTACATAAATGGCTTCCATGGTGCCCACGCGAAACTCGGTCGTGGTATTGGTGGGTAAGCCACCGTACTCAAAAGACCAATTTGCTGGGTCGCCAATCGTGCTTAACAGCTCATCTGCCGTGCCGTAACCATCGCCAGTAAACGCCGCGTTACGAGCACTGCCAACAGCAACTGCTGTGACACCCTCTTCAAGACCTGGCGGAAGAGCAGAGTTACTTGAGGAATCAGCGGTGTCCTGCCACGCATCGCTATTAGTTTGAACAGCGTAAATAAATGTTGGCTCGCTAGCCTCGCCAACGAAAGCAATGACTTGGTCACCGCCGACTGAGAGATTGAATCCGTTATTACCTACTTCGCTGCTGTTAGCAGTGGCGAATTGTGAAGAATCCGAACTGTAAGTAACAACTGTGCCTGCAGGCACGCCCCCTTCAGGTGCTGTCCATTTAACGGCACCTTCGTTGGCGCGGAAGCTATCGCCTGCCCAACCTGAATCGGTAAAGGTGATTTCCGCGCCTTCGCTGATACCCTTCAAGGCAATGAACTGGAAGGTTTTGTCGCTTCCACTGACTGAAGTAATCGCAATATCACCGGCCTGAGGTGCAAGGTCAGGTAAGTTAAATTTAATATCAGTGCTGATAAAGCGCTGCTGCTCGGCGGGCAGGTCCTTAGACTCTTGACCGTCTCCCAGCCAATCTACCGTGCCGCTATCAAACAGCACGCTGGCGGTAACGCCCGACTCTGTGATGGAAACATCAAAAAGTGATTCCGGCTTCGCCGTCAGTGCATTTGGTAGGGTATTGAGATCTGGGCCATCTATTGCACGAACGGCATAAGCGCCATCCCACAAGTAAAGGCTAAAACCAACATCGTTATCATCGTTAACCGGGCCCGCCAATATCAGATAACCCTCATCGCCAGCAGGCTCAATAGAGCGCACCGCACGGCCATCCAGGTCCAAACGCAGGGGGTCGCCAAAGCTAGCGTCGCTAGCCTCACCCGCGACGAGATCAATCACATTCTTTACTGGCACTAACTGCGCGAATCCATCGTCGAGCGGCGAGCGCAGGCCTAGGTAAAGGGAGTCACCGATAAACGTAGCGCCTTCAACATTGACCCCTAACGAGAGGCCTAGCGCATTTTCACCTAATCCATGGTCATTATTGGTATCCCAGTCGTTCAGCTGGCGGGTTAAATCGGTGAACTGGCCTGTTACCTGAATAGCCAGATTCTCAGCATTATCGCCGGTCACTTCAGTAGCAAAAATCATTGAGCGCTGGCTGCTCTCATGAGAGCCAAGCCAATACTGAATGCCTTGGTACGTAGCAACCGCTTCAAGGTCGGCTTCTTGGGTATCATTAAGCCCTAACGCATCGTTTAAATTTACTTCTACCAGTGGAGCGCCATCGCTGTTTCGGTCATAAAGGCGTAGCACCTGGTCTTCGTCATCTGCCACCAGCATTAACCCTTCACCTACGGCAATGGCTGCTGAAGCGTCAGATGTGCCCGTGTGGTAGCGCTCTCCCAGATTGAAATTTGGGTTGGTCGGTTCTTCTGGCTCAGTCGGCTCAACAGGTTCTTCTGGCTCAGTTTCCGGCTCAGTGGGCTCTTCTGGCTCTGTGGGCTCTTCTGGCTCTGTGGGCTCTTCTGGCTCTGTGGGCTCTTCTGGCTCTGTGGGTTCTTCTGGCTCTGTGGGTTCTTCTGGCTCAGTGGGCTCTTCTGGCTCTGTGGGCTCTTCTGGCTCAGTGGGCTCTTCTGGCTCAGTGGGTTCTTCTGGCTCAGTGGGTTCTTCTGGCTCTTCTGGCACTTGTTGCACAAGCTGCTCGACATACTGGTCAAGTAGCGACTCAAGGTCTTCAGCGCCACTGTCATCGCCCAGTAGTGGTGTTAGCGCTCGCATGGGCTGTTGTTCGAGGCTCTCGTTATTGTTTAGAAACGCTAAGGCAAGCTCTTCGCGCGGTAGTCCATCTGCCAGCAATGCTGACCAGTAAGCTAAGCCTTCAGCATCAGGCTCACGATTAACAACGCCGCTGTACAGCTTATTCAGCCAAGCAGAATCATCTAGATTGGCAATGTTCGATTCAAATTCGCCAGACATCTGAAAATTAGTGGCGATATTGTCAATGGTTAACCCGTTACGATATTCATTGACCCAGTAAGTAAGACCTTCAGTGTCAGCAGAGCGCAAGAAATTAGTTGTGTAAAGGTCAACAATTGGTTGAATCTGTTGTACAAATTCAGTGCCCACCATGATTGAGTTAACAATGGTTGGTAGGTCAACTTCGCCGCTATTTAGCGTATTAACCCAGTAGGTAATGCCATCTTCGTCCGGTTCACGTAATAAAAAATCTCGATATAGCGTTTCAATAATCTCAACGTTAGTCATGGAGCTAGCCCTTACAAGTGAATGAAGGGGTTATAATTTATTGCTGAGCGGTGGCAGTTCAATGACGCTTATATTAGGTTTTGATGAAATTTTTTATTAATTTTAATTTTCTGAAAACAGCGGTTTTTCTTTAAAACGTCATGCACCTGTAATGGCCCGCTGGGTAATCTTACGGCTGCCTAATTTTGCTAATGATTAATAAGGGAACCGCCATGAGTAATTTTCAGCTTCAGCTTCTGCACGCAGCCGATATGGAAGGGGGCGGTGGAGACCTGCTAAACGCACCTAACTTTATTGCCATCGTCGATCATCTAGAAGACCAATACGCCAACTCATTGTTTGTCAGCTCGGGGGATTTAGTCCTGCCTGGGCCTTATTTAAACGCTGCTGGTGACGCAAGTTTGCAAGCTGCTTTCCAGGCTGCCGTTGAAGAAATTTATGGGCTGGAAGCGGGTTCCATGAGCGCTATCACCGCAGCTTCCGGGCGTCTTGAAACGCTACTGATGGACTTAGTAGACGCTGCTGCCGTAACGCTTGGTAATCACGAGTTTGATCTAGGTACTGATCTTATTGCCGCGATGATTGCCCCGGTGGTAAACGGCACGACGGCGGCCGACGTTGAATGGCTAGGCTCACAGTTTCCTTACCTTTCCGCCAATTTGGATTTCTCAGCCGATGGCGCTTTAAGTGAGCTGGCCACCAACGAGCTATTTAGCCAAGATGCTTTCCAAGCCACATTGGAAGAGCTATTAGCCGGCGCAAATACACCAAAGCTTGCGCCTGCGGTGATTGCCGAACGTGGCGGCGAGCAGATCGGCATCATTGGCGTTACAACACAAATTCTCGAAAGCATCTCCTCACCAGGTGATGTAAACGTATTGACCGGCGGCAGTAACAACATGCAAGCCCTGGCCGACCTTATTCAGCCAGTCATTGATGACCTGCAAGCACAAGGCATCAATAAAATCATTCTAAGCTCGCACCTTCAGCAAATTCAGTTTGAAGAAGAGCTAGCGACCCTGCTGGATGGTGTCGATATCGTGATTGCGGGCGGTTCCAATAGCCTGCTGGCCGACCAAGAAGACCAAGAGCGCGGTTTATTTCCAGGTGCCGATGAGCCCTACAACACTTACCCGATTATCACCCAGGATGCCTCGGGTAACGATGTCGTCGTGGTGAATACCGACGGTGGTTGGCGCTATGTTGGCGAGCTAGTGGTCGAGTTTGACGAACAGGGTCGGGTGATTGTCGATTCAATCGACGAGAACACATCTGGCGTGTATGCCGCCACCAATGAGCAGGTGGAAGCGCTGTGGGGCGACCTGGAAAGTGCCTTTGCTGAAGGCACCAAAGGAAATGTAGCCAACGATTTAGTAGGCGCAGTCGGTGAATTTGTTGCTGAGCAAGACGGCAACATCCTCGGCTTAACCGACGTTTATTTGGTGGGTGAGCGCGCTGCCGTGCGCACTGAAGAGACCAATCTGGGTAACCTGACGGCCGATGCCAACCTTTGGTACGCCAAGCAGCTTGATGAAGATGTTGTGGTGTCGTTCAAAAACGGCGGCGGTATTCGCGAGCCTATCGGCAATATCGTGGTGGAAGGAAGCGACAGTGAGCCTAATTACCAAGCGCCGGGTGCTAACCCTGCCATAGGCAAGCCAGAGGGCGGTGTATCCCAGCTGGATGCCGCGTCATCACTTCGGTTTAACAATGACCTCACCATTATCACCATTACACGCAGCAAACTGTTGGACATTCTGGAGCATGCGGTAGCCGCATCGGCGCCGGGTGTCACCGCAGGCCAGTTTGCTCAGGTGGGGGGGATTAAGTACAGCTATGATGTCAGCCAGCCTGCTGGCGAGCGCATCCAAAATGCGGTCATTGTTAACGAAGATGGCAGCGCCAACGATGTAATTGCCGCCAATGGTCGCCTGGTCGGTAGTGCTGAAGAGACTGTCAAAGTCGTTACGCTCGGCTTTTTGGCTGACGGCGGCGACGGCTATCCGCTGGGTGAGGGCAGCTACCAAGACCGGGTAGACCTTATGGATGCGTTCGAGGATGACGGCCTGTTTGACTTCGCCGATAAAGGCACAGAGCAGGATGCCTTTGCTGAATATATGGCCAGCATGTTCAGCGAAACACCGTTTAGTGAAGAAGAAACCCCTGCCAGTGAAGACCTGCGAATCCAAAACCTTGACGAACGCAGCGATGCTATCTTTAGCGTGTCGGTTGACCCACTACTGCGCCTTTACGATGCTGCTTTTGATCGCGATGTAGACGGAAAAGGGCTGGGTTACTGGGTGGAAATCAATGAGACAATCGGCTTAAACGACATCGCCAATAACTTTATTGCCTCTCAAGAGTTTATTGAGCAGCATGGTTCGCTTGACCAAGAAGGCTTTGTCGACCTGATGTATGCGAACGTACTGGAGCGTGAAGCAGATGCAGCCGGCAAAGCGTACTGGATAGAGCAGCTTGAATCAGGGTTAGAGCAAGGTGCCGTCATGGTAGGCATTGCAGAGTCAGAAGAAAGCCTGGCGCTCTTCGTCTAACATGGTAATTTGATCACTATATGTGGCGGCTGCTTGTTTGCCAGTGCTGCTAGTTGGCACGTACTGCTGGTTAATAAGTACTGCTGCTCAATAAGTACTGCTGCTTGGTAAACACACGCCTAATGGTGCAGCCTACAGAGTGCCTCTACCCCTGGTAGGGGCACTTCTGTTATGCTGCCGCGATTAATTTTTCTGCGTTAGACGCCTCTTCGATTCAACGGTGAACCCTTCATGGCAAAGCAACAGGAAGCAACGGATTTGCAGCGGGCACTAAAAGCCTGCAAAGGTTCGTTCTTATCGGTGGGCTTTTTCAGTATGTTTGTTAACTTACTGATGCTCGTGCCGCCAATGTACATGCTGCAAGTCTACGACCGCGTAATTACCACCCAAAGTGTTGATACGCTGCTGATGTTGACACTCGTGGTTGTCTTTCTATTCATGATCATGGGAGGGTTGGAGCTTGTTCGCTCACGCATATTAGTGCGTGTTGGTAACCGGTTAGATATCAGCATTAATGAGCGCTTGTACGGCGCTATGTTTCGCCGCAGCTTAGTCGCGCAAGGCGGCTCAAGCGCTCAGCCACTGAGTGACTTAACCAGCTTACGGCAATTCTTAACTGGCAATAGTCTGTTTGCTTTCTTCGATGCGCCCTGGGTGCCGATTTATATTGGGGTCATGTTTTTATTCCACCCTTGGCTAGGTATCTTCGCAATCGGGGCTGGGCTGATCCTCATTGCACTGGCTATCGCCAACGAAAAGTCGACCAAGGGCCTGCTGGCTGAAGCAAACAGCGAGCATATCCAAGCACAAAACCTGGCCAACTCTAATTTGCGTAACGCTGAAGTGCTGCATGCCATGGGCATGTTGCCAGGCATTATGGGCCGCTGGTCTCAGCGCCATCATGAATTCCTCTCGAAACAGTCACAGGCAAGCGACAGAGCCGGTGCACTCACGAACACCTCTAAAGTGACTCGTATGCTGGCGCAGTCTTTAATTTTAGGGCTAGGTGCGCTGCTAGTGCTTAGAGGCGAGATGACCCCCGGCATGATGATTGCAGGCTCCATCTTAATGGGCCGTGCACTAGCGCCTATTGACCAATTGATTGGTGGCTGGAAAGGCTTTGTATCAGCACGTGGCGCTTATGGCCGTCTGAATGACCTGCTGGAGCAAATTCCTGCCGAACAGCGCAAAATGTCGCTACCGGCACCCCAAGGGCACGTGGCGCTGGAAGGTGTGGCTGCCGCGCCGCCGGGATCACGCATGGCGACTATTCGCGGCATCAATTTTAGCGTACCCAAGGGTGAGCATATTGGCATCATTGGGCCAAGTGCCGCGGGAAAATCTACGCTGGCGCGCGTGTTGCTAGGTATCTGGCCCTCGCAAGTTGGTGATGTGCGCCTCGATGGCGGGGTAATCACTCAATATAATCGTGATGAAATTGGCCCCTACATTGGCTATTTGCCGCAAGACATTGAGCTGTTTGATGGCACCATCAGCGAAAATATCGCTCGTTTTGGCAACATAGACCCGCAAAAGGTTGTGGAAGCCGCGAAGAAAGCGGGCGTACACGAAATGATTCTGGAATTGCCCAACGGCTACGACACAGTGATTTCCGCCAGCAGCGGTGCGCTTTCAGGCGGCCAACGCCAACGCGTAGGGCTGGCGCGTGCGCTGTATGGTAACCCGGTGCTTGTCGTGCTGGATGAACCCAATGCCAACCTAGATGACGCGGGTGAACGCGCACTGGCAGCGTCTATTGCCCAGCTGAAGGCCGAAGGTGCCACTCTGTTTGTGATCAGCCATCGCACCAGCGTGTTGAAAAATATGGATAAACTGCTGGTGATGAAAGAAGGTCAGGTCAGTATGTTTGGCCCTCGTGACCAAGTCCTTGCCCAGTTTGCTAAAAAACCAAGCCCTCAGGTGAATAAGCAAAGTGCAGCCCGTCTTTCTGCCATAGCAGGCGGCCGTGGTGCTGGTAGCGAAAGCGAGGAGAAGTAACATGAGCGATCAAAAGCGTAATCTCCCCACGTCGTCTGAAATAGATGTCACCCCCAATGGGCCTGTCACGTTAGACGGCGAAGCCCACGAAAAGCTACCCACCAACGATAAAGGCTATCGTAAACTCGGCTACGCGATTCTCGTGTTTGCCTTGGGAGGGTTTGCATTGTGGGCCGCGACCGCCTCCTTGGCCGTCGCCGTGGTTGCACCTGGCAGCGTGTCAATTGAGTCCTTCAAGCGCACGGTGCAACACTTGGAAGGCGGCATTGTTGAGCAACTGCTGGTAGAAGACGGCGACAAAGTAAAAGCCGGTGACACCCTGCTGGTATTAAGTGATACGCAGGCGGCTTCTCAGCTTGCCATTGCCCGCTCCCAATACCTGATTAATCGCGCCATGGAAGCCCGCTTACTTGCCGAGCAAGAAAGGGCAGACGTGATGGAAATACCCGAAGATATTCAAGATGCAGGCAATCCGCGTGTTCAGCAAGTGGTGGCGGTACAGCAAAGCCTGTTCGCTGCGCGCCGTCAGTCGTTGAAAAGCACCTTAGAAGCGCTGGATGAACAAATTGTACAAATGCGCGAGCAAATTGAAGGGCTAGAACAGCGCACGCGAGTAAATGCCAGCCGTATTAGCTCGTTGCGTTCTGAAGCAGAAGACTTTCGTTCGCTTTACCGTGAAGGCCTGGGTGATAACCAGCGCCTGCGTGAATTAGAACGGCAAGTGCTGCAATACGAAGGCGATAACGCAGAGTTTCGTGCCAACATTGCCCAGCTGCGCTCGCAGATCAGTGAAAATCGCATGCAGCGGGAAATCCAGCAGCAAGAGTTCCAAAAAGAAGTAGGCGAACAATTGCGCGATGCACAAGCGCAAATTGCCGAAGCAGAAGAACAGATTATTTCATTGCAAGACCAAGTGGAACGCACGGTAGTCACCGCCCCCGTATCCGGCACGGTGGTTGGCCGCCAAGTGCACACCATCGGCGCGGTGATTCGTGCCGGTGATACCATTATGGATGTCGTACCTTCTAATGAAGGTTTTGTCGTAGAAGCACGCATCCCCACGCGTGATATCGATAATATTTTTATCGGCCAATTTGCTGAAATTCGGTTCAGTGCCTTCAATCAGCGCTTAACCGATGTTATTGATGGCGAGGTTATTCACGTGAGTGCCGACAGCTTTGAAGACGAAGCCACGGGTGAAAACTACTACCGTGCTCGCGTGCGTGTCACTGAAGCTGGCCAAGAAAACATGAGCGAACAGATGCGGCTGCTCTCTGGCATGCCCGCCGAAGTCATGCTTCGCACCGGCGAGCGGACCTTTGCAAGCTATATCGCCAAGCCCATCACCGACATGCTGGCTCGCGCTATCCGGGAGGATTAATGACACGGACGACACGCTTTACCCTAAGCGCACTGGCACTCGCTGTCTCGCTAGTCAGTCAGCCTGTATTAGCACAAGATGATGTGCCAGGAGGCGCAACTGGAGACGTACCTGCAAACGCGCAAGCGCTAGCTGAATACCAAGCCCTGGAAGCTGCTGAGCAGCCTACCGCTGCCCGGCAGCTGCCTTCGCTACCTGAGCTGTTTATGCGGGCATTGGAAAACGATGCCGAGCTATCTAGCCAGCGTTTTGAAGTAGAAGCCACGCGTGAAGAAATAGCGATGGCCCGTTCACAGCTGCTGCCCCAGGTAAGCGCCACTGGGGGGTATCTTTGGCAAGATTCCACCAATATTCAAACAGTAGGTGAAGAAGACCTAGGCCAACCCGCTACTAGGCCGGGTGAAATTGACGAAAAATATTGGCAGCTCCAGCTTCAGCAGCCCCTGTTTAGTTTAGAGCGTTGGCGTGGCATGGATGTAGCCGACGCCCAGGTAAGTGCCGCTGAACTTCAGCTGGCCGTAGTAGAGCAAGACCTTGCGCTACAGGTGACAGAAGCCTACGTACAAGCCTATTTGGCAGCGCAGCGACTAGGGCTTTTAGAATCACAGCAGGCATCGCTAGAGCTACAGTTGCGCCAAGCCAGCCGAGCTTTCGACCTAGGGGTTGGTAACCGAGTTGATCTTTTAGAAGCCCAGTCGCGTCTTGATCAAGCGATTTCCGATGCAGTGGAAGCGGAAAATGAACTCGATAATGCATTAAGTGAGCTTGAGCGGCTGACGGGTACGCTACCGACTTTTCGCGATGTCACCACCTTAGGCGAGTTATCCAATCTGCAAATAGTTCGCGACTTTGGCCGTCAAGACGAGTGGCTAGCAAGAACCGGGCAAAATTTAAAGGTACGGCTAGCTCAAGGTGAACAGCAGATTACCCAGGCAGACACCAGCACACGAAAGGCTGGCTACTACCCAGAAGTCAACCTCAACCTAAGCTACTCAGACCGAGTAAGCGATGACGAACTGCGTGAAAGCGAAGACTACCGCGCCAGCGTAGAAGTCAGCGTGCCTATTTACCGGGGTGGCTACACCAACGCCAGCGTGCGCCAGGGCGAACTGCGCATCGAAGCAGGCCGAGCAGCAGTCGATAACGAGCGCAACCTGGCGGTGCAAGAAGTGCGGGCTCGTTTGCGCTCTTTGAGCGGCGGTGTGCGGCGTTTAGATGCTATTACCCAGGCGATAGAATCCAGCGAGCTATTTCTAGAAGCAGCAGAGCGCGGTGAACAGCTGGGCCTACGCGACTTGGTTGATGTACTTGATGCGCGGGCAAGTCTCTATGACCAGCGTATCCAGTTTGTTGATGTGGTTGGTGAATATGCACTGGACCGCCTAGCGCTAAAAACTGCCGTAGGTGAATTAAACAGCAGCGATTTGGTTGAGATCATGACACTGCTAAGCTCTATGACAGGCCAGATGACAAGCCAGAGCGCTGGGCCGAACGAGACAGCAGGGTAATGGTTGCCGCATGGCCGTATTAAAAGGAACACAAACCAACGATTGGCTTCGGCGTGCCATGCGCTGCTTTGACGCTGGCATTGCCATGTTGGTATCGCTCTTAGCTCTCTGGGCCATGCCGCATATCAATGCAGACAGCGACGACTACCTCTTTTTGATCGTGATTGGCAGCTTAATCCTGCCCGCCGTTGGCGAGTTAATGGGGCTTTATCAACCTTGGCGTGGGCGTAGTTTATACACCATGCTTGGGGTTTACGTGCTTAGTTGGCTGGCGGCCATCGGTGTTATCAGCTTGCTGCTGGTGGCCACTCAAACGACGCAGAGTTTCTCACGCCTGTGGATGGGAATCACGTCGCTGGCGGTTTTACTGGCCGGCAGCCTAGTGCGTACTGCCCTTTATAGCTATTTGCGCCATCTGCGTGCGTCAGGGCGTAACCTGAAAAACGTTCTAGTGATCGGGCAGCCCAATAATATCAGCCTGCTTGAGCGGCGCGTCAGCGGTTTACCCCACGCCGGTTACGTTATTGTGGGTCAGCACTTGGATACAGGCGATAAAGCCTTCATGGAAAGCATGGCAATATTTGCCAAGCAAAACGCATTTAAGCGTGAGTTTGATGAAATTTGGCTAGGCTATCCGCTGGTAGAAGGTGCACGAGTGCGTGAACTAATGAGCCTGTTGGCGGGTATTCCGACCTCTATTCGCTTCTTCCCCGATCTACCCGATATACGCTTGCTTAACCACCGCATTACGCAGGTAGCGGGTTTATATTCGCTAGAGCTTAATTACACGCCGCTCAATGGCCCTATGCGTTTTCTCAAAGCACTGGAAGACCGCATTTTAGGGCTAGTGCTGTTTGCGCTCTTTAGCCCTGTGATGTTGTGCATAGCTATCGCGGTTAAATGGAGTATGGGTGGCCCGGTACTTTTTAAGCAAGAGCGGCATGGGTTAGATGGCAAACGGTTTAGAATTTACAAATTTAGAACCATGCATTTGCATGATGGTACACACACCAAACAAGCATCACATTACGACGAGCGAGTAACGCCATTAGGCAGCTTTCTGCGCCGTACCAGCTTGGATGAATTGCCTCAGTTATATAACGTGCTGCAAGGCCGAATGTCACTGGTTGGCCCCAGGCCCCATGCCATGGATCATAATGATCATTATAAAGATCATATTGATATTTATATGCAGCGCCACCGTGTGAAACCGGGAATGACCGGTTGGGCACAAGTCAATGGGCTGCGCGGTATTACCAACGATGTCAAGCTTATGGAGAGGCGTGTCGAGTACGACCTGTATTACATAGAGCGATGGTCGTTAGGGTTTGACTTGAAAATACTGGCAATGACGTTAACCAAAGGTTTCATTAACAGCCAGCCTTAATAAAAAAGCGCAGGGTCAGTCACTATTTTCCAGTACGTAATCAGTGCCTCAGCAGTACGGAAAATAGCTAAGTAAACGATCTTATTAAGGTTGGGATGCCGTGGGCTAATAAATGGCTTATCTCAAGGAGGAAATATGATTTTTCCGGTGATTTTATCCGGTGGTTCTGGTTCACGGCTATGGCCGGTATCCCGCGAGCACTACCCCAAGCAGTTTTTGAATCTCCACAAAGATGACCGCAGCCTGTTACAAGAAGCGGCTCAACGCCTGGATAATGTAGAAGACACTGGCACGCCAATCGTTGTCTGTAATGAAGATCACCGATTTCTAGTCGCCGAGCAGATGCATCAAATTGGCCTGGGAAATACCCAGATTATTTTAGAGCCATGTGGGCGTAACACAGCTCCAGCGCTGGCATTAGCAGCGTTGGCAGCCCATAGCATCAGTGCAGAAGCTGAGCTGTTAGTCATGCCTGCTGATCACGTTATAAAAAACGAAACAGCCTTTGCCGAAGCCGTTAACAAAGGCCGCGAGCTGGCCAGCCACGGCAAATTAGTCACTTTTGGCATTACCCCCAACGCACCCCACACGGGGTATGGCTACATTAAACGCGGCAGCGCCCAAGGCGCGGGCTACAACGTTGATACCTTCGTAGAAAAGCCAGACCAGGCGCGGGCACAAAGCTACCTGGCCAGCGGCGACTACCTTTGGAACAGCGGTATCTTCTTGTTCAAAGCAGGCGCTTACCTGGCTGCCCTGCGCCAGCACGCGCCAGATATTTTAGACGTGTGCGAACATGCCTACGCACAGCGCAGTGAAGACCTCGACTTCCTGCGGGTTGACCAGGAAATTTTTGCCCAGTGCCGCAATGAATCTATCGACTACGCAGTGATGGAGCACACCGCAGATGCGGCCGTGGTGCCCATGGACCCAGGCTGGAGCGACATCGGAGCTTGGGACGCCCTACACGCGCTAAAAGCACCTGAAGACCCGATCAACGGCAACGCCCTCCACGGCGATGTCATGATCCACAACACCCACAACAGCCTGATTCACAGCGAATCGCGGCTAGTGGCAGCGGTGGGCGTTAACAACTTGGTGATTGTTGAAACCGATGATGCGGTGCTAGTAGCCGACCGCCATCAGGCACAAGACACCAAGCTGATCGTTAATGCGCTCAAAGCCGCAGGGCGCAAAGAATCAACGTCACACAAGCGCGCCTACCGCCCCTGGGGGCATTACCACACCATGGTGTTAACCGACAGCTTCCAAGTGAAGGAAATTGTGGTGAATCCAGGCGGCAAGCTCTCACTGCAGATGCACCACCACCGTGCAGAACACTGGGTAGTGGTAAGGGGAACGGCCAAGGTAACCCAAGGCGAAGGCCACGGTGACCTGAGCAATTTAAACAGCTTCCTGCTTTCTGAAGACGAATCTACCTATATACCATTAGGCACGGTGCACCGCCTTGAAAACCCAGGGGTGATTCCACTGCACCTGATTGAAGTGCAAACCGGCTCCTATTTAGGGGAAGACGACATCGTCCGCTACAATGATGACTATGGGCGCTGCCAGTAAAACGGCTGTGGGCCTTCAAGTGCCGTTTTATTGTTAGGGTTAAGCGTTTTCATGAGTATAAACAATCAGCTAGCCGCCATGCAGGAAGAGTACCGCACATGGCGCGTTGTTATTGTGCATGACTGGTTAGTGGTCAACGGCGGCGCTGAAAAAGTACTGGCAGCCTTATTAAAAGCCTTTCCCCAGGCTGATGTGATGACGCTGGTAAATTTTTTACCAGCGTCAGAGGCAGCATGGCTTGCCCCTCACCGCATCGTTACCAGTTGCTTGCAACGTATGCCCTTTGCGCGCCGCTATTATCGCCACTATTTGCCGATGATGTCCTACGCCATAGAGCAGTTTGATTTGCGCGGGTACGATCTGGTGATCTCATCAAGCCACGCGGTGGCCAAGGGCGTGATTACTCATCCTGGTCAGCAACACATCTGTTATTGCCACACTCCTATGCGCTACGCCTGGGATATGAAAGAGCATTACCTTGAAAACGCGCGTTTCCGTTTACCGCTGATGGAAACGTTTGTCAGGAAAACGCTCAAACGGCTGCGTCAGTGGGACTACTTTGGTGCCAGTCAAGTCGATCACTTTATCGCCAATTCCTACAATGTTGCACAGCGTATCAGCAAGTATTACCGCCGAGAGGCGAGTGTTTTATATCCACCGGTAGATATTGAACAGTTTGTGCTGAATACCGAGCCACGTGATGATTACTACTTAGCAGCGTCAAGGCTGGTACCGTATAAGCGACTTGATCTAATCATTGAGGCGTTTAAAGCTACTCCCCATCGGCGGCTCAAAATTGTAGGTGATGGGCCTGAGTACGCCCGTTTAGCAGCGCTAGCAGAAGGCCATACGCACATAGAGCTGCTCGGTTATCAGCCTAATGAGCAATTAATAACGCTGATGAGCCAGGCCCGTGGTTTTATTTTTGCTGCGGATGAAGACTTCGGTATCTTACCCCTTGAAGCTCAAGCCTGCGGTACACCCGTTATTGCTTACGGCAAAGGCGGCGCGCTGGAAACGGTAAAAGACATCCACCACGGTGACACCGCTACAGGCGTACTATTCGAACAGCAAAGCCCAGCGAGCCTGCTCAATGCTATTGAGCAGTTTGAAGAGCACCACTTTCAGCCCCAGGCCTGCCGGCAACAAGCCGAGCAGTTCAGCTATGCGCTATTCTGGCAGCGCCTACAAATACTACTGGGTGAGGTAAAGCGCGCCGACTAGCGCGAATATTTTCCATGCATATTATTGTTAATTTACAACCCTTGCTGACCCCGTTAACCGGGATCGGATACTACACCCGAGAACTGACCCGTGAGCTAGTGCAGCAGGATTCACTTACCCTAGAAGGGGTGACGGGCCGCAAGCTAGAAACCCTCACCCCAGAACACCCCTTACTACAGATTACCCACAATGCTGAGCAGCCGCACAGCGAGCGAGACCATCCGGCTTGGCAGTTAGCGCGCCGTTATTTGCGCAACCCACTAACACGTAAAATGTATCGCTGGCTATGCTCGCAACGGCTGCAATACAACATCAAACACCCGGATGCCCTTTACTGGGAGCCGAACTATATTCTGCTGCCTTGGCGTGGCCGAAGCGTAGTGACAGTTCATGACCTCTCCCACGAGCGTTACCCAGAGTACCACCCTGCCGAGCGGGTACGGTTTCTAAACCGTCACTTGCTGGAAAGCCTGCAGCGGGCAACCCGTATTAACGTGGTTTCGCAATTTACCGCCAACGAGCTGCAAGCACTGCACGGCATCGCGCCGGAACGCATTGATATTGTGCCGCCTGCGGTGGCGGAACGCTTCTTCTTACCGCCTTGCGAAACCACGGCCATGAGCCTGCGCCAACGTTACCAGCTGCCGCAACGCTATTTATTAAGCGTTGGCACCCTAGAGCCGCGCAAGAACCTAGCCACCGTACTTGAAGCCTTTGCCAGCCTACCACCTGCCGAGCAGCAAGCGGCTCCGCTGCTGCTAGCAGGCATGCAAGGGTGGGGTAGTCAAACCTACAGCGAGCCGGTGCAAAAAGCCCTGTTACGTGGCACTATTCGCCGCCTGGGCTACGTGCCCACTGCCGATTTGCCAGGGTTATATGCCTTAGCTCAAGGTTTTGTTTATGTGTCGCTTTACGAAGGTTTTGGTATGCCGGTGGTTGAAGCAATGGCCGCAGGAACGCCTGTTCTCACCGCCAACACCAGTGCCACCACCGAAGTGGCAGCAGGTGCAGCGCTTGAAGTGGATCCGCGGAATAAAGACGCTATTCGCCACGGTCTTCAACGACTGGTGGGTGAGAATCACGACGCTTGTATAGCCGCTGGAAAAGTGCGTGCCCAGCAATTCACTTGGCCACGCTCCGCGGAACAACTACTGGCTTCTTTTAAACGTGCCGTTAGCGAAAGCGCTCCGACGTCAAAGCACAACTAAATGAGTCTCAAAATGATGAGCCACGAAATGAAGTGCTATGAAAAGAAATGCTATGAAAAAAAGTGCTATGAAATGAAGAGCCATGCATGATTAAGCATATTTACCAAAAGTTATTTGCCACTAAACCAGGCGCCGAGCAACGTATACCGCGCTATAAACAAACGCGCGTTTACCAATGGCTGCGTAGCAATCCTAAGCTACGCGACATCCGCCAAAGCCTGCCGCTGATTTTGCACCTCACCCGGCAAGACCTGGTTGAGCGCCATACTGGCTCGGTACTCGGCGCTACTTGGACCTTTGTCTCACCGCTGATCAATATCTTAGTATTTGTACTCGTCTTCTCCAGCATTATGGGCGCCAAGCTAGAAGGGTTCGGCGCCGAGATCGACAAGTACGCCTACAGTATTTACCTGATTTGCGGCATGTTGGCCTGGATCGCCTTTGCCAATAGCCTAGGGCGAATTACCAACCTATTTAAAGACCAAAGCCATCTCGTTACCAAGGTCAATGTTTCGCTGTTAGCGCTGCCGCTCTCGGTACTACTCACCGAAACCGTCGTGTACGTGATTGGCATGGTGTTTTTTATTGGATTCCTACTGCTGGTGGATTTTCCGCTTTCGGCCTATTGGCTGTTTATCCCGGTGATTTACGCCCTGCAATGCTTGTTTGTTTACGCGCTGGGGGTAACGCTGGCGGTACTGGCGGTATATCTCAAAGATATCAAGGAAGTGGTAACGGTTGTGCTACAAGTTTGGTTTTGGGTAACACCGATTGTCTATGTCATGGAAATCCTTCCCGGCTGGGTGCAACGGGGCATGCAGTTCAATCCCGCTTATGTACTGGTTGATGCCTATCGCAGCCTCATCATGCGCCAGCAATTGCCGGATTTTCTGCCTATCACACTGTTCGCCATCGCCGCCTTCGGGCTTCTGGCGCTAGGGTTATGGCTGTTGGGCCGTACCGAGCGCGACCTGCGCGATTGTCTGTAAAGAACTGCTTGTAAGGAGGCAACGATGATCGACATTCAAGGGCTCAACAAAACCTTCAAGCTATTTCACCGCCCCGCCGACCGGCTAAGAGAAGCGATAACGGGCCGGGTACGCCATGAAAGCTACCATGCGCTAAAAGATATTTCGTTCCAGGTCGCCCCCGGCGAAGTGCTGGGCGTGCTGGGGCGCAATGGTGCCGGAAAATCCACGCTGCTCAAATTACTGACCGGCGTGTTGATGCCCGACAGCGGCCAAATCAACATAGACGGTCGAATTACCGGCCTGCTGGAACTAGGCACCGGCTTTAACCCAGAACTCACCGGCCTGCAAAACATCACCGCCAACGGCCTGATGCTGGGCATGAGCCACGAAGAGCTCGACAACCGCCGCCAGGAAATCATCGAATTTTCCGAGCTGGGCAATTATATCCAAGAGCCGCTGCGCACCTATTCCTCGGGCATGACCATGCGCCTAGCGTTTTCTATCGCCATTCACGCCGAACCGCGCTGCTTTCTAGTTGATGAAGCACTCTCGGTGGGCGATGGCTATTTTCAGCAAAAGTGCATGAAGCGCATCCGCGAGTTCAAAGAGAGCGGCGGCTCTATCCTGTTTGTTTCCCACGACCTTAACGCTGTCAAAATGCTCTGCGACCGCGCGTTAGTGCTAGAAGACGGCAGCGTGGTGTTCGATGGTGACGCCGACATAGCGGTTAACCGCTACAACCGCATTATGGCCCGCCAGGCTGAAGAAGAAGAGGGCCGCCACCTGGGCCGCCAGCACGGCGCTTATGGCACCGGCGAAGTAGCAGTGACTACCGGTAGCGTGGCCGGGCAGGAAAGCCACAGCGCCACTATTTCCAGTGGTGAAATGCTCGACATTGACCTAACGCTTAGCGCCCACCAAGCGGTAGGCGATATTACCCTGGGGATAATGGTGCGCGACCGCTTTGGCCAAGACATTTTCGGTGCCAATAGCTTTCAACTGGGGCAAACCCTGAACCTAGCGGAAGGCAGCGTTCAGCGCGTGCGCCTTAGCCTGCAGGCCGATATTGCCCCCGGCAAATACACCATTACCATTGGCCTGCACAGCCGCGAACATCACCTGGAAGCTTGCTACTGGTGGTACGACAGCTACCTGCAATTTGAAGTGGCCGGTTTTAAACAGCATCTATTTTCCGGCGTATGCCGCTTACCGCTCACCCTGGAAACGCTGCCCGCAGAGTCGCCTAGCCCCGCGCAGCAGCTAGAATAAGCGCAGCAACCAGAATAAGCGCCGCAGCCGGAATCAGCGCCGCAGCCGAAAAAATAGGAACGCCATTCATGACCAAACCATTCGACGACATTGACAGCCTGATTGGCCGTTTGAAGGCCGTGGCCCGCCAGCACGAGCGAGAGGGAGGCACCCAGCCGCCGCCCTTTGCCTACCGCGAACGCCTGGGCGAGTTGCTAAACGAACGCCACGACCCCGCCAAGGTAAGCGACCCCAACCACCCAGCGCTTGAAGAGTTAGTCGCCGCCAGCCACCGCGATGAAGTGTTCCTGCAGCGCGTGTACCGCGTGTTAATGGACCGCGAAGTGGATCAGGAAGGCATGAGCCACTATCTCAGCGTGCTGCCGCGCACCGGTAGGCTCTACGTGCTCGCCGAGCTGCTCTGCGCCGACGAAGCCCGCGCCTCGCTAGCAAAGCGCGGTGCGGTTATTCCCCGCCGTGGCATGCTCACGCTACCGTTTCGGATTGTTGGGCGGCTGGGGCCGCTGGGGCGGGTGCTGCGCCCGCTGCTGCGGCTAAGTTACCGTATTGTGGGGGTAGTGCTGCGGCCGCGCTTCACGCTGCTTGAACGTGTTTTTGAATTGGAAGCCAGCGACCGCCAGCGCGGCGCTATGATGCGCGATGTGCTGCTTGAGCTGGATGGCGAGCTTCAGCGCCATCAACACCAGCTACAACAGCACGCCAACACTCTGGAACAACACGCCCACCAAAGCAGCGAATTTGCCAGCCGCCTAAGCGAACAAGAACGCCACCAACCAGCTTTATGGAGTGCCCTTCAGCACCATCGACGCGCGGTAGAACGGCTGACCAACACCCCTGAAAGCGAACAAGCCGCGCTGCAAGGCCCCAAAGGCCAGCAGCTCGACCAGCAGCTGTTTGATGCCTACTATCTCGCCTTCGAAGATGCCTGCCGTGGCAGCGAAGCGCAAATTCGTCACCACCTGGACAACTATCAGCCCCAATGGGAAACCGCTCGGCAAGCAGGTGCCCGCGCCCTAGATGTAGGCTGTGGCCGAGGTGAATGGCTGGCGCTGCTCACAGAACAAGGCTTTGAGCCACACGGCGTAGACCTCAACATCGCCATGGTGGAACACTGCCGCGAACGCGGGTTTGAGGTTACCCACGCCGACGCCATCAGCGTGATGCGCGCCCAGCCGGATAACAGCCACGCCCTGGTAAGCGCGTTCCACCTTATCGAACACCTGCCGTTTGATGTGCTCTACACGCTGGTCGACGAAGCCAACCGCATACTGGCGCCCGGTGGCGTGTTGATTCTGGAAACCCCCAACCCCGAAAACCTGCTGGTGGGTAGCCACACGTTCTACCACGACCCCACCCACCGCAACCCGGTAACGCCCACGGCCATCTCCTTCCTGCTGACCTACCTTGGCTTTAGCGCGGTAGACGTGCGCCGCTTTAACCCCTACCCGGAAGACGCCAAAGTGCCTGGCGACGACCCGCTCACCGCCCGCGTGAACGGCCACCTATGTGGCCCTCAGGATTTTGCTGTGATAGGCCGCAAAGCCGCGCCCAATCTTAACGATGCAAAAGCGGAAGACGTAAACGCTGAAAGCGCAAAAGTCGAAGATGAGCAGCAGACCGCCACGCCAGAGGAGGGCACCCAGTGAGAATACTGCTTAACGCCACCCTGGTGCCGTTTATGCGCGGCGGCGCGGATTACCATATAGAAGGCGTTTCCAAAGCGCTGCGCGAACACGGCCACGAGGTAGAGCTGCTGAGGTTGCCGTTTCGGTTCAGCCCCGAAAACGACATTCGCCACCTGATGGACTACGTGGAAAGCCTGGATATGAGCGCCCCTAACGGCGTCACCATCGACCGCGCCATCAGCCTGCAATTTCCCGCCTGGGGCATCACTCACCCCGAGCACACCGTATGGGTAATGCACCAGCACCGCGCCTGCTACGAATTGTGGCAAGGCGAGCCAGGACGAGACGAACAAGGGCAAAACGAAGCGCCCACCGACGAACAGCGCGCCCTGCGCGAAGCCGTGCACGCCTTTGATAACCGCTACCTGGGCAGCGCCCAGCGGCTATTTGCCAACTCCCAACGGGTGGCCGAACGCCTCAAGCACTACAATGGGCTAACGGCCGCACCGCTGTACCACCCGCCGTTTGGTGCCGAACACTTCCGCTGTGAAGAGGAGTGGGGCTACGTGTTCTGCCCCAGCCGCTTAGAAAGCCTTAAGCGCCAGGATTTACTGATTGAAGCCGCCCGCCACCTGAAAAGCCCGGCGCGCATTATTATTGCCGGCGAAGGCGGCCAGCGGGAGCGCTACCAGCAGCTCATTAACCGCCACGGCCTGCAGCAAACGGTTAAGCTGGTCGGGCGCTTTAGTGAAGCGGAAAAGCTCGCCTGGTACGCCCATTCGCTGGCGGTTTTCTTCGGCCCCTTTGATGAAGACTACGGCTACATTACCCTGGAAGCCATGCTCTCTGCCAAGCCGGTGATTACCTGCCGCGACAGCGGCGGCCCGCTGGAATTTGTGCAGCACCAAGAAACCGGCTGGGTGGTAGAACCCAAGCCGCTAGAAATTGCCGCCGCCATTGATGCTGCCTGGGAAAACCGCGCCCGAACGGCGGAAATGGGCCGCGCAGGCCAAGCCGCTTACCACCGTGCGGGCATTAGCTGGCAACAAGTGGTGAGCACGCTGCTAGGCGAGGGGGGCAGGGCATGAAAATCGCCCTTATCGCCCCCAGTGGTGTGCCGTTTGCCGTGGGTGGGGCAGAAAAGCTCTGGTGGGGCTTGCTGCACCACACCAACCAGCTTAGCGACCACCAGATGGAGCTAATCAAACTGCCCGCCGCCGAGCGCAATTTCGCTGAATTAATCGCCAGCTACCAGCGCTTTAGCGAGCTAGACGTTAGCCATTTCGACCGAGTGATAACCACCAAGTACCCCGCCTGGATGGTCGCCCACCCGGACCACCACCTGTATTTGCAGCACACCCTGCGCGGGCTTTACGACACCTACCCCTGGCCTAATTTAACCGCCGCCGACCCCTTTACGCCCCAGGCCTGGCCCGGTGAAAAAGGCCAAAAAGCGATTCGCCTGCTGCGCTACCACCCAGAACTTAGCCGTTTGCGCCGCCTGCTGGCTGCCCCGCCCGAACGCGCCCAGCTGCCCGAACTGTTCGCCTGCCTGAAACGGCTAATGCACGGCCCCTGGCTGCCCCACGCCGCCAGGGAAGGGCTGTTTGCGTTTCCCGGCCCGCTCAGCCGCGCAGTGATACACCACCTAGACCGCATTGCCACCGCGCCCGGCGCAATCACCGCCTACCACGCAATTTCCCGCAACGTAACCCGGCGGGCCGATTACTTTCCCCGTGGGGTATCGGTAAAAGTGATTCACCACCCCTCCGACCTACCGCCACCGGCTGAATTTACGGGCAATAGTGCGGCTAGCGAGCACAGGGAAGAATCAACGGCCGTGCAAGGCTACCTGTTTACCGTTAGCCGCCTGGATGGCCCCAAACGGCTTGACCTGCTGGTGCGCGCCTTTCTGCTCACCGAAGTAGCGCTAGAGCTACGCATTGCCGGTACCGGCCCCATGGAGGCCGAACTAAAAGCCCTGGCCGCAAACGACCCGCGCATCCGCTTTCTGGGCTTTGTCCGCGACAGCGACGTAGCTGCCCAGTACCAACACGCCCTGGCGGTGCCGTTTCTACCGTTTGATGAAGATTACGGCCTGATTACCGTTGAGGCCATGAGCGCCGGTAAACCGGTCATCACCACTACCGATGCGGGCGGCGTGAACGAGTTTGTTCGCCACGGCGAAACCGGCTGGTGCGTAGCCCCCACGCCAGAAGCGCTGGCCAGTGCCATTACCCAAGCCTTTGAAAACCGCCCGCATACCCGCGTCATGGGCGAAAACGCCCGCCGCGCCGTGGCCCATGTCACCTGGCAAGACACCGTGCGCGAACTAATCAACACCCCAGGCCAGCCAAGCGCTACTTCCCCCGCGCGTTTTCCCGTGGTGCAGGGTAGCGGTGCCTGCAACAAAGCCCGCGCGCACTGGCTGGTGTTGAATACCTACCCGGTGTACCCGCCCATGGGCGGCGGCCAAAGCCGCATGTTCCATTTTTACCGCCACGTTGCTTCTGAGCTAGGTATTCGCGTGACGCTGCTGGTGCTAGCGCCGCCCGCCAGCCACGCGGCGGAAAGCCAAGAGCAGTGCCGCGAAATCGCCCCCGGCCTGTTTGAACACCGCGTACCGTTAAGCCGCAGCCAGGCACGCCAGCAGCAAGCTCTGCAAGCCGCACTCGGCGTGCCGGTGGACGACATTGCCGCCATTCAAGGCTGGCGCGAAAACCCGCGCTTTATCGAGTTGCTGCGCCACTACGCCCAAACCGCCACCCAAGGGGTATGCGCCCACCCCTATTTGGTGCATGCCCTACAAGAGCACTTAACAGTAGAGTGGTGGTACGAAGCCCACAACGTGGAAACTGACTTAAAACGCGCCATTCTGGCCACACCACTGGCCCAGCAAATGCCCCAAGCGCTGCAGGCCATGGCCGAGGTAGAAACCGCCGAACGCCTTGCCTGTGAACAGAGCCAGCAAGTGCTGGCCTGTGCCGAAGGTGATTTAGTGACCTTCCGCCAGCGCTATGGCCTGCCGGCCGATAAAGGCCGCGTAGTGCCCAACTGTGCCAACCTGGAACAGTTGCCGTTTATTGATATAGCGACCCGCAGCGAATGGCAGAGGCGCCTGCAGCAGCACCGCCCCGTGGCGCTGTTTTTAGGCAGTTGGCACGGCCCCAACCTGGAAGCCGCCGAGTTTATTTGCCGCCAACTGGCCCCCGCCTGCCCCCAGGTGGTGTTTTATTTAGCCGGCAGCCTGTGCGACCACCCGGATTTTCGCCACCTGCCGCCCAACGTGCGCGCGCTGGGGCGGGTAAGCAATGCAGAACTGGCCGTGTTGCTGGCCAGTGTGGATGTGGCGCTAAACCCCATGTTTTCTGGCTCGGGCAGTAATTTAAAAATGCTCGATTACACCGCCAGTGGGGTGCCGGTGTTGACCACCCCGTTTGGTAACCGCGGGTTGGATTTCACCCCCCAGCAGGTGTGGCTGGCAGAAAAGGCCGAATGGCCCGCCGCGTTAACGGCATTGTTGGCAAGCACGCCCGCCCAGCGCCAAGTGAAGGTAGTTGACGCACGTCAACGCACGGCGCGCTACTTCGATTGGGCGGTAGCGGTTCATCGCATCGCTGATTGCGGCAATTCAAATTAGCGACTATGATGCGCACATACGTTTGTGAACACAGTTCGAAAACCCGTTAAGTGAAGGGAATAGGTGCCTTAGCGGGCAGCTTGCCGGTTCGCAACACCGCCTAATAGAGCGCGCTGCCAAGCGTCGTTTACGGCAGTGCGACTAAGCTAGGTTTACGCTATGCCTAAGCTAAATTGATGAAAACATACGGCGCTATCATTGACTTGTCATGATTTTGACCTATACATTAAGCGCGTAGCCAAGTGCGACGGCGGTAGCAGAAGACAAGGAAACCCCCTTCTAGCTACCCCCCGTTTACTAACGGCAACGCATAAGCTTCACCTTGAGCGCTCAAGGTAATGAAAGGCCCGCTCCAACTTTTTTGGGGCGGCCATTGCAAAGCAAGGAGACTATAGTCCCATGGCAACACAAGAAAATCTCGATCGCGTACAGCAGCTTTATGTCGCCTATTACGGCCGTCCGGCTGACCAAGAAGGTCAGGAATACTGGGCAGACCGCCTGGAAGCTGAAGGCGAAGGCGCCATCATCAACGCATTCGGCAACTCTGAAGAGTACGCTGCGCTGGCCGAGGGCCAAGGCAACGGTACTCTGATCAACAACATCTACCTGCAAGCGTTTGGTCGTGGCGCTGATCCGGAAGGCTTAGCGTACTACGCTGGCGTTCTGGAGCGTGGCGAAAAGAGCCTGGCTGAAATCGCCACCACCATCATCAACGCCGCTGGCGGCAGCGACAAGGAAGCTTTTGATGTTCGCGTTGAAGCTGCTGCAGCTTATACCGCTGAATCCGGTGCTGCTGCTGACTACGATATAGTAGCTGCTAAAGATGCCATCGAAGCTGGCGTGAATGCTAAAGATCTCACTGCAGCATTGGAAGCCTATAAGACCGCTCTTGACGAGAAAGAAGCGTTCTTGGAAGAAGGTGAGTTCGCTAATGATGCTGCGGTAGGTCAAGAGTTGACTGATGCAGAGTCTGCAGTTACAAGCTCTAACCTCGAAACTCAGAACGTGATTAGCGCCAAGATTGTAGATGCTCAGGAAACCAAGGCTGTGGCCGAAGCAGCTATCGCTGAGGTAGACGGTCTGAAAGCCGTTGTTGACGCTTACCTGGCTTCTGAGACTAACCTTGAGAATGCCCAAAAGGCTGCTTCTGACGCAGCGGCTGAGCTGGCTGGAGAAGAAACTACCTTCGAAGCGCGTGGCAAAGCTAACAACACTCTGGAAATTACAGAAGCTAACACTACTCCCGCCCCTGGTACTATCAAGCTGGCTTTGCAGGGAGACGCTACCAGCAGCACAACATTTGTTATTTACAACCAAGCAGATGTCAATTCCAAGTGGGTTTTGAACAAAACTGCTCTTGAGAGCGCACAGACTTTCGCTTCCAACAATGGCGTTGAGGGTCTAGACGCTTTGGTAGCAGAACTTCAGGCTTCTCTTGCTGCTGACGATGCGGAAGCTGCAGCTCAAACCGCTCGCAACAGCGCTCTGGACGATTTGTTGGATGCAGAGGATGCAGCAGACGCAACCGTCGATAACTCTAATGTAAATGTCGATGCTAACACCACCATCTCTGCCACTAATGCTCCGCTGACTAATGAGCTACTGACTCAGATTGAAACTATTGAGAGTCTTCAGCAGAAACTTGAAACTCGCACTAAGCTTGATGCAGATGTGGCTGCAGCCAAAGCTGACGTGGCTGAGATGGAAGCTCTGAACAAAACCGTCGCGGACGCTAAAGCGGTTCTGGAAGACTCCGAGGAAGACGGTGGCTTTGGTGTCACTCTGACTGAATTCGCTGTTGGTGGCACAGCGACTGCTGAAAACGATCTTTTCGTATTCAGCACCGATGCTGACGGCGCTTCCGTGGCTCAGTTCGGCGCCGCTGGCGAAGATAAGATTTATATCGGTGATAGCTTCACACGTGTAGATCTGGCCTCTGATGCAGTCTTCAGTAAAGAGCAAGGTGATGCGTCTACCCTGGAAGTATTCTTCCAGCAGGATGGCAACAACGCTGTTCTGACTTTTGAAGATAAAGCTTTCGCTGGTAGTGGCTCATCTACTACTGAAGATCTTACTGAAATCACCCTAACCGGTGTTAATATCGAAGATCTGAGCATCAATAACGGCTTTATCACCGTTGCCTAAGCTACTCTGAGCTTGGTCACAGGGGGAGGGTAACCTCCCCCTTGTTCCTTCGAAGTCATCGGGTGGTTCAGTACAGGCTGCCGGATGCAGTAAGCGCCCAAGCGTTTGCTTGCTCAGAAGAAGTAAGATCAAAACCCCTGGCCTTGGCTGGGGGTTTTTTTATTGGCTGAGAAAACTGAAAAAAGCACTTTGCCCTACGCGCCCGTTATATAGCTGGGCAATGTAGGCAGGGTGTGCAGCAAAGTGAGAAGCCGCACTGTGTAAAGTTTGTAAGATATTTCTTACAAAAATGAAGCGAATGTATTACGAGAAGATGATTGGAAACGTGGTACTTTCTGCCCTGATACGCTTGGTAAGCGTGCTAATAAGCCATTAGGCATAAGTATAGAAAAACGGGGAACAATGGCCAGTTATGGAAAATACGACGTTAATTCAACAGCTGTACATCGCTTATTATGGCCGCCCCGCTGACCCGGAAGGTCTTGACTATTGGGCCACCCGCCTGGAAGAAAGTGGCGGTGACCTGGGCACGGTGATTGATGCCTTTGCAACGTCCACTGAGTTCGAGTCTCGCTTCGGCAATCTGAGCGAACAAGCGCTGATCAACAACCTCTACCAGCAGATTTTAGGTCGCCCGGCCGAAGAGGAAGGCCTTGCGTTTTATACCGGTATGCTCGCACGTGGGGATAGCTCGCTGATTGAGCTGGCGCTGGATATCGCCAACGGCGCCCAGGGCACTGATACCACCACCATCCAAAACCGTGTTGAGGTTGCCCAGCAGTTCACCCAGAACATGGCTGAGCGTGGCCTGGATTACGGCAGCATTGAGGCTGCTGGCCAGCTACTGGCGGGCGTGACTTCTGTAACCAACGTCAGCGAGTATATCCAGAGTGCGGTAAATCAGCTGCTAGACACTCTACCTGCCGCGGGTAACGCAGGGCCAAATGAAGATGAAGACGAAGCGCCGAGCACGGGGGGAGGTAGTGTTGGTGGTGGTAGCTCTACTGGCAATAACACGCCCGCCAAGACCTTCAATGCAGAGATTAACGAGTTGGGGGTGGTCTCTTTTTCAGGGACAGCCAAGGGCGACATAACCGTTTGGATGGATTCAGTGCATGATGGTGTGGCTAATTATATAGACTATGCGGTGTTTATGCGGGATGGGGTGAAATCTGAACCTATCTTAAACGCTAAGATTACGTCATTGGATCTTGCAGGAAATAAACTGGTTGTTAGCGATTATTTATACTGGGTAACTGCATGGGAAATCGAGAACGGTGAAGTCGAGTATCAGCTGGGCAGTGTTATTAATTCATATGAAGCCATCGAGGCTTATCATCTGGCTGAGAAATTCCCGGATGTTTCTTTTGTCGGTGGCAATGTTATTGTCCCTAGCAGGAGCGATGGGGATATCATAATGCCCCTGCCTGATACGGCTGATATTGTCATTGGTAAAATATTTTACCAAACTGAATTCAGCCCTCTTTATTACTCAGAGGGTCGTTGGGGTGATTACTCTCTAGCCGAGGTGTTTTTAGCAGATAGCACTCTCAAAGTTTCAGACTTTTTTGTGGTAAAGCAAGCATCTGATCTTTACGTGGGCGGTGTTAAACCGAGTGACGGGGAGGGCAGCTATCAGCTAAAAGAGATGATTGGAGGCGATGAGTACGGCTTCTATAATGATAGTGGGTCTAGCACTATTGTGATTGATTTATCAAAAGAGTTTGAAGAAATTCGGGTTCATGGCTTCCAGTTAGGCACATCTGATCAAGCAGATACGATGATGTTTGATATTGAGGGAGACGATTTTCCCGTTAGTAAGCTTGAAAATCTTTACGAGTTTGAAAAAGGCGAGTTTGATGGCTCAGGTGCTGCCTCCATTGAAGCAGGGCCTTTGTTAGATAAAGTGGAAACGATCGCTATTGCATCCAACCAGACAAGCTACTATAAGCTTTTCGAATCAGACGTTGATGAAATGTTCACCTTCACTATCGGGTTTGATACCTCGAACAATGGCGAGGCAGATTCTTTCCTTGTGCTTTTCGATGTGGTTGGGTCAACCTCAAACGGCATGACCTCCGAGGTGCTGTCATTCGGCGAAGGCAATGATGCGCATCTGATGGGAATTGAGAATTTGGCTAATCAAATACCCAGCTTGGACGTTGCGACGTCTGAAGCAAGTTATGAACTTGCGGACTTGTTTAGCGCCGCGGCTGAAGACGGTGTGGTGTTCTCTAAACCAAGTGAAAATCTCGAAGACTCTGGATTTATTGAGCTTCTTGGTGTTGTTGCCTCTAATTTTGATGTAGCAGTCGCGTCAGTAGTGGTACCTGCACCAGAACTCTCGTAAGCGCTACTGCTTCATACGAGGCGCGAGCAATGAAACGCCCAAGAGCGCCGCGCCTCGCTCCCATGCCATCTTAAGATGACACCTCAAAACCAACTATCTCAAAACCCAGCCCAGATCGCCATGCATGCCCAGGTGAAGTAAGATAACACCCCTAATTTGGCCTTGGGTTAGGTCATTGGGTCGTCTATTAAAAAATAAAAGGGAATATAAATGACCGGGGATATTCGCATTGATGCGCTGTTGTATGACGATGTTGGGTTGGCCGCTGGATTGCCTGCAGGGTCATCGCTGACTATTAGTTATCGGTTTATGGAGAACCTAAACGCCCCCGCAGGCCAAAATGCGATAAGCGGTGCAGTGCATGACTTTAAGCCAATGAGCTCAGCCCAGCGTGAAGTGGTGCGTAATGTGCTAGCAAGCGAGTTTGATGAGGTGGGCGTTCGTTTTCGAGAGGTGGACGCGAATGAGCCTGCAATGCTGCGCTTTGCGACAAGCTCGGGTATTCATGGCCAAGGGGCGGAAGCCTTCGAGGCGGGTTACGTGAGCTATCAAGTGCCGGGCGGGTTAGAGCCTATTGTGTTTATTAATCATTTGCAGGCTGTCTTTCATGATGCCCCCGCGGGTGATGCTTTTCGAGATGTGATACTTCATGAAGTGGGTCATGCGCTTAGCTTGAAGCACCCGGGCAAGTATTTTGACCACGAGGAGGGGCCTTTTTTGCCAGAGGAGCTGGACCATACGGGCAACACCGTTATGTCCTACAACCATGAGCCGGGTAGTGGGGCAGTGAGTGGACTTCGCCCATTTGATCTACTGGCACTTCAGCACCTGTATGGAGCAAACGTCAGCGAGAACAATAACTCGGTCGTGGGTACGCTTGATGCTTCTGGCACTTTTTTTGTAGGCAGTGCCCGTGATGATATTCTGTACTTTGCCCCTGGCCCGCGGCAGGAGTATGCGCGTCTTATCGATACCAGCTGGGGCGACGATCAGTTGCATGTGGATGTCAACGCGATGGAGCCTTGGGAGCTGATTATTTTCCAGGGTGGGGATGGCACGGATTCACTGGTGCTTAACGTGATGCATAGTAGTGCACGTGGATTGGCTTCGGGTGATGAGGTGGCTTTTTATCTGGCGGATGGCCGCGAGCAGCGGCATTTCGAGCTTGATTCGGTTGAGCGGGTCATTTTTAACGATCAGGCCGTCGCGCTGGATATCGAGCTGGGAGCGGGCCAGGCTTATCGCATCTATAAGGCAGCTTTCGGTCGCGAGCCTGATGAGGAAGGGCTAGGCTACTGGATCAACGCGATGGACCAAGGCGCATCGCTTATTGAAGTGGCGGCCTCGTTTCTGGACAGCGATGAATTCACCGAGCGCTACGGTGCAGGCGTAGACGATACCGGATTTATTGATGCGCTCTACACCAATGTGTTGGCACGTCAGCCGGATGGGGGTGGATATACCTACTGGTTGAACGAGCTTGAACAGGGGTTGAGCCGCGAGAAACTACTGGCTAATTTCAGCGAAAGCCCAGAAAACCAAGCTAATGTTGCCGAGCTTATTGGTGACGGTATTGTTTATGACCCCTGGCTAGTGTGAGCAATTCTTCGGCTGTCGTATTGGGTTGGTGGCACTGAGTTGGTGGCACTCGCTCTTGGGACTAGCTCTTGAAATTAGTTCTTGAAATCAGTTTGTGCGTTTTTTATGGAGTGTGTATGACTCAGTATCTTGCGATTAGCCCGAAAGAGTGCCAGGGGCTGGCGTGGCATCCTCCCAGCGATGTTAGCTTTATGGCGACGCAGCCACTGGTACCGCTGCATGCTGGTGAGTTGGCCAAAGCGGCTTCTTCAATGCCGTTGGCGCTTATTCGGGAGGGGCGCGAGTGGAAGTTGGTGGGGGTCGCTGGTTTTCAACCTAACCACAACTTATTTATTAAAGAGGGTAAGTGGGTAGGCAGTTACCAGCCGCAGGCGCTAACCACTTGGCCGTTTGTCGTCGTCAATGTGGGCGAGAAAGGCATTATGGCCCTGGACCGCGAGAGCGGGGTACTAGCCGCTTCTGTCGATGAGCCAGGCGCAGAGCCTTTCTTCGATAGCCATGGTGAACCTGCCTCTGCACTGCAAGCGGTGCTGGCCATTCTTAAAGCGAACCATGCCAAACAACAAGCTACCCAGCGTGCTCTGGCAGCACTGAACACGGCAGGGGTTATTACGCCATGGCCGGAAAACTTAATAACTTCTGTGGGTATGCAGGTTAGAGGCTTGCATATGATTAATGAGCAGGCATTGGCCCAGCTGGAGAGCGATGCTTTCTTAACGCTGCGTAAAGCCCAGGCGCTGCCGATTGCTTATGCGCTTAATTTATCGCTACAGCAAACGCATTTATTAACGCGATTGGCGCGCCTGAACCCTGGCAGTGTGGCCGCGCCGGAGAATTTAGATAAGCTGTTTGGTGAGGGCGATGACGAGCTGACGTTTGATTTTGATAGTTGAATTTAAAAATAGTTGATAAGCGCAGAGTGGCCTTTTTTAAGGCCACTTTTTTTTAGCCTTTCGTAAGAGCAAATTCATGTTCCGTTCGCGTGATGTATGCATTAAAGCTTGTTTAATAAACACCGGGGCGCGGAGTCATGCCTCCTGGGTAAGCGTTGAACGTGGTGTGTTTGACCCGGTGTTACTGCTGTTGGCAGCCCTGCCAGGCATTGCATTAGCGTTATGGATTTATGGCCCTGCGTTAGACCCCCGCCATGTGGAGTGGCTGCTGGCAGAAGGCGATAGCCTACAGCATTTCAGCGGCTGGGATATGTTTCGCAGGGATGAGTGGCGATGGCCGTTGGGGGCATTACCTACCCTGGGTAGCCAGGTGGGGGCCTCCATTGTTTATACCGATTCAATGCCGTTGATCGCGATTCCGCTTAAGCTACTGCACGCTTGGTTGCCAGACCCTTTCCAGTATATTGCGCCGGTGATGCTGGTGAATTTGGCGCTGAATGGTGCAGTAGCAGCAGGGCTGTTGCGCTGGGCGGGTACCAGCCGCCTGGTGGCATTTGCGGGTAGCCTATTGGTGGTGTCGTTGCCTATGATCACCATGCGCGGTCCCGGCGCTTTAGGGCACGAAGCACTATCGAGTCATTGGCTGGTATTAACGGCTATGTGGTTTGCGTTAATGCCCAGCGTTAATGCTGCGCATGCCATACGCTGGTTGGCTCTGTTGCTTGTCGCGGTACTGGTGCACTTTTATCTTTTTTTTATGGTCGGTGTGCTTTGGTCTGCTTGGTGGCTGGCTGCTTTGTGGCACCATAGGAACTGTCGTAGCCGTGTCGTGTTATTGGCCGCTATAGCGCCGTTGAGCATAGTTGCAGTGTTAGCGGGTATGTATGTGGCGGGCTACTTTGAGTTTGCGCTGGTGGTAGAAGGCGAAATGGGCTTTGGGCTTTATTCTACCGAGCTTTTGAGCTTTTTTAACCCAGGCAGCGCGGGCCAGTTCTTTCAAGGGGATAGCTTCGCTGGTGTATCCCGGCTTTTCCGCGGTTGGCATACCCCTGTCGCAGGGCAATATGAGGGGTTTGCGTACGCTGGGGTCGGGGTGTGGGTGTTGTGGGCTACGGCATTGGTGGTGATGGCGGCAGGGCGTGTGTGGCCAATGACTTGGCGTGAATGCTGGCTGCTGCTTCCGCTCTGTGGCCTGTTTATTTTTGCCCTGAGTGATCAGGTCGTGGTTGGGCAGTGGACAGTATCGTTGCCCTATCCCTCGTGGATGGAGGTGTTGACACATAGGTTGCGCTCGGCGGGCCGCATGGCCTGGCCGCTGCTCTATGGCTTGTTGCTACTATCGTTACTTGTGCTTGCACGGCGTATGCCGTTGCGCTGGCTGGCGCCGCTGCTAGTAGGCGTGCTGCTGCTTCAGGCTTGGGATGTTTCTCAGTGGCAGCGCTATGTGAGGCAACAAATGATGGAATTAGCCCCCGGTATGCCTGTCGTGCGGCCATTCGCATGGCGAGAGGATCCTGAGGTGGTGGCAATGCTTGAAAGTAGCCACGAAATTCGCTTTTTACCGGGTGACGATTGGCACCGTGTCAACGTTATTAGCTGGTTGGCCGCACGCTATAACGTAGTTAGCAATGTGGCTTATTTTGCGCGTACTAACCCTGGGTTACTCTATGCAGCCGCTAGCGGGCAGCGGAGGGCGCTGGAGGCGGGTATTATCGAGCCAAACGTACTTTATGCGTTAACGGCACCTACACTTATTGAAACCGCCTGTGAAGTAGAAGGGGTGGCGTGCATTGCGGTAGATGGCATGACGCTGGCGTTGCAACGTGAGCTACAGTGAGAGCCTTTAAGCCGTTAGTATAGTAGTAAGTGTTCAGAAGGAGCGTTGTGGAAACTGAAGTTAAAGCGCTGGCAGTGCTGCCAGCGCTTTAATAATGCAGGTGGCGTTAGCCCCCCGTTCCGCCGCTTACTACCAGTTCAAGTTCAGGTAGAAAGTTTGTTGAGGTTAGGTCGTTAACACTGACCCCAATAAGTGTGATAAAAGGCGTCATTTCGTAGCTTTGACCCATAACACCATCAAAGTCGACATTGATCTGGGTGTCATCCCCCACTTGCTTCAGTGCAAGGAACCCTAGTTCAGGGTCGAACGGGTTGCCACCAGCGTAATCAATGAAACTAGAGTAGCTATTGCCGTCATAATCCTCGTGGACGATTAACGAGAAATCGATAACATCGCGGTCTGTCTCAAAATCTTCGATAATGGCTGGATTATCTCCCATTTCGCCGCGCCAGTTGAATAGCTCAATCCGGAACGTGTCGCTACCTTCACCGCCAATAAAGGTGTCACCTCGGCTGCCTATTAGCGTGTCATCACCTGCACCACCGTCAAAGTGGTTAGTACCAATGAGATCTTCCAGCCTGTCGTCGCCGTCGCCGCCTTCTAGGGTGTCGTTGCCAGCGCCGCCCAGTAGATAGTCGTTACCGCCCAGGCCTTTCAGTGTATCGTCGCCTACCCCACCTTCGAGGTAGTCGGATTGGTCGGTACCAATAATAACCATGCCTGTTTCGTCAACACCGGAGGGGTCTAGCCCATTCGGAAGGAAGTTGTCGGCGGTAAAATCGTCGGCTTTTACGTCCTTTAGGGATAGCAGGGGCTGGTAATTACTACCACCGCCTTCATGGGAAACTTCCAGCCAGGTACCGCTGCCATCTTCTTTGTCGATCAGGCGCATAAACCCTAATGCTTCGCTAAAGGGGTTGCCACCGGTGTAGTTTTCTAGGGCTGAATAACCGCCTGCTAGTAAGTCGAGATCTATGATATCTTCGTTGACGTCGAAATCAGTTATAACCGCTACGTCTTCAGGTAAAGGGCCAGATTCGCCAGTGTAATGGGTGTATAACGACAAATGGAAGGTGTCTCGTCCGCTGCCGCCGGTTAAGGTATTGCCTTCGGCAATGGAGAGAAAATCGTCTCCATCCCCGCCGTTAAGTTCATTGCGGCCATCAGTATCGAACAAGTAATCATCACCAGGGCCGCCGTACAGCTTATCATCGCCTAGACCACCGTTGATATCGTCGCTAAATATGCTGCCATGAACCACGTCATCGCCGGGCCCCGCGTTGACATAATTCCAGCGGCTGCTATCTGCGATAGTGATAATGTCATCACCAATGCTTCCTAAGGCATCGCCGCTGACTGTTATTGTTTCACCTGGCGCTGGCGTGCCATCTGGGGCAACGCCTGAAGGGGAGAAGTCGTTGGCGCTCAGCTGCTCAGGGGTTAGCCCTTTAAATTCAATGAGGGGTACTAAACTTTCATAGTCATAGTAGTAATTTAATTTGGCATTTAGTATTGCGTTGCCACTAATTTCGTCAGCCGTTAGGCTGAGTAGGCCTAAGTCTAAGTGGAACGGGTTGCCACCCGTATAATTTGGCAGGTTAAGCAAAATATCGTTTAAATCTAGCGTATCTTCACCAGGGGTAAAGTCCTCAAAAATGGCAGGTTGCCAGTCAGCTTGGCTAGGGTGAGCGCCACTTTTGTGAGGCCAAAGGCCGAAGATATCTTCACCTGACCCTCCAATAAACGTATCACCAAGGTGGCCACGTAGTTCGTCGTTGCCCGCACCGCCGTTTAGGGTGTTAACGCCTTGGTTGTCGTATAGGTAATCATTACCATCTCCACCTAACAGGGTATCGTCTCCTGCCCCGCCTTCTAAGTAGTCGTCGCCAGCTAGCCCGTGAATTGTGTCGTTGCCTACAGTGCCGGTGAGGTAATCGCTGTCTTCGGTGCCGACAATCGTGCTTTTGTCGCTGGTGGCGAAGTTGAGTTCTTGGCTATCGCTGATACCGGCAAATGCCTCGCCGTCTTGATCTACAAATGCGTCAGCGCTGATAGTCACGTGATACTTCGTGTCAACATCAAGGTTTATACGTGGGTTTAGCCAAACCTTGTTGCCCACAACCGTCACGTGTTCACTGTCAGTGACGTTGAATATCAGGGGCTCTCCTTCTGCTGGGTGCAGGCTAATGGTGCCCTCTGCGTTGGCTAGAACCGGCTCGTTAAAGGTGAACAGTAGCTTGGCCTGAGGAGATACATTGGCGGTGTCATCGGCAGGGCTGGAGCTGATAATGAAGGGGGCTTCATCCTGTTTTAAGTCAGGTAGCAGTTCTTTAGATTCTGCTTTGCTAACCGCCGTTTCAATCTCATCTTCTGTTAAGGTTGCGCCGTTTTTAAGGCTTGTTGATAACTCACCTTGCGCTACTACCTGGGCTTTCACTGCCTCGCTTAAAGCGTCTTCAGGTGTTTTGCTAGTATCCGATGCGGCTGTTTTAATTCGTCCGTTAAGGTTAGACAAAGAGGTGGCAGCTGAACTACTTTCTCCTTCCCCAAGCTTTTTACCACTACTTGTTGCTGTTTGGTTGATAATATCAGTAATCGTTGCGTTATCTGAGAGGTCAATGTTTTCTGTGCTCTCCTTCAGGATATTGGCAATAGTGATGGCTGCATTTTTAGCGGTGGTTTCATTGTCATTATCAGCTTTGGACAGAATGCTGGAAGTAGCTGAAATGAGGTTGGCAACTTGAATAGATGCGGACTGCACCTGCAAAGCTACCTGTTTTTCTTCACTGCTCGCGGTGGCGGAAAGCGCTGTGGCAATAGGGTCGCTGGCCAGTAGATCCGCACCTTCGGATAATCCAAGCGCTTTGACTACGTTGGCTTGGGCGATCGCAATGCTTTCGGTGGTGGGAGACTCCCCTGCCATTTCAGCAATGAGCGTCGTTAGTGGGTTGACGATGGTAGCGCCAGGCGGTGCTTTAAAAACGCCCATGTTAGGTAGCCCAGTGCTGATATCAATGCCCCCGGAAACGATAATTGGCCCTCCTTTACCTCCCAGTAAGGTGAAATTACCTTCATAGTCGGTAACGGTTTGCGGCTCGTCATCATCCTGTATGCCATCACGGTCTAAATCCATGAAGACATTGGCTCCTCGCAGGTAACCGTCTTGTGCAGTGCCGCTAATACTACTGTTTTCTTGCTCTATCACTGAATTATTAGTGATATTTTCATCCAGCAGTTGGGGAAGTGCTTTGTTGCCCGATGTATCGGCTAATGACTCGGAAGCGGTCTGTGGCTCGTAACGGACATTGAAGCTACTATCGGATGATATAGGGCGATCGAGTGAGAGCTCTAGATAACGGCCTTCGAGTGAAATGGCAATGACATTGGCCAAACCGTTTAAGGTGAAGCTGTCAGGGGTGGGGTCACCGGCAAGAGGCTCTGAGTAAGTAATGATGAGGGTTTCACCATTACCTAAAAGCTCGGCTGCCACCATTTCTGGTGGTGTTTTATCGGCATTATTAGAGCCACCACTTCCATTAGAGGGGCCTTGTGTATCTTCCTGGCCTAGATCTTTAATTTCTGCCTTTAAGTCGGCAAGTCCTGCTTCGTCTAATGTGTACAGTTCAGAGCTTGTGAGGTATTGCTGTGAGAGTGCATAGATTTTTTCTGGTGTTTCGCGGGTATTTTCAGTGATTGTTTCGGCAATGATGAGTTTAGTCGCCAGCGTGTCTGCATCGATTCCTGTATTGCCTTCAGCTGCATTCATAAAGGCTGCTAGCATGGCAAGCCCCGCGTTTTCTAGCGGAATCCCTTGGTCTAATAACTCTTGTACTCTGCCACTCCAGTAGTCGAGGCCACTCGTATCAGGCTCACGGTTGAGCAAATTGCGATAAACCGTACTGATATAGCTTTCTACGCTATTAGCGTTGGTATAAAGAGCGCTAATTTCTGGAACATTTGGATTCGCGAATGCTTGATGGAGTGAGTCGATGCTTTCCCCAGCCTCTAAGCGTGCCTGCCAGTAAGAAAGGCCTGACTGGTCTGCGGCGCGATTGAAGTATGTGAGATAGAGCAGTTGGACTTTTTCTTTTACAGTCATGTTTCCCTTTCCTGTCTTTTGCAGAGAGTTTATGTAAATAAGTGTTCGCAATAAAACATGCGTAAATCATTTATTTAATGTATTTCTTTGTAATTTTTTGTTTTATTGATTTTTATATGAACTGCTTTAGAACGACCGAGATAAATTTACTGAAGCGATGAATAAAAGCAACCTTAACTTTAAAATTGTTCGTTTTTCTTGTGCTTCTAACCAGTAAAAATTGTAATAGCAAGTAGTAAATTGGTCTGATGAACAACTTGGCTGGATGTCTTGTAAGAAATATCTTACAAGTCAATAGCGAATGTCTTACATAAATTTAAGATAATTAATGTTAAGTTCCGTTACTGCTATGCACTGGAATGCGGTGTTGGCTTTGCTACAAAAAATACACCAATGGGATAAGGCGAATAATTCATGGGAAATTTGGACTTCATTCAGCAGCTTTATATTGCTTACTATGGCCGTCCTGCTGATGCTGCCGGCTTAGCGTATTGGGCAGCACGTGCCGATGCAGAGGGCGGTATTGATGCGGTGATTGAAGCGTTTGCTAATAGCGCTGAGAGTAACGTGCGCTTTGGGGAGCAAACTCTCGAAGAGCGCGTCAATACTGTCTTCTTGCAGGCTTTTGGCCGCAACGCAACAAATGCGGAATCAGTAGATGCGCAGGCTGCTTTGGAAGCTGGTGTGTCTCTGGGTGATGTTGCTATTAACTTGGTCGTGAATGCATCGGGAGATGATGCGGCTACGTTGGCTAATCGGGAGGCGGTCGCGAATGCCTTTACATCCGCGGTTGAGCAACGTGGCTTAACTTTTGGTGCTGAGCAGGTGGATGCTGTAGTGCAGTTGCTTGCAGACGTGAATGCGGGTACTGACACCACTGATTATTTGGCTACTTCCGCCGAGTCAGTGATTGCGTCTTTGCCGAGTAATGCGACTGATCCAGAAGAGCCTGCTGAGCCCGATGAACCTACGTCTGACCCTGCTGAAGCCGTTCAAATTGAGCTTTCTAAAGGCAATGCTGTATTCACTATTGCAGAAGAGAGCACGCTGGAAAACGGTGTTTCTTCAGCGGCTGTCTCAGAAGCTGACTTGGCAGGTTATGTAGACGCGTTGGATTCGTTAGGTGGTAATGGTAATTTTGGTAACGTTATTACGTTCCAAACAGGCGATGAAACGCTTGAATTGGTTACTATTGATTTTGTGGGTGAGAGTGAGCTGCGGGATGTGGCGAGCACCGTGGGCTACAACGACTTTATCGATTTAGCGTTGTTTAATGGGGCGCTGGTAACCGCCGAAACCTTGGGGATTTCCGAGCAGGAATTTTTCAACGGCGGTATTGATATCGAGAATTTCTTCGGCTACGACTGGCCTAGTGATCTTGAGCCAGCAAGCCGAGCAGATGGCCAAAGCTTTACGTTTGAGATTGAACTGTTCGATGCTTTGGGTATTGCCAATCTAAATGAGTTCATGGCCGCAAGCATTGTTTAAGCTTGATAGATGTTAAACGGGCAATTTTTTTATAATTTTATCAATGTGTTATAGATCATTAGGGGCGCCGTATGGCGCCTCTCTTTTTGCTAGAAGGCTTGTGTTTTTTGGATGTCAGGGTTGGTGAAGTAAAATTTGCATTACGTGGCTGAGTCTTGTTAGTAGACTACCGCACGTTTTTTGTTTTCGAGGCTGCTATGGCTGGTTGGTATCACGTATTAAGTCTGACTCTCGTTCGTCGCGCTAACCTGTTGGGTTATTTAGGTGCAGCGATATTAGGGATTGTCAGCATAGTGTTGACCATGGGCAATCCGTGGAGCGTGCTAGACGGTGCGCTGATGATTGATACCGATTACCCAAACGCGGCAGCGGCCTTCGAGCTGTTTATTCGTGATCAATGGCGCTGGCCATTGGGCGAAAACCCATCGTTTGGTGAGGTTAATCTCTTTTTTAGCGATGCTGCACCTTGGTTTGCGTTCATTGCAAAAGGTATTTATCAACTCACCGGTATCGCTCTGTCGTTTCATTGGCTGGTGTTAATCAACATGGTGCTGTGGCCTGTTATGGCTTGGCGGCTGATGAGCTATTTATATCCGTTTTGGGACGGCCGGTGGTTGGCGGTGCTGTTGCTAACGTTCAACCTTGTTGTTTTGGTGCGCTTAATTGGGGCGCAGCACATAGCGCTGGGCTCATATTGGGTGGTGCTTTGGGCAATGTGTGCGGTGCCTTTGGCTGGTCAGACGTTGGTTTGGTGGCGTCGGTGGGAGTTTCTGCTGGCGCTGGCTATTGCGGTGTGGAGCCATGCTTATTTGGGCGCAATGGCGGCATTAATCCTATTGGTAGGGTTAGCAGCCGCTAGGCGTTGGTGGTCAATGGTCTGGGTGGTGTTACTGCCATTGTTGTTGCTTTACGCTATTGGAGCACTTCAAAGTGGTAGTACCCCTATGGGCGGGGCTAAGGCCTATGGTCTTGATTTGGCCGCTTTTACAAAGTCGTTAGGTTGGGGTGTTGCAGGTAATCTTTATGATATTAATGAGCCTACCCAGAGTGATGCCATTTTGTATTTGGGAACAGGGGTATGGTGGCTTTTATTTGCTTGCATAGTAATGGCTGTATGGCAGCGTCGTGTACTGCCCGTTGATTGGTTTGGCTCCACTGTCTCGCGTGTTCGCTGGTGGTCAATTGTATTGGCTGCTAGCGGCCTTGCTTTGTTTGCCATGACGTTCGATTTGCGTATGGCAGGCCAGGTGTGGCTTAGGGTGGATATTCCCGGTATTTTCCTTCCTCTTTATGAGAGTTTTCGCGTAACAGGGCGCTTTGCTGCTCCGTTAGTGTTTGTTGTGGTGATCGCTGTGGCGTTGTGGTGGGCAGCATGGCGCTCACGGCTACACCCAGTGGTTTGGTGGTCAGTTGGCGTAGTAGCCATTGCACTGCAACTAGCGGATGCACGGCATTCGGGTAATTTAAGCCCTCCTTTGGATTGGCAAGCCAACGCGGCGGCCCAGAAACAAGCGATTGCCGATGTGCTTGAAGGCGAACAATGGTCTGGGCGGGTTTTTAAGCAAGTAGGCTTTTTTGAGCTGGAGGAGCAGCGCTTGCTGGATTATTTACTGATTCAGCAAGGTGCGCGGGATATTCGTGTCGCTCATGGCGCTCGCTTAACGCCTGAGGGGGTAGAGGAGCGTTCTGGCTATACCGATGCTCAGCCAGGCGATGTAGTGATTACGCGTGATGACGCTGATCGTCCAGAGTGCAGCCGCTATGGCGTGGTTAAGCAGTTTGGGGTATGCCTGCTTTAGGGATGAGTTAATACGAAGCGTCGTTTGCGATGTTGTTTGGGGCCGATACAATGCACCCTTCTTAAGCGCGGCGAGGCGATTAAAGATGGAGTTTAGATGAAAAGGGCGCGTTTCTAATGCTTACCACCAAACCATATAGTGCTGAGACACACAGTGCTGAGACACACAGTGCTATGACATATAGGGCTGTGGTGCAGTCTCCTTGGCTGCCGGTCTTACTGTCAGCTGCCATGGGCGGATGGCTTGCGTACTATTTGTACGGTGGGTTAATTGATCCGCGTAATGTAACGTGGCTTTTATACGAGAATGACCCACTTCAGCACTATACAGGTTGGCATTTTTTTCGCCGTGATGAATGGCAATGGCCGTTAGGTGCCATGAGCAATCTGGCCAGTGAAGTTGGCACTAGCATTGTATATACCGACTCTATTCCATTAATTGCTCTGCCCTTAAAGCTGTTTCATTCTTGGTTGCCTGACCCCTTTCAATATTTGGGTTTGGTGATGTTAGCTAATTTAATGCTTAATGCGAGCGTTGCCTGTGCACTGTTACAGCGCTGTGGCGTAGAGCGGTGGCCTGCCTTTTTAGGGGCAGTTCTGTTTGTTTCCCTTCCTATGGCAACCATGCGCGGGTTGGGTGCGCATGGTCACGAAGCATTAAGCGCCCATTGGTTATTGTTATTGGGTTTTTGGCTGGTGCTGTTTCACCCTTATTTAAGCTGGCAGGTAGCGTTCCGTTGGCTGGGGTTGTTGGCGGTGGCAGTGTTGGTGCATTTCTATTTGTTCTTCATGGTGGGGGTGCTATGGGGGGGCTGGTGGCTGCGTGCAGTATGGACAAGTCGCGCATGGCATACTCCTGTTGACCTTCGTTGTGGTGTTTTTTCAGCTTTACTGACGCCGCTTTGCATCGCGCTATTGATGTGGGCCGCTGGCTACTTTCATTACGGGGGCGACGGTGGTGCAGGTGGTGGCTACGGTGTCTTTTCTGCTGAAGTACTGACCTTTTTCAATCCATATTCCCAAGCATGGTTTATTGAAGGTGGCAACTTGGTGTCGCTCTCTTACTTTTTTCCTGGTTGGAAAACACCGGTAGCGGGTCAGTATGAAGGGCAGGCCTATGCTGGTTTAGGGGGCGTAGGGCTAATGATATTGGGTGGAGTGGTAATAAGCCGCTTTGGGTGGCGGGGTTCTATGCAGTATTGTCCTGCTGCGCTTCCTTGGTTATTACTTTTGGCGCTGGGCATGTTTGTTTTCGCCCTGAGTGACCGGGTGGTGTTGGGGTACCGGTTATATGAGCTCCATTTTGGTCAGTTGCTTTGGCCACTTTCAGATATTTTGCGCTCAAGTGGTCGTTTGGCTTGGCCTCTATTGTATGTGGTGTTGATTGCTTGCGTAACATTATTGGCAAAAGCGTGGCCGCGTAAGCTGCACACATGGGCAATGTTGGTGCTTGTACTGTTGCAGTGGGGAGATCTGCGCGGTTGGCATCAATCTGTGCATGACCGCTTAGAGGCTAGAGTCGATGAAACATCGGAGGGGCATCTTCCGTATGCAGTACTTCAAGCTGAGGAATTAAACGAGCTTTGGGATGCTAAGGAGCAAATAATTGCGCTACCTGTCGATAATTTAGCCGATTTGCGCCCTTATACATGGCTAGCAGCTCAGCATGATATGACGATTAATGTGGCGCACCTGGCACGCGTAACACCCAATACCATTGAACAGGCAACGCGAACTGAACGTCAACGCCTTGAGGAAGGGGTGGTGTCCGAAAATGCCGTTTATGTTCTAACGTCGCCTTCTTGGGCTGATAAGGTGTGCCGCATGGATGATATTCAATGTCAGTTTTTTAAACCTGTCACAGTAGCTTGGAAGCTGGCTGAACCTCTTAATGAAAGTGAGTAATGTTATGCAAGAGACAACGCACACCCCAGGCTCCCAAGATGGGGAGCATGCAGCCGCAAGCGAGCAGTGGATGCTGAGTTTAGTTGTTCCCGTCATGAATGAAGAAGACAACATCACGCCATTTCTTGATGCTGTTTTTAGCGCCCTGGAGCATAAAGTTCACGCGTTAGAGATATTGTTCGTTGATGATGGCTCTAAAGACACTACGCTGGAACGTTTAAGAGCAGCTGCTGACCGTGACAAACGTATCAGATACCTGTCTTTTTCACGTAACTTTGGGAAGGAAGTTGCCATGACAGCGGGCATTGAGCATGCTCGTGGCGATGCTGTTGTGCCAATTGACGTGGATCTTCAGCATCCGCCAGAAGTGATTTTGGAATTTGTGCGTTACTGGCAGGAAGAAGGTTACGACATGGTGTACGGAGTACGTCATGAGGACAACGATGAGACCGCTACTAAGAAAACCACATCGGGCCTGTTTTATCGTTTGTTTAATCGCGTCGCACATACTGAAATACCCCCCAGTGCGGGCGATTTTCGCTTGCTTGACCGTAAAGTTGTTGACGCAATGAAGCGACTGCCTGAACGCAACCGTTTCATGAAAGGGTTGTATTCCTGGGTGGGTTTTAATTCTGTAGGTGTTCCCTATAAGCAGCCTGTAAGGCTTATAGGGGAAAGTCGCTTTAATTATTGGAAGCTGTGGAATTTTGCATTAGATGGCGTTGTTGGGTTTTCGACATGGCCATTACGCGTGTGGAGTTATATTGGCGGCACAGTAGCTGTGTTAGCTTTTATTTACATACTGATAATTGTTACAAAAACAATTTTGTTAGGTGCTGATACGCCTGGATATGCGTCTGTAATGTCAGCGGTGCTATTTTTCGGCGGTATGCAGTTGCTATCTATTGGTGTGCTTGGGGAATATGTGGGGCGCTTGTTCCATGAGGCGAAGCAGCGTCCGCTTTATATTGTCGCAGAGCAAAGTAAACCCGCCTCTTGTGAGCAGGGCAAGGTGATTAGCCACTCAGCTACTTCTGAGTCTGTATCCACTAATAACGGAGTCGAACCATGAAAAGGCTGGTGGGCGAAGCCGGTATGCTGGCTCGTTTTGGTGGTGTGGGTGTTATAGCGACATTGGTGCACCTTTCAGTGGCCGCTGTTGCTTTTATCGTTTGGCCAACAATTTCTCCCTTTTTGGCGAATTTAATGGCATTTATTGTCGCGTTCCAGATTTCTTTTTGGGGCCACCGACGCTTTACTTTTCGGAAAGATGGGCGTGCGTATCGGTTTTTTTTATTAGCGCTGGGAGGCTTCGCGCTAAATAACGGGGTATTGGCTGCCTTGCTTATCGCCAGCTCTGTTGACGGTATCTTCGCTATTGTAATCGCAACTTTTACCGTGCCGCTATTAATGTATGTAGCTGCACGCTTTTGGGCATTTGCCTGATTGTGAAAACTGATTGCTGAAACTGCATGTTGCCCCCGCTAACGGGTGCAACATGCAATCGCTGAGTTAGCCCCTCAGGCCAAGAATGGTATCGAAAATAGCAGAGGCCGTGTCGATCACACGGGCGTTAGCCTGGTAATACTGTTGGTAACGAATAAGGTTGGCGGCTTCTTCATCCAGGTTAACCCCTGATTCCGATTGCTGAACGGCCCGCAACTGGTCGGTGAGCCCTTGGCGGGCATCAAGGTTCACTTGAGTGATATTGGTGCGATTTCCTACATCGCTAACCATGGCACCGTAAGCACCGCTGAACGTGGCGCTGGTACCCACGGTATTTTCGCTCTGCAAGTTTTGCAGCGCCAGGGCGTTGCGGTTGTCGCCGGGGCCTGTGCTGCCAGAAATGCCGGTAAATGTGACGCCGCTGGTTGTGCCGTTGCTGGGTAGCTCATCAATAGTGAAGCTGAGCACCGTGGCACCGGTGGCGTCGTCTTTAATGGTAAGCCGTTCACCAACCGCGAGCGTGCTGGGGGCGACGGAGAGCATATTGTTAATCTCTGTGCCGTCTTCTTTGAACACACTGAACACACCGTCCGGCGGTGGGTTGCTGGGTACGGAGCCTGCATCGGGCGAAACGAAGAGATTATTCGCGCTATCCGCGCCGAAGAAGCCAAGGCTTAATGAGCCATCTTCAGCGGCTTTAATCGCAAAGCTTGGGGGGCGGTAGTGGCTGTCCATCTCTTTAAAACCGGGTGCTATGTCAATATCGCTGACTTTTAGCTGATCCTGTACCCGGCCGATGGGGGTGTTGTCGGTTACAACGCCGCCAGCTCCCGAGGTGCCAGGCATTTCATCCCAGGTGGCGGTGATGTTGAAACGACCGTTACCTGAAATCAGCACGAAGAGTGGTTCAGTAACTGTGTCGATATTTACCTTTTCATCCCTGCCGTTTAAAGAGCTGATGCCGTCATTGATATCGCCTTCACTGTCGAAATGATCCGCATCGCCGGTATAGGTAAAAGTCATACCGCTATAGCTGGAGGTCGCGCCATCAGCAAGGTCACTCGAAAAATCGGTGCCTTTGTGAAAAAGTAGCTCTTCATCACTGTAAGTCGTGCCTTCAGAAAAGCCGTTGGCTAAAGTGAACACTTGTGATTCAAGATCACCTTCAGAAGCAATATTATTACTTGTCCATGTATAGTCAGCGTCACTTCCTGTTATGGGGGTGCCAACAAGGTGTTTGCCGTCTCGGGTAAAGAGTTGGATATCATCATCCGCCCCCAAATCAGAGAGGTGTATTTCAACATTTTTGGCACCAACGGGAATAAAGGCAAATGGCTTAATACCTGAAGGCTCTCTGGTTAACTTACTTCCCGTGGCAAATTTACTGGCAAAGCTTTCTGTCCCACCTAAACGCGTCGTACTCTGCGATTGAAAATCCACCGTGGAGTAGGGCATTGGGCGCACGGGGCCTTGGGCAGCGGCGATGTTATCAAGGTCATTGATAAGCACGTCCATTCCTGCTGCCGCGCGGCGAACGGGCTGAACGGTGAATGTATCGCCTGCGGCGGGAGTACCGCTGAGCACCATATCAACCCCGCCGAAGGAAAGCGTATTGCCGTCCCATTCTGCGCTTACTTTCTCGCCACTGTCTTGCCGAGTGACGGTAAACGCGCTGCCATCGTAGCGGGCTTGGTAGTCGGTGGCGCGAAGGTCTTCCACGCGCGTTGGGTCAAAAGTAACCGCCTGTACTTTCGCGCTGTTATTAGCAGCGCTATAGGCTTGGGGCGCACCAATCGAAAAGAAATCTTCCCCTTGCTCGCCGTTAAGGTCCACTCCTTGCTTGTGTTGCTCGTTGAAAGCGGTGGTGAGTGAAACGGCGAGTTGGCCAATTTGGTTTTGAGTTTTATCTAGCGTTTCTTGGCGAAAACGCATCAACCCGCCCAAGCTGCCCCCGGTGATTAGGTCTTCTTTCAGCGCCACCACGTTTCCGCTGCCATCGCGGTAACCTACCACGGTGCGTTGTGGGTCGGTTTCTGCTGCTATGGGGGTGAGTTTGAATGCGTTAGTACCGGTTACTAGCGGTTGGCCGTTGGGCAGGCTGATGTTGTAGGTTTTGCCGTCTTGAATATTAAGGCGTGAATCCATCCGCTCGCTTAACTCGGCAATCATCTGGTCACGCTGGTTAAGCAGGCTGTTAGGGGCTGCGCCGGTGCGAGCGCGGGCAAGGGCAATTTCACGGTTAAGACCGGCGATTTGTTGGGTGGTGTTGTTGACCTGGGTGATTTCGTCCTTGATTGCGCTGTTGATGTTGCTCTGCATGTCTTGCAGGTAACCATCAAAAGAACGGAACTGTGCGCTGAGGGTTTGGGCATTACCAATCACGCCTTGGCGCGCTGCGGGGTCTGAGGGGGCACCGGCAAGGTCTTCCAGTGCAGAAAAGAAGTTCTGCATCAGTGGGGATAGCCCCGCTTCGCGGTCGGCCAACAGGCTATCAATCTGTTCCACTTGCTGAGCGTATACCTGTAACGCGCTGGATTGAGTGCGCGCACTGTTAAGCTGTTCGGCAACGTAGTGATTGAACTGGCGTTCAATGTTATTAACCCGCACACCAGAGGTTTTGCCCGAACCTTCTCCCAGCATGGTCACTTCACGGTTAAAACCCGGGGTGTAAACGTTGCTGATATTGTTGCTGGTGGTGTTGAGGGCATTTTGCGCTGCATTTAACCCGCTTAGCCCCGTGGAAAACATGCTCATCGCTGATGCCCTTAAACGATTTGGCCAACTTGATTTAGTATAAGTGTTATTAAACCATACTTTACCATTTTTATTGAATGAGCGCTCATCAAACATTGCTTTTGTTGGCCTTTGTCACGCTGCCAAGTTATTATTAGCTTTTGTTTGATTAGCAACATGCCTGCTAGTGGCGCAGCTTGGAGAGCTAACAATGGCGAGACACCCTAACGCGAATTCTCTATCCACTATTATTCACCACGGCGGCGCAGGCGGTGTTACCGGCAGCTGTCATCAGCTTATTGCTAATAGTGAGTCTTCACTGTTAATCGATTGCGGTTTGTTTCAAGGCGAAGATGCTGAGCAGGATAGCTTTGCTCAGCTTACCGTTGATTTTGATATCTCAACGGTGAAAGCGTTAGTGATTACCCATGTGCACATTGACCATGTGGGCCGTTTGCCTTATTTGCTGGCCGCTGGCTTTGATGGGCCCATTCTATGCTCTAAGCCTTCAGCGAAACTATTGCCGTTGGTGATTGAAGATGCGCTGAAAATTGGCTTCACCCGTGATAGGCACCTAATTGAGCAGTTTTTAGCCCGCGTGGAGCAACAGTTGGTACCGTTGGATTACGCTAAATGGCACACGGTAGAGGAGTCACCCGCGCTTACTATCAATGTAAAACTTCAACGTGCAGGCCATATTCTGGGTTCTAGTTATGTCGAGGTTGCGCTGCGCGAGCCTGCCACTCAACGCCGTGAACGCGTGGTGTTTTCCGGCGATTTAGGGGCCGCCAATTCTCCTTTATTGCCCGCCCCAAAATCACCTGCAAAGGCAGATGTGTTGGTGTTGGAAGCCACCTATGGCGACCGCCGCCACGAAGGGCGCGGCGAAAGGGCGCAAAAACTCAAACAGGCTATAGAGCAGGCGTTAGCCAATAAAGGTACGGTGATTATTCCTGCCTTTAGCATTGGCCGAACCCAGGAATTGCTGTACGAGCTGGAAGGAATTATTCACCGCGCGGGCCACGGCTCGCTCTGGCAGTCGTTAGAAATCATCGTCGATTCGCCACTAGCGGCGCGGTTCACGCAGGTGTACCGCGAGTTAAAGCCTTTTTGGGACGATGAAGCGCAAAAACGGGTAAAGGCTGGGCGGCATCCGCTCAATTTTGATGCGCTGTATACCGTAGAAAGCCATGAAGTACATGAACAAACGGTCCGCTACTTGGCTGAAAGCGGGCGGCCAGCGGTGGTGATTGCGGCCAGTGGTATGTGCGCAGGTGGGCGGGTAGTGAATTATTTAAAAGCCATGTTGGGCGACCCGCGCCACCAGGTGTTGTTTGTGGGTTACCAAGGGGCGGGAACACCAGGACGTGATATTCAGCGCTATGGCCCCCAAGGGGGCTGGGTAATGTTAGAGGGCGAGCGTTACGATATTCGCGCAGGGGTCACTACCATTAGCGGCTACTCTGCCCATGCCGACCAGCAGGGCTTATTAACCTTCATTAAGCGAATGCGTCATTGGCCGCGGGAAATTCGCCTTGTGCATGGCGATTCTGCCGCCAAGCAAACGCTTAAAACGTCTATTGAGGCAATGGCGGCTAAGCATCAGCGTTCGGTTACGGTGCATTTGCCCGAGAATGTTTCATTTTGAGGTGCCATCGCGAACGCAGCGCGGCTCGTAAAGTTGATTGCCCGTACCGAAATGAATGACTAACTGATCGCCGAGAAAAGCATTAAGACAGGAGTCAGCATGAGCGATCAAGACGATAGTCGCCGCGCCGATCACGATAGCCCGTGGAAGATGGCGTTGGAGTCATATTTTGAACAAAAATCTGCCGCATTCTGCGATTCGATTCTCCGAATGAATCGACAGTTAAGGCAGCGCAAGGCGTCAGCCTTGCAGGTATAGCTGGATAGA
>LDZP01000077.1_pt1 | contig 150314 bp, 149 predicted proteins | sample 615351 | NCBI WGS metagenome assembly LDZP01 (sample SAMN03408296, study PRJNA278302) | terrestrial metagenome | isolation source: oil reservoir sample I1 | place: USA: Alaska, North Slope, Ivishak formation | collected 2013
AATACCACCGGTTCATCCCCGCTCGTGCGGGGATCGGTCATGTCAGCAATCCTTTTTCACGAGCAATAGCGGTTCATCCCCGCTCGTGCGGGGATCGGGTAATGCTCTACACGGATAACTGTTGTATGGTCGGTTCATCCCCGCTCGTGCGGGGATCGGTCCAGATAATTCCAAAGTATCCTCACCAGCATCGGTTCATCCCCGCTCGTGCGGGGATCGGTGGAGCGCTGTTTTGCGCTTACTGGGCACCATCGGTTCATCCCCGCTCGTGCGGGGATCGGACAGTTATTGTCCCTGCTATCGTAATCGTTACCGGTTCATCCCCGCTCGTGCGGGGATCGGGTAGGGTTCAAGCAGCGCATTTTACCTAAAGACGGTTCATCCCCGCTCGTGCGGGGATCGGGATCAGCTCGCCTTCAAGCGTCAGCTCCATGCCGGTTCATCCCCGCTCGTGCGGGGATCGGGTTTCATCAAACGCGCCCCATTGGCTGGAAAACGGTTCATCCCCGCTCGTGCGGGGATCGGGCTTTCATTCTCTTCACGAAATATTCCACCGCCGGTTCATCCCCGCTCGTGCGGGGATCGGAATGGCTTCATCTGCCCCTAAGAAGGTGTCGCCGGTTCATCCCCGCTCGTGCGGGGATCGGCCGATACGAGTTCGATAAAGAACAGCGCATGCCGGTTCATCCCCGCTCGTGCGGGGATCGGGCGGCAACTGGAGCAATGGCGCGAATGCCGGGCGGTTCATCCCCGCTCGTGCGGGGATCGGCACTAAAGCACGGCGACTATAATCCTCTAGCTCGGTTCATCCCCGCTCGTGCGGGGATCGGCCGTGAACGGTTTCCGGTGAGCGCCCGGTTGCCGGTTCATCCCCGCTCGTGCGGGGATCGGACTTCGCCTAGCTCGCTACTGTTGGGGTCAAACGGTTCATCCCCGCTCGTGCGGGGATCGGCCCGGCCACATCACTTGGCTTAGTGGCGGCAGCGGTTCATCCCCGCTCGTGCGGGGATCGGCGCACATGGGACGATCTCGCAGATCGTTTCGACGGTTCATCCCCGCTCGTGCGGGGATCGGTCGATCATGCTAATGGGTACGCCTTTGATGGTCGGTTCATCCCCGCTCGTGCGGGGATCGGCAGGTCAACCGTCACCAGCCCGTGAAGCTCGCCGGTTCATCCCCGCTCGTGCGGGGATCGGTCAACCTCGTTGGCATACTGCGGGCGAACATGCGGTTCATCCCCGCTCGTGCGGGGATCGGTCGATCAGGTCGGAGAACTCCGCTTTCCGCATCGGTTCATCCCCGCTCGTGCGGGGATCGGCTCAAGAGCGCTGGCTAGCAGTAGCTCGCGGACGGTTCATCCCCGCTCGTGCGGGGATCGGGAGCATACGTTCCTCGCCCGCCGCGACAACAACGGTTCATCCCCGCTCGTGCGGGGATCGGGCCTGCAAGCCAACGGTCTCATGTGGAAGCTGCGGTTCATCCCCGCTCGTGCGGGGATCGGTTTTGATGAATGCCAGTGACCGAGCGATCAAGCGGTTCATCCCCGCTCGTGCGGGGATCGGCTACTGATCGTGTTATTCCTGCATCCTCGCTGCGGTTCATCCCCGCTCGTGCGGGGATCGGTCAACGGTTCCTGGCGTTGATCGTGGCTATCCCGGTTCATCCCCGCTCGTGCGGGGATCGGCGAAAATACGTAAAGCACGTCACCCACGATGTCGGTTCATCCCCGCTCGTGCGGGGATCGGCCATAGGCAAGTGAACCCCAATGACATAAAGACGGTTCATCCCCGCTCGTGCGGGGATCGGGAATTTGAACAGCTACAAGCTCAAGTCGATGGCGGTTCATCCCCGCTCGTGCGGGGATCGGATTAGCAGAATCTGAGCATCCACCCGGCAACGCGGTTCATCCCCGCTCGTGCGGGGATCGGTTTTGATGTTTCATCTCAATAGCTCCATTTTGCGGTTCATCCCCGCTCGTGCGGGGATCGGACGGAGGCAACAAACAAAACAGCGGGTTTAACTGGTTCATCCCCGCTCGTGCGGGGATCGGTTGGTGTTTCTCATCAGATACTATCCGCGTGGCGGTTCATCCCCGCTCGTGCGGGGATCGGTCAGCGGCGAAGCGTGCGCGCTCGCCTTGGGACGGTTCATCCCCGCTCGTGCGGGGATCGGACTGTTGGCCTGCTGGGTGTCGGGCTGGTGGCCGGTTCATCCCCGCTCGTGCGGGGATCGGGATGGCTTCGAAGTGGAAGAGATCGGCCTGACCGGTTCATCCCCGCTCGTGCGGGGATCGGTCTATCGCCGGTAAAGCCGACCTTGGCGACACCGGTTCATCCCCGCTCGTGCGGGGATCGGGTTTCATCAAACGCGCCCCACTGGCTGGCAAACGGTTCATCCCCGCTCGTGCGGGGATCGGCTGACCACACTGGTTACAACTCTTTTTTAAGACGGTTCATCCCCGCTCGTGCGGGGATCGGGCTATCTCAATGCAACACTGACAAACCAAACCCGGTTCATCCCCGCTCGTGCGGGGATCGGATTTTTAGTTATCTCGCCGGTAATAGTAGAGCCGGTTCATCCCCGCTCGTGCGGGGATCGGATAAAAATCATTTAACCATTGCTCGATCATAACGGTTCATCCCCGCTCGTGCGGGGATCGGGAAAGGGGCCTTAAACGGCTCCTTTTTTTTAACGGTTCATCCCCGCTCGTGCGGGGATCGGTCTCAGCCAAACCCCACGCCGTTTTAATAGATCGGTTCATCCCCGCTCGTGCGGGGATCGGTGTAAACACAGATGTAACCTTTTATAACGTTACGGTTCATCCCCGCTCGTGCGGGGATCGGGCACTCACTCCGCACGCCCTAGCCAGCGCAGACGGTTCATCCCCGCTCGTGCGGGGATCGGGGAATGGCTGGCGCAAGGGGAGGTGAAGGCGGCGGCTCATCCCCGCTCGTGCGGGGATCGGGATACCGTCCCGCCGGCGGGCTGATCGACCTGCGGTTCATCCCCGCTCGTGCGGGGATCGGGCCACACCGCCAGCGATCAGTGCCGCTTCAAACGGTTCATCCCCGCTCGTGCGGGGATCGGAGTATCGTGATTGGGCGGCGCATGTTAGCGAACGGTTCATCCCCGCTCGTGCGGGGATCGGAGCGGGTTAGACTGCGCTTCCAGCTCAACGCCCGGTTCATCCCCGCTCGTGCGGGGATCGGGCCACACCGCCAGCGATCAATGCCGCTTCAAACGGTTCATCCCCGCTCGTGCGGGGATCGGCGCAGGGCTTGGGCGCTTCGCTGGCATCTACGCGGTTCATCCCCGCTCGTGCGGGGATCGGGTAGTGCGCGGGTAGCGGCTGGCCTTCAGCCACGGTTCATCCCCGCTCGTGCGGGGATCGGAATATGCTGGCTCTCTCTCCTAGAGATGTATACGGTTCATCCCCGCTCGTGCGGGGATCGGTCAATAATAATTGCAGAAAACTGTTTCCCAAACGGTTCATCCCCGCTCGTGCGGGGATCGGCGAGCGTGAGTATTGCGCACGTTCGCTGGCTAACGGTTCATCCCCGCTCGTGCGGGGATCGGATCCACCACACCACCGGGGGCGACAATGACGGCGGTTCATCCCCGCTCGTGCGGGGATCGGGTCGTTAGGTTGGGCTGTAGCGGTTCGATAATCGGTTCATCCCCGCTCGTGCGGGGATCGGGCAAAGAATCAGCCGAAAGCACCGTCCGTAACCGGTTCATCCCCGCTCGTGCGGGGATCGGGTCGAACTTTGTTGGAATCTCTCCATTTCTTGCGGTTCATCCCCGCTCGTGCGGGGATCGGATGGTTAAGATCACGGGTGGTTCAGGTGAGGGCGGTTCATCCCCGCTCGTGCGGGGATCGGGTGAGCGATCCGTAGTTAACGGAACCCTTGAGCGGTTCATCCCCGCTCGTGCGGGGATCGGTTAACTGCAAGTGCAGTCAGCAGCCCGTATTGCGGTTCATCCCCGCTCGTGCGGGGATCGGACTGTGCAGGCTGATAGCTCTTGGCGTTTTTGCGGTTCATCCCCGCTCGTGCGGGGATCGGTTTAATCCAGTTTATTACCGCCTCAAAAGCTGCGGTTCATCCCCGCTCGTGCGGGGATCGGGTGCCACCTACATGCCGTTTGGCGATATGGCGCGGTTCATCCCCGCTCGTGCGGGGATCGGTGGAGGTGCCAGCAAAAGCAACCAAACACCCGCGGTTCATCCCCGCTCGTGCGGGGATCGGGTGAGCATATTTGGCGCGATGTCATTGCCGAGCGGTTCATCCCCGCTCGTGCGGGGATCGGATTGATCTTGGATTGTCTGGTGTCAACGTTGACGGTTCATCCCCGCTCGTGCGGGGATCGGGCGATGATTGATAGCGAGCAGTTCTCCACTGGCGGTTCATCCCCGCTCGTGCGGGGATCGGCCCAGACGTTAAACCAAAGACTGGCGGGGATACGGTTCATCCCCGCTCGTGCGGGGATCGGAATCCGTTTGCAGAGCGCGTACTGTCGGGTCGCGGTTCATCCCCGCTCGTGCGGGGATCGGCGTTGGCGGCTTGTGTAGAACAAGTTCAGCGACGGTTCATCCCCGCTCGTGCGGGGATCGGGATGCGGTCTAATATGCTCATGTGGTGTGCTCCGGTTCATCCCCGCTCGTGCGGGGATCGGGACGCCACCGACCAAGCGCTCATTTATTACTACGGTTCATCCCCGCTCGTGCGGGGATCGGCCAAATTTTTTAGCATACCTCGTTAATTCTGACGGTTCATCCCCGCTCGTGCGGGGATCGGCTACGCAGAAACACGCACCATGTAGACAGCCACGGTTCATCCCCGCTCGTGCGGGGATCGGATATCTGGTCAGCGTATCAACATTAACGACCGGGGTTCATCCCCGCTCGTGCGGGGATCGGCCACCTCTTCAGTTGGCCCTTATGGTCTATATCGGTTCATCCCCGCTCGTGCGGGGATCGGATCGGATAGCGCCTTTTTATAGTCAACGCTGCCGGTTCATCCCCGCTCGTGCGGGGATCGGTTGGTCGCCAACGTCCCGCAGCCAAAAGAGCACGGTTCATCCCCGCTCGTGCGGGGATCGGGATTGAACTGACTGACAGACACCGCTAGAGCGCGGTTCATCCCCGCTCGTGCGGGGATCGGGCTGAAGGCCACGCGCTGATCGTTGGCGATAACGGTTCATCCCCGCTCGTGCGGGGATCGGACTGCAGAAGACGTTTTTGAGCAGCACCGCAACGGTTCATCCCCGCTCGTGCGGGGATCGGGCTGACGAGCCAATGGATAGCGTCGAGCACCACGGTTCATCCCCGCTCGTGCGGGGATCGGGGGCATGGACATTGACGCCATACTCGCAGAGACGGTTCATCCCCGCTCGTGCGGGGATCGGATGGTAACGGTGGTCTTTATGACCACCATCCACGGTTCATCCCCGCTCGTGCGGGGATCGGACTAGTTGTAGATAATTGATCTACAAGAAGAAAATAGCAGATATAAATTCTACCGGCTATTTTGCTTACTTTTTAACCAGATCAAATTATTAAAGATCCAATAAAATCAGCTAGTTAATTGGCAGCGGTAAAAAGCGCACCAAACGTAACCCGTCATGATCGACAGGTTCTCGGCGATTTTCACCATAGGTTTGAAATTCAAACCCCGACTCATGGTTGCTGGCCCAGGCCATTGCTACGTTGCCATCTTCTGCTAGCGCTTCGACCTGTTCCCAAATCATCTCGCGAATGCGCCTGCTTACATCACCAACGTAAACACCGGCCCGAATCTCTAAGAGCCATACCGCTAACCGGCCACGTAAACGTGGCGGCACGGCTTCTGTAATCACCACGAGCATCGCCATTTATCCGCTCCTGTGCCCAGCATCGCCAACCGAAGGTGGCTCTGGTATCGCAGGTGGCACCGCATCAGGTGCTGGCGGTGGGGGCTGAATATCGCCCGCGGCCAGCACATCTTCGATCATGGGGATTAAGCGCTGGAGAATGCGGGACTGCTTGAATGCATCGCGGCAGGCGATACGGACTTCCCTTTCCGGCATAGGCGGATTACGTGCAGCGACTCTAAAGGCCGCAGGCACTACCGTTTCAAACTTCACGATGTCGGCAATATCGTACACAAAGCTCAGCGGCTTACCGGTGTGCAGATACCCAATCGCTGGGGCGTAACCTGCTGCCAAAATGGCGGCTTCGGTTATTCCATATAAGCACGCTGTTGCTGATGAAAGGCATTGGTTAGCAACATCCGATGCATCCCACTGTTTTGGGTCGTAACGACGCCCGTTCCATTTAACGCCGTACTGTTTGGCTAACAGCTGGTAAGTTTTGCGAACTCTGGCACCTTCCATGCCGCGTAATTGCTCAATGCTGCGACGAGAAGGTGGCTCTTCCCCAAAACGCAGCTCAAACATTTTGCGTACCACTTTTAGGCGCAGTTTTTCATCCAACGCCAGCTGTGCCTGGTAGAGTAATTTATCTGACCGCGCACCCCCCGGTTGGCCAGCGCTATAGAGTCGTACGCCAGCATCGCCTACCCAAATCAGTAGCGTACCTACCGTAGCCGCCAGCTTAATGGCGGCATGAGAAACTCGGGTGCCCGGTTCCAGCAGTAGGCACGCCACCGAGCCCACTGGGATATGCATGCGCTCGCCATTGACGTCGTCAATGACCACAAAGGCACCGTCGCGAACGTCTATTTGCCCCATCCCGATAAAGATCATCGACATACGGTCTTTTTCGGGAATGGGCTTTAGCGGAATAAAGCCCATTTGGGTCTCCTAAGGTCGTCGCAGTAGCAGCAAACCACCGCCAAACGCTTTGGCCCGTCCAATGCCGTGAGCCATGGTTTCGATCAGCTTTCCTGGATGGGTCACTTCCAGCAGACCTTCGTAATCCACCGTGGAGAATTGAACCGGCTTTCCGCTGCCTTTGTTCAATACATGTTGACGGTAGGCACCGAGCTCTGGCGTAACCGGTAGGCGAAAGCCCCACGTTTCAGCACGGCTTTCGAGCCACTCACGGGCCTTACTATTCATCGCATCAACGCAGGTTTGGCTAGTACGCTGCCCCGGCGCGAATGGCTTTTTGGCGGCCATTAACACATCGGCGCGTTGGCCACGTTTTCCAGGCACCGGAACCGCCACCGTAGGGTTAGCACGCAGGCGGAACGCCAGCGTATCACCCACGTTGAGCTCTGGTGTAAAGGGTTTGCTCTCTGCAGTAAGTAAGCCAGCCACTGATACAGGTTCGCGGTTTGAAAGAACATAAAAGAGGGGTAGCCCTTTGGGACCTCTACCCTCCTCAGTTTCTTCCATTTCCTGCCTGAAAAGAAACGGGCGGGGGCCTTCATACTCGGGAAATAGCTGCCACAAAAGCTGATGCGCGGTATAGGCTTCTGCGTTCATTACATCAAACAGTTTTTCGCGAGACAGCCCATTCAAGTCCACACGTACGCGGGAGAGATACATTAGCGTGCCTCCTCGGCTGCCACTGAACGGCGAAACTCTAACCGAGAGCCAAACTGCCAGCGGCGGCGATTTAGCGGCAAATCCCATACATCGTTGTACTCTGCCACTTGGCTGCCATCTAAACCACTCGCCTCGCCTTCCCATGCGTATAGCGCTTCATCGGGAAAACGCAGTGCCTTTCTGTCTTCTTGGCAGTTGACCGCCAGTGTAGGGAACGTCGCATCAAGCGCTTCTTTAAGGGTGCTGCACTCTCGTCGCTGGGGTGCCAACGGCGCAGCGGGCGGGCAAGATTTTCGTCCTAAATAAAGCGGGTAGTGGGGCGTTTTTAGCGCTTGCTCAAGTTCAGAAAGCGTTAGGGTTGCTTCTGGCGTTAGCCAGACGACTACTGTCCATAGGCCATCGCAGCGATAGTCGCGGCTGGATAGGATCGTTTTCAGCGCATCGCGCGGCCCGCTTAGCTCCTCTTTGCGGGTGTGGTAGCTCACTTTTGACTGTGCGGCGGGCATCTGCACCGTGTGGTAGTCGCGCATGAGCATACCGGAGGTGTACTGCTTTACGCCCATGGCAATGCTGTCACGCAGCTGCATTTGGCCTGCATCGTCATCGCGACGAATACCTAGTGCTGCCCCCAGCAATCCCAAAACAGCTCCTTTGCCCGGATAAGTCGCCGTAGGGCGCGTTTCACCAACGGCGGCTTCGCCCCAACTGGCAAGCGGCGCATAGAGCCGAAAAATAAGATAGTCGGTCATGCCGCCCCCTCACTGGTCGGATTTTAAGAAAGCGATCAGTTCTGAAAGGCTGCCCTTTTTAACATTGCCTTTTAGCTGCGGCTCTTCATAGCCGGTCTCGGCACTCGTGACAAAGCGGCTGTCAGCGCCTGCGTCATAGGCGCTATCAAACGCGTTAGCTTGCTCTTCAATACGCTTAATGGCATCGAGCGCTTGATCTTGCCCCGCGATAGGCCGCAGATAAGCGGTAGAAAGTGAGCGCGGCTGCTGGTTACCTTTTTCCGCCAGCACGTAGCTCGCGTGGGCACGGGAACCAAAGCTGTTTTGCTTGCCTTTAGGCGACGTTTTCGCCGCAGCTTCCACCAGTGCAGCAATCGCTTGGTCGGCTAATTCACCATTACCCTGCAGGTTCTCAACCAATTGCTGGCGGTCAATGCAGATATACAGATAGAACAACCCGGCACCAAAGCCAGATTCACCGATATGCGCAGCACCCCGGTCTTTATCGCCGCTGTTTAAGTCATCAACCGCCGTGAAGTAATCATCTTCCACTTCGGCGGCATGCACGGTGATGGCGTGGGCCACTTGGCAAGCGGCATCGACGTTATATTCAGGCACGGCGGCCAGCATGCGTCCAAACAGCGCTACATCGGCGGCGGCAGGCTTATGGCGCAAGAGCTTTAGTTCATCATCGTTTGGCTCGCGCTTCTCTGCCGCCAGCGTTTCAACCAATGCACTGATCGCTTGACGTTCTTCCAAGCCAACGTGCACTAACTGTTCAATTTCAAACTCTTTAGCTTCGCCCTTTTCTACTTTGCGCAATTTACCAAACACGCCCGCTATTTTTTCTGCACTCGCCGCTGCAGTTTTTTCATCCAACTCTTTTTCTATCAGTTCTTTGTAGGCTTCTGAACCTAAACGCTTGGTACGCGTACCCACATGCCCAGCCAGTGCTTCTTCGAAGAGCGCAGAGGTACGCCAAGTGCGCTTGAGGCTTTGTGACGAAACACGTAGGCGCTTAGCGCCACCCATCAAGGCAGTTTTGGGACGGCCTAAATCGTCGCGGTTTAGGTTGGCAGGCGGATAAGAGGTCAGCAGGTGCAGTTGAATAAAGTGGCTCATGGGTAACTCCGTTAGTGATGTCTGTATGAAGCAAGAAAGGGTGATCGTCAGCCGTAAAAGACAGTCGTAAAATCAGTCGCTGCGATGGCTATAGCGAGACGTTGCGGCGAAATAGTCATTTGCCAGTACAAACCCAAACCGCTGGGTAGGCTTGGTAGATAAACGTCCACGATGCTCACGCCACCAGAGCGAGATAACACTCGCCAGCAGCACGACACTGATATCTTTCTTATCCGCAAGCGCCAGCGCTCGGCGTAAGCGCTGAATAAACTCTTCCGGCGTTCGGCAAGAAAGTAGCTGCTGAAAACGCAGCTCGCTCATTAGCGGTTTACCGGTTTGCTCTTTTTGCTGGCCAAGGCGTAAGGCTAACGACGCGCTCTTCTTCTCTTCGCGCAACTCCGCGGTTATTAGCGCGATGCATGACCACACTTGTAGCTTTTCATCGCGGTAGTCCGTTTGCTTCGTCGTCTCAGGCAGCATCGCCCATAGCTCACGAAAACCTTGGGTTAGCATGGCGGCCTCGGCGGTGTCACAACGTCGCAGTACCGCTCGTACACCACGGGGCAGTGGTGGCTGGGGGGTGAATACTTTCAAAGCCTGTGGGGTTAACGTCAACCGCTGCCACCAGCGGCGCAGGGCGGCGGCTTCATCCAATTTCAAAGCGACGAGCGCTTTTTTCTCCGCCTCGGACAAAATATCTTCTTTTTCGATTGTTTCCGGCGTCTCCACATCACTCATCAGGCGTCTCCTGTCGTTGTTGCAGCAGAGGCCGCATTACGCTTGGCCTTCGCGGAGGGGTCAAAATCACCCTGTTGGATAAAATCGCTCACCACTTTGCTACCTTTGCTCTTACCACCAAGAAAGCTTTGCAACTGCCGATGGGCAGCGGTAGCACGCTCAAGATCCATGCTTTCCTGGGAACCGCTGAGCGCTAGGCCTTCGAATACACGCATGGCTTCACGCTTAAGGGCGAAGTACCAACGCTCAGCAATATCAGGAGGGATATGCGGTGGCGGCGTGTCTTGTTGCAGCACCTGCTGCAGGGCCAGAAGCGCTTTAAAAAATTCAGGCTCGGTGGCATCGTAAAACTGATTATCAATGGCGCTCATATCGCCCTTGGCATCCGATGGCCGTGAGAACCAAGCGTTTTTGACTTGAGTGCGTACCATCCAGGCGATATTGCGCGACAGCTCGGTCAGTTGGTGGACCCAGGCGCGGAGCCTTTCCTGCTGGCCTTGTGGAATGTCTACCAGGGGCATTTCGACGCTGTACCAGCCCCGCGGCTTCATGTTGTCCATGTCGTAGCCAAACACCCATAAACGCGCCTCTCTCAGCAGCGCCTGAATGCTTTCGCCACGCGCGCGCTCTTGTGTCACTAGCTTTTGTTTGTCGATGTAACTTTTCAGCACCGCAGCCGCAATTGCGCCACTGCTTTCTTCATCATTCAGTACAAAGCCTGACCAATGGCGATAGCCAAGCCCGCCCGGCTGACCCTTACTTGAAAGCGGCAGTTCATTGGGCTTTTTGGGGTCACGTCGGTAGGGTGTTAGCGGGTGTATCCAAGGGCCGTCGTAGTTAGCCCCCTGCTTTTTAGCGCGTAATTCGCGCACCACACGATTGGTTTTTCGGCCGCAAATATCACACGGGCATTCATCTACTTCTTCAAATAGCAGCCGAAAGCGGCGTGGCATTGACCAGTAAGCGTGTAGGGGGTGGGTATCGTCAGGTAGCACCTCGGTGCCTTTTTTGTCACTTATCCGCGCATTAGCCATCCAGAAAAAGAGCGAAGGTTCTTCTGGGTGTGGCGCTGTCCACTGCTGGCCTTTCTGGGTGGCTTCTTTCTGTGTAATGACGTTTAGCCACAGCCGCTCCCACAGGCTGGCTGTGGATGACTCCGGCATCACCAGCGTGGTTAGCGGGCCACCACCCCGCAGGCCCACCCGGATACCAGCACCACCCGCAGGCGCATTAATCTGCATGGTGTAAAGCGCTATGGCCGCGCAGGCGTCACACATCACCTCAACACGGCCACGTTTTACAAAAAAGTCAGTGTTGTTTTTGATGCCGTTAGCGCCAGGGGCATCAATTAATAAACCGCTGACGGTAGCGTTTTTCACATCGTCCAGCGAGTCCAGGTCCTGCATAAACCGGGGGCCATCGCCGTCCAATTCAAAAGCGCTACTGAAAGGCGCGAATGCTTTATCCAACGCATTCACACTGGGTGGCTCCATTAACAAATCAAGCCAGTCATCGTGGGTTTTCGGCGGCAGCGCCGTTTGTAGCAGGCCGATCAAAAACTGGTAGGCCGCCCCCTGAAAGTCTGCTCGCGGCAGGGCGAAGTTGATGACGTCGGGATCAGCTAACGCAGAGGGAGGGCGATACTCTACCTTCCCACTTCTCAATAGAAAGGGTAGCCAGGAGTCTTCAAGTAAATTCATGTACACCTCGATAGTGTCGTCTGGTGTCGGTGCTTGGTTTACACTGAAAAAAGCAAAAATCAGTAAGCTGGCGAGGAGGATCAGGACAATGGCGATTCATTATGAGCAGGATGCCTATGCATGGGCGCTTGAACAGGCCGGGCTTCTGCGGGCCGGAAAACTGGACAAGCTGGATATTGAGCATCTTGCCGAGGAGATTGAGAGCATGGGCAAAAGCGAGCGACGCGCCTTGATTAGCCAGTTGGCCCGCTTGCTGATGCACCTGCTGAAATGGGATCACCAGCCGGAACGGCGTTCGCGTAGTTGGCGGCTGACGATTCAGGATGCTCAAACCAAGGTGAATCGTTTGCTGAAAGATAACCCCAGCTTGAAGGCATCGCTGCCTGAACTGATGAGCGAAGCCTACGATGACGCCCGCCGAGCAGCGGCCATCGAAACGGATCGAGAACCCCAAGAGTTTCCCGAGCAGTGCCTGTACAGCTTCGAAGAAGCCATGAGCTTTCAAGCCAGCGAACATTGAACGCCTCATGACGCTTGCTCCTTACTGCCCAACCTAACGCCCCATTGGGTCTCGTAGTCGCAATTAGGGTCATCACTTGGCAGCCAGGGCTGGGTATACTTCAGTGCTTTATATCGCTCCTGAAGGGCAAGCCACTGGCTTTCATGGCGGCTTGGCAGCGCTGCCAACTTGGCTGCTTGGCTTTGGCGTAGCTTCACTTGGCTGAGCATACCGGCATGCCGGTGCTCTCCCGCCCACAGCGCCAGCTCACCGTTAGCTGCGCACGCTAGCAGCACAACGTTGATCGTTGGCTCATCCATCAGCCTTGTGCCTATCTCTTGTTCTTCCTGCCATTGATCGCTTTTTGTGTAACCTTCCTCAAGGTTGAGTGCGTTGAAAGTAGCGAGCGAACCGGACGCTTTCCGTATGCTGCCTTGCTCGATGCGAGCCTGTTGCAAAGCCTCTGGAATATCGTCAATAACTTGACCGTAAACACCTTCAATAAGGTCTCTCGCCTCTTCGGGCATACGGATTGCTTCCAAACGACGCAGCACCCGCTGTGTTAACCAACTTAATGAGGTATCGCGATACACCGCTTGGGTGCCCGGCAGCGTGCGCTTGAGCCAATGCTCATCGGGTTCATCCGCCCACGGCGGCGCTAACACTAGCAGGCGCGGCAGGCAGCGCTCCCCGCGTTGGTGGCGTTGTAAACGCCCAGCCCGCTGGATCAGTAGATCAATGGGGGCAATGTCGCTGATCATCACATCGACATCGCAGTCGAGAGACTCCTGAAATACCTGGGTACTGATCAACACTTGCCCCTTACGTATTTCAGCCGTTGAGTCTTTGCCTAAACGCTCAATGACCTGGGACTCAATGCGTTGCCTATCCACCATGGCAAAGCGGCTGTGGAACAGAAGGCAGCGCTCTTGGTCAGGGTGTCGGGCGGCGATGGCTTCAAACGCACGAATAGCATCATCAACGGTATTGCGCACCCAGGCGATGCACTCGCCCGCCTCTACTGCTGCCAGCACCGCCTCTATCGCCTGCTCTTCTTCAGTTAACCAAGCGACTTCAACGCTTCTGGACACCTCTTTGCGCGATCCTAGCGGCAGCTCCAACGGTTGCCCTTCGCTCACATGGGTCAGTAACGGAAAGTCCTCTTTTTGCGGTTTCGTTGTCGGCTGCCCAAGCCCTGTTTGCCAAGCTGCCATCAAGGCGCTGCGCATGGCACGGGGTAACGTGGCAGTCAGCAGAATCGCGCTACCGCCCTGGCGCGCATGGTAGGCCAGCAGTTGGCTCAGCAGGGTCTGCATGTAATTGTCGTAGGCGTGAACTTCGTCAATCACAAGCACCTTTCGCGCCAGCCCGTATAAACGCAGCGATTGGTGACGAAACGGTAAAATGGCCATTAAGGCTTGGTCGATGGTGCCTACGCCCACTTCCGCCAGCAGCGCTTTTTTCCGCGAGTCCGCTAGCCATTGATTGCAACGGCTGGTGGCCGACAGTTCGCTAGCGGTGTAATCCAAATCGGTAGGCTGAGGTGCGGCAACGGCGGCGATAAAATCGTCGTTTAACTCTCGCGCGCCGTGAGCAAGAACAAAAGAGGGGGTAGATTCAGCGGTGTAAAATTGGCGATGCAAATTACCCAGCCGCGAATACATAGCGTTAGAGGTTGCCATCGTGGGCAGTGCAAAATAGAGCCCATCGCCGTGACCTGCCGCTAATAGGCGCTGAGTCAGGATGCAGGCGGCTTCGGTTTTTCCTGCCCCGGTGACATCTTCCAAGATAAACAGCTGCGGCCCATCCGTGAGTTCTACTGTTTCTGCGGCCTGCTGTAAGGGCGTTGGCGTGATGGTTTGTTTGCCAAACCAGCGTGCCATACCGGCGTAAGGCAACGGCTTGGAAATCTTGTTAAACCCTGTTTCTTGCAGTGCCTGCTCTGCGTTGGCTAATGCAATTTGCCAATAATCGGCAAGAGGCATTTTCTTTTGATAGTAAGAAAAATGATCGCGATTGGAGCCTAGCCAGTCGCTTAACGTGGCCCAACCTGCGATTGACCAGCTTAACGTCTGTAGGGCATACACCCACTGTTCAGAAAACAGCTGCTCGATTGGCCACCCTGGTGGAACGACGCTTGCCCAGTCAGCAATAAATTGGCGCGTCGCTTCGATATCGTCGGCGTGCTCGTCACAGCAGAAAAACATCTCTACGTCGATATTGCCTGCGCTTACTGGCTGGCCGTGATGACCAAAGAAAGGCGCAGTTATGGTAGGCAGAACTGCGCGTAGAGACTTGCGATCGGTACGAGTCAACCCAGTTGGCCACTGCAACGTGCCATCTTCAAACCAGTCTAGCCATTTAGCCTCCCAAACCACTGCGCCTAAGCGGTCATGGCGCTCTTTGTAAACATATTGCGCAGCGGCAGGAACTAAGGAGACGCTTGAAGTTGGTTGAAAAAGCCCCTGAAAGGCTCGAGAGAACTTACCGATATCGTGCAGCCCAAGCCAAAATACCAGAAAATTTCGTAGCTGCTCCGGCTTTAAGCTCAATTGAACCGCCAGACGCTGAGTTAATGGCTTATCCGGAGAAAGCAACAACCAACCCACAGCAGCAACATCGAGGTTGTGGTAGGGCAATAGATGGCACTCTATGGCCTCTCCTTTAGCCTGCGCTTTGCCCCAATAGCGGTAGTAAGTCATCGTTGCCTCCCTGCGTCATTGCTCATCAACACATCTAACCATCCTTTACCTTACATAATTATTGATCCTCGTCATACTTAGCCATTTTTATTTGCACGCTAATTTTCCGATGGGATTTCCTATCCCGCGCTTTATCGTTGCCAGTACGGCGTTAGCGAGTAAAATATCCAGCAATTTTTTGGCATCGCCAGATGTTATGTTATAACCTATTTGAAATTACACGAGGCCGCTTGATGAGTGAGCATACGCACCGCCATAACAAGGAAGGTCCTTGTCATTTTTCGCTGATGTCGCTGTCGGCTGTAAAACGGCTGCTGTTTGTTGCCGTGCCGCTGCTGGCGCTGTGGGCCTTGGTGGTTTGGGCTGGCGGGTGGTTGGGATGAGTCAACGCTCTTTATCACGCCTGCAGCTGCACAACCTGCACTTGGCTCAGGCGCGCCGCACGGTGTTGGAACATATCGAAGGCGACTTTAAGCCGGGGGCGATTACCGCGTTAATTGGCGCTAACGGCGCCGGTAAAAGCACGCTGATTCAAGCCATTATGGGCGAACTTCGGCCGATTAGCGGCGAAGTGGTGTGCACCGTGCCGAAAGAACGCCGAGCTTGGTTGCCCCAGCAGTTGGCGTTAGATCTAACCTTCCCCATGAGCGTGGAAGAGCTGGTGATGACCGGCAGCTGGCCCAGCCACGGGGCGATGAAAGGCTACTGTGCTGCCCACTATCGCAAGGGCCGCGAGATTATGGCGCGGCTGGGCATTTCGCACTTGGCCCACCGCCCGCTGGGCGAGCTTTCTGGTGGCCAGCGCCAGCGTGCACTGATAGGCCGCACGCTGATGCAGGAAGCCGAACTGCTGCTGCTGGATGAGCCGTTCGCCAACGTGGATAGCGAAACCGTGGATATTCTGATCCGCATTCTGCGCCAGATGGCGGACGACGGCGCGACGATTATTGTCGTGCTGCACGATATGGATCACCTGCGCCGCCTGGCCGATGAAGTGCTGATGCTCAACGGCGGCCATGGCCGCTGGGTCGCGCCCAGCGCGCTGACCCATCAACATGCGCCCACCCAAGTGGTGCCGTTTAACTTGGGAGGTCGCCATGTGGGATCTGCTTAATGCATGGTTTATCAGCCCGTTTGATTACGGCTTTATGCGCCGTGCCGTAGTGGGTGGTTTGGCGCTCTCGCTGGCCGCCCCGCCGCTGGGAGTATTTTTGGTGCTGCGCGGCATGAGCCTGATTGGCGACGCCATGGCCCATGCAATTTTGCCCGGTGTGGCGCTGGGGTTTCTGCTGGCGGGGTTCTCGCTGCCGATTATGAGCATTGGCGGGGTGCTGTTTGGGTTAATGGTCGCACTGCTGGCGGGGGCGGTCTCGAAAATGGGCGGGCAGCGTGAAGATGCCGCCATGGCGAGCTTTTTTATTATTTCGCTGGCCGCAGGGGTGATGCTGATTTCGCTAGGCGGCAGCAGTGTTGATCTTACCCACGTGCTGTTTGGCTCGATTTTGGCGATCAATTCCACCGCGCTGCTGCTAATCGCGGGTATCAGCACGCTGATTGTGGTGACGCTGGCGGTGGTGTTTCGCGCCTTGGTAGTGGAGTGTTTAGACCCGCTATTTTTACGTGGCCAAAGCCGCCGCAGCGGTTGGGTGCACAGCGTGTTTTTGGGGCTGCTGGTGCTGAACTTAACCGCCGGTTTTCAAACCCTGGGTACGCTAATGGCGGTGGGCTTAATGATGCTGCCTGCCACTTCGGCACGCTTTTGGAGCAAACGCCTAGAGGGCTTGATCGGCATTGCGATTGTGCTGGCGATGGTGGCGAGCACCGGCGGCCTGCTGCTCTCGTTTCATCTGGATATTCCTTCAGGCCCAAGCATTATTCTGCTGGCGGGGGTTGGTTATCTGTTTTCAGCGCTGTTTGGTCGCCACCACAGCTTGGCAGCCAAGCTGTGGCGTAAAACCACGCCGCTGGCAGCAGAACAAGGGTCTTAATTGTCAGTTTTCTATCGTAAGGAGTGTTGTATGTCGCTTGCCTATTTATCGTCTCGGCCATCACGCTGGTTAGTGGGTGTTTCCGCCCTGCTGGCGCTGCCTGCTGCCATGGCGAATGAGCGCGTTCAGGTGGTGACCAGCTTTTCTATTCTGGCGGATATGGTGGAAAACGTAGGCGGCGAGCATGTCGAGGTAACCCCACTGGTTGCGGCCGATGGCGATGCCCACGTTTACTCACCAAGCCCTGGCGATGCGCGTTCCTTGGCGGATGCTGATTTAGTAGTCTTCAACGGCCTGCTGTTTGAAGGCTGGATGGAGCGCTTGATTAGCGCCAGCGATTACACCGGTGCCTTAGTCACGGCAACCGATGGTATTGAGCCGCGCGCTTTCTCTGAACATGACGAGCACGGTCATGACGAGCACGATGAGCATGGCCATGACGACCATGCCGATGAGCACGCCGATCACGATCACGGCAATCAAGACCCCCACGCCTGGCAGGATATGCACCAAGCAAAGGTGTATATCGCTAATATCCGCGATGGCTTAATCGCCGCTGATGCCGATAACGCCGATGCCTACCGCGCCAATGCGGAGCAGTATTTACAGAAAATGGCCGAGGTAGACGCCGAGATTCGTGCGCTGATTGACGAGATCCCAGCGTCCACTAGTGTGATTACTGGTCACGACTCCTTTGGCTATTTCTCAAGCGCCTATGGCGTGAATTTCCTCTCACCAACAGGCTTGTCAACGGAAGCTGACCCCAGTGGCGCGAGCATGGCAGCCCTGGTGGATGTGATTGAGCAGGAAAACGTGAAGGCGCTGTTTCACGAGAACATGACCAATCAGTCAATTATCACCCAGCTCGCCGAAGAGACCGGCCTGCCGATTGCCGGCACGCTTTACGCCGATGCACTGGCCAGTGAAGGCGAAGCCAGCACTTACCTAGGTATGATGCGCCACAACGCGCAGGTGCTGCACGATGCGTTAGCAGAACCCGGACATAAAGAACCCGGACATGATGACCACGACGAACATGGTCACAGCCATTAAATCGTACTGGGCAAGTATTGTATGCCGCCTTCGGGCGGCATTTTTATGGCCATACAGCTAAGATCAAACAGGCGAAAATTTGCATTCTGGCCTGCCGATAAGGAGACTAACACCCCTTCCCGTTACTTACCTTCACTGCGAAGAGCCTTTCCCCATGCGTCTAAACGCCGATTTTAGCCACTTTGCCTGTGTTACCCCGGAAGAGTATCAGTGGGTCGACTCCCCCAGTGCGGGGGTAGAACGCATGATGTTCGACCGGATTGGCGATGAAGTTGCCCGCGCCACCAGCCTGGTCCGTTACGCCCCCAATACCCAGTTTGAGCGGCATACCCACGGCGGTGGCGAAGAGATTCTGGTGCTGGAAGGCGTGTTCGCCGATGAGCACGGGCGCTACGCAGCGGACAGCTACTTACGAAACCCCATCGGCACCGGCCATACGCCGCAGATTGGCGAGGAAGGCGCGCTGATTTTCGTCAAACTGCACCAGTTTGACCCCAATGACACACTACAGCTGGCGGTGCCTGCCCATCGGCTGCCCTGGCAGCCAGACCGTCGCCCGCGCATCGCCTACAAGATGCTGCATACCTACAAGCAGGAGCGCACCAGCCTAGAGCGCTGGTCGGCGGGTACCTCGATTACCTACCCCACGCTGCTGGGCGGCCTGGAGTTTTTGATTCTGGAAGGCGCGCTCAGCGATAGCGAGCAAAGTTACACGGCGGGCACGTGGTGCCGCTACCCTAGCGGCGCGGCACCGGCATTAACCGCCGGTGAAGAAGGCGTGATGATGTATCTAAAGCGGGGTCATCTGCCGCCCGCATAACGCTCGTGCCTAGGTTCATGTTTGGTTTCGCGTTTAGGTTCGCGCCAAACCTAGAAATGGCAGCAGCGTTAACGCCGCAATAAGCCCCACGGCTAACAGCACCAACACCACTTGCAGCGGGTGAGCAGCCAGGCGCTTCCATAGCGTCATTTGCTCGCCCCGCTCAACCGCTTGCTGATGTTCGCGCTGGGCACGCTCAAGGCGCTCTTCCTGGTAGGCTTCTAATGCCGCAATGGCCGCTTCATGCTGATGTGGGTTGCGCAGCCAAATAGCATCAACACCCAAGCGGAAAAAGCCCGCCTGGGTTTCGTAGGTATCAAAGCCATGGGCAGCCAGCAGGTCACGCACTTCCATGGCTTCTTCGTCGGTAACGTGACGCAGCCGGAACAGGAGTTCAGCCATTGGCGTGCCTCATGCGTCGCTCTTCCCCGCCATTAGTTCTGCCTGAATCACTTCGATCCAGTAACCGTCAGGGTCTTTAACGAAGATAACATCCTTCATCTTGCCTTGATCGGCGCGCTTGACGAAGGTGACATCGTGCTCGTCAAACCACGCCTGAGCCGCAGCCAAATCGGGCACATTAAAGCAAATATGCCCAAAGCCTTGCGGTTCGGCATTGCCATCGTGGTAGGCGAAATTCTCCTGGTTTTCGGTGCCCCAGTTGTGGGTCAGCTCCAGCAGCCCTTTCTGGCTAAAGGTCCAGGCGGTACGCGCTTGCGCCTCTTCCGGCACGCTGTCGCTTAGCTCTAAATTGGCGAGGAAATAGAGCGAGAACTGCATCTCTTCGAAATCCAGCCGCCGCATTACCTGCATACCAAACACCTTGGAATAAAACGCCAGCGCACGTTCGGGGTCTTTCACCCGCAGCATGGTGTGGTTTAAGCGAAACCCTTGGGTTTGGGGTGGTGTGGCGACGACGCCAGGATGCTGCTCACCTTGAAAACTCATCACACTCTCCTGTCGCTGATGTTGATCCGCTGATAGGGATCATTGAACCCATAGACTGCTTACCATGGGGGCTTTATCGCCATAATGCTAGCCCTCACAAGCACCTAGCCCCTGTCACCACGATGGCGTACCCAGATATCAATAAGCGCACTGGAAATCCTTCACAAAAACCCTACACTTATTATTCACAAGCTTTACAAATTGACGAATAGACAAAACATATTTCCCGCAATATGAGCGGTGCCACATCGTTATGGCATCCCCGCCAGGAGCTTTTCATGAAGGAGCTTTCCATGAGTGCGATTGATATGACGCTAGGCGACCGTTTGACGTTAAAACAGCTTTCCCATGCGCTTCACAATGGTTTTTCGCCGATTGTTGAAGTTGAATCGATGGACGGCATTTACGCTGTTCGGTTCCATCATGCCAACGGGGTTTCGGATTTATGTGATACGGCAGGAAAAGTCAGCACCTTTTTAGGCACTGGCGAAATACGCGATACGCTCGGCCAGCTTGGCCTAACCCACGGCGTGCTTACCTTTGCTGACCAGTGCGGTGATGAAATGATCGGCGTACAGGGCAAAGCGATTACGCCCAACGAAATGCTCACCTACGGCACCCGGATTGCTTTTCGCTAGCGTGCCGTTGTCCGCATCTGGGGCTTTACAGGGCCAACGCAGCCAAGGATAGTAATCACTCGACAGGGGCGCCCGCGTTAACAGTGGGCTGAGAAGCACCCTTTGAACCTGAACCGGATAACGCCGGCGTAGGGAGTCGTGGTGTTTCTCACCACCTCCCTACCGGGAGGAAACTATGCCCTTACGCCCGCTTGGCGATTACCTTCGTGCGCTGCGCGCAGAGACGCCGCTCGTGCACTGCATCACCAACTATGTTGCCATGAACAGCACCGCTAACCTGCTGTTAGCCACCGGCGCATCGCCTGCCATGCTGCACGCCCCTGAAGAAGTGGCTGAGTTCACTGCAATTTCAGCGGGGCTTTCGATTAACATCGGCACGATTTCTTCCCACTGGGCGGATGCCATGTTGACCGCCACACAGACCGCCAACCAGCACGCTATTCCCTGGGTGTTAGATCCCGTCGCCGTTGGCGCAACGCACTACCGCCAAACGCTGTGCGCGAAGCTGCTTGCCTTCAAACCCAGCGTGATTCGTGGCAATGCCTCTGAAATTCTTGCCCTTAACGGTTTAGCCAGCCAAGGCCGCGGTGCGGACTCAACCGCCGCCACCGGCCAAGCCGTGAACGCCGCCATAGCGCTAGCGAAAAACCACGGCTGCGTTGTCGCGATGACCGGCGAAAGCGACTGGGTAACCGACGGCAAACAGCATTACCGCATTAGCGGCGGCCACCCGTTAATGCCCCGCGTGACAACGCTAGGCTGCGGGTTGAGCGCGCTGGTTGCGGCATTTGTAGCGGCTAATCGTCAAGCGCCCCTGGGGGCAGCAAGCGCTGCGCTGGCCTGCTTTGCTATCGCGGGGGAGCGTGCAGGCCGCAGCGCCCAGGGGCCTGGTAGCTTCCAGGTTGCCCTGCTGGATGCGCTGTATCAACTCACCCCTGATGACCTCACCACCCATGCACAGAGGGAGGCAATCCATGCCGTTTGATCTATCGCTTTATTTAGTAACGGATGCGGCACTCTGCCGTGACTATGGCCTGGAACGAACCGTTGAAGCAGCCGTAGAAGGGGGTGTCACGATGGTTCAACTGCGCGATAAGCACGCCAGCGATGCCGAGATGATTGCCCAGGCCAAACGCTTAAAAACAGTATTGGCCGGCAGCGGCGTGCCGTTGATGATTAATGACCGCCTGACAGTGGCGCTTGAGAGCCAAGCAGATGGCTTACATGTTGGCCAGAGCGATACGGCGGTGCAAGAAGCCCGAGCGGCCATGGGCCAAGGGGCGATTATTGGCCTGTCGATTAATACGCTGGAACAACTGCAAACAGCGCCGGTTGAATGGCTTGATTATGTCGGGATTGGCCCCGTGTTTGCCACCGCAAGCAAGCAGGATCACGCTCAACCCATTGGCTTTGATGGCTTGGAAGCGTTGGTTGCGGCATGCCAGCTGCCTAGCGTCGCGATTGGCGGGCTGAAAGTGGCTCATGCCAGCACGGTGCAGCGCGCGGGTGCTAATGGCTTAGCGGTAATTTCAGCGATTTGCGGCCAGCCAGACCCGTATCAGGCAGCGCGCGCTTTTATGCGGTAGGCCGGCGCTTTAAGGTAGTCCGCCGGTCGTGGTAGGCCACCGCTAACCCGCTGCTCATTATCAAGGCGCTGCCCACCCACACCCAGAGATCCGGCATTTCGCCCCAGAACCACCAGCCCAGCAGCACTGCCCACAGCATGGCGGTGTAATCAAACGGGGCGGCAATGGCCGCAGGGGCAAACCGAAAGGCCAAGGTGATAAAGGCGGTGGCCGCAACGCCGAGAACGCCAGAGGCGAAAAAACCTAACCAGTGCCACGGCTGCGGCGTTTGCCATACCCAAGGCAGGGTTAAGGCGGTCACCATCAATGGCACAAACGTCATGTAAAACAGCATTGCCCACAGGTGTTCACGCGCGCCGTACCGGCGAGCCGTAATCATCATTAAGGCATAAAAAAAGGCGGCGGCTACCAACACCAACCCACCCACCTGAAAGGCAGCACCATTAGGGCGAACGACAATCAGCACGCCAGCAAACCCCACCAGCGATGCGATAAGTACCGGGGGGTCGATGCGCTCACCTAGCAGCGGCACCGAAAGCAGCGTGACAAACAGCGGCGCTACAAAGGCAATCGCGGTGGCTTCCGCCAGGGGTAAAAGCGTTAAACCCCATACGAAACAGACCATGGTGGCGGTATAGATCAACCCACGCAGCAAATGCACACCCGGACGTTGAGTGCGTAGTTTGCGCAAGCCACCGGCAAAATGAGCCAGTAACGCTATCAGCGGCAGCGAGACGAGCGTGCGGAAAAAGATGATCTGCAGCGGCGAATGCGTTTCGCCCAGCCACTTGGAAACAGCGTCTCCTGAGGCTAGAAAAAAAACGCCGATACACATGCAGAGTATGCCTTTCAGCGACGTTGTCACCGCGTTCCTCCTGTTATCTGCTAAAGCTGTCTGCTAGAACCATCCACCAAACCATGCCTGCCTAAAAGCAAAAACCCCGCCAATGAGCCATTGGCGGGGCGGCAGCCATATCCCGCGTTATAGGCTGGCGTTGACCACCATGCAGTCCATCCCTTGGGAGTTCAGCTCACGGCAGGCTTGGCGAGCACGGTACTCATCCAACGCCATTAAACGGGCACGGTACACCGGATTCTGACCCTCTACGGTGTCCACAGCCACGCGGCCGCCTAAATTCTGGGCGATGCGTTGAGCCGCCTGCTGCGCTAATTGCCGTGCTTGCGCTTCGCGGCTGAAAGCGCCTACTTGAACTCCCCAACCTCCGCCGGCTTCATTGGAAGACGCTAGCTGGCGCTCTCTTTCAATAAAGGCTCGCAGTGGGTCGGGTTGCGAAACGGCTGGCGCTTCGGCGGGGCGCTGAATGGTCTCGATATTAGCTAGCTGCTCCTCAAAGTCGATAGAAGACGGCGAGGCAGCAGGAGTATTCGTTTCTACCACCGCTAATATAGGCTGGCGCTGCGCAGGCGCAGGCGGGCCACTCGGTTGAGACGATGGCGCAAAGGCCATAAATTCACGCGAGAAGTTGGTGTTGGCCACCCAGCTCTGTTGATCACGCAGCGAAGCACGCATAAAGCTGCGATCTAACAGATTAGCCATGTGCGTGTCCCGAGACTGGGATGAGAATCCACCCATGACCACCGCCATTAAGCGGCGATTGCCGCGCACGGCGGTGGTCGCTACATTAAAGCCAGAGGCGCGAATAAAGCCGGTTTTCAAGCCGTCAGCCCCTGGGTAGTCACGCACCAAACGATTGTGGCTGGTATGGCGTGTACCGCGATAGGTGAACTCTTGCAGGCCGAAATAATGATAGTACTGGGGGAAATCCTGCATTACCCGCACGGAAAGCGTCAGCATGTCGCGTGCGGTAGTCACTTGGCGATCATCCGGCAAGCCAGAGGCATTGCGAAAAGTAGTGGCGTGCATACCCAGCTCACGCGCTTTACTCGTCATCATTTGGCTAAAATTGGCTTCACTGCCGCCCAGCGCTTCGGCAACTACGGCAGCAACATCATTGGCAGAGCGAACCGCAAGCGCTCGGATAGCGGTGTCTACCGGAATAGAGCTACCCGCGGCAAGCCATAGCTTCACTGCCGGTTTTGCAGCGGCATAGGCAGATACCGGCAAGGGTTGATCTAAACGCAGCCTGCCAGCTTCAAGGGCTTCAAAGGTCAAATAGAGCGTCATCATTTTGGTCAATGAGGCAGGATAACGTTGCTCGTCAATGTTCTCAGCGTAGAGAACCTCACCATTATCCAGATCAACCACGATGCCCGCGTAACGTGGGTTGTTGGCGTGAGCGCTTGTCACCATCGCAAGCATCAGCAGTAGCCCCAAACTCAAAGGCCATAGCGCCGGTGCTCCGCCAGCCGCACTTTTTATCCTCGCAAACATACCCACCCCTTGCCTGTGCACTCTACCGATGAATTATGAATGACCCATTAGCTGACTACCATGCCACACTCAATGCGCAACACAAGGCTTTCCCTTACCTTCATGGTATCGCTCGCTGCGTTTAATAATTATGTTTAAAGACAAGCCGAGTATAGGTGATTAATGCGAAGAATATACAAAAAAACCGACCCACTAAGGGGTCGGTTTTCGTTTGCTATTAAAGATGCCTAGTGCAGAGGATTACTCTTCTGCAGCAGCTTCTTCAACAACCGGACGGTCAACAAGCTCAACGAACGCCATAGGCGCGTTGTCGCCAGTGCGGAAACCGCACTTAAGAATACGGACGTAACCGCCCGGACGCTCGGCATAACGCGGACCTAATTCGTTGAACAGTTTGCCGACCGCTTCTTTAGAGCGCGTGCGGGCAAATGCCAAACGACGGTTGGCAACGCTATCCTGCTTAGACAAGGTGATCAGCGGCTCGATAACGCGACGCAGTTCCTTGGCTTTCGGCAGGGTTGTCTTAATGACTTCATGTTCGACCAGCGAGACAGACATGTTCTTGAACATGGCCTGACGATGCGAGCTGGTGCGATTCAGATGACGACCACTCTTACGATGACGCATGGTTGTAATTCCTTACCAAACTGGGACTCAAGTCGACACTCACGCGGAGGCCTTGTCGTCCTTCAGGCTTGCTGGTGGCCAATTTTCCAACCGCATGCCGAGGGACAAGCCGCGCGCCGCCAATACATCTTTGATTTCATTCAAAGACTTTTTACCGAGATTCGGTGTCTTCAACAGCTCAACTTCTGTGCGCTGAATAAGATCACCAATGTAATAAATATTCTCGGCTTTTAGGCAGTTCGCGCTGCGAACGGTCAACTCAAGATCGTCTACGGGGCGCAATAGAATCGGATCAACATGATCCTCTTCCTCTTCGACTTCCTGTTCTTTATCAGCTTCCAGGTCGACGAAGGCGGCCAGCTGCTCTTGCAGGATGGTCGCACTGCGACGGATAGCCTCTTCCGGATCCAGGGTACCATCGGTTTCCAGGTCGATAATTAGCTTATCGAGGTCGGTGCGCTGCTCAACACGAGCGGCCTCAACCGAATAGGAAACACGGCGGACAGGGCTGAAGGTAGCATCCAGCTGCAGGCGGCCAATGGCACGTGACTCTTCATCAGAGCCGCGCGCGTCAGCCGGTTCGTAGCCACGACCCAGCGCTACCTTAAGCTGAATTTTCAGCTCGGCACCTTCATTGACATGCGCAATGATGTGGTCCGGGTTGACGATTTCGACGCTATGATCAAGCGCAATGTCGCCAGCGGTGACGACGGCCGGGCCCTGCTTGTTCAGCGTGAGCACCGCCTCATCGCGGCTGTGCATCTTGATCGCAACATCTTTTAAGTTCAGGAGGATTTCAATAACATCTTCCTGCACCCCTTCAAGCGCACTGTATTCATGCTCAACACCGGCGATTTCAGCCTCTACCACGGCACAGCCGGGCATAGACGAAAGCAGAATGCGACGCAGTGCATTCCCCAGGGTGTGACCAAAGCCACGCTCGAACGGTTCGAGCACGATTTTGGCGTGATGTGCGCTGATTTCTTCGACCTTGATATCGCGAGGACGGAGAAACTCTGTCACTGAACGCTGCATATGAACACCTTTCAGGCTGCCAAACGGATACTTGGTACTCAATACGACTTGGCGCAGGTATTAAACCTGCACCAGGTCGACAAGAAACAGAAAACTGCTTACTTGGAGTACAGCTCGACGATCAGGTTTTCGTTGATGTCGGCAGTCAGGTCACCGCGTTCAGGCAGAGCCTTGAAAGTGCCTTCCATCTTCTTGGCGTCGATTTCGATCCAAGCGATATCACCGCGATTGGCCGCAATGGACAATGCGCTTTGGATACGAGCTTGGTTCTTCGCCTTTTCGCGAATGGAAATAACGTCACCTGGCTTAACCCGGTAGGAAGCCACGTTAACGGTACGTCCGTTCACGGAAATCGCCTTGTGGCTGACCAGCTGACGCGCTTCAGAGCGAGTCGAGCCGAAGCCCATGCGGTAGACGACGTTATCCAGTCGGGATTCAAGCAACTGCAACAATACTTCACCCGTCGCACCTTTCAGGCGAGCGGCTTCTTTGTAATAGTTGCGGAACTGCTTTTCGAGTACGCCGTACATACGACGAACTTTTTGCTTCTCACGAAGCTGCAAGCCATAGTCTGAAAGACGTTGACGACGCTGGCCGTGTACACCCGGGATTTGCTCGGATTTACACTTTTTCTCGAAGGGAGTCACGCCACTCTTTAAGAAGAGATCGGTGCCTTCACGACGAGACAGTTTGCACTTCGGTCCAATATAACGAGCCATGAATCTGTCTCCTTAAACGCGGCGTTTCTTCGGCGGACGGCAGCCATTATGGGGAATGGGCGTCGCGTCTACGATGCTTTGCACGCGGAAGCCAGCGGCATTCAATGCGCGCACGGCGGATTCACGACCGGGACCTGGGCCTTTAACCAGTACGTCTACGTTCTTCACACCATACTCGGCTGCAGCAGTTGCTGCACGTTCGCTTGCCACTTGAGCAGCGAACGGGGTGCTCTTGCGAGAACCACGAAAACCCGAACCACCGGCAGTTGCCCAAGAAAGCGCATTGCCCTGGCGGTCTGTGATCGTCACGATCGTGTTATTAAAAGAGGCATGGATATGCGCAATTGCATCCACTACCTGCTTTTTAACCTTTTTACGGTTACTACGCGGGTTAGCCATGTTGATGTCTATTCCTGTCGTTACACCGGCTCTCTATTAAAGAGCCTGCGTATTATTTGCGGATCGGCTTACGCGGGCCCTTACGGGTGCGCGCGTTAGTCTTAGTCCGCTGACCACGCAGCGGAAGACTACGGCGATGACGCAGACCACGGTAGCAACCTAAGTCCATGAGACGCTTGATATTAAGCGTAACATCACGACGAAGATCGCCTTCTACGGTGTACTTGCCAACTTCAGAACGCAGGGTGTCGACTTCTTCAGAAGACAGGTCCTGGATCTTGGCAGTGGGCGCGATACCGGCTGTTGCACAAATGTGCTCAGCACGGGTACGGCCAATCCCGAAGATATAGGTCAGCGAGATCACCGCATGCTTGTTGTCCGGGATATTGACGCCTGCAATACGGGCCATCAGCTTACTCCGAAATTTGAGCGGCTTGCTCGTTTATTCATCTACAAAAGGCGCAACAGCATACCCCTTAAGTTGCTCTAAAGCAAGAGCTGCTCTAAGGCAAGGGGTATGCTGGCACCCGCTTAAAACAACCCAGGGGTATTAACCCTGGCGCTGCTTGTGCCGCGGTTCGCTGCAGATGACGCGGACAGCGCCATTGCGACGAATGATCTTACAGTTACGGCACATTTTCTTTACGGAAGCTCGAACTTTCATCGATCTTTCTCCAAAAACCGGCTCGCGGCACGTCCCCTGCACTACCAAAATAGAGAGGGGAAGACGGCGCCTCAGCGCATGATACCGCCGCTACCGTAGCCTTTCAGGTTGGACTTCTTCATCACTGAGTCATACTGATGCGACATGAGATGCGACTGCACCTGGGCCATGAAGTCCATGATGACCACGACTACGATTAACAACGAGGTACCGCCGAAAAAGAACGGCACGTTCCACGCCACAATCAAGAACTGGGGCATCAAGGAAACCGCAGTGATATACAAGGCACCGAACAGGGTCAGACGTGTCATCACCTTGTCGATATAGCGAGCGGTCTGCTCGCCGGGGCGAATGCCCGGCAGGAAAGCGCCTGACTTTTTAAGATTGTCAGCCACATCCTTGGGGTTGAAGACCAGCGCTGTGTAAAAGAAGCAGAAGAATACCACTGCCGCCGCGAAAAGCAAGATGTAAAGCGGTTGGCCTGGGCCTAATGCTTGAGATGCACGCTGCAACCACTCCATACCTTCACCGGCACCTACCCACTGACCAATAGAGGCCGGAAAGAGCAGGATACTGGAGGCGAAAATCGCCGGGATAACGCCGGCCATATTAACCTTCAAAGGCAGGTAGCTACTTTGCCCTGCATACATCTTATTGCCCACTTGCCGCCGAGGGTAGTTCACTTTGAGGCGGCGTTGGCCGCGCTCAATGAAAACAACAAAGGCGACAGTCGCAATACCTAACGCGGACAGCGCTAACAGCGGCAGAACATTCCAGGCCCCTTCATTACGGGCAAGCTCGAACGCTTGGCCCACGGCACTGGGTAGTCCAGCAACAATACCGGCGAAGATCAGCAGCGAAATACCGTTGCCGATGCCCTTCTCAGTAATCTGCTCACCTAGCCACATCATAAACACCGCACCCGACACAAACGTAATCACGGCGGTGAAGTAGAAGCTGAAATCAGCGCTGTAAGCGATGCCTTGGCTCGCCAGGCCAACGGACATACCGGTAGCCTGGACAAATGCCAGTATCACCGTGCCGTAGCGGGTGTACTGGCTAATCTTGCGGCGGCCAGCCTCGCCCTCTTTCTTGAGCTGCTCAAGATGAGGGGAGACCGCAGTCATGAGCTGCATGATAATCGACGCCGAAATATAGGGCATGATGCCCAGGGCGAGGACGCTCATACGCTCCAGGGCGCCACCCGAGAACATGTTAAACATGCCCAAGATGGTGCCCTGTTGCTCCCTAAACAAGGCAGCAAGCTGGTCAGGATTGATACCGGGAACGGGAATGTGGGCACCAATACGGTACACCACGATGGCGAGGAGCACGAAGCGCAAACGCGCCCACAGTTCACTCAGACCGCTGCCCATCGCCGGCATTTTTCCTGACTTGGCCATTTAGTCCTCTACCTTGCCGCCAGCGGCTTCGATCGCTTCACGGGCACCTTTGGTGACCTTGATTCCGCGAACGGTAACCGCTGTTTTCAGTTCGCCAGAAAGGATAATCTTCGCGTGTAGCGTCGAATCCTTCAGCACGTTGGCTTCTTTCAGCGTTGCCATGGTGACTTCGCCACCAGCAACTTTAGCAAGTTCAGCCAGGCGTACTTCTTCAGAGACCAAAGACTTTGCAGACGTAAAACCGAATTTCGGTAAACGACGCTGCAAAGGCATCTGACCGCCTTCGAAACCGGGCTTAACACTGCCGCCACTACGTGATTTCTGACCTTTGTGGCCACGGCCACCGGTCTTACCAAGACCGGAACCGATACCACGTCCAACGCGCTTTGCAGCGTGTTTGGAGCCCGGAGCCGGGCTTAAGGTATTAAGCTTCATGGATTACTCTCCCTCAACACGCACAAGGTAATTAACCTTGTGGATCATGCCGCGAACGGCAGGGGTGTCTTCCAGTTCAACCGTATGACCGATGCGACGCAGGCCCAAGCCTTTCATAGTAGACTTGTGCTTGGGCAAAACACCGATGGTGCTACGGATCTGGGTAACCTTGATCGTTGCTGCCATGGTGCCTTACCCCGTGATCGCTTCGACAGACAGACCGCGCTTAGCGGCAATGTCTTCCGGTGCCTGCATGGCAGAGAGACCTTTAACAGTCGCTCGTACCACGTTAACCGGGTTAGTGGAACCGTAGCACTTGGCCAATACGTCGTGGACACCGGCAAGCTCTAATACAGAGCGCATGGCGCCACCGGCGATAATACCGGTACCTTCAGAAGCCGGCTGCATATACACCTTGGAAGCACCGTGACGGGCTTTTACCGGGTACTGCAGCGTGTGGCCAGCGAGGTTCACCTTGACCATGTTGCGACGAGCTTGATCCATCGCTTTTTGGATTGCGACCGGCACTTCACGCGCCTTGCCACGACCAAAACCGACACGACCTTTACCATCACCAACGACGGTCAGTGCGGTGAAGCCGAAAATACGACCACCCTTGACCACCTTGGCGACGCGGTTAACCTGCACTAACTTCTCTTGCAGATCACCGCTTTGCTGTTCGTTCTTCGCCATCGTAAAACCCTTTAGAATTCCAGGCCGCCTTCACGTGCGGCGTCGGCCAGCGCCTTGACGCGGCCGTGATACTTAAAGCCAGCACGGTCGAAGGCCACCTGGGTGATGCCTGCTTCTTTAGCGCGTTCGGCAATCAGGGCACCTACTTTAGAGGCAGCTTCTGAGTTACCGGTCGCACCCTCGCGCAGTGCCTTATCCAGCGTAGAAGCACTGGCTAGCACTTTGCCACCATCCGGCGAGATAATCTGCGCATAGATGTGACGCGGGGTACGGTTGACGCACAGGCGATACACGCCCAGCTCGCGGATCTTGGCGCGAGCGCGGCGGGCACGACGGAGACGAGATTCTTTCTTCGCGTTCATAACCCTGCCTTACTTCTTCTTGGCTTCTTTGCGACGCACCTGCTCGTCGGCGTACCGTACACCCTTGCCTTTATACGGCTCAGGCGGACGGAAAGCGCGGATTTCCGCGGCGCACTGACCGAGCTGCTGCTTGTTCGCGCTTTTCAGCACGATCACGGTGTTTTTCGGCGTTTCCGCTGAGACACCTTCAGGCAGTTCGTAGTCGACCGGGTGCGAGAAGCCCAGTGAAAGATTGAGCGTCTGGCCCTTAGCTTGGGCACGATAACCGACGCCAACAATTTCGAGAGTCCTTGTGAAACCCTCGGATACGCCCGTCACCAGGTTCTGAACTAAGGCGCGGGTAGTACCGGCCATGGCCCAGCTCTTGGCAGATTCGCTCGGGGCGAAGGTCAGCTGGCCATCTTCTTGAGCTACCACTACATCAGAGTGAATAGTCATAGATAGCGTGCCCTGGCCGCCTTTGGCGGTCAGCTGGTCAGCATTGATTTTAATCTCAACGCCGGCAGGCACTTTAACCGGATATTTCGCTATGCGGGACATTCCAGCCTCCTAGAATACGGTGCAGATGACTTCGCCACCGACACCGGCTTGGCGCGCGGCACGATCGGTCATGACACCATTTGACGTGGTGACAATCGCGATACCAAGACCATCGGCGACCTTAGGCAGGTTGTCCTTGCCCATATAGCGGCGCAGGGACGGCTTAGAAACCCGCTGAATGTGCTCAATGACCGGCTTACCCTCAAAATACTTGAGAGTTAAGGTTAGCTCGGGCTTAACACCCTCTGCCACCGTGAAGTCGGCAATATAACCTTCTTCCTTTAGCACTCGGGCCACTTGCACTTTCAGCTTGGAGGACGGCATGGTTGCCGTCTCCTTGGTGGCCATCTGCGCATTGCGGATACGGGTAAACATATCCGCCAGAGTGTCTTGCATGCTCATTTAATGTGCGCTCCTGATGAATCTACGTGGCGTTACCAACTGGACTTTTTGAGTCCAGGAACGTCGCCACGCATGGCGGCTTCACGCAGCTTGTTACGGCCGAGGCCGAACTTGTTGTAAAAACCGTGCGGACGACCGGTGATACGGCAGCGGTTACGCTGACGTACCGGGCTTGAGTCGCGCGGCAGTTGCTGCAGCTTCAGCGTCGCCTCGAAGCGGTCTTCCTCAGAAGTGTTCACGTCCGAGATGATTTTCTTGAGCTCAGCACGCTTGGTGGCATACTTCGCCACCAATTGTGTGCGCTTAAGCTCACGCTCTATCATACTTTTCTTAGCCATGATCCAACCCTTATTTCTTGAAGGGGAAGTTCAGCGCGGTTAAAAGCGCACGACCTTCCTCGTCGGTTTTGGCGGTAGTAGTGATAGTGACGTCCAACCCCCGGATGCGATCGATCTTATCATACTCGATCTCCGGGAAGATGATCTGCTCACGCACACCCATGGAGTAATTGCCGCGACCGTCAAAAGACTTCGGGTTAAGACCACGGAAGTCACGCACGCGGGGAATCGCGATGTAAACCAAGCGGTCCAAGAAGTCCCACATACGCTCAGCGCGCAGGGTCACCTTAATACCGATTGGCCAACCTTCACGCACCTTAAAGCCCGCGATGGACTTACGTGCCTTGGTCACCAGCGGCTTTTGACCAGAGAGCTTCTCTAGATCACCGATGGCATTGTCAATCAACTTTTTATCGTTGACTGCTTCGCCGATACCCATATTCAGAGTCACTTTCGTGATCCGGGGTACCTGCATAACGTTGGCATAGCTAAACTGTTCTTTAAGTTCAGCTGCTACCTCGTTTTGATAACGTTCTTTCAAGTTCGCCATTTTGCTACCCGACTCGCGTTAGGCGTCGATCTGCGTCTGCGTCGACTTGTAGATACGTACCTTGGTACCGTCTTCCTTCACTTGGAAGCCGACGCGATCCGCCTTACCGGTCTCCGAATTGAAGATGGCTACGTTGGACGCGTGAATCGGAGCCTCACGCTCGACGATACCGCCCTGATTACCCGCCATGGGATTTGGCTTGGTGTGACGTTTGATCATATTCACACCGGACACCAAGAAGCGGTTTTCTAATACCCGCTTAACGGTGCCACGTTTGCCTTTATCCTTCCCGGCGATGACGATGACTTCATCGTCACGTTTGATCTTTTGCATATCCGCCTCGCTCCTTACAGCACTTCAGGCGCTAGGGAAATGATCTTCATGAACTTTTCATTACGAAGTTCACGAGTCACCGGCCCAAAAATACGGGTACCGATGGGCTGTTCGTTGGTGTTATTCAACAAAACTGCCGCATTTCCATCGAAACGGATGAGCGAACCGTCGGGACGACGGACGCCACTACGGGTCCGGACCACGACCGCTTTAAGCACCTGGCCTTTTTTGACCTTGCCACGCGGAATCGCTTCCTTAACCGTGACCTTAATGATATCACCAATACGAGCGTAGCGACGGTGTGAACCACCTAACACCTTGATGCACTGCACCCGGCGCGCTCCGCTGTTGTCGGCGACATCCAGCATTGACTGAGTCTGAATCATCGGTTTTCTCCAAACCTAATCTGACTGCACTGATTGGCATGCTTTGGGATTAACCCTTAGCGTGCTCAACCACCTCGACCAGCGTCCAGGACTTCATCTTGGAAAGCGGACGGCACTCCTGAATGGAAACCGTATCGCCTTCCTTCGCCTGATTCGCCTCATCATGGGCGTGCAGCTTGGTGGAGCGCTTAACGTATTTTCCGTAGATCGGGTGACGTTCGCGCCGCTCGATCATAACGACGATGGACTTGTCCATCTTATCGCTCACCACTTTACCGGTGAGCGTACGCGTTGTTTTTTCTTCGGCCATCTCAATCACCTGCCTTCTCGTTGAGCATAGTCTTAACGCGGGCAATATCCCGACGGACCTGCTTGAGCAGATGAGTCTGGCTCAGTTGGCCAGTGGCCTTCTGCATGCGCAGGTTAAACTGCTCGCGGAGTAGTTCGAGGAGTTGCTCCTGGAGCTCTCCAGCGGACTTTTCACGAATTTCCTGGGCTTTCATCACATCACCGTCCGTTTCGCAAAGGTGGTGGATAAGGGCATTTTCTGTGCGGCAAGCTCAAACGCTTCACGTGCAAGCTCTTCCGACACGCCTTCAATTTCATACAGGACCCGACCCGGTTGGATCTGGGCAACCCAGTACTCAACAGAACCTTTACCTTTACCCATACGAACTTCGAGCGGCTTCTTGGAGATCGGCTTATCAGGGAAAACGCGGATCCAAATCTTACCACCACGCTTAACGTGACGGGTGATCGCACGACGGCCTGCTTCGATCTGACGCGCAGTGATGCGGCCGCGACCGGTAGCTTTTAGGCCGTATTCCCCGAAGCTGATCTTGCTTCCGCGATGTGCCAAGCCACGGTTGCGGCCTTTCATCATCTTACGGAATTTCATACGCTTGGGCTGTAACATCGACTCGCTCTCCCCTTACCTGGAACCTTTCTTCTTGGGCGCGTTGCCGGCAGGCTGCTGTTGCTTAGCCTTGGCACGTACTTCCTCGATACCGCCGAGAATTTCACCCTTGAAGATCCACACTTTGACGCCGATAACGCCATAGGTGGTGTGAGCTTCGTAAGTGGCGTAGTCGATATCCGCACGCAACGTGTGCAACGGAACGCGACCTTCGCGGTACCATTCGGTACGTGCGATTTCAGCGCCACCAAGACGACCTGATAGCTGAATCTTAATGCCACCAGCGCCAAGACGCATTGCGTTCTGTACCGCGCGCTTCATGGCACGACGGAACATGACGCGACGCTCAAGCTGACCCGCTACGTTAGCAGCGACTAGCTTGGCATCCAGCTCCGGCTTGCGAACTTCTTCGATGTTCACATGCACGGGGACACCCATCATCTGGGTAAGATCGCGACGCAGACGGTCGACATCTTCACCTTTCTTACCAATCACGATACCCGGACGGGCAGTGTGAATGGTGATGCGGGCGTTATTCGCCGGACGCTCGATGTGGATGCGGCTAACAGAGGCGCTTTTAAGACGCTCTTCCAGGAAGCTACGCACTTCGAGATCATTATTGAGCTTATCGGCGTAAGCGCCGCGCTCAGCATACCAGACAGAAGCATGGTCTTTGACGATGCCCAGTCGAATGCCTGTTGGATTGACTTTCTGACCCATCGGTCGACTCCTACTTCTCGGCTACCTTGACGGTGATGTGGCACGTGCGCTTCAAGATACGATCCGCACGCCCCTTGGCACGCGGCTTGATACGCTTGAGCGTCATGCCCTCATCGACGCAGATGGTCGAGACACGCAGCTCGTCAATATCCATGCCGTTATTTTCTTCCGCGTTTGCAATCGCGGATTGCAGCACCTTCTTAACCAGCTTGGCAGCCTTCTTCGGTGAGAAGGTCAGCAGGTCGAGTGCCTCGGCGACAGGTTTACCGCGCACCTGGTCAGCCACCAAACGGGCCTTCTGGGCGGATAAACGAGCGCCAAGCAGCTTAGCTGTGACTTCCATCTCTCAATCCTCTCTGGCTTACCGTTTGGCTTTCTTATCCGCCACATGCCCGCGATAAGTGCGAGTAGCAGCGAATTCGCCCAATTTGTGGCCAACCATTTCCTCGGAAACATGCACCGGGACGTGTTGACGACCGTTATGGACCGCGATTGTGAGGCCTACCATATTTGGCAGGATCATAGAACGACGCGACCAAGTCTTGATCGGTTTACGGTCGTTCTTCTCCACTGCAGCCTCTACCTTCTTCAAAAGATGAAGGTCAATGAAGGGACCTTTCTTTAGTGAACGTGGCACAGCCATTACCCCTTAATGTCTTGGCAATTTCGATCAGCGCGTCTTATTACGACGACGAATGATCAGCTTGTCGGTGCGCTTGTTCTTACGCGTCTTGTGACCCTTAGTCGGCACACCCCATGGGGATACCGGGTGACGACCACCACTGGTGCGGCCTTCGCCACCACCGTGCGGGTGATCGACTGGGTTCATCGCGACACCGCGAACAGTCGGACGCACGCCTCTCCAGCGCTTCGCACCGGCCTTGCCAAGTTGACGCAGGCTGTGCTCAGAGTTGCTCACTTCACCCAAGGTCGCGCGGCACTCGGCCAACACTTTGCGCATTTCGCCAGAGCGAAGACGCAGGGTGGCGTAGTTACCTTCACGAGCGACCAGCTGGGCGCTAGTACCGGCACTGCGAGCAATCTGCGCACCTTTACCCGGCTTGAGTTCGATGCAGTGCACCGTAGAACCCAGCGGGACGTTACGCAGCGGCAAGGCATTGCCTTTCTTGATAGACGCGTTTACACCAGACTCCAGCACGTCACCCGCGCTGACACCTTTCGGTGCAATGATGTAACGACGTTCACCATCGGCATACTTCAGCAGCGCGATGTGTGCACTGCGGTTGGGATCGTGTTCCAGACGCTCAACGGTGGCAGGAATGCCATCCTTGGTGCGTTTGAAGTCGATCAGCCGGTAGTGGTGACGATGACCACCGCCCACGTGACGGGTGGTGATGCGACCGTAGTTATTACGGCCACCGGACTTGGACTGTTTTTCCAAAAGCGGTGCATAACCACGGCCTTTGAACAGTTCCTCGCCAACGATCTTGACGACGTGGCGACGACCGGCGGAAGTGGGTTTGGTCTTGACGATTGCCATTATCCGTACTCCTGCCCTTATTCGGCGCCTGAGAAGTCTTCGAGCGTTTCACCCGCAGCCAGGCTCACATACGCTTTGCGGTAGCCTTTACGCAGGCCAACACCGTTCGCAGTACGTTTTGTTTTACCCTTCACGTTCAATACTTGAACGTTGCTGACCTTCTTGCCGAACAGTGCTTCAACGGCTTTCTTGATCTCGGGCTTGGTAGCGTCAGATGCCACCTTGAAAACGTACTGGTTGCGCTCGGCTGCCATCGCGGCCTTTTCGGTCACGTGCGGTCCAAGCAGAACCTTGAATACGCGTTCCTGGTTCATGCCAGCTTCTCCTCGAATTTACGCAGGGCGGAGACGGTAATCAGGACCTTATCAAAGGCTACCAGGCTTACCGGGTCAGCTGCCGCGACATCCACCACGTCAACGTGGGGAAGGTTGCGTGCGGCCAAATAAAGCTTTTCGTCGACTTCTTCAGTGACGATCAACACTTTTTCAAGGTTGAGCTCTTTTAGCTTGGCAGCTACCTGCTTGGTCTTAGGCGCATCGACGCTGAACTCTTCAATCGCGACCAAACGCTCTTGACGTACCAGTTCAGACAAGATGGAGCGCATCGCTGCGCGGTACATCTTGCGGTTAACCTTCTGGGTGTAGTCTTGCGGACGCGCCGCGAAGGTTACGCCACCACTACGCCATAACGGAGAGCGGATGGTACCGGCACGTGCACGACCGGTGCCTTTCTGACGCCATGGCTTCTTACCACCGCCACGCACATCGGAACGACTCTTTTGTGCGCGAGTTCCCTGGCGACCAGCTGCCAAATAGGCAGTGACCACTTGGTGAACGAGCGCTTCGTTGAATTCTTTGCCAAAAGTGGCGTCGGCTACTTCAACGGTACCCGTGCCTGTAGCAAGATTCAGATTCATGGTAATTATCCCCTATCAGCCTTTCACGGCGCTGCGAACGATAACGTCACTACCGGGAGCACCCGGTACTGCGCCTTTGATCAACAGCAGGTTACGCTCGGCGTCGACACGGACGATCTCAAGGCTTTGAACGGTGCAACGGGCGTTACCCATTTGACCGGCCATCTTTTTGCCTTTGAAAACGCGACCCGGAGTCTGACACATACCGATAGAACCCGGCGCGCGATGCGACAGAGAGTTACCGTGAGTCATGTCTTGGGTACGGAAGTTCCAGCGCTTAACAGCACCCTGGAAGCCTTTACCCTTAGAGGTGCCAGTCACGTCAACCATTTGACCAGCTTCAAAGAGGGATACGGTGAGTTCGCCGCCCACCTCAGGAATCGTTTCGCCTTCTGCAAGGCGGAATTCCATCAGTGCACGACCAGCTTCAACACCCGCCTTGGCAAACTGACCAGCCTGCGCTTTGGTGAGGTGTTTTGCTTTACGAGAACCAGATGTGACCTGAATCGCTGCGTAACCGTCAGACTCGACAGATTTAACGCGTGTAACACGATTAGGATCAACTTCAATAACGGTTACGGGCACAGACGCGCCGTCTTCGGTAAAGACACGGGTCATCCCGGCCTTTTTACCGACTAAACCGATAGTCATACTCAGTCTCCTATAGTGTACGGGGCTATCACCCGCTATGGCTGCCCTTTCCAGAGCATTCCACTAGCACATTGTATGGCGCCTCACGGCGCGGCGGCTGCTGCTCATGCTAGCTCCCTATGGGGAGCGATGAGCGCTGGGCCGCAAAGTGACTAGTGTAATTAGTTGAGCTTGATTTGCACGTCAACGCCTGCGGCGAGATCGAGCTTCATCAATGCATCAACAGTTTTCTCGGTCGGCTCAACGATGTCGAGCACACGCTTATGAGTACGAATCTCATACTGATCACGCGCATCTTTATTGACGTGCGGCGAGATCAAAATGGTGTAGCGCTCGCGGTTGGTCGGCAGCGGGATCGGTCCACGAACCTGAGCACCAGTACGCTTAGCGGTTTCAACAATTTCCGCTGTGGACTGATCGATCAGGCGATGGTCGAAAGCTTTCAACCGAATGCGAATCTTTTGGTTCTGCATTTGCCCTAAACTCCAATGGATGTCGACGGCGCGAGCCGTCTACCCACGCATTCAAAGGATGCGCATTATAGGCACGCCACAAGCCCATGTCAAACATTTGCTGATGGTGCGCAGAAAAGGGGGCTCATCAGAGCCCCCTTCATCATTCAAGCATGTTGCTTACTTGACGATCTTGGCCACAACGCCAGCACCAACGGTACGGCCGCCTTCGCGAATAGCGAAACGCAGACCTTCGTCCATGGCGATCGGGGCGATCAGGGTAACAACCATTTGCACGTTGTCACCCGGCATGACCATTTCAACACCTTCCGGCAGTTCACAAGTACCTGTTACGTCAGTGGTACGGAAGTAGAACTGCGGACGGTAGCCCTTGAAGAAAGGCGTATGACGACCACCTTCTTCTTTGGACAGCACATAAACTTCAGCTTCGAAGGTAGTGTGCGGGTGGATGGTGCCCGGCTTGGCCAATACTTGACCACGCTCAACATCATCACGCTTAGTACCACGCAGCAGGGCGCCAACGTTCTCACCAGCACGACCTTCGTCGAGCAGCTTACGGAACATTTCAACGCCAGTTACGATGGTCTTAGTGGTGTCGCGGATACCCACGATTTCCACTTCTTCACCGGCTTTAACGATACCGCGCTCTACACGACCGGTAACAACAGTACCGCGGCCAGAGATAGAGAACACGTCTTCGATCGGCATCAGGAACGGCTGGTCGATAGCACGCTCTGGCTCAGGAATGTACTCATCCAGAGCTTTGATCAGATTAGCAACGGCAGTCGTACCCATGCCGTTCTCATCTTCACCGTTCAGAGCCATCAGCGCTGAACCAGTGATGATCGGCGTGTCGTCACCCGGGAAGTCGTACTGGTCTAGAAGTTCGCGAACTTCCATTTCGACAAGCTCAAGCAGCTCTTCGTCATCGACCATGTCCGCTTTGTTCAGGAACACAACGATGTACGGTACGCCAACCTGACGAGACAGCAGGATGTGCTCGCGCGTTTGCGGCATCGGGCCATCAGCGGCAGAACATACTAGGATAGCGCCGTCCATCTGCGCCGCACCGGTGATCATGTTCTTGACGTAGTCAGCGTGTCCTGGGCAGTCAACGTGAGCGTAGTGACGCTCTTCTGACTGATATTCCACGTGAGAAGTGGCGATGGTGATACCGCGCTCACGCTCTTCAGGAGCGTTATCGATAGTATCGAATTCACGCCAGTCGCCGCCGAAAACCTCAGCAGACACGCGGGTCAGGGCCGCCGTCAGAGTCGTTTTACCGTGGTCGACGTGACCAATGGTGCCGACGTTGACGTGCGGTTTGGAACGTTCAAATTTTTCCTTAGCCACTGCTATAACCTCTTTACGTTAGCTAACGGTTAACCGTTTTGATTGATGACGGCTTCAACGACGCTGGAGGGCGCCTCCTCGTACTTCGCGAACTCCATAGAGTAGCTCGCACGGCCCTGGGATTGTGAGCGCAGGTCAGTTGCATAACCAAACATCTCGCCCAGTGGCACCGTTGCACGAATGACTTTACCAGAAGAGGAGTCATCCATACCCTGCACCAGGCCGCGACGACGGTTCAGGTCGCCCATGACGTCACCCATAAAATCTTCGGGGGTCACGACTTCGACCTTCATCACCGGCTCCAGCAGCACGGCCTTGGCCTTCCTGGCACCTTCTTTTACTGCCATAGAAGAAGCAATCTTGAACGCAGTCTCGTTAGAGTCTACGTCGTGGAAGGAGCCGTCAAACAGCGTTACTTTAACGTCGATCATCGGGTAACCCGCAATGACGCCGTTTTTGAGCTGTTCAAAAGCACCCTTCTCAACCGCAGGTACGTATTCCTTGGGAACCGTGCCACCCACGATCTCAGAGTTGAACTTGAAGAAAATTTCTTCTTCGCCTTCACCCTTTTCTTCTGCTGTCAGCGGCTCAATACGCAACCAAACGTGACCGTACTGACCACGACCACCAGACTGACGAACGAACTTGCCTTCTTGCTCGACACTTCCGCGAATCGTTTCGCGATAAGCAACCTGCGGCTTACCGATATTGGCTTCAACCTTGAACTCGCGACGCATACGGTCAACGATGATGTCCAGGTGAAGCTCACCCATACCAGAAATGATCGTCTGGCCGGTTTCTTCGTCGGTTTTAACCTGGAAAGAAGGATCTTCCTGAGCAAGTTTGCCCAGTGCAACACCCATCTTCTCTTGGTCAGCTTTAGATTTTGGCTCTACCGCAACCGAGATAACCGGATCCGGGAATTCCATGCGCTCGAGAACAATTTTGTTATCGATGTCACACAGAGTATCACCGGTGGTGACGTCTTTCAGACCGATACAAGCGGCAATATCACCCGCCAGGATCTCTTTAATCTCTTCGCGTGAATTGGCGTGCATCTGAACGATACGGCCAACGCGCTCTTTCTTCTGCTTAACGGAGTTATAAACGCCGTCACCAGACTTCAGAACGCCCGAATAGACACGGATAAAGGTCAGCGTACCAACGAAGGGGTCGGTGGCGATCTTAAACGCCAACGCCGCAAACGGTGCGTTGTCATCCGCTTCGCGGGTAGCCACCGTACCGTCTTTATCGTCCAGCTCACCTTCAATCGCCTTAACTTCGGTCGGCGAAGGCATGTATTCGATAACGCCGTCTAGTACCGCCTGAACACCTTTGTTCTTAAACGCAGAACCACAGGTGACCAGAACAATATCGTTAGCCAGTGTACGCGCACGTAGACCTGCTTTGATTTCTTCGATGGTAAGTTCATTACCTTCGAGGTACTTCTCCATCAGCTCGTCAGAGCCTTCGGCAGCCGCTTCGACCATTTGCTCGCGGTACTCTTCGGCCTTCTCCTGCAGCTCAGCAGGAATATCGACGAGCTCATAGGTCATACCCAGACTTGCCTCATCCCACAGGATGGCTTTCATCTGGATAAGGTCGATAACGCCTTTAAAGTCTTCTTCCGTGCCCCAGTTAATCTGGATCGGCACGGCGTTAGCACCCAAACGCTCTTTCAGCTGCTCAACGACCATGAAGAAGTCAGCGCCGGTACGGTCCATCTTGTTGACGAATACCATACGCGGAACTTCGTACTTATTGGCCTGTCGCCATACGGTTTCGGTCTGCGGCTGCACGCCGGAAGAACCACACAGTACAACGACCGCGCCATCGAGTACGCGCAAGGAACGCTCAACTTCAATCGTGAAGTCAACGTGCCCTGGTGTATCGATGATGTTGATACGGTGCTCAGGAAACTGCTTGCTCATACCCTGCCAGAAGGTAGTAACAGCAGCTGAGGTGATAGTAATACCACGTTCCTGCTCCTGCTCCATCCAGTCAGTTGTCGAAGCACCTTCATGCGTTTCGCCTAACTTATGGGAAAGGCCAGTATAGAACAGCACGCGCTCAGTTGTCGTGGTTTTACCCGCGTCAACGTGAGCGACGATACCGATGTTACGATAGCGATTTAATGGAGTCTTGCGTGCCACGGTGTAACTCCCGTTTGTTGGCGATGCTCGTTAATTTAGCGGCGTATGCAAGCGAGGCTTATGCGACCGCCGCTACCACTGCATGGTAGCGGCTGGGTATTGCAACTAATGTAGTGCAACGACGCGACTCAGCGAACATTCGCCATGCTGAACAACGCGCATATAAAAACCATAATGCCGTACTTAAAAACGCCGTGATTAGAAACGCTGTTCTTGGAAACGCCGATTCTAGAAACGGTAGTGCGAGAAGGCCTTGTTGGCTTCTGCCATACGATGCACGTCTTCGCGCTTCTTAACGGCAGAACCTTTACCCTCAGCGGCATCCAGCATTTCGCCAGCCAAACGCTGCACCATGGTTTTCTCACCGCGACGACGCGCTGCGTCTACCAACCAGCGCATGGCTAGCGCTTGACGGCGAGACGGACGTACTTCAACCGGCACCTGATAGGTCGCACCACCCACGCGGCGCGACTTCACTTCGACCATTGGCTGGATGGCTTCCAGCGCCTTGTCGAAGATCTCCAGCGGATCTTCTTTACTACGCTCGGCAACCTTGTCCAGCGCACCGTAGACGATACGCTCAGCTATGGACTTCTTGCCGCTGACCATCAGGTGGTTCATGAACTTAGCCAGACGCTCACTTCCAAACTTAGGATCCGGAAGGATGTCACGTTTAGCTACTACTCTTCTTCTAGGCATGATAAGCCCTCAATTAAGGATCTTTCAGGTAAACCCGGAACTCCTGCAACCTGTGTGCGTATAACAACACAAGCGCCGCCCGACCTTACTCTTATCAGACCGTCAAATTCGTAATAATCGTTACCCAGCACGCCAAAACGGGTCATGCTGCGCAGCTACCTAGCACTAAAGAATTGGCACCAGAAACCTGGCACCCAAACTTAGGACTTAGGACGCTTAGTACCGTATTTAGAACGACCCTGACGACGATTTTGAACGCCGGAGGTGTCAAGGGCGCCACGAACGGTGTGATAACGCACACCTGGCAAATCCTTTACACGGCCGCCGCGAATCAAAACGACAGAGTGTTCTTGAAGGTTGTGACCTTCACCACCGATGTAAGAAGACACTTCAAAGCCATTCGTTAGGCGCACACGGCAAACCTTACGCAGAGCCGAGTTAGGCTTCTTCGGGGTGGTGGTGTAAACGCGCGTACATACGCCACGTTTTTGCGGACAAGCCTGCAGCGCGGGCACGTCACTTTTAGTAACGGGGCGCTTGCGCGGCTTGCGCACTAGCTGATTAATCGTTGCCATGGTGTTTAGCTGACTCCAATGGTTGCCTTGTCTTTCAACAAGTAGCCTTTTAACAAATACGGGCAGCGGATGCGGGCGCACCCACCCCACTGTTAAAGGCTGCGCATTCTAAAGGCTGACCCTAGGCTGCGTCAAGCCTTGCCGGCGGTTTAACCGGCAAGGCAACGCTTTTTAGGTCAGCCACTCGTTTTACTTAACTTTTTCAACTGCTGCTTTTCCAACGTTAGCGCCAGGCTTACAGCTCATCATCAGAGTCGAGAGCGGTTAGCTGGGCACCTAGCTCCTGCTCAACTTCGGTAGCCGAAGGATTGAACAGTTGCTCAACGTCTTCGCGCTTGCGACGACGCTCTGCGTGGTGAGTCAAGCCTGTACCTGCCGGTATCAGACGCCCGACCACCACGTTTTCTTTCAGGCCGCGCAGGTAATCGCGCTTGCCGGTCACGGCTGCTTCGGTCAGTACGCGGGTTGTCTCCTGGAAGGAGGCCGCAGAAATGAACGACTCAGTGGCCAAGCTGGCCTTGGTAATACCCAGCAGCATACGCTGATACTTGGCCGGGAATTTCTTCTCTTTTTCAAGGCGCTCATTTTGTTCCAACACCCGCACCAGTTCAGCTTGGTCGCCGGTGATGAAATCAGAATCGCCTGAATCAGTAATTTCTACCTTGCGCAGCATCTGACGCACAATGACTTCGATGTGCTTATCGTTAATGCCTACGCCCTGCAGACGGTAAACGTCCTGCACTTCGGCGGTGATGTACTTAGCAAGCTCTTCGACACCCAGCAGACGCAGAATGTCGTGCGGATTGCTCGGCCCATCAGAGATGACTTCACCCTTCTCGACCGACTCACCTTCAAAGACAGCAATTTGACGCCACTTCGGAATCAACGCTTCAAACGGATCGCCAGATTCCGGGGTAATCATCAGACGACGCTTACCTTTAGTCTCTTTACCGAAACTCACCACACCGCTGATTTCGGCCAGGATAGACGACTCTTTCGGCTTACGCGCCTCAAACAAGTCGGCAACCCGCGGCAGACCACCGGTGATATCTTTGTTGGCTGATGCCTCTACCGGGATACGGGCAACCACTTCACCCACACCGATGGTCACACCATCGTCTACCGAAATAATCGAGTTACCTGGCAGCAGGTACTGAACCGGCGTATTAGAACCGGATACCGAAACGTACTCACCGGCGCTGTCTTGCAGCATGACCATCGGGCGCTTATCGCGACCCGCCATGGGGCGCGCCGCCGATTCGATCACCTCAATTGAAGATAGGCCGGTCATCTCATCGACGCTGCGGTGCATGGTGACACCTTCGTCGAGATCGATGAACTGCGCCTTACCCTCTACTTCGGCAACGATCGGATGAGTGTGCGGGTCCCACTTGGCGACAATGGCACCGGCATCGACCACATCCCCATCACGCACTGAAAGCTCAGCACCGTAAGGCAGCTTGTAGTACTCGCGCTCACGGCCGTGGTCGTCGGCAACGGCCAAGGCACTCGAACGCGACACCACGACCAGCTTGCCATCGCCGCGCTCAACGCTCTTGATGTTGTGCAGACGAACCTTACCGCCATGCTTCACTTGTACGCTATCAACGGCAGACGAACGCGATGCCGCACCACCAATGTGGAACGTACGCATGGTCAGCTGGGTACCCGGCTCACCAATCGATTGAGCCGCAATAACGCCGACCGCTTCACCGATGTTGACCTGATGGCCACGGGCCAAGTCACGGCCGTAACAAGAGGCACACACGCCGTGTGACGTCTCACAGGTAATCGTCGAGCGCACGATAATTTCGTCAACGCCCATGGTGTCAAGCTCTGCACACCACTTCTCGTCGAGCAACGTACCTTTAGCAATCAATACTTCACCGCTGCCCGGATGCACAACATCCTGGGCAACCACACGGCCTAGCACGCGCTGGGAAAGCGGTACAATGATGTCGCCGCCTTCGATGATTGGGTGCAGCGTCAGGCCATTTTCAGTACCGCAATCGACTTCAGTAATGACCAAATCTTGTGCGACGTCGACCAAGCGGCGAGTCAGGTAACCGGAGTTGGCCGTTTTCAGTGCCGTATCCGCCAGACCTTTACGTGCACCGTGGGTCGAGATGAAGTACTGCAGTACGTTCAAACCTTCACGGAAGTTGGCGACGATCGGTGTTTCGATGATCGAGCCATCCGGCTTGGCCATCAGGCCACGCATACCGGCCAACTGACGGATCTGGGCGGCACTACCACGGGCACCGGAGTCGGCCATGATGAAGACGCTGTTGAACGAATCCTGCTCAACTTCGTTGCCATCACGATCGATGACCGTCTCTTTCGAGATACCCACCATCATCGCCTTGGCGACTTTATCGTTAGCCTTCGACCAGATATCGATAACCTTGTTGTACTTCTCACCCGCGGTTACCAGGCCAGAAGAGAACTGGTCTTCGATCTCTTTAACTTCGGCTTCCGCCGCTTCAACGATCTCGGTTTTGGCTTCGGGGATAACGAAGTCGTTAACACCGATAGAGGCACCCGACCAGGTAGCCAAACGGAAGCCGGTGTACATCAGCTGGTCAGCGAAGATGACGGTCGGCTTGAGGCCGGCACGACGATAGACTTCGTTAATCAGGCTGGAAATCGCCTTCTTCTTCATCGGCTGGTCGATCAGCGCAAACGGCACGCCTTCCGGCAGAATGCGGAACAGCAGCGCACGACCTACCGTGGTGTCGTAAATACGGCGATGGAAGCTGCGCGCACCGGTCTCTTCTTCAACGTCGATCTCGTCTAGACGCACTTTGACGCGGGCGTGCAGCGAGACCGATTGCGTACCAAACGCGCGCTCAACCTCATTAAGGTCAGAGAACACCATGCCCTCGCCTTTGGCGTTGATCTTTTCGCGGGTCATGTAGTAAAGACCCAGAACAACGTCTTGCGACGGCACGATGATCGGCTCGCCGTTAGCCGGCGACAGCACGTTGTTGGTGGCCATCATCAGCGCACGGGCTTCAAGCTGGGCTTCCAGGGTCAGCGGTACGTGTACCGCCATCTGGTCACCGTCGAAGTCGGCATTGTAGGCGGCACATACCAGCGGGTGCAGCTGGATCGCTTTACCTTCGATCAACAGCGGCTCAAACGCCTGGATACCCAAACGGTGCAACGTCGGTGCGCGGTTAAGCAGTACCGGGTGCTCGCGGATAACATCGGCAAGGATGTCCCACACTTCCGGCAGTTCGCGCTCAACCATCTTCTTGGCGGCTTTAATCGTTGAGGCGTAGCCCAGCGACTGCAGCTTGGAGTAGATAAACGGCTTGAACAGCTCAAGCGCCATTTTCTTGGGCAGACCACACTGGTGCAGGCGCAGGGTCGGACCTACGGTAATTACCGAACGGCCCGAGTAGTCAACGCGCTTACCTAGCAAGTTCTGACGGAAACGACCCTGCTTACCTTTGATCATGTCGGCAAGCGACTTCAGCGGGCGCTTGTTAGAGCCGGTGATGGCGCGGCCACGACGACCGTTATCCAGCAGTGCATCGACCGCTTCCTGCAGCATACGCTTCTCGTTGCGCACGATAATGTCCGGCGCATTAAGATCAAGCAGACGCTTCAGGCGGTTGTTACGGTTGATCACACGACGGTAAAGGTCGTTCAAATCAGAGGTCGCGAAACGGCCACCGTCTAGCGGTACCAGCGGACGAAGATCCGGCGGCAGCACGGGCAGCACTTCCATGACCATCCACGCCGGCGCGTTGCCGGAGTGGTAGAACGCTTCAAGCAGCTTCAGGCGCTTGGAGAGCTTCTTGATCTTGGTTTCCGAGTTGGTCTGCGGAATTTCTTCACGCAGGTGGTTAATCTCTTCTTCCAGATCGATGTCTTTGAGCAGTTCTTGAACGGCTTCGGCACCCATGCGGGCATCGAAGTCATCGCCAAATTCTTCGAGTGCCTCAAAGTACTGCTCATCGTTCAGCAGCTGGCCGCGCTCAAGCGTGGTCATACCGGGGTCGATCACCACAAAGCTTTCGAAATACAGCACGCGCTCGATATCACGCAGGGTCATATCGAGGAACATGCCGATACGCGACGGCAGTGACTTCAAAAACCAAATGTGGGCTACCGGAGAAGCTAGCTCAATGTGCCCCATGCGCTCACGGCGCACGGCAGCCTTGGTTACTTCAACGCCACACTTTTCGCAAATGATGCCGCGGTGCTTCATGCGCTTGTATTTGCCGCACAGGCACTCGTAGTCTTTTACCGGGCCAAAAATCTTGGCGCAGAACAGGCCATCCCGCTCCGGTTTAAAGGTACGGTAGTTGATGGTCTCAGGCTTCTTCACCTCGCCAAACGACCAGGAGCGAATCATGTCCGGCGACGCCAGGGTAATCTTGATCGCGTCAAACTCTTCGGACTGAGATTGCGATTTGAGTACTTTCACCAAATCTTTCATATGACGGCTCCTAGCTCTCTAACTCAATATCGATGCCCAGCGAGCGGATTTCCTTCACCAGTACGTTGAAGGATTCCGGCATGCCTGCCTGCATGGTGTGGTCGCCATCCACGATGTTTTTATACATCTTGGTGCGGCCTTCGACGTCGTCCGACTTGACGGTGAGCATCTCTTGAAGCGTATAAGCGGCGCCGTATGCTTCCAACGCCCACACTTCCATCTCACCGAAGCGCTGACCACCGAATTGCGCCTTACCACCCAAGGGCTGCTGGGTAACCAGCGAGTAAGAACCGGTAGAACGGGCGTGCATCTTGTCGTCTACCAAGTGGTTAAGCTTCAGCATGTACATGTAGCCGACGGTAACCGGACGATCAAAGGCGTCACCGGTACGGCCATCGAACAGGGCCATCTGACCCGATTCGGGGATATCCGCCAGCTTCAACAGGTGCTTGATTTCGTGCTCTTCAGCACCGTCAAACACCGGCGTTGCCATCGGCACACCCGCTTTTAGGTTCTTGGCCAGGGCGATTACTTCGTCGTCAGTTAAGGAGTCGAGGTCCTCAACGCGCGTGCCTGGCGTGTTGTATATCTGGCCTAGGAAGTCACGAATTTCAGCCACTTGCTGATCGCGTGCATCGCGCAGCAGGGCTTCGATCTTGACGCCCAAGCCGCGTGCCGCCATACCCAAGTGGGTTTCCAGGATCTGACCGACGTTCATACGCGAAGGTACGCCCAGCGGGTTCAGCACCACGTCGACCGGCTCGCCTTTTTCGTCAAACGGCATGTCTTCGATGGGCATAATCGCCGAGATAACACCTTTGTTACCGTGACGACCGGCCATCTTGTCGCCCGGCTGGATGCGACGCTTAACCGCCATGTAGACTTTGACGATTTTCAGCACGCCCGGCGCGAGATCGTCGCCTTGGGTCAGCTTGCGCTTTTTATCTTCAAAGCGCTCGTCCATCTCTTTACGACGGTTTTCCAACTGCTCGTCGGCCTGGGCCAACAGCTCGTTGTAAGACTCATCCTGCAGGCGCAGCTTGAACCACTGCTGACGCGGCAGCTCATCGAGATACTCTTCGTCGAGCACGTCGCCTTTCTTGAGGTTCGGGCCGCCGTTAACCGCCTGACCATCAAGGGTACGCTTCAGGCGCTCAAAGGTGGCGTCTTCAGCAATACGGTAGGTCTCTTGAAGATCTTTACGCACTTCATCAAGCTGCATGCGCTCGATAGCCAGGGCGCGCGAATCTTTCTCAACGCCGTCACGGGTAAAGACTTGAACGTCAATAACCGTGCCTTTCATGCCGGTAGGCGCACGCAGCGAGGTGTCTTTAACGTCAGACGCTTTCTCGCCGAAGATGGCACGCAACAGCTTCTCTTCAGGCGTCAGCTGGGTTTCACCCTTCGGTGTCACTTTACCGACCAGAATATCGCCGGGGCCGACTTCAGCACCGATGTAAACAACGCCTGCTTCATCCAGCTTGGAGAGCGCAGATTCGCCCACGTTGGGGATATCGGCGGTAATTTCTTCCGAGCCCAACTTGGTGTCACGAGACACGCAGGTCAGTTCCTGAATGTGAATAGTGGTGAAACGGTCTTCTTGAACCACCCGCTCAGAAAGCAGGATAGAGTCCTCGAAGTTGTAGCCGTTCCAGGGCATAAAGGCGATGCGCATGTTCTGGCCAAGCGCCAGGTCGCCCATATCCACCGACGGGCCGTCGGCGAGAATATCGCCACGTGCCACGCTGTCACCAGGGCGCACGATGGGGCGCTGGTTCATACAGGTGTTTTGGTTCGAGCGGGTGTACTTGGTCAGGTTGTAGATATCCACCCCGGCTTCACCGCCGATGATCTCATCTTCATTCACCCGCACCACAACACGGCGTGCATCAACGGAGTCAATCAAGCCACCACGACGCGCGACCGCACAAACACCGGAGTCACGAGCAACAAAGCGCTCCATACCGGTGCCTACTAACGGCTTCTCGGCACGCAGGGTCGGTACTGCCTGACGCTGCATGTTAGAACCCATCAAGGCACGGTTAGCATCATCGTGCTCAAGGAACGGAATCAGTGCCGCTGCAACCGATACTACCTGGCGGGGTGATACGTCCATCAGCGTCACTTGTTCAGGACGCATGAACGTGGTTTCACCGCGGTGACGTACCTGCACCAGGTCATCGCTTAGCTTGTTAGACTCATCTACCGCTGCGGATGCCTGAGCGATAACAAAGTCGCCCTCTTCAATCGCAGAGAGGTGAACGATGTCGTCGGTCAGCTGACGGTCAACCACTTTACGGTACGGCGTTTCTAGGAAACCGTAGCTGTTAGTGTGGCTGTAGGTTGCCAGCGAGTTGATCAGACCGATGTTCGGGCCTTCTGGCGTTTCGATCGGGCACAAACGACCGTAGTGCGTGGCGTGAACGTCACGTACTTCGAAGCCAGCGCGCTCACGGGTCAAACCACCGGGGCCGAGTGCAGAGACACGACGCTTGTGGGTAACTTCCGAAAGCGGGTTGTTCTGATCCATAAACTGGGAAAGCTGGCTGGAACCGAAGAACTCTTTCACCGCCGCCGCTACCGGCTTGGCGTTGATCAAGTCTTGCGGCATCAGGCCTTCGCTTTCCGCCATGGAAAGACGCTCTTTCACCGCGCGCTCAACGCGCACCAGGCCAACACGGAACTGGTTTTCGGCCATTTCGCCAACGCAGCGAATACGACGGTTACCCAGGTGATCGATATCGTCAACGTCACCGAAGCCGTTACGAATATTGATCAGCTCGCGCAGCACATCAAGGATGTCTTTGCGATCCAGTACGCCGGAGCCGGTATCGGTGTCACGACGCAGGCGGCGGTTGAACTTCATGCGGCCAACGCCCGACAGGTCGTAGCGGTCTTCAGAGAAGAACAGGTTGTTGAACAGCGTTTCAGCCGACTCTTTGGTCGGCGGCTCGCCGGGGCGCATCATGCGGTAAATTTCCACCAACGCCTCTAATGCTGAATTAGTAGCATCCAGCTTTAAGGTGTCGGAGATGAAAGAGCCGCAGTCAAGATCGTTGGTGTACAGGGTTTCGATCAGCGCGATGCCGCCCTGAGCCATACGCTCAAGCACTTCCGGGGTGATCTCGGTGTTACACGGACAGATCAACTCACCGGTTTTAGTATCGATTTGATCTTTAGCCAGCGTTTTGCCGAACAGGTACTCCATCGGTACATCCAGACGCTCAAGGCCGGCTTTATCAAGCTGGCGAATATGCTTCTGGGTAATCCGACGACCCTCTTCAACGATCACATTACCTTCGCCATCTTTGATGTCGAAAGTAGCCGTTTCGCCGCGCAGGCGCGACGGCACCAGCTCCACAGAGAAACCGGATTTCTCGATGTGGAAAACGCTGGTTTCAAAGAACTCAGCAAGAATCTCTTCGGTGTTCATTCCCAGCGCACGCATAAGCACCGAGGCCGGCAGTTTGCGGCGACGGTCAATACGCACAAAGACGTTGTCTTTGGGGTCGAACTCGAAGTCCAGCCAGGAGCCACGGTAAGGAATCACGCGGGCGGAGTAAAGCAATTTGCCAGAAGAGTGGCTCTTGCCTTTATCGTGATCAAAGAACACACCGGGTGAGCGGTGGAGCTGGGAAACGATAACCCGCTCAGTACCATTGATAACAAAGGTACCGTTCTCGGTCATCAGGGGGATTTCCCCCATGTAGACTTCCTGCTCTTTAATATCTTTGATTGCTTTGTTCGAGGAGTCGCGATCATAGATGATCAAACGAACCTTAACGCGCAACGGGGCGGAATACGTCACGCCGCGTAGCTGGCACTCCTTAACATCGAACGCCGGCGTGCCGAAACGGTAGCTAACGTACTCAAGCGCCGCATTACCGGAGAAGCTCTCAATCGGAAACACGGATTTAAACGCCGCGTGCAAGCCGATTTCGTGACGCTCGTCGGGCGAACGATCTTGCTGGAGGAAATCGTAATAGGAATCAAGCTGGATCGCCAGCAAGTAAGGCACATCCATCACTTGGGGCAGTTTGCCAAAATCCTTGCGGATGCGTTTTTTCTCAGTATATGAGTAAGCCATCTGTATTCCCCAGCTTGTTCACCATGGGTGACCGATGCGTGGTCATCTGCCCCGCGGGCGTTTCAGACGCAGACAGCAAGCTCCTAAATCGGTAGCTCGCTGTCAAAAATCTTGATAGATAACAGTGTTACAGTAGTGTTGTTCACGCTTCGCTGTCGCCTGCTAGCATCACTCGCGCTTCACAACTTACGCGTTACAACAACGTACGCTTCACAACAACGGTCTTACTGTTTGTGCTGCTTTTTACCGCAGCGTTTCTGCAGTGACACTGCATGGCAGCATACTACAACAGAAAAAGGCCGGCAGCGGGATAGCCCGCCGCCAGCCGTGGAAGCTTACGCAGCGCGTAAAGCCGTCCGCACAAGAATTACTTGAGCTCGACGGTTGCGCCCGCTTCTTCCAGCTTAGCTTTAGCTGCTTCAGCGTCGTCCTTAGACAGACCTTCTTTGATGGTCGCCGGAGCGCCGTCAACAGCACCTTTAGCTTCTTTCAAGCCAAGGCCGGTGATCTCACGTACTGCTTTGATGACGTTAACTTTCTTGTCGCCAGCAGCGGTCAGAACAACGTCAAACTCAGTCTGCTCTTCAGCAGCTTCGCCAGCAGCTGCCGGGCCTGCCATAACAGCAGCAGCAGCAGAAACGCCGAATTTCTCTTCCATTGCTTCGATCAGCTCGACAACTTCCATTACGGACATGTCGGCTACAGCATTGATGATATCGTCTTTAGACAGTGCCATTGTTTCATTCCTAACTTTGCGGGAGTCTCGGTCAGCCGATGACTCAGGATTCATTGCTCGGTTCAGGCAGCGTATCGATCAGATCGTTCACGCCACCTGCAAGAAACGCTGCTTATGCAGCTTCTGCTTCTTGCTTCTGGTCGCGCAGGGCGGCCAGAGTACGAACCAGCTTGCCAGCGGAGGCTTCTTTCATTACCGACATCAACTTGGCAATGGCTTCGTTGTAAGTCGGTAGGGTTGCCAGACGATCGATGTCAGCAGCCGGAATCAGCTCACCTTCGTAGGCCAACGCTTTTACTTCGAAGTTCTTGTCCGTTTTAGCAAACTCTTTGAACAAACGAGCGGCAGCGCCCGGGTGGTCAGTAGAGAAGGCCAACAACGTAGGACCAACGAAGCTATCGTTCAAGCACTCCCACTGAGTGCCTTCGAGAGCGCGGCGAGCCAGCGTGTTACGAACAACACGTAGCTCTACACCATTCTCACGCGCCTGCTTGCGCAGATCGGTCATTTTACCAACCGTAACGCCGCGAGAATCAGCAACTACGACGGAGAGTGCGCCCTTGGCCGCTTCACTGACCTCGGCAACAATCGCTTTCTTGCCTTCAAGTGCTAGTGGCACAGTGATCACTCCTTCGTGCCGGAACCCAAGCAGGTTCCGGTGGTTACCATCTCTTCCCGCACGCTATTTGCTCAATCAGCACTGCAAAATCATCTTGCAGAGACCGCTGTGCAACGCGGGAAGCCTTGGGGATGGTGCTCACCAGAAAGCTTTCAAGCTTAACCAACTGGCGGCCACACCATCTGCGCAGGCGCATAGGGCAATTAAGCCGCCCTTTCACGTACAAACAACATACGTTCTAAGCGCGGCACCTGCGGTCTTTGACGATGCCCCAGCGGGTTAACACCCAACGGGGGGACCGCAAAGTTCTTGCTCAGTACTTACTACAAACCTGTTACTTCACACTTGATAATCTTATACCTTGCAGGCAGACAAAACTGTCTTACTTATGCAAAAGCAGTGTGATCAAGCGTCAGACCTGGGCCCATGGTGGTGGACATGGTCATTTTCTTAACATAAATACCTTTAGAAGAACTCGGCTTGAGCCTCTTCAGGTCAGCAACCAGTGCTTCCAGGTTACCGCTAATGGCGGCGGCGTCGAAGTCCACTTTACCCAGGGTAGTGTGGATGATGCCGTTCTTGTCAGTACGGAAACGCACCTGACCCGCTTTGGCATTTTTAACTGCTGTTGCCACGTCAGGCGTTACGGTGCCTACTTTCGGGTTAGGCATCAGGCCGCGCGGACCAAGGATCTGGCCGAGCTGACCCACAACGCGCATGGCGTCTGGCGAAGCGATAACGACGTCAAAATCCATCACGCCTTTTTTCACTTGCTCAGCCAGGTCGTCCATACCCACGATGTCAGCGCCGGCTTCTTTAGCAGCATCGGCATTAGCACCTTGAGTGAAGACCGCAACGCGCACATCTTTACCCGTGCCGTTGGGCATGACAGTAGCGCCACGCACAACCTGGTCAGATTTACGCGGGTCAACGCCCAAGTTGATAGCAATATCAACAGACTCTTTGAATTTAACGGTAGACAGCTCAGCAAGCAGCGCTACGGCTTCTTCAATAGAGTAAGCTTTAGTAGCGTCTACTTTCTCGCGAATAACTTTCGCACGCTTAGACAGTTTAGCCATGATCAGAGACCCTCCACGTTTAGGCCCATGCTGCGAGCGCTGCCAGCAATGGTGCGCACAGCGGCGTCAAGATTCGCAGCCGTTAAATCAGGCTCTTTGGTTTTGGCGATCTCTTCGAGCTGCTCACGCGATACGGTGCCGACTTTCTTCTTGTTCGGCTCACCAGAACCGGACTTGATACCGGCGGCTTTTTTCAGCAGCACGGCAGCAGGCGGTGTTTTGGTGACAAACGTGAAGCTACGGTCTGAGTAGACGGTGATCACGACTGGCGTTGGCAAGCCTGGCTCAATTTCTTGAGTCGCGGCATTGAACGCCTTACAGAATTCCATGATGTTCACGCCGTGTTGACCCAGTGCTGGACCTACCGGCGGGCTTGGATTGGCTTTACCTGCAGCAACCTGCAGTTTGATGTAAGCCTGTACTTTCTTGGCCATCGTTTATGCTCCAATTGGGTAGTAACGCCCGAAGGCTCCCCGGTAACAGCGAAGCGACTATTAAAGCTACTCGTTAGCTGATAAAGCTATTCGTTAGCTGAGCCACTTCGCACGAATCAAAATATTTTCTTTCTTAGCCTGCGAACTTATTCTTTCTTAACCTGCGAACTTATTCTTTCTCAACTTGCGAGAACTCTAACTCAACAGGCGTAGAGCGCCCGAAGATCAGCACGCTGACCTGCAAACGACTCTTTTCATAATTAACTTCTTCGACAACGCCGTTGAAATCAGCAAACGGCCCGTCAACAACGCGCACTGACTGACCCGGCTCAAACATTGTTTTGGGCCGCGGCTTGTCAGTACCGTCTTTAACACGCGCCAGAATCGCATCCGCTTCGCGTGATGTAATCGCAGCAGGCTTTTCTTTTGTACCGCCAATAAAGCCCATGACACGCGGCGTCTCGTTGACGAGGTGCCAGGTTTCGTCGGCCATTTCCATCTCGACTAACACGTAGCCAGGATAGAACTTGCGCTCGCTCTTGCGGCGCTTGCCGTCACGCATTTCGACAACTTCTTCTGTGGGCACCAGAATTTCGCCGAAGCGATCTTCCATGCCATACATTTTCACGCGCTCAATCAGTGAACGCATGACATGCTTTTCAAACCCAGAATAAGCGTGAACGACATACCAACGTTTGGACATGAAAACTCCTAACCAATGACGCCGGACATCGCCCAGCCAAGAAGAGTGTCGATCAACCACAGCATGAGCCCCACCACCAAAACAGCCACTAGCACAATGGCAGTGGTTTGAATGGTTTCGGGACGGGTCGGCCATACAACGCGCTGAATCTCTTTCTTGGCGCTTCTGGCAAGCTCTACTAAATCACGACCTTTAGCGGTTGTCAGCGCAATCAAACCCGCAATCGCACATAACGCCACCACACCTAAGACGCGGTAGAGCAGGCCAATATCGGCAAAATAGGTATTACCAACCACAGCAACGACAAGCAACGCCACGACCGCTGCCCATTTGAGCCCGTCATGGCGCGTCTGCTGCACCTCGGCGCCATGTTTTACAGAACCAGGCTTCATAAAAACGAGACTCCTCAGGGTGCGGCGAACGATAAAAGAATTCTGGAAAAAGACATACCAACCTGGGGAAGGTTGGCAGGCCAGGAGGGAATCGAACCCCCAACCTGCGGTTTTGGAGACCGCTGCTCTGCCAATTGAGCTACTGGCCTGTATCGTCATGTGCGCAAGCAAGTGCCTACACAACAACGGGCGTCATAATAGCGGAGAAAACACCACCTGACAACCCTTACACTTTACCCACTACTGCTACCTATGGCCTACCACGCCAGAGGCAAAGACAAAAAAAAGCGAGCTTCGCTCGCTTTATCTGCAACTCTCTTCTTGCAAAATATGGAGCTCATGGACGGAATTGAACCGTCGACCTCACCCTTACCAAGGGTGTGCTCTACCCCTGAGCTACATGAGCTAAACACATCAAACTGGAGCGGGCGGCGGGAATCGAACCCGCACCATCAGCTTGGAAGGCTGAGGTTCTACCTTTGAACTACGCCCGCAGAACCTGTCTTGGAATGACAATCCGCTATGCGTCGTCTTTACATCGTAGACAATGCCCGCTACCGGCTTTTCATTCAGCAGCACCGACCGTATCGCTACTACTTAAATCTGGTGGAGAGAGAAGGATTCGAACCTTCGAAGCTTTCGCGGCAGATTTACAGTCTGCTCCCTTTGGCCACTCGGGAATCTCTCCAGTGCGGCGGCACATTATGCCAGCCTCCAAAACGATGTCAAGCTTGATAATTATTTTTTAAGCCGCTGATTCAGCTGCTAAATACTTCACTATCATCATAGCACTGTCAAACACACGTGCTTCGCCTTGGAACGCGCTGCATTCTGTCAAAGCAGCATTGAGAATGCAAGTCCCGCACGAATTTTTTCTAACGACACCGGCGCAGGCACCCGTGGCGCACCGGACATTTTTCCCGCGCGCTCAGCCAGGGTCATCGGAAAGCAAGCCTCTAAGCCGCCATAGACCATATCGGGCCATACGGCGTAGGGCATCTGCACCCCGCGTGAAACAACTCGCGCATCGCCCCCGGTTAGCAGCATCGGCAGTGCCACGCCTTCTTGGTCGCACACTTCGCTATAAATGCGATTAATAGCGCTAACCGCCGCCATGTAGATGCCGTGATTAACCGCGTCTACCGTGCGCCTACCTGGCTCTAATAATTCTTCAGCCTCGCTTTCCGGGTCGATAGCCACGTTGTGAGTGCCGAGCTTTAAGCTCTCTTTCATCAAACGCAGGCCGGGGATAATAAACCCGCCAAGGTGCTGGCCGCCCGGCAGTACGAAGTCGATCGTAATGGCGCTGCCGCAATCCACCGCGCAGCAGCCGCCTGCCAGCTGATAACCCGCCAGCGCCCCCATCCAGCGGTCAACGCCTAAACGCCCCGGCTCTTCATAGCCATTCACGACGCCCAGCGCTTCATGGGTTGAATGGGCCACGTGGACATGGCGCACGCGGCGGCGCAGCAACGCCACCGTCTCTTCCAGCACCGCTGCCCTGGCAACGCTTGATATGCGCACTGCCTCAACCACATCAAGATCGGGAATGTCGGCCCCTGGGCGCCACTCTTCGCGAGTCCACACCGCTCCGCGGGAACGTATCTCGCTACTCTCAGCATCCTTTAGCCGCCATTTAGACAGCGTGTTGCCGATATCAAGATCCAGAATCATAAACGCCTACGTACGCTGATCTCACCGCCGGCTAGGCGTCGCGAGTGACCATTTTCGGTAACCCATAGGTTACCACTCTCATCCACTTCCCCCGCGATGGCATCGCTGGTTTGCTGCCCCTGAACCACCCGGATTGGCAGCCCTGTATAGGCGTGGCGCTCATTCCACGCCTCACGCCAAGCAGCAAAGCCCGCGCGCTCAAAGTCAGCCAACATGGCCAACAGGCCCGCCACCACGTCGGATGCCAGCTGATTACGCGAGATACCCGGCAGCCGTTCAAAAAGCGCCGCCACCGGTTGATCAATCGCCGCCCGCTGGGCAGCAGGCAGCCATAGATTCATCCCCATACCAATAACGACTTCGCAGGGGCCAGCGGCATCCCCAGTCACTTCAATAAGAATACCGGCCAGCTTGCCCAGCTCATCGCTTGCTGCATCACCTTGCTCTGAGAGCAGGATATCATTAGGCCACTTTAGCTTAGGCGCCACGCCGTGCTGCTCTAGCACCTGAGCCACCACCACCCCGACGGCCAAGCTCAAGCCTTCAAGCACCGCGATACCTGATTCAAAGCGCCAGCCCAGCGAGAGCATTAAACTTTGCCCCCAGGGTGTCGACCAAACGCGGCCACGCCGCCCACGTCCCGCCGTTTGCAGTTCAACCAGGCACACTTCGCCATGCCCTGCACCTTGCTCAAAGCGTTGGCGCAGATACTCATTGCTAGAAGGCAACTGATCTTCAACAAACAAACGTACAAGATGATGGCGCGCCTGGGCAGGCAACCGCTCAACGATTTTCGCGCCCTCTAAAGGCTCCAGCCGCTGCGCCAAACGGTAGCCTCGCCCTTTAACAGCGATCAGCTCAACGCCCAGCGCTTCCAGTTTTTTTAACTGCTTCCACACCGCAGCACGAGAAATACCCAGCGTTTCACCCAGTTGCTCGCCCGAGTGAACCTCGCCATCGCTTAACAAACGCATCAGGTTGCCGATGGTCATGCTCCTGCCCCAATGGGAAAAGCGCTATTCTAGCGGATGGAGGTTCCCGGCGAAAACTTTACTGTGGCGACCAAGGTCGATAAATACGCCAGTAATATCAGCGAAGCTTTCGACATGGTAGAATAATCGTTGGACGCAAGCCCTGAGCCAAGATGGTCGGCAAATTGCCAGCCCTTGCGACCCGCATTTTCCGACCCGTGGACAAACGGGTGTTCACAAGAGTTCTCTCCCAGTATGCAAAACCAGCAAAACTCCAGCGCGGTTAATAACCTGCGCAACGTCGCGATCATTGCCCACGTTGACCATGGTAAAACCACCCTGGTCGACAAACTCCTGAGCCAGTCCGGCACCCTTGACCGTAAAGCAGAAGGTCAAGAACGTGTAATGGACTCGAACGATCAGGAAAAAGAACGTGGCATTACCATTTTGGCCAAGAACACGGCCATTCAGTGGCAAGACAGCCACGGTAATGATTACCACATCAACATTGTTGATACGCCAGGGCACGCCGACTTCGGTGGTGAAGTCGAGCGTGTCATGTCAATGGTCGATTCGGTGCTACTTCTGGTAGATGCCGTTGACGGCCCGATGCCGCAAACGCGCTTCGTTACCCAGAAGGCATTCGCCCAGGGTTTGAAGCCGATTGTCGTGGTCAACAAAATTGACCGCCCCGGCGCACGCCCTGATTGGGTTATCGACCAGATTTTTGATCTGTTTGACAACCTCGGCGCGTCTGATGAACAGCTCGATTTCCCGATTATTTACTGCTCGGCTCTTAACGGCATCGCCGGTATGGACCCTGAAGCGCTGGCTGACAACATGGACCCCATGTTCCAGGCCATCGTCGATATCGTTGAGCCGCCTCAGGTTGAGCTCAATGGTCCGTTTCAGATGCAAATCTCGGCGCTGGACTACAACAGCTACGTTGGCGTTATCGGCCTTGGCCGCATCAAGCGCGGCGCGGTGAAACCGAACCAGCAAGTGTCGGTGATTGGCGTTGACGGCAATGTACGCAAGGGCAAAATCGGCCAGGTCATGACCCATATGGGCCTTGAGCGCGTACAGAGCAACGAAGCAACGGCGGGCGATATCGTCTGCGTGACCGGCATCGACGACCTGTCGATTTCAGACACGCTATGCGACCCTGCCAAGGTTGAAGCGCTGCCGCCGCTATCTGTCGACGAGCCGACGGTTTCAATGACCTTCCAGGTCAACGACTCACCGTTCGCCGGTAAAGATGGCAAGTTTGTGACCAGCCGCAATATCAAGGATCGCCTTGAACAAGAGCTGATTCACAACGTCGCGCTACGCGTTGAGCAAGGTGAAACGCCTGAGAAGTTCAAGGTCTCTGGCCGTGGTGAACTGCACCTTTCGGTGCTGATCGAAACCATGCGTCGTGAAGGCTTCGAGCTGGCCGTTGGCCGCCCGGAAGTGATCATCAAGGAAATTGACGGCGAGAAGCAGGAACCTTACGAAGAAGTCATCATCGACTGTGAAGAGCAGCATCAAGGCTCGATCATGGAAGAGCTTGGCTACCGTAAAGGCGAGATGACCAACATGCTGCCAGACGGTAAAGGCCGGGTTCGCCTGGACTTCATCATTCCTGCACGCGGCTTGATCGGCTTCCGTGGCCAGTTTTTGACCATGACCTCCGGCACCGGCATCTTGACCAGCCGCTTTGATCACTACGGCCCGCTCAAGCCTGAAGCCTCTATCGAGCGCCGCAACGGCGTATTGGTCTCGATGGTCGACGGTAAAGCCCTTGCCTATGCGCTTTACGCTTTGCAGGAACGCGGCAAGCTGATTATCGATCACGCCACGGAAGTCTACGAAGGCATGCTGATCGGCATCAACAACCGTGCTAATGACATGGTGGTTAACCCCACGAAAGGCAAGAAGCTCGATAACATGCGCTCTACCGGTAACGATGAAAACATCGTATTAACGCCCCCGGTTAAGTTCTCTCTGGAACAGGCGATCGAGTTCCTCGACTCCGACGAGCTTGTCGAAGTAACGCCCGTTCACATTCGACTGCGTAAAAAGCTGTTGAAAGAGACTGAGCGTAAGCGTCACAGCAAGAAGTAACTCGCGTTTAGCAGTGAGTACCCCTAAAAACCCGCGAAAGCGGGTTTTTTTATCTCTTTTTTTTTGCCCGTTATATTTTTGTTTCCTCTCTGCCTTTCCCCCTGCCCTGAACTCAGCCTCGGCGTTAACTCTTTGCCAAGACAGCCCCCTTAACGCAGCCTAAACGCTAACATGCTGGCAAGGCGGCGCGTTCTATCGCACAGTAACGTTAACTTCAGCGCGTCCCAGGCTCGCTGGCATTGCTACCTTCATACCTGTGCCTGGATTGTTACCCCATCCCTGCACCTAAACATGGACACTCTTACCCATGAGCGGTCATAACGTCTGGACGCATAAAGGCACCTTTCTTCTCGCCGCGGTTGGCTCCGCCGTCGGCTTAGGCAATCTATGGCGCTTTCCTTACCTTACCGGTGAGAACGGCGGCGGCGCGTTTATTTTGGTCTACGCACTGACCATCTTTGCTGTCGGCATCCCGATTTTGATCGCTGAAATCATGCTGGGGCGTACCAGCCGCCAAAGCCCGATTATGGGTATGCGCCACCTGACCAAAACTCACCGCACCTCACGGGCCTGGGAAACCGTCGGCTGGCTGGGCGCGGCCTCCGCCTTTTTAATTTTAAGCTTCTACTCGGTGATTGCCGGTTGGGCGATTCACTACACCTGGTTAATGTTCACCGGCTCGCTAGTGGGTGCCGATGCGCAAACTATCGGTGAAGGCTTTGACGCCTTGCTTGCCGCACCTGCCCTGATGACGCTCTACCACACGATATTCATTGCGGCGTCGGCGCTAATCGTGGGCATGGGCATTCATAAAGGCATTGAATCGGGCCTGCGCATTATGATGCCCGCGCTGTTTGTGATTCTGCTGGTGGTACTGGCCTATAGCGTCATCAACGGCGACATGAGCGCCGCCGCCAACTTTCTATTTACCTTTAATATCGCCGACCTCAGCCTTGAAGGCTGGCTGCAGGCAATGGGTCAGTCATTTTTCACCCTAAGCTTGGGCATGGGAGCCATCATGGCTTATGGCGCTTATATGCCCAGCAACGTCTCGCTGACCCGCACCGCCTTTGCGGTGGCGATCGTGGATACCGCCGTGGCCATGGTGGCAGGGTTAGCTATTTTTGCGCTGGTGGTTAGAAACCGGCCAAGGCCCAGGGCTCATGTTTGTGACGCTGCCGCTGGCGTTTGCCGAGATGCCCTTTGGCGCGTTGGTCGGCGGTGTATTCTTTGTGCTAGTGCTCGGTGCCGCCATCAGCTCATCGATTTCACTGATTGAACCCGTGGCGGCGTTCCTGGTGGAGCGTTTTGATATGACGCGCCCTCAAGCGGTGGCCATTATGGTGATCGCCGCCTGGGCAATGGGTCTGTTAACCGTCGTCAGCTTTAACGTATGGGCCGAAGGTACGATTTTCCACACCCTGTTTGGGCGTAGTGCTTTTGACGTTATAGAGCTACTTACCAATATCTTTATGCCGGTAGGCGGCCTGTTGATCGCCCTGTTTGCGGGCTGGGCGCTCACTCAAAGCGAGGTGATGAAAGAGCTGGGCACTAATATCACCTGGTTTAAGTGCTGGCGCTTTCTGGTGCGTTTTGTCTCCCCTGCCGCCGTTGCGTTTGTGTTTTTACGCACGATTCCCCAGGTCGACGGCTATCTCATCCCCACGCTGGGTGCGCTGCTGATTGTCGGCGCCTTTGCTGCCAGCCAGCGATGGCTGAAAAAACCACGACAAACAGCTTAACAACGCTATGTAGCATGAAGCGCATGGCGTGAAGGCTGGCCGTTTGCTGGAAGCTGCCCCACTAAAGGGGTGGCGTCGTCTAATACAAAGCCGCTTATCAAGGTAGTCAGCTGTTCAGCCTGCTGACGCATACGGCTGGCGGTAGCAGTGCTTTCTTCCACCAGCCCTGCGTTTTGCTGGGTCATGCCATCAAGCTGAACAACCGCCATATTCACTTCACTGACCCCCACGCTTTGCTCTTTAGAACCAGCGCTAATATCAGCGATCACCTGAGCAACCTGGTGCACGCTGCCTAGAATTTCGCGCATTGTGTTGCCCGCCCGCTGCACAATTTGGCTCCCTTTCTGTGAGTGCTCAACGGACGTGGCAATCTGCGTTTTAATTTCTTGGGCCGCCTCTGCAGAGCGCTGGGCAAGCTTTCTTACTTCTTGAGCAACAACGGCAAATCCTCGCCCGTGCTCGCCCGCTCGCGCTGCCTCTACCGAGGCATTGAGCGCCAAAATATTGGTTTGAAAAGCAATCGAATCAATCAGCGTGACAATCTCACTAATTTGCCCAGAGGATGCTTTGATATCAGCCATCGTGCGTTCGACGTCTTCCATTGCCGTTTGCCCTTGCGTGACAACATTCGCGCTGTCTTGCACCATTTGGTCAGCGGTTTGAGCGTGCGCAGCATTATGCTCAACGGTTGAGGTGATCTCCTCCATTGCCGAGGAGGTCTGCTGCAGGCTTGCCGCTGTTTGGTCGGTGCGCGTTGCTAATTCTTCGCTGCCCTGGGCGATGCTATCTGCCGCTTGATAAACCGTTAAGGCGCTGCGTCTGACCTCGCTAAGCGTGGACTGTATGTGCGCGAGAAAGCTGTTGAAATCTTCTGCCAACGCGCCTACTTCGTCACGGCTGGTGACCTGCAAACGCTGGGTAAGGTCGCCACGACCAGCGGCCACTTCAGCAGCAATGGCCTGAATATGATGGGAAGTGTGACGAATTCGTTTAACCGTGCGCCGCGCCAGCCAAATCGCAAACGCCGTAATGGCAAGATTGATGACCGTGGCAATAATCCACAGGCGAATAAAAGCCGCTGTCAGATCAGCCATCGCCGCTGCTTCAATGGCTGCCATCGTCGCATCAATATCGGTCACATAAACGCCCGCACCGACCACCCAGCCCCACTCCTCAATGGCTTCCGCATAGGAATATTTCGGTTCGGCATTGCCCGTCACCGGGTGCGGCCAATCGTATTGGTAGAAACCACCCCCTTGCTGCGCCAGCACCGCCATATCACGAATCATTTCGCGGCCGCTGGCATCGCGCGCATCCAGCATATTCGTTCCAACGCTTTCAGGCACTGCTGGCTGCACCAGCATCGTGCCCTCCTTTTCATAGACAAACACGTAGTTGTCGCCCTCAAAGCGCATATTGCTAAGCAGTTGGACCGCCTGCGTTTGAGCGCGCTGGGTATTGCCTACGCTTGCCTGAAGCTCTCGAATCATTGAGCTGGCTAGCTCAACGCTACTGCGAACGCCCTGCTCCCGAGCTTCAACTAACAAAGCACGCTGCTGTTCAATTTGCGCCTGATTATTGCGGTAACGGTCAATCCCTTCTAATGCCAGCAGGCAGCCCGAAGAGAGCACCAGCGGCATCAGTACGAGCAGCATAATTTTGACCTGCAGGCTACTTTCCATGCAGTGAAGCAGGCGGTTCAGTGGGCCCCGTGTTGTCTTCATTATTATTTTCCCCGACGATGATCGTCCGTTTTTGTTGTTGGTTCACGCTAGGTTTAAAGCGTGAATGTATCGAAATGTGAAAGTATCGAAGTGTGGAAGCCTCGAAGTGTAAAAGTACCGAAGCGCGAGAGTAGCGCGCCTGAAAAGGGCAACAGGTGATCTTCATCAAGTCTGTGCAACATAAGCACACGCCAGGTAAACGAGTTGGCTATATAGATATGACGAAATAGGCAAAGAAGCAGGCTGTAAAAAACGGCAGGACCTAAATACAGCTTCTAGCGCTGGCGTTAACTATAGCCAGCGCTCAAGCCTAAGCGCATGGCTTAGCCAAGCCTTGAAATGTAACCAAGCACTGCCAGGCTCCGTGGTTAACACCTCCATTTCTCCATCGCGCTCTAACTGCCAGCTCAGCTCGCCTGCTGGGGTAAGTTCAACGCGGTAGCTCAGCGATGGGTCTTGGCCTATCGCCACTAGATCGTTAAACGCCTGCATAAGCGACTCACTGCGGGCCAGCACGCCGATTTCGGTATTCCAATAGACCGACCGTGGGTCAGCATTAAACGACCCCACGAACAGCTGATCGCCAAAACTTAACGCCTTGATATGCAGCGCTGACGCCGAGGCACCGGGCACACGCCTGTCGTCGTCCGTGCCTGCTTCCTGTTCTGGGCGCAGCTCATAGAGGCTGACCCCGTGCGCGAGCAGCGTTTCACGCCAGGGCGCGTAGGCACCATGCACCACGGCGGTGTCCGTCGACTCCAGCGAGTTGGTAATAATGTCGATGGTGATGCCCTGGTCTGCCAGCGCCGTTAGGCTTTTTACCCCTTGCTCAGTGGGCACAAAATAGGCAGAAATAATCACCAGATGCTGGTTAAGCTCGGTGGCCTCAATTAACTCCCCCAGCAGGGTGTCGCGCCATTCAGGCGTGCGAGACGAAAGCTTGCCGGGGGTATCCCATATCGCCAGCCCCTCGCCCCAATGCAACGTTTCCCACAGCGGCGCGCTACGCGGCTGACGGCGCAGCTCAGTAAAATATTCAGAGTCGGCATTATCATCTAACCAGGCTTCCAGTTCGCTTTTGAGCGTTTGCCAAGCGTTATCGGCCACTTGATGGTAGCGCTCAATTGGCTGCGCCAAGCCGTGGTTCCAATACAGATCGAAACTGCGCGAAAGCTCGGGCACCACATCGCCAATGACGGTAACGTCCAAATCAGCAAAGTTGCGTGAATCGTTGGCATCAAAATACTCATCGCCTAAATTGCGCCCACCCACGATAGCGACACTGTTATCGGCAGCCCACAATTTATTATGCATGCGCCGATGCTGCTGAGCAGGGTTAACCACCGAGGCTAATACCCGCGTCACCATATGCCCACGCCCAGCTGCCAGCGGGTTATAAACCCGCACGTGAATACCTGGGTGGCTGGCCAGCGCGGCTAAACGGTCACCTTGCCCAACAGCACCGATATCATCGACCAAAAGGCGCACCCGAACACCGTCTTCGGCAGCATCGAGCAGCTGCGAAAGGATTAGCCGCGTGGTTTGGCCATCGCCCAGCAAGTAGGTTTGAATATCCAACGCACGCTCGGCTTGGCGGATCAACCCGACCCGAGCGGCAAAAGCCTCCTGCCCATTGGCTAGCAGCGCAAAACCATCGGGGTCTGGCTGTTCCACTAACGCCTGGTGAGCCTGCTCGCCCAACCAGGTATCGCGGGCATCATGTAAGGCAAGCGCGGTGTGATGTTCACGCACTACCGCATGGGTACACCCGGCCAGCAAGCCGCAGAGCACCAGCGACACTAGCCATTGTGAATGGCGGTAAACATTAACGCTCGTCATGGTCGTTATCATGGCTGTCTAGCCGTTCAGCCCAACGTTTACGGGCTAGATTGCGCTGATAAAGACGCACCAGGGCGATCGTTAATGCCGTCGCTAGCATGGCGGCCAACACGACGCCTTGCCAAGGTCGGGCGGCATCGCCCATCACGGTTTCCAGGGTAATAATCAGCATCAAACCAACTGCCTGGGAGCCAATCGCTAGCGCGCGCAGCCTATCGAAAGCGGGTGGGGGCATAACGTCTCCGTAATTGTCAGCTCGCATGGTATGGTCTGCCAGTGTACCTGCTTAACGGGAAAACTTAATTGGAAACCCCCATGAACGCCATTGCACTCGGCCCGCTACTGATGTCGCTGCCACGTCTTTATGCCATTGGCTGTGCGCTGCTGCTGTTACTCTGCGCGCGCTTTTTATTAGGGCTGCCGCGCCCGGTTCAACAGCGCTGGTTTACCGGGCTGATTATTGTTTGGTTAGTCGGCGCTCGGGTGGGCCATATTCTGCTTAACCTGGATAGCTATAGCGCCGCCCCGCTTGAAGCGCTCAAGGTTTGGCAGCCTGGCTATCACGGCCTGTGGGGAATGGCCGCAGGTTTGGTATGGAGCGCCTGGGCGCTGCGGGCGCAGTTATTGGCCATGGGCGGCGCGATGGCCATGCTCATCGCCGCTTCCAGCCTGTGGCTGGTGCTGGTCACCCTGGCGCCCCTGGGCAACGATTTTGCGGTTGACGCCCTACCGGAGCTCACCCTGGAAGATGTGGAGGGTAACCCAGTGCATCTGCCGTCGCTGAGCGAAGATGCCGACCGGATTATCGTCAACTTATGGGCCACTTGGTGCCCGCCCTGCCTGCGTGAAATGCCGCTGCTTGAGGAAGCCGCCCAACGCGATGGCGTCAGCGTGGTGGTCGCTAATCAGGGCGAAGACCTGCTACCCATGGTGCGTTATTTGGATGAGCAGCAGCTTGAATTTCGCTATGCCCTGCGCGACCCCCGCCAGCAGCTAATGGCGATTTTTCAAGCGCCGGGGCTGCCCACCACCGTGCTGTTTGACGGCCAGGGCAACACGCTAGATGTGCACGTAGGCGAGCTGACCCGCGCCCATCTGGATCGCTGGTTACAAGATTGATACCAATACACCTTAATCCCCCCGCTGCTTTGCGTTAGAATCCCCCGCCCCTGTTGCCGCTGGTGTTTCCCCAGCGGCAGTCGACCCGTTTTGCAGACTCCTCCGAGGCATCATGAGCGATTTTTCTCCCGGCCAGCGCTGGATTAGCGACGGCGAAGCTGAGCTTGGGCTTGGCACCGTGCTTAACTGCGACAACCGTAGCGTCACCATTTTGTTCAGTGCCAGTCAGGAAACCCGTACCTACAATACCCGCCAGGCTCCGCTGACCCGCGTCATGTTCGGCAGCGGCGACCGCGTGCTCTCCGCCGACGGCTGGCAGATGATCGTCGACGACAGCAAACAATCCCAGGGCCTGATTACCTATATCGGCGAAGACAAGGAAGGCAACCTGCGCGAGCTGCCCGAGGCCAAACTCGCTGATACTATGCAATTCGACCAGGCTCGCGACCGCCTGTTGACCGGCCAGGTCGATCGCAACGACTGGTTTGATTTACGTTTTCGCACCCTGCACCACTACCAGCGTATTGAACAGCACAGCGCGCTGGGCTTTTCCGGGCCACGCATTGACCTGATTCCTCACCAGCTGTATATCGCCGATGAAGTCGCCAGTCGTCACGCCCCGCGGGTACTGCTGGCGGACGAAGTGGGTCTGGGCAAAACCATTGAAGCGGGCCTGATTCTGCACCGCCTGCTGCTTAACGGCCGCGTTGAGCGCGCGCTGATTTTGGTACCCGACAGCCTCACTCATCAGTGGCTGGTCGAGCTGCTGCGGCGTTTCTCACTGAACGTTTCCTTATTAGATGAAACCCAGAGCCAGGCTCACGGCAGCGCCAACCCGTTTGAAAGCGCCCAGCTAGTGCTGGCCAGCCAAGGCTGGCTGTTCGCCAATCCTCACCGTCAGGAGCAGGCGCTGGCCAGCCAGTTCGACCTGCTAATTGTTGACGAAGCGCACCACCTTGATTGGAACGAAGAAGGCAGTGGCCCAGGCTACCAGTGCGTCGAACAACTGGCCGCGGCGATTCCCGGCTTACTGCTACTTACCGCCACGCCTGAACAGATGGGCATCAAGAGCCACTTTGCCCGCCTGCGGCTGCTGGACGGTGAGCGCTATCATGATCTTGAGCGCTTCAAAGCCGAAGAGAGCCACTACACCGAGGTGGCCCGCGCGATTGATGCATTAGCAGCACTACCTGGCGACCCTGCTGCTCGCACTCACGTCTCCACAGTGGCCGATGACCGCGACAGCCAAGCGCTGCTGGCCATTCTGTGCAACCCAGAGGCCAGCAAAGAACAGCAGGACACCGCCCGCGCCCAGCTAAGCGAAGCGCTGCTTGACCGCCACGGCACGGGGCGCGTGATGTTCCGCAACAGCCGCCGCCATGTAGGGGGCTTTCCGGAGCGACGCTTAAACCTGGCACCGCTGGCGCTGCCTTCGGCCTACCGCCGGGTGGTGCGCCGTTTAGAGCGCGACGACGACTACCTTGACGAGCTGCTGATCGAGACCGGCATGGATCACCCCGATGTGCTGATCTACCCCGACGCGGCCTACCGCGAGCTCAGCAATGACCCGCTCAATGGCGAAGACTGGTGGCACATCGACCCGCGGGTTAACTGGCTGCTGGAAAAGCTCAGCGACGACAGCGAGAGCGGTTTCGCCAATGAAAAAGTCCTGGTAATTGCCCACCACCGTGAGACCGCCGAAGGCCTTGCCGAAGGGCTGCGGGTGCTGGGCGGCTACCACGCGCCGGTGTTCCACGAAGGGCTTTCGCTGGTGGAGCGTGACCGCGCAGCGGCGGCCTTTGCCGATGAAGACGAAGGCGTGCAGGTACTGGTGTGTTCAGAAATTGGCTCAGAGGGGCGCAACTTCCAGTTCTGCCGCCACTTGGTCATGTTCGACATGCCTCAGCACCCGGATCAGCTCGAACAGCGTATTGGCCGCCTGGACCGCATCGGCCAACGCCACGCCATTGAACTGCATATTCCGACCTTTGAAGGCAGCCCGGGCGAACGCCTGCTGCGCTGGTACCACGAAGGCATGGATGCCTTCAGCGCGCCCCACGGGGTGGGCAGTGACCTGTTTGAAGCCTTTGGTGACGCCTTGGCTGACGCCCTGCTGGATGATGAGGCGCTTGACGAGATCATCGCCGAAACCCGTACCATGTTTAGCGCCAAGCTGGCGGAGCACGATGCAGGCCGCAACCGCCTGCTGGAACTCAACGCCTGCCGCCCGGCACGCGCCCAGCAGGTAATCGACGCCGTTCGTGAGCTAGACGACGATGCCGCACTGCCCCGCTACCTGGAACGGGCGCTGGATATTTTCGGCGTGGATAGTCAAGAAATCGGCAAGGGGCTTATGCACCTGCAGCCCAGCCAGCACATGCTGGATGGCTTGCTAGGCCTGGTGAAAGGCGAAGAGGGCTTTACGGCGACCTTGAGCCGCGCCCAGGCGCTGGCCCGAGACGATGTCCAGCGGCTTTCCTGGGAGCACCCACTGCTGCGCGAAATGATGGGCCGCGTGCTGGATGGCACCATGGGCAATTCTGCGCTGGCGCTGCTGCGCCACGACGCCATTCCCAGCGGCCGATTAATGGCTGAGCTGGTGTTTCGCACCCACTGCCCGGCGCCTAAAAAGCTACACCTGAACCGCTTCTTGCCGCCCACCGCCGTGCGCCTGCTGCTGGATGAATCAGGCGCAAACCTGACCAGCAAAATCTCCTTCACCGGCTTGAGCAAAAACCTGCAGAAGGTCAATAAATCGCTGGCGCGTGATCTAATCAAAAGCCGCCATGACCAGCTGCGTGAGCTGCTCACCCAAGGCGAAGGCGAAGCAGAGCGCCAGCTGCCGAGCATTGTCGAAAACGCCGAAACGCGTATGCGCGCTCAGCTAGACGCCGAAATTGCCCGCTTAACCGCCCTGGCCGAACACAACCCAGCGGTGCGTAGCGCGGAAATCGACGCGCTGAAAAGCGAGCGCCAGGCGCTCAGCGAAGCCATTGAGAACACCCGCCTGCGGCTTGATTCAGTGCGGGTGATTATCACCGTTGATGCCGACCATTAATCGCTAAAGAATCGCGGCGAGCGCCTTGTCCAGTGTGGGGTACTGAAAGGTAAACCCAGCCGCTTCAAGGCGCGCGGGGCGCATATCCGCCCCGGTGAGCAGTAGCTGCGACATTTCCCCCAGCCCCGCTTTCAACACAAAAGCGGGGACAGGGAAAATAGCGGGGCGATTGAGCTGCTTGGCCAGCGTTTTGGTAAAGATGGCGTTAGTGACCGGATGCGGCGCGCTGCCATTAAAGGCACCGCTCAAGCTCTCTTGATCGATCAGAAACAGGATCGCCGCGACTAAATCATCGCGGTGAATCCACGGCATAAACTGCTCGCCGCTGCCAAAGCGGCCACCTAACCCCAGCTTAAACGGCGGCAGCATCTTTTGTAGGCTGCCACCGCCCGCTTCCAACACCAAGCCAATGCGCACAATCGCCACCCGCACACCCATGGCCTCAATCGGTTGGGTAGCGGCCTCCCAGTGCTTGCACAGCTGATGAGCGAACTCATCATTGGGCGCTGTTTCTTCGGTGACCACACGCTTGCCCTGATCGCCGTAGTAACCCATCGCCGAAGCCGACACCAGCACCTTGGGCAACGGCTGGCCGTTAGCGTTGAGCTGCTCACAAAGCGCCACTAGCTGCTGCGTGGCAGCTACCCGAGAGTCCACTAGCTTTTCTTTCTGCTCGTTACTCCAACGCTTTGCTGCGATTGACTCGCCAGCTAAGTTAATCAAGGCATCCGGCGGTGACTCAATAAATGCCTGAGCGCTATCGCGAATATCACAGCCGCTTGGCAGGCACTCGCGCACTTTATGGGGGCTGCGGGAAACCACCTGCACCTCGTGGCCTTGTGCCACAAGCTGTTGGCATAGCCGCTGGCCGACGAAACCACTGCCTCCGGTCACTAATACGCGCATGGTATGACTCCTAGGGGCTTATTCATGCTGGTTTTTGCATCGTTTAGGTGGCAAAAAAGTAACATAATATAAACGATACTTATATTGTACTGTATTTATACAAACCTGCTACAGTATAATCCTAAGTTTGATCATCAACGCCTTATTTAAACGCCACGAGGAAACATGGCCATACCGCTTTCACCACTCACTGCTCATCACTCCGTCGCTATCATCGGCGCTGGCCTATCTGGGCTTGCCTGCGGGGAAGTACTGGCAAGCAGTGGCGCTACTATTTCGCTATTTGATAAAGCGCGCGGCCCGGGTGGTCGTATGTCGAGTAAACGCAGGCCTAACGCAACGCTGGATTTAGGCGCTCAGGCATTTAGCGTACGCAACGCAGACTTTCAGCGCGCAGTAGACCGCTGGCTCGCCGCTGGCTGTGTAGCCCCTTGGCCCACGCGCACCTATCAGGCTAGTTCAAGTGGCTGGCAGGCGCACAACGATGGGCAAATACGCTACACCGGTGCCCCACGTATGAGCGCCGTCACACGCTATCTCGCTGAAACGTTAGATGCCCTGCCCAACACAACGCTAACGTGCGCTACGCCCATCGCATCGCTCAAGCGAATACCCACCGGGTGGCAGCTGGTAGACGCTAATGGCACCACCCACGGGCCTTTCGATTATGTCGTTATCAGTGCACCCCCTCCCCAAGCCCAGGCACTGCTCGCCCCTTGGGATGCTGAGCTGGCGGCGGCTTGCCAAGCGCGAAAACAGCGCGCCTGCTGGGCGGGATGGGCAATTTTTGAGCAGCCGCTTCCGCCTATTCCAGGGGTAGATCACGATTGGCAAATGGCGCGAGTAACGCACCCAGCCCTTCGCTTAGTGTCTCGCAGTCACACTAAGCCAGGGCGCGAAAACCAGCCTGAAAGCATCAGCCTACTAGCGCAACTTGATTGGAGTGAAGCCCAGTTAGAGCAGTCACCTGAACACGTAGCCGAACAGCTATTAACCGCACTGAAAAGCATACTCCCCGCCTCTGTTCAGCTGCCTGCCCTGATTGAGAGCGGCGCTCACCGCTGGCGCTATGCCCAATCGGCGGCCTCGTGTGAAACGGCCTATTTATACAGCCAAGAATTATGCAGCCAAGAAGGCCTGGCCCTATGCGGCGATGGTTTTGGCGATGGTTTTGCCGATAGCCGCGTTGAAGGCGCTTGGCTGTCGGGTCACCGTTTGGGAGAAAAACTCGTAGGCGGTTCAGATTAATAAGCTTACGTTTAATAACCTTCTGCTTAATAGCCGCGAGCCGTTTAATAACCACGAGAATTTAATGATTAAGAAGGATTCTTATAAAAGTTGTACCGAATGGCGACAAGTTGTACAAATGGGCATACAGTATCATGTTAATGTTTAGCTCTTTATCAGGCGACTTTACATGGAACATGAATTATTTTCGCCGCGGCGAACAATGACAGACCCCTGCAGCGCTATGCTGCTGTCAACTAAGAGGCATTGGCGCCCATGAGTCATAAGGCGACCCACCCACCCGACACGCCACTCTATCCAATACGGGAAGTTTCTCGGTTAACCGGTGTGAACTCGGTCACCCTTCGTGCCTGGGAAAGGCGCTACGGTTTAATTCGCCCTCAACGCACCCCGAAAGGCCACCGGCTTTACGCCCAGGACGATATAACGCGCATCGAACGTATCCTACAGTGGCTGAATCGTGGTGTGCCGGTCAGTCAAGTCGTCGACTTGCTTGACCAGCCCGAAACGATTGAAACCCCGATGCCCGACGCGGGTGACTGGGCAAGCCAGCGCCAGCAGCTGCAAGCCACCATTGAAGCGTTAGACCTGCCAAAACTAGAGGCGTTTTATCATCAAAGTTTAGCGCTTTACCCGCTAAGCATTGCCATTAACGAGCTATGGCAGCCGGTTATTTTAACCCTCGAAGCTAAATGGGCGGTTCACGCCGACCACCTGGTTCGCCGCACGTTAGAAGCATTTTTGCGCAGCCAGGTCGGCATTCGGCTGCACTATGCCAATCAGACCACCCGCGGCCCGTTGATTCTGCTTAATGCCATGCCCGATGATCCTGGCCCACTCTGGGTGCTGATGTCTGCGCTGATGGCCAGCGAACAGGGCTATCGCGTGCAGATGCTTGACCACTCACTGCCGCTGGAAGACCTGCCCCAGGCAGTGGCGCGGCTGCACTCATCGATGGTGTTGCTTTCCAGCGGCCAGCGCGAGAGCGATAGCTATATTCACCAAGCGCTGCCAAAAGCGGCAGAGACGCTGAATGTTCCCATTGGCGTGTGCGGCGAAGTAGCCCGTCTGCGTGAAGCCGACCTACGTGATGGGCCGGTGCATATGCTAGGCGATGACTTGCCCCAAGCGATTGCCCGCTTGCGCCCTTTGCTACGCGAGTCTGGCGTACTCTAAACAGCGCGTTTTTTATACTGGCCGTTCGCCCCCAGCGACCGGCCATTTTTTTGCTACTACCGCGCAGGAGATTCCATGAAACGGCAGTTAGTTTGGCTGCGCAGCGACCTGCGCATTGACGATAACAGCGCGCTTGCCGCCGCCGCGGCCAAAGGCCCGGTCATCGCGGTATTTTTGCGCAGCATTCCCCAGTGGCAAGCGCACGGCCATGGGGCCAATAAGCTGGATTTTTGGGCACGGGGCGTCGCCGCACTTAAAACAGCCCTCAACGGTTTGAATATTCCGCTGCTGCATCGTGATATTGAGCATTTTGACCAAGCCCCCCAGGCGCTGCTTGATATTGCGCGTGAACATGACATCGAGCAGCTGCATTTCAATCACGAATACGCGCTTAATGAACAGCGCCGTGACCAGGCCGTGCAGGACGCCTTTAAGCAGGCAGGCACTGCCGCGCACGGTTACCACGATGCCGTGGCTTTTGCCCCTGGCAGCCTGTTAACCGGAAAAGGGGACTACTACGGTGTCTTTACGCCGTTTTCCAAAGCATGGCACAAGCAGATCACCGCCGAACAGCTTGCCCTGCGCGATACCCCTAAGGTGCAAGCGCCGCTGGATATCCAGAGTGATCCACTGCCCGCACTGCCTGAGCTTGGCAGCGCCCCTGTCGATAGCGGACGATGGCCCGCCGGTGAAACGGCTGCTGCTGACAACTTAGCGCGGTTTTTGCGCTTTCGCGCTCGGCACTACAACGCCCAGCGTGATTTTCCCAAGGTGCGCGGCACCAGCGAGCTTTCCCCCTATTTGGCCTTGGGAATGATCTCTTACCGCCAGTGCCTGCAAGCGGTAATGACCGAGAACGGAGGGCATTTAGCTGACGGTGACCTTGGGTTAACCACTTGGGTCAATGAGCTGATCTGGCGGGAGTTTTATCAGCATGTAGCGGCTGGCTTCCCTCAGGTGTGTCGCCACCAGCCCTTTCAAGCGCACACCAAGCAGCTTGCATGGCGCGACGATGAAGCAGGTTTTCACGCCTGGTGCGAAGGGCGAACGGGGTACCCGATTGTTGATGCCGCCATGCGCCAATTAGTGACAACCGGCTGGATGCACAACCGGCTACGCATGATCACGGCGATGTTTTTAAGCAAGCACCTGCTGATTGATTGGCGGCGCGGCGAAGCTTTTTTTATGCAGCACTTGGTGGATGGCGAGTTTTGCGCCAATAACGGCGGCTGGCAGTGGGCAGCCTCGACCGGCACCGATGCCGCCCCCTATTTCCGTATTTTCAACCCCACCACCCAATCAACCCGCTTCGACGCTGAGGGCGAGTTTATTGCCCACTGGCTTCCCGAGCTTGCCAAGTTACCTGCCAAAGCACGCCATGCACCTGCTCAAGACCTGCTCACCGAGGTTGATTATCCAGCGCCCATTGTCGACCACAAAGCGGCTCGCCAGCGCGCGCTAGAGGCATTTAAGACGCTCGCTAAATAGGGATATTTTTCGCTACTGCTCGTTTTTATAGGCACGGTTTTTTTTATAGACACGGAGGAAACTGTCATGGCTGACCCGGCAGCGCTGGAGGCGTTTTGCACCTTTTTTAATAAACTAGACAATACCTGTACAGAAAAGCTATACGAGGTATATACTGAAGATGTCATCTTCAGCGACCCGCTGCACCACATTGAAGGCCGCGAGGCGCTAGAACGTTATTTCTCAGCCATGTACGAAAACGTAAAGCAGTGCCAGTTCAGCTACCACACTCGCCAGCTGCAAGATCATCAGGCTTTTGTAACCTGGACCATGACCTTTATCCACCCTCGCTTGGCCGGCGGCAAACCAGTCAGTGTTGAAGGCTGCAGCGCGCTCACCTTTGCCGATGATGGAAGAGTCCTGCGCCACCACGATTATTTTGATGCAGGCGCGATGCTTTATGAACACTTACCGTTAATGGGTAGCGTCATTAGATGGTTAAAAAACCGCCTGGCTTAGGATGAGGAGAGGTTTGATGAGCACATGGAAAACACCCCAACGCATTTGGTTAACCGGTGCCACGTCTGGCATTGGTGAAGCACTTGCGCGCAAACTCATCGCCCAGGGCCACCAGGTAGTGCTTAGCGCACGTAACGCTGAGGCACTAACAGCGTTGTGTGAAGGCCACCCCAATGCCCACCCTCTCCCGTTGGATGTCAGCGACCGCCAAGCGGTTATTGAGGCAGGCAGCGCCATTGGCTCGCACCTTGGGGCATTAGATTTAGCGCTGTTTAACGCCGGCACTTGCGAATATCTCAACGCGCAGCAGTTTGATATGGATTTAGTAGAGCGCGTTTTTAAACCCAATCTATTCGGCACGCTTTACGGCGTTGAAGCGGCCTTGCCGCTGCTGCGTGCGGCGCGCAAACAGGGCCTGCCTGCTCGGATAGCCGCCACTTCCAGCGCTTCAGCTTATTTACCGCTGCCTAGGGCGGAAGCCTATGGCGCGTCTAAAGCGGCCGTTAGCTACTTTTTAGAATCTCTACGCTTGGATTTAGCCCAAGAAGGGATAGGCGTCAGCTTGATCCACCCAGGCTTTGTAAAAACGCCTCTCACCGAGCGTAACGACTTCCCTATGCCGATGCAGGTGACTGCCGAGCAAGCGGCCGATGCCATTATCGCGGGGCTTGCGAAGGGGCGGCTGGATATCCACTTCCCACGCCGGTTTACCTACCTCATCAAACTGCTGGGGATTTTACCGCCGGCACTGCGCCATCAAATTGGCCTACGTATGACCCGCACTCAACAGGAGTCCTCATGAGTTCCGTGGTAACAAACAACTCTGGGGCATCCCAGCGTATTGCCATCGTCGGCAGCGGCATTAGTGGCATGGCCGCTGGCTGGTATCTTTCCGCCCAGCATGAGGTCACGCTGTTTGAGGCCGATTCACGCCTGGGCGGCCATACCGCCACCATGGACGTGAACGTTGAGGGGCGCGCTTACGCTATCGATACCGGCTTTATTGTCTTCAACGATTGGACGTACCCGCACTTCCAGCGCTTGATGGCCACCCTGGGCGTTGTCTCACAAGCCACCGAAATGAGTTTTTCGGTGCATGAAACCGCGCGGGATTTTGAGTACAACGGGCATACGTTAGGGTCACTGTTTGCCCAGCGCCGTAATTTGTTTAACCCCCGATTTTATCGCCTATTGAGCGATATCTTGCGCTTTAATAAGCAGGCCACAAAAGCGCTGGAGAGCCAACAGTTAGACAACAAAGCACTACCCGAGCACATGACCCTGGGTGAATACCTGGACCAGAACCATTACAACCGCGACTTTCAGCAGCGCTATTTATTACCCATGGGGGCCGCTATCTGGTCAGCCAGCATCAGTGATTTACGCGCCTTCCCGCTGGCATTTTTTATACGCTTCTTTCGTAATCATGGCCTGTTGTCGGTCAACCACCGCCCGCAGTGGTACACCCTGGTGGGTGGTTCAAAAAGCTATATCCCCAGCTTAACGGCTCCTTACGCATCGCGCATTCACCTCAATACGCCGGTGACCCGAATTACCCGCGAGCGTTCTGGCGTGACTATCACCACGCCCGCTGGCAGCCAGCACTTTGATCAAGTGGTGCTGGCCTGCCACGCGGATCAAGCCCTGGCCATGCTGGGTGACGCCACTGATGTTGAAAAAGAGCTGCTCGGTGCCATGCCGTATCAGGATAACGAGGTGGTGCTGCATACCGACACCACCCTTCTGCCGCGCCGCAAGCGCGCCTGGGCGAGCTGGAATTACCGCCTGGACCAGCGCGATAGCCAAGAGCGTGTCTCTGTCACTTACGATATGAACATCCTTCAGCGCATAGAAAGCGACACCACCTTTTGCGTTACCTTGAATGACAGCGCCAGCATCGACCCCAGCAAAGTGCTGGGGCGCTACACCTATGCGCACCCGCAATTCACCCTGGCAGGCCAGGCGGCTCAGGCGCGTCATGCCGAGATCTCGTCCGCTGCACAGCGCACTCATTTTTGTGGTGCCTATTGGCGTAATGGTTTCCATGAAGATGGCGTTTGGAGCGCATTGCGGGTAGCCCAGGCGCTAGGCTGTGATGAAGCCGCATCGCCACCGGCACCGCCTTCCGCGCTGCCTGCCCATGAGCTTTCTACCCCTGGACTACAAACGCCACAGGGCGTTGAGGGGTTGGGGTGATGGCTGACGTAATGACGGGGATGATCACCCCTCCGCGCTCACGCATTTATCGTGGCACGTTGCGCCACCGCCGTTTTACGCCTAAATCTCACACCTTTAGCTATCACGTGTGGATGGCGTGGCTTGACCTTGATGAGTTACCTGAACTGTTCGATAAGGTGCCAGGCTTTAGCGCACGACGCCCCGCACTCGCCCGTTTTCGTCGTGAAGATTACCTCGGCCCGGTGGATCGCCCATTGAAAACCGCCGTGCGCGAAGAGCTGATTCGTCAGCTGGGCAGCGCACCTAACGGGCGCATTTATATGCTGACCCAACTGCGTACCTTAGGCTGCATGTTTAACCCCATTTCGGTTTATTACGCCTACGACCACCTAGGGCGACTAACGGCAGTACTCGGCGAAGTGACCAACATGCCCTGGCGTGAACGTACCCGCTACGCAAGTGCTGTGGACCCTTCACGCCACAGCCATCAGGCCCATTTCGATAAACACCTGCACGTATCGCCCTTTAATCCCATGGACATGACCTACCGCTGGAAATTTAACGCCCCCGGCGAAACGCTCTTTTTGCATATGGAGAACTGGCAGGATCAGCAGTGCCATTTTGATGCCACGCTAACCCTTGAAGGTTCACCGGCTACCCGCGGCGTGTTGCTGAAAACGCTGGCGCGCCACCCCTGGATGAGCTTGAAAACCATTGCGGGCATTCATTTTGAAGCGCTCCGCCTGTGGCTTAAGCGCGTACCTATTTATAACCACCCTAAGCGCAAGGAGACTTCAAAGTGACGACCCTGCGTTCCACACCCCCCAATAGCCAGCCAGTTGAGCAAGATCGCTTAACGAAGTGGCTTAAACCGCGCTTAATGGCTCAACTGGACACCTTTCAGGGTGGACGCATTACGCTCATTGAAGGCAACCAGTGCCATCACTTAGGCCAAGCGGGGCCGCTGCAGGTAACGGTAGTAATACGCCATTCACGTGCCTGGAAACGGCTAGCCTTTGGCGGCACCGTCGGCGCGGCTGAATCCTATATGGACGGCGATTGGGATGCCGACGATCTGGTCGCGTTAGTGCGCCTGTTCGCCGCCAACCTAGAGCACGTTAATGGCAAAATGGAAAACGGCAGCGCCCGCATTGCCCGCTGGCTGCTGGGTGCCGCCTACCGCTTTCAGCGCAATAGCCTCAGCGGCTCGAAACGCAATATTGCCGCCCACTACGACATTGGCAACGATCTGTTCTCGACATTTTTGGATCGCCACCACTGGATGTACTCAAGCGCCGTTTTTCCCTACCCCGAAGCCAGCCTGGAAGAAGCCTCAACCTACAAGCTGGATTTGATGCTTGAGAAACTTGACGTGCAGCCGGAGCATCACCTGTTAGAAATTGGCACAGGTTGGGGCGGGTTGGCTATTCATGCCGCGAAAACTCGCGGCTGCCGCGTCACAACGACGACTATTTCTGAAGAGCAGTATGCCCATACCCAACAGCGTATCCACGAAGAGGGGCTGGGCGATAAGATTACCCTGCTTAAGCAGGATTACCGTGAACTTACCGGTCATTATGACCGGCTTATTTCGGTAGAAATGATTGAAGCGGTGGGGCATCAGTATCTTGATACCTACCTTAACAAGCTGGACAGCCTGCTGACCGACGATGGCCAGGCCATGCTGCAAGCCATCACCATTCGTGACCAGCGCTTTGAAGACGCTAAACGCGATATGGATTTTATCAAGCGCTACATTTTCCCCGGCGGTTTTCTACCTTCGCACCACGCCATGCTAAGCAGCGTGATGCGTAAAACCTCGCTGAACGTGGTCGCGCTGGATGAAATTGGCCCGCATTACGCGCGCACGTTACGCGAGTGGCGACACCGCTTTGAAGCCAGCCTTGAGCAGGTACGAACGCTTGGCTACGACGAGCGTTTTATTCGCATGTGGCGTTACTATTTATGCTATTGCGAAGGCGGTTTTATCGAGCGCTCCATTGGCACTTGCCACCTGCTGCTGGCGAAACCGGCGGCGAAACCCACTCCCCTTACGGGCGCGCTCTAAATGGCAACGCGCCGCTGGCAGTCGCTATTGTTAAATGCCCTGCGTTTTGAGGCTGGCTGGCTGCTCTGTGTGTTCGGTGGCTCGTGGGTCGCTGCATTCGCCGGGGGTGGATTATTAGCGTGGCACCTGTGGCGCTGCGGTTTACCCGGCGAATGGCGCTTTATTGCCGGGTTTGCGCTGCTCGGGCTGGTGGTTGATGGCGGGTTGCACCTGCTGGGCGGTTTTGATTTTAACGATCAAACGCTGGTGCTGGGTCTTTTGCCGCTCTGGCTATGGATGCTGTGGCCGCTGTTTGCCACCCTGGTTTTTCACTCGCTGGCCTGGCTGTGGCGCTACCCACTGCTCGCCGCGCTTTGTGGGGCGGTCAGCGGCCCGCTTTCTTACTATGGCGGCGCGCTTCTGGCAGGGGTCAGCATTGCGCCCTGGCTACTTCCCGTGCAGGCACTCATCTGGGCGGCGCTGTGTGTGGGCATCAGCCGCTACTCTGCTCGCTCTTCCAACCGGCTAGCCAGCCAACCGACTCAGTAAGCGTCTACCGTTTTAGCAGGCACCCCTAGTGGCGCAGGCACTAGGCGCGCTTCCAAATCAGCAGCAGACAGCGGCTTAGAAAAATAGAACCCTTGAACGCTTGTACAGCCTGCATCAACTAAAAACTGGCACTGTTCCTTGGTTTCAACGCCTTCGGCAATCACCTCAAGCCCCATGCCTTCGGCCATCGCCAATACGGCTTTAACGATCGAAGCATCGGCTTGATCATTGGGCAGCTCTTTAATGAAAGCGCGGTCGAGTTTGATTTTATCGACCGGCAGACGCTTCAAATAGCCTAGCGATGAGTAGCCAGTGCCAAAATCGTCAATGGCAATCGCAAAGCCTTGGTCACGCAAGCCTTGTAGGCGCGGCCTCATTTCTCCCGCGCGCTCATCTAATAACACCGATTCGGTCAGCTCTAAGCCAATCTGGGAAGGGTTCAAATGGTAGCGCTTTAAGCAAGACGATAGCTGGCTTTCCAGGTCGCCTTGAAAAAGCTGCAGCGCCGAAATATTGACCCAAATAGTCAGCTGCGGCATGGCGCTATTAAGCCAATGCGCCTGCTGAGCGCAGGCTTTTTCGATCACCCAAGCGCCTAGCTGGGTCATCAAGCCGTGGCGTTCTGCCAGTGGAATAAAGTCACCGGGTGAAATCATGCCATCTTGCGGGTGACGCCAACGCAGCAGCGCCTCCATACCGACCATGTCACCGCTGCTAGGCTCATGCTGGGTTTGATAATGCAGCTCTAATTGATCTCCGGAAATAAGCGCTGCCCGTAGCTCACTGACCAGCGCTAGCTGGGGGTTATCCTGCTTATCCAGCGCAGGCCGAAAGCGCTGGCTATGGTTGCGGCCAAGCCGCTTGGCACTGTAAAGCGCCGACTCTAAGCGCTGGAAGAGTACGCCCGAGTCTTTACCATCTTCAGGTGCCCGGCAGCTACCGATAGTGAGACCCAAACGCAGCGATTGATCATTAAGCTCAAATGGCCGGCTCATGTGCTCGCGCAGTGTCGCCACCCACTTATCGTGATCATCAAAAGTGGTGGTGCGGATCACCATAAATTCATCGCCACCCAAGCGACCCACAATACTGCCCGCCACGTAGCCGGTTAATCGCTGGGCAAAGCGCGCTAACAGGCGATCGCCTTGCTCAACCCCCATGCTGTCGTTCACCGACTTCAAGCCATCGATATCCACCAAAGCCATATCCAAGCTTTCACCGGCACGCATATGGCGCAGGCGAGAGCCCAGTAAATCGTGCAAGCGCCGACGATTAGGCAGGCCGGTAAGCGGGTCTTCAAAGCCGATACGACGCAAGTCATTCTCACGGGCTTTCTGCGCCGAAATATCGGTAAACATATTGATAAAGTGAGTGATTTTGCCGTTTTTATCCGTCACCGCACGCACTTTTAGCCACTCGGGATACTCATCGCCGTGCTTACGGCGGTTCCACATTTCGCCTTCCCAGCGCCCCGTACTTTTCAGCGTACTCCAAAATTTTTGGTAAAACGCTTTATCGTGGCGCGGCGCGGCGAGGGTCTCCAGTTTTAACCCCTGCACTTCCTGCCCCGAGTAGCCGGTAATTTCGGTGAAGGCAGCATTCACCGAGATGACGCGATTTTGAGTATCGCTAATCACCATCGCGTCGCTGGTGATGGCCAATGCGTCTTGCGTCAGGCGCAGGCGTAGCTGCTGTTGGCGAATTTGGTTCCAGGCATCCCAAAGCCCAAACGCAACAAAGGCTGCTGCTACCAAACGGAGCATGGAATCTGGAATCCAGACACAGGCGGGCAGTGCCGCCAGCGCGACCCAGACTAATGGACGATTAAGTGAAACCGGAGGCCACATGGCGATTCGCTATATCCTATACAAAAATTAACCTAGATAAACACTAGCGTCAGGTGCCATGTTAATCATGCCGCCCAATAAAAAGCTTAAATACAGCATCTTACGTCAATAAAGCGTTGACTGTGCATAATCGGCAGTTATTCATCTGCATTGCGGCACACATGGCAGTTATCGACCGAACTACGCAAAACTGTAGATGGCAGTTATAAATTGTAGATCGCAGTAATAAATAGTCAGTTACGTGCATTCGGTTGATTCGGGAAGTAGACTAGCCTCACAACCAATTTGATATTCGGAACGATTCAGTGACCAAGCAACATTCCTTTGATCGCGAAGAACTGCTGGCCTGCTCGCGGGGCGAGCTATTTGGCCCCGGGAACGCACAGCTTCCGGCTCCTAACATGCTGATGCTTGATCGCATTATGCATATTCACAAAGAAGGCGGCGAGCATGGCAAGGGCGAACTGATCGCCGAGCTGGATATCACCCCTGATTTGTGGTTTTTTGATTGCCACTTTCCCGGCGATCCTGTCATGCCTGGTTGTCTCGGCTTGGATGCCATGTGGCAACTGGTCGGTTTTTACTTGGGCTGGCTAGGCCACCCGGGGCGCGGGCGTGCGCTTGGCTGTGGTGAGGTTAAGTTCAGCGGGCAGATCCTGCCTGATGCACAAAAAGTGACCTATAGCATTAATATTAAGCGTATTATTACCCGGCGCCTTATTCTGGGTATCGCCGACGGAACGGTAACCGTCGACGGGCGCGACATCTATCAGGCTAATGATCTGCGCGTTGGCCTATTCACCTCCACTGCGAATTTCTGAACAGGAGGCTCCCATGCGACGAGTGGTAGTCACTGGCCTTGGCATTGTATCGTGCCTTGGCAATGACCAACGACAGGTCCTGGACGCGCTCAAAAATGGGCGTAGCGGTATTCGTTTCAAGGAAGAGTATGCCGAGCGTGGCTTTCGAAGCCATGTAGCCGGCAGCGTCGATATTGATCTTGACGCCCTCATTGACCGCAAGCTGCGCCGCTTTATGGGCGACGCCGCCGCCTATGCGTATGTCTCTATGACTCAGGCCGTTGAAGATTCAGGGCTTTCTGAGGATCAGGTATCCAACGAGCGGACCGGCTTAATTGCAGGCTCTGGCGGTGCTTCAAGCGCCAACCAAGTTGAAGCCGCCGACCTAATGCGTGAAAAAGGACTACGCCGTGTGGGCCCCTATCGGGTTACTCGCACCATGGGTAGTACTGTTTCTGCGTGCTTGGCCACGCCGTTTAAAATCAAAGGCGTGAATTACTCCATCTCCTCTGCCTGTGCCACCTCGGCGCATTGTATTGGCAGCGCCATGGAGCAAATCCAGCTAGGTAAGCAGGACGTGGTATTTGCCGGCGGTGGCGAAGAAGAGCACTGGACGCTCTCGTGCCTGTTTGATGCCATGGGCGCACTGTCTACCCACTACAACGACACGCCCGACAAAGCTTCACGCCCTTATGATCAGGCACGCGACGGCTTTGTGATTGCGGGTGGTGGCGGCATGCTGGTGCTGGAAGAGTTGGAACACGCTAAAGCGCGTGGTGCCAAGATCTACGGCGAGCTAGTGGGCTATGGCGCAACCTCTGATGGCCACGATATGGTTGCCCCTTCCGGTGAAGGCGCGATGCGCTGCATGAATCAGGCAATGGCCACGGTTGAGGGTAAGATTGACTATATCAACACCCACGGCACCTCTACGCCTGTTGGCGATGTTGCCGAGCTTAAAGCAATACGTGAGGTGTTTGGCAACACAACGCCTGCGATGAGCTCGACCAAATCGCTCACCGGCCACTCGCTGGGTGCCACCGGTGTACAGGAAGCGATCTACTCACTGCTGATGATGCAGCACAATTTCATAGCGGCATCCGCCAACATCGAAAACCTGGATGAGCAGGCTGATGGCTTTGATATTGTCACCGAACGCCGGGATGACGTGACTATCGAGCGTGCATTATCCAATAGCTTCGGTTTTGGCGGCACCAATGCCTGTTTAGTCTTCCAGCGCTTTAACGACTAATGCTGATAAGACTACAAGCATGATGAACACAAAAACGGCGCCTTCGAGCGCCGTTTTTGGATAACAAAAAAGAGGCGTAAAAGAGCAGCAAAGAAGTACGGTTAACGAGCAGTACGGTTAACGCGAGGTTGGCCGCGGCACTTCAGAGATCTCCTGCAGCTGCGCCTCAATCCACGCTTCCACGTCCGCAAGAACCTCATCTGGCATACGCCCTGCCGTTTCGATTGGCTTACCAATGCGAACACGCAGTACGCCTGGCCGCTTGACCCAATGACGCCCAGGCCAACGCTCACCGGCGTTATGGGCCACCGGTAAGACCGGCACCCCCGCACGACACGCCACCACGCTGCCGCTTTTGTTATAGCGCTTGCGAATGCCTGGGTCTACCCGCGTGCCCTCAGGAAAAATCAGCACCGACAACCCTGACCCTAGCCGCTCCACGCCCTGAGTGAGCACTTGCTTCATTGCCCGCGCCGGTTTGGAACGATCCAGGCTGATCGGGCGAAGTAAACGCAGCCCCCAGCCAAAAATAGGCAGGCGCAGCAACTCCCGCTTGAGAACGGTACATACCGGCGGCTTCATTACCTGCAGAAACACCGTTTCCCATTCGCACTGGTGATTAGCCTGAATCACACAGGGCCCGCTGGGCAGGTTTTCTCGCCCTTGAATGTCGTAGCGAACGCCGCAGGCAATACGAAACCAGACCATTAAAAAGTAGTTATACAAATTGAGTAAGCGATAACGGCCAGACAACGGAAGAAACGGCGCGATGGGCAAAAACAGGATGCCGATCATCAGCATGGCAAAAAAGTAGCCGGCATAAAATACCAGGCTGCGAACCACATTTATCAAGCCGACGCTCCTGTGTTACTGACACGATTATGCTCACGGATCGAACACCATGCATCAAGCATACGCCCCACCTCTAAACGCCATGGCTTCTGATGGACACCGAAAACATCCAACACCTGACGGCAATTTAAAACACGGCGAAGTTTAGCATCATGGTGGTGTTTAAGCGGCTGCACCTCCCCCAGCACGACCTCTTCACCGCGGCCTTCAAGGTGCGTCAACAGCTGGGTGCGCACCATGGACGTAAACGTGAAGGCACTGACCGGCTCGGTGCCCGCAAGGTGATAAGCGCCCCACGCATTCGCACCGCTGGCCTGCTGCTGCAACATACCAATCAGCGCCATGGCAACAGCGTCCGCCGAGGTAGGGCAAAAAATCACATCTTCTGCGGCGCGTACAGCCTGCTCGGCCATCAAGCTATCAATGATGTCGTTAAGCCATGCATGGCTGCCCTCTAAGGCGAACAGAGGGCCTAAACGCACGATGAGATGACGCTGAAACTCAGCGCGTATGCGATTACCGGTCTGCACCAAACGGCGCAAACTCTCGTCTCGCGGTGCAGGCACCACATGCTCATCAATCGGCACGTCCAGGCCATCTTCGTAAAGCTGATCAGAAACACACCATACCAGCGCCACGCCTTGAGACAGGCAAGCATCCAAGCAGATGTCTACCGCATCAGCATGGGCGGTGACATCCGCAGGTGCCATGCTTAATGGATGTGCCAACGGCGGAATAATCACAGCATCAGGGGCGATTGCCTCAAGGCGCGCCGGAGTGACCGTCACGCCTTGCTCAATGACTAGTTCTGTATCGGCACGACGACTTGCCTCCCGAGCCAGCGCCAAGCTTAAGCAGTGACCGGCATCCAATATCAGCAGCTTCACGATAGCGTCTCCTCATCACGCTCAACCTCACGTTGCGAGGCTAATAATACCGTCAAAACGGAATTTCATCGTCGAAGTCATCGAAGTTACCCGGGTCTGGGGCACCATAGCTGCTGTTCTGCTGGTTAGGCGGTGGCGCTTGATGACTACCCTGCTGCGGCGCTGGCGCGGGGTGAGGCGGCTGCTGAGCACTCTGCCCGCCGGGGTAGTGATTGCCCTGAGGCGCGCCGCCCTGCGGAGGGTAGCCACCTTGGTTATGAGCGGCAGGGCTGTTTTGAGCCGGTGCGTTCTGAGGGGCGTTTTGGGGCGCGTTCTGAGGAGCGCTTTGGGAATAGTGGTTATTTTGTGGGGCACCGCCGCCCTGGAAGTCACCGCTGCGACCGTCAAGCATCTGCATATCGTTAGCGACGATTTCCGTCGAGTAGCGGTCTTGTCCGTTCTGATCCTGCCACTTACGGGTTTGCAGGCGTCCTTCAATGTAGACTTTGGAGCCTTTTTTCAGGTACTGCTGGGCAATTTCGGCGGTTTTATTGAACATCACCACGCGGTGCCATTCAGTGCGTTCTTGGCGCTGGCCGCTCTGGCGGTCCATCCAGGTATCAGTAGTGGCCAGGTTTAAGTTCGCCACGGCCGTACCGCTGGGCGTGAAGCGCACCTCAGGATCCTGCCCCAGGTTGCCAATCAAAATAACCTTGTTAATGCCGCGAGCCATAAGACGCTCCTTTTAATAAATAGCTGTCATGTAGAGTTATATAGATGTTATGTAGAGTTATATAGATGTTATGTAAAGCTTATTGCCAACCGCCGTCTTACATTACCGGCTCGGCTGGGTTAAGTCGGCTGAATCAAGACTTGGGAGGAGCCATCAGTCTGTTCAGCGCTGCCTGATCAAGCTGCTGTCGGTTGACCTTTAAATAGACCAAACGCTCTTCCGGCACCACCATCACGTCTTCGACGCCGGCTATATCGGCTAAATGCTCCATCAGCACATCCAGCGCGTCAGCCTGCGTATCGTGCAGCGCGAGAACTTCGCTGGAAAGCGGCGGCGGCGTAGGCATCCACCACATGGCGATCCACCAGCATAGCGCCAGCCCAGCACAGCCAATAAACACTGCATTGAGGCCGCCGTAATGCGCCAGCAAACCGCCCAGCGTACCGCCTAAAAAAGCGCCTAAAAACTGGCTGGTGGAGTAAACGCCCATGGCAGTCCCTTTCGCGCCCGCCGGAGCCAGCTTACTGAGCATGGAAGGCAGCGTTGCCTCCAGCAAATTAAAGCCGGTAAAGAACACAAACAGCCATACAAACAGCCAATAACCTGGCGATAATGAAAGCCCCAGCCCCGCTAAACTAATCACAATAGCGCCAATCGCCAGTAAACACATTAAGCGCATGCGCTGCTGCTTTTCCGCCACAATAATCAGCGGCACCATAGCGATAAATGCCAGCGCCATAATGCCTAGATACGCCAGCCCATGATACTCAATCGCCACGCCGGCATTTAATAGGCGAAAAGGTACTGCAACAAATATCGCCATCAGCACTAAGTGCAGGGCAAAAATAGAAACGTCCAGACGCCATAAATCGGGGCGGGTGATCACGCTTTTAAACTGCTGGCGATCCATCCCCACATCACGATGGCGTCGCCGCCGCGGCGCGGCAGGCACCCAGCGCCAAAGCACCAGCAGCCCCACCAGCGTCAGCAGCGCGGTAAACCAGAACACACTGGCAAGCCCTGCCCAGGCAGCAAGCCAAGGCCCTAGCACCATGGCAATCGCAAACGATACGCCAATAGAAAGCCCAATGGTCGCCATGGCGGCGGTGCGCACTTCCTCACGGGTTTGATCCGCCAGCAGCGCCATAATAGCCGCTGCTACAGCGCCACAGCCTTGAAGCGCCCGCCCGGCGATAACGCCCGCCATGGTATCGGAAAGTGCCGCCACCACACTGCCGAGGGCAAAAATCACCAGCCCCATCGCAATCACCCGCTTGCGGCCAATGCGATCCGACAGTAAACCGAATGGAATTTGCAGCGCCGCTTGGGTTAAGCCATAAACGCCCAATGCCACGCCTACCAACAGCGGGGTGGCACCCTCTAGCGTGTCGGCATACAGCGCCAACACCGGCAGCACCATAAAAAGACCCAACATGCGAGACGCATAAAGCCCGGCCAACCCGCTGATCGCACGACGTTCAGAGGCCAGCAATAGTGCGGAAACCTTGCGCATAATACCCTTGTGGTCAATAAAGAGGCCGAACAGCCTGAGATAACCGTCCATTCTAGCGCTTTGTACCCACGCTGGAAACGCCAAGCGCTGCCCCTCTCCCAATACGCAGTTTTGCCGGGAGGGGTCAGACAAACGTATAATCACGCTTTTGCCGCGCGATTCGAGGTGTTGATGGACAGCATTCTGGTCAGGGGTGCCCGCACCCACAACCTCAAGCAGATCGATGTGGAACTGCCCCGTAACAAACTGATTGTGATTACCGGCCTATCCGGCTCGGGTAAATCATCACTGGCGTTTGATACGTTATATGCCGAGGGGCAGCGCCGCTACGTGGAATCGCTCTCCACCTATGCGCGCCAGTTCCTGTCGATGATGGAAAAGCCCGATGTGGATCACATCGAAGGGCTTTCGCCTGCGATCTCTATTGAGCAGAAGTCCACCTCCCACAACCCGCGCTCGACCGTGGGCACCATCACCGAAATTTACGACTACCTGCGCCTGCTGTTTGCCCGCGCAGGTACGCCTCGCTGCCCGGAACACGGCGAAGATCTTGAAGCCCAAACCATCTCACAGATGGTCGACCAGGTCATGAACCTCGCCGAAGGCACCAAGCTGATGCTGCTGGCACCGGTAGTCAAAGGCCGCAAAGGCGAGCACCTGCAGCTGTTAGCCGAGCTGCGCGCCCAGGGTTTTGTACGCGCCTTGGTCGATGGCCAAGTGCTGGAACTGGACGACATCGCACCGCTGGATAAGCGCAAAAAACACGATATCAGCGTGGTGGTTGACCGCTTCAAAGTGCGCGATGACCTTGCCCAGCGGCTGGCAGAATCGTTTGAAACCGCGCTGAATCTCGCTGACGGCACCGCCATGATTCACTTTATGGACGGCGAGCGCGACGATATGGCCTTCTCGTCGCGCTTTGCCTGCCCGGTATGCGGCTACTCGCTGGCGGAACTTGAACCGCGCATGTTCTCGTTCAACAACCCGGCGGGTGCCTGCCCTACCTGCGACGGGCTAGGCATACAGCAGTACTTCGACCCTGAAAAGCTGATCAGCCACCCAGAGCTTTCACTCGCCGAAGGCGTGATCAAAGGCTGGGATCGGCGCAATATTTACTACTTTACTCAGCTTCAGGCGCTGGCTCAGCACTATGGCTTTGAGCTGGAAACCCCCTGGCAGGCGCTCACCCACCATAATCGGGAGGTTATCCTCAACGGCAGCGGCGATGAGCAGATTCCGTTTGTCTATGTGGGCGATCGTGGTCGCAAAGTGACCCGCGAACATGCCTTTGAAGGCGTGCTGCCCAATATGCAGCGTCGCTATCGGGAAACCGAATCCAATATGGTGCGCGATGACTTATCGAAATACATCGCGGTGCAGCCCTGCGCCACCTGTAGCGGCTCGCGACTACGCAAAGAGTCGCGCCACGTCTACGTGGATGACCACAATATCGCCGAGATTGTGCGTTTCCCGATTGGCGAGGCATGGCGCTATTTTGCCGACCTCACGCTGCCCGGTCGTAAGGGCGAGATCGCCGATAAAATCGTTCATGAAATCCACGCCCGGCTGGAATTTCTGGTTAACGTGGGGCTCGATTATCTCAACCTGGAACGCAGCGCCGACACGCTTTCCGGCGGCGAAGCCCAGCGTATCCGCTTAGCCAGCCAGATTGGCGCAGGCCTGGTTGGGGTGATGTATATTCTCGACGAGCCGTCGATTGGCCTGCACCAGCGCGACAACGACCGATTGCTGAAAACCCTTGAGCGGCTGCGCGACTTGGGCAATACAGTGATTGTGGTTGAGCACGATGAAGACGCCATTCGCGCCGCTGATCACGTGTTGGACATCGGCCCCGGGGCAGGTGTCCACGGTGGCGAGATTGTCGCCCAGGGCACGCCGCAAGATGTCATGGACAACCCCAACTCGCTGACCGGCCAGTATCTTACCGGCACGCGGGAAATCGCCGTACCGCCCTACCGTATTCCCGGCAATCCTGAAAAGCAGCTGGTGTTACGTGGTGCCACCGGCAACAACCTACAAGATGTCACGCTGACCCTGCCGCTGGGCTTATTTATCGCTATTACCGGCGTTTCTGGCTCAGGTAAATCGACGCTGATCAACGGCACGTTAATGCCGATTGCGGCACGAGAACTCAACCGTGCGACCACGCTGACCGCCGCACCCTATGAGAAAATCGAAGGGCTCGACCAGCTCGATAAAGTCATCGATATTGACCAAAGCCCGATTGGGCGAACGCCGCGCTCCAATCCGGCCACTTACACCGGCATTTTCACACCGATTCGCGAGCTGTTTGCGGGCACCCAAGAAGCGCGCTCACGGGGCTATAAGCCAGGGCGTTTCAGCTTTAACGTTAAGGGCGGGCGCTGCGAGGCGTGCCAAGGCGAAGGCATGATTAAGGTAGAGATGCACTTTCTACCGGATATCTACGTGCCCTGCGATGTGTGCAAAGGCAAGCGCTATAACCGCGAAACCCTGGATATCCACTATAAAGGCAAAACCATCCACGAAGTGCTGGCCATGACCGTGGAAGACGCGCTGGCATTTTTCAGCCCGGTGCCGGCGATTGCCCGCCGTTTGCAAACCCTGCTGGATGTAGGGCTTTCTTACATCTGCCTGGGGCAGAGCGCCACCACGCTTTCCGGCGGCGAAGCCCAGCGGGTTAAACTCGCCCGCGAGCTGGCCAAGCGCGATACCGGCAAAACGCTGTATATTCTTGATGAGCCGACCACCGGCCTGCACTTTGAGGATATTCGCCAGCTGCTGACCGTGCTGCACCGCCTGCGCGATCACGGCAACACCATCGTGGTGATTGAGCACAATTTAGACGTTATCAAAACCGCCGACTGGATTATCGACCTTGGCCCCGAAGGCGGCTCAGGGGGTGGGCAAATCATCGCGGAAGGCACCCCTGAGCAGGTCGCCAAGCAGAAGGTTTCGCATACCGGGCATTTCCTAGCGCCGCTGCTGGCACGTGGTAAAAAACGCGCGGCTAAAGGCTAAAAAGCCTGGGGGATTATTCATCCCCCAGGCTACGTTAACGACGCGGCAGTGAAAGGCTACTAACCACACTTCGACCAGCCGCAGCCTGCATAGCAGGTGGGGCAGCCATCCATCATGATCAGTTCACCGCGACACTCAGGGCAGTTACCCACCGTGGCTGGGCCACCGCCCTCAGGCTTTTTTCCCGCTGCAGTCTTATCAACCGCTGCTGCCTTGTCACCGCCAATAGGCTCCACCGCGCCTGTTTCAACGGGTGCATCATTAGTTTCTTCAGCACTGGGCTGCCAGGCGTGGCCGTGGGTCATGCGGTGGGCATAGCGCTCGACCAGCTGCTCAACCGGCACTTGGTTGCCGTCCTGATCCAAAAAGCCACGACGGTAAAGAATTTGCTGAATCGACCAGGCAATCGCCGCGACTTCTGAGTCGTGGAACATCGGCTTGTTCCAGCGGTTCATGCCACAGCGTACCAAGCCTTTATCCCAGGCGACTTTACGCAGGTCTGCCACCGCTTGGGTAACGTAACCGCCGCGCGCGGCGAGCGATAAGCTACGCATGGTCGCGGTGATCCACTGGTGCTCGCTGGAAAGCTGCCCCGACGGAAAAAAGAATTCCACCGGGCGCTCAATCACCACGCGCTTGCCGCCAAGAACCCCTTCCACCGGCATAAACGACACCAGCAGATAGACTTTCTTACGGCCTTCAGCGCCCACATAAGAAATCTTCTCGGACACCGCTTCCAAGGTGCCTTCTGGGCGCGACGGAATACGCACCGTCAGCGGATTTTCATCCTGCAGTTCAGGGGCAAGCGCGGCCTGCTCCTGCTGTTTGATACGGTAACCAACGATTTTTGAAGTAATTTCTACAGCCATGGTGTTCTCCACTTAGCAAAGGTAATCAGGCGGTTTTTACATGAGCGCTGCGAGTAAGGCTGGGCGGCTCGCCGTTACCATTTGCCGTAGGTGCCCTCTTTTAAGCCATCAAACAGGTTGGCAGCGTTATGCTCTTCACCGTCGTAGATCACCGTCTCGTCGCCGGTTAGCTCAAGGGTTTCGCCGTTTTCCAGCTCGAAGACATAGGTGGTGTTTTTAAGGTCATCTTCGCGCACCAACACGCCCTGGAAGGCTTCGGGGTTAAAGCGGAAGGTCGTACACCCTTTTAAGCGGCTGTCGTAGGCCTGCAAATAGAGATCCTGGAACTGCTCAAAGGGGAAATCGGTGGGCACGTTAACCGTTTTTGAAATAGCTGAATCTACCCAGCGTTGAGCGGCTGCCTGTACAGCGACGTGCTGTTCAGGGGAAATCGCATCGGCGGTGACAAAGTAATCCGGCAGGTCGCTATCCACCGCTTCAGCGGCAATAAAGTGGCGGTAGGCCGCAAGCTCAAAGGAAACCACTTCCACCTGCTCTTTGGTCTTCTTACCCGACTGGATAATATTGCGGAAGTAGCGGTGCGAGAACGAAGGCTCAATGCCGTTGGAGGCATTGTTTCCCATGGAAAGACTAATAGTACCCGTTGGCGCAATCGAGCTGTGGTGGGTAAAGCGTGCGCCGTGCTCGGCAAGCTGTGCCACCAGTTCCGGCTCAAGCTCGGCTATTTGCGCCATGTACTGACTATAGCGGGCGTGCAGAATACGCCCCGGCACTTTATCGCCTACTTCGTAGCCATCGTTGGCAAGCTGCGGGCGCTCGCGCAGCATCTTAGGCGTAATGGTGTGCTCCTGCTCAAGCACCGGTGCCATGCCTTTTTCTTTTGACAGCTCCAACGCCTGCTTCCAGCCTTCTAAGGCCAAATGGCGGCTTACTTCATCGGTAAATACCAACGACTCTTTAGAGCCGTAAGGGATTTTGAGCATGGTGAGCGTTGAGCCTAAACCCAAAAAGCCCATACCGTGACGGCGCTTGGCTTCAATTTCGCGCTGCTGCTGGGGCAGCGGCAAACCGGCAATTTCCACCACGTTGTCGAGCATACGGGTGAAAATGGCGACCACTTTGCGATAGCGCTCCCAGTCAAAACGCGGCTTAGCACCAAAGGGGTCGATCACGAACTTGGTCAGGTTGACAGAACCCAGCAGGCAGGCGCCTTCTGGCGGCAGTGGCTGCTCGCCGCAAGGGTTGGTGGCGCGGATATCTTCGCAGAACCAGTTATTGTTCATGCGGTTGACCTGGTCGATCAAGATAAACCCTGGCTCGGCGTAGTCGTAGGTAGAGGACATGATGGTGTCCCACAACTCCCGCGCTTTGATCACTTCGACAATACGGCAGGCAACGCGACCTTCGGCGTCAACCGTATAGCCCTCTTCGACCACCGGCCAATCGCGGTAGAGCAGGTCTTCCGCTTTAACGTCGTCTTTCTCACCGGGGTGGAGCGGGAAGGCCAGCGGCCAATCGGTGTTGTTTTTGACCGCTTCCATGAATTCATCGGTGATCAGCAAGCTAAGGTTAAACTGACGCAGACGCCCCGCTTCGCGCTTGGCCTGAATAAATTCGCGTACATCCGGGTGGCCCACATCAAAGGTGCCCATCTGCGCGCCACGGCGGCCACCGGCAGACGCCACGGTGAAACACATCTTGTCGTAGATATCCATAAACGCCAGCGGGCCATTGGTGCCGGCACCCGCGCCGAATACGAACGCGCCTTTATGGCGCAGGGTCGAGAAGTCGTAGCCGATACCCGCGCCGGATTTCAGCGTCATGCCCGCATCGACCACGGAATCGAGAATATCGCGCATGGAGTCACGAATAGTGCGCGAGACGGTGCAGTTAATCAGGCTCACTGCCGGCTTGTAAGCCTCAGCGCCAGCGTTGGAAAGAATACGGCCAGCAGGAATGGCACCGTTTTCCAGCGCCCAGCGAAACTTCGGCAGCCACTCTTTAGCGTTGTCGCCTTCCACCGCAGCCAGGGCACGCGCAACACGCTCAAACGTCGCACCAATGTCCTTATCAACAGGGCGGCTATGGCGATCCTTGAGACGGTATTTAGCATCCCAGATTTCCCGCGAGGGTGCCTGCATCGGGACGTCGTTTGAGGTCTTCATAGCCTTAGCAGCGGTGCTCATGTCGCAAAACTCCTTCACAGCGGGGGTGAATATGATGAAAATTTGGTGAACATAACGCCCAAATGGGGGGCGATTATACGTGGCATTGGAATGAAGTATAGTCTTGACTTTCCACTATATGAGGCATCTTTTGTTGTCTTTTCTACCATATATAGAAAAATCAGCGCGTTACTCTTTTGCCGAACGCCAACACGCGCTAGGCTAGATTTTTTCGTTAGGTAGTCACATCCATGTCAGTTATTTATCCGCTGTTTAAGCGCCCGCGGCCATTCGCTGTGGTGAGCGCGGCCCTGCTGTCTGCGGCACCTTTGGCTAACGCGGTCACGTTTAATACCGAGAGCGTAGATACCCACGGCCATTGGCAATCGATGACACTCTCGCTAGGTGATGAACGACATTTCCGGGCGCTAGAAACCCACAGTTATTCAGACGCCACGCTAAGCCTGAACGCTACCGCAGGCGTGTGTGATTTACCCTGGCTGGAAATGCGCGTCACCCTTGAACAGCAGCAGGGGGAAAGCCGCACGGTAAACCTAGTGCCTACCCGGCTACGCATCGATGATCAGCCCGTGATCGACACCATGGCGGAATTTATCACCGAGCGTGGAGATGACGGTTTTTATGCCCATTTTTATCTCAGCGACGTGGACGCGCTGATGGCTGATATGCGTCAAGGCCAGCAGCTGTTTCTCGGCTTTAACCAGCAAGAGCGCGAGCCTTGGTATATGACCTTTAGCCTGCAAGGGGCAGGCGCGGCGATTTCCCGAATGATCGCTCAGTGTGAAGATGACAGTGAAAGCGCTGCGCCTGCGATTAACTAGACCGTTTTCAACGAACTGGCGGCACGGCTTCAAGCGCCAGTTCAACGCGGTTTCGGCCGCTGTGTTTAGCGCGGTACATGGCGTCATCCGCCCGGGAAATGATGGTTTTACAGCTGTCGCCCGCCTGCCAAACGGCCACACCGATACTGACCGTAATGGTTTGGTCGAACCCTTCTATGTGCAGCGCCGCTATCAGCGTGCGCAGCCGTTCGGCTAGGCCAACGGCGGCATCAACATCGGAGTGAGTCGCCAGCACGATAAACTCTTCGCCTCCCCAGCGCCCTAAGTGGTCGCAGCCACGCAGCGAGTTTTCCACCAGGTGCGCCAGGGCAACCAGCACGTCATCGCCCACACCATGGCCGTAGCTATCATTGATTTGTTTGAAGTTATCGACATCAAACAGCAGCAGCGCAAAGCCAGCCCCATACCGCTTAGCCGCCACTAGCTCGGCGTTAATGGCTTCTTCAATGCGATAGCGGTTCCACACTTTAGTTAGCGGGTCAAAATGCGCCAACTGCTCCAGGCGCTGATTGGCCTCGGCAAGGGCTTTGCGTTCACGCTCCAGGTGCATGTTCAGCAGGCCAATCTCATAGGCGGAAATGGCCAGCGTCAGGTCTTCGCCTAAGTCTACCGCTGCCAGGCACTCTACCCGTTGCCACGCTTCACTCTTGCCCATTACCTCTTCAAACCAAGCAACCGATGGCGCAACGACTGACCCAGGCTGCAGGCTGGTAGCCGGCTGCATCGCCCAGTAGAGCGTTTCGACTTGCTCAGGGCGGAAAAAAATCAGCCAAGCGCGCTGGGTTGAGTTCATCGGCAGCGGTACGGCTAAGGCGCCACATTGCTCTGGCATGGCGAGCGAGCAGGTTAACGTCTCTTTCGCCAGTTCTCGGGTGCACCATGGGCCGCTGCTGAGATGGGCTCTTTCCAGGCGCAGCACAAACTGGCTGATGGCTTCTGGGCTCGGCGTCACCCCCGCTTGGTACGCCCCGCCATTTATCCATAGCACCACGCCGTGAGCGCGAAACAGTTTCATCCACGTAGCGGCATGCTTATAGAGCAGCTGCTGAGGGCTTTGGGGCTCGCTGCGTGCTTGGGCACCTAACACCAGGCTATCTTGCACGCGCTGGAGGTAGTGTGCCTCTTGGCGCGCTCGCAACAGCAACAGGCGCTGCATCGCCATTTGCACCAACGTGAGCACTGCCTCGCGTACCTGCGGCCCAACCGGATGAGCAGCGACCGAATGGCAAGACACCAGCCCCCATAAGTCAGTGTCTCCCTGCATCGCTAAGCTGAGCGACCCCCTTACTCCCAGCTGCTGCAAGTAGCGCTGGCGCTCGGGCGCGGGCGCACGAAAAAAATTTCCGCTCATACTCACGCCTGGAGACGCGGGCACTAACGTTTCTGGCGGGGCATTAACATCTTCAATTAACCGCACCGGGTGGTTTTCGTAGCTTCGCCGCAAGGCAAGCGGAAAGTCGCTGGCGGGAAAGCGCTGCCCTAGCAACGATGGCAAATGCTCCCCCAGCGCCTCAGCCACCATCAAAGCATGCCAATCGCTATCGAAATGACAGACGGTGACACGATCATGGCCGGTAATTTGTTGAATAGCGTTGACTAACGAATCGAGCAACTCTTCTTGGTGAGTTGCTTTTGCCAAGTGCATTAGCCGCTCATTTACCGTACCCAGCAAGCGGCGCTTGCCCACAGGGTTGAGCGGTTCAATCTCAACGATGACCTGTTCACCTGTGCGGTAGGCATACAGTTGAAAGCGCACGCTGCTGTATTCAGGGCGAATAAATGCCAGCGGCCCAGGCAGGCGCTGTTGGCCTTGAAGCTCACGGCGCACCCGCTGACTGAGGCGCTTACCCAGCACGCAGGCAAGCGTTAGCTCCCCTTTTTCAGGGCGCTCGATACCGGTCAGGCGGGTTAAGTTCGTGCTAGTGGATTGGATGTGCCAACTATCAGCATCCAATACCAGCAGGGCACCGAACGACTGTAACAGTGGGTGGTGCTTGGGCACGGAAGTGGCCTCGAAAATCTATTCACCCTCGACCTGCTGCCTTAGCAACAGTTCTACGCGCCGGTTGGCTGCTCGCCCTTCCGAGGTTGCGTTCGTTTCCATGGGTTGGGTGTCGGCATAACCGACGGCCCGCATACGAGAAATATTAAACCCCTGGCGCTCAAGATGGCGCACAACGGCGATTGCCCGTGCTGAAGAAAGCTCCCAGTTAGACGGAAAGCGAGCGGTTGAAATGGGTATGCTATCGGTATGCCCTTCCACCGAAATCTGCCCATCAAAACTGGCTAACACCTCTATGAGGCTTTCTACCACGCCACGCCCTTGCGCGGTTAGCACTGCTTGGCCGCTGGCAAATAGCAGGCTGTCGTCAATCCGCAGGGTAACCCCTTCCCGCCCCTGGGAAACGCTAACGCCTGGAATATCCAAGCCTGATAACTGCGGCCGCACACCTGAATGACGGGGCTGAATGCCGGTTGCCAGGGTGGCTAGCGGCAGCGATGATACAGCGCTAAACGCGCGCATAAAAGCGCTATCACTGGCTTCACCTTCACCGGGTGGCGTTAATGCCAGCAGCAATACAAAGAGCGTAATGAGTAGCGTCAGCACATCGAGATAACTGGTTAGCCACGCTTCATCGCCATCTTCTGGCGATGAAGACATTTCCAGCGTGTGACGTGTCTCACGGTCTAGCATAGCGTTTTACCCCTTCGCCTCAGAGCTGGCGGGGGCAGGCCGCGGCTTGACGCTCTCATCACGAATTTCATCGTGATAGTTGGCCACAAACGAGTTGAGCGTTTCTTCAATAAACGACGGCAGGCGGCGCTTGGTAATCAGTGAAATACCTTCCAACACCATGTTCATGGTGATTAAACGCTCTTCTGTACGGCGCTCCAATTTTACCGCAATGGGTTTAAACACCAGGTTGGCTAACAAAATGCCGTAGAAGGTGGTTAACAGAGCCACTGCCATACGTGGGCCAATCACCTGCAGGTCGCCTGCATCCATGACTTCCAACATATTCACTAGCCCTACCAGCGTACCGATCATGCCAAACGCGGGCGCGTAGGTGGCCATGGTGCGAAATATTTGTGCTTCAGCGTGCTCGCGCGCTTTTAGGCGGGCAATACGCCACCGCAGCATGTCAAAAATCTCATCCTCTTTGGTGTTGGCAATCACCAGTTGGATACCGGTACGAAGAAAGGGGTTACGGGTGTGCTCAAGCTCGCGCTCTACCGCTCGCACGTCGCCCTTAAACCACAGCCGGGACATATCGACCAGCTCGCGGATATCATCGCGCACGTAGGTATTTTCACGCCGGAATACCAGCCCCACCAATCGCACCACCCGTAGCACTTCTTTTAGTGGGTAGCTGATAAAGGTGGCCGCTAGCGTGCCAGTCACTACGATGGCCAGCCCCGGCAAGTTAATAAAGCTTTCAGGAGACTCTGCAGTGAAAAACAGCACGCTGACCAGCAACAGTATGCTGGCAAGTATGCCTATTAGCGTCGAAGGATTCATCCACGGCTCCTTGCCGGTAACAAGTAAGTAAACATTGGGATTACATCGCGTCGTGTAAGCGTGCGCGTAAACGACTGACAGCCTGGCTGTGCAGTTGAGAAACCCGTGACTCAGTCACGCCCAGCACAGCCCCTACTTCTTTGAGGTTGAGCTCTTCTTGGTAGTAGAGCGCCATCAGCAGCTTTTCACGCTCTGGAAGCGCTTCAATTGCCTCAATCAGCGTTTCCCGCTGCTGGCCATCAAGCAGTTGTGCAAAGGGCGAGTTTGCCAGTTCATGGTTAGCCGGTTCACTGCCATCAGCAACCAACTCTTCAAACGGCAACAGCTGACCGCTGTTGGTGTCGTTGAGCAGCTGCTGATAATCGCTCAACGGCATCTCTAGAAACCGCGCTATTTCACTCTCTTCTGGGGCACGCCCTAGCTGCTGTTCTAGCTGGCGAACGGCACTGTCTACCGCGCGCGCTGAACGACGAACGCTGCGCGGCAGCCAATCACGGGTGCGCAATTCATCCATCATCGCACCACGAATACGCTGGCTTGCGAAGGTCGCAAAGGTCGCACCTTGGGTGGCATCAAAACGACCGAGCGCCTCCAGCAGCCCCACCATGCCGGCTTGAATAAGATCATCGAGTTCAATGCTTGCTGGCAACCGGATCTGTAGCGTCAAGGCCTGACGTCGCACCAGTGGCATGTATTGCGTTAACAGCTCGCTCTGTTTGATCCTGCCTTGTGCTGTGTACATCCTCTCGCCTCGCGGCTATACAGCCTTCACTGATAGTTCACAATCATTTGCAACCCCTGCACACGAACCGGGCGCTGCCCTGGGCTTAAGGAAAAGCGAAAATGTAGCGGCGCATTGGCTGTTCGTCCTGCCAGCGCGGTGGTGGAACCACGCATGCCGGTTAGCGCAACGCACTGTTCGGGATGACACAACCAGGCGTTTAACTGCGCCCCCGGCGGGTGTTGGAACTGCCAGTGAATGCGCTCAAGCTGCCCCGCCTGAACGTTGGCACCCTTCGGCGCGGTGACGGTTTGGCTGGCACTCGCCCGGTCACTCATCGCCACCATCAGCCCCGGAAGTTGGCTGCTCCAGCTTCCCGTTGCCGCCTGGGCATTGCCTATTAGTACGGTCAGCGCTATCAGTACGCTCAACGCTATCAGTACGCTCAACACGGCGGTGTATATCAACCTTAAAGGCCAGCTTAACATGCTTGTTATCCTCGGCGGAGAATGCTCATCGTGCAAGTACGAGAAGCTCCATCTTTAAGTAGTAATCGGCAGCTTCTCGCAAGTTATCGAGTAAACCTTGGCGCGGCAAGTGGGGTTCGTGCAGTGCTAATAAACGGCTCGGCCCACCATGCTCGCGCAGCTGGCGCAGCGTGCGGTACATGGCGGCAAACGCATCGGCATCGCTATTGACCCACAGCGCCCAACGGCGGCATTCATTGCGCAGCTGCGCCAGGTTGTCGGCATCGGCCATTACGATACGAATTTCCCAATCGTCTGGGTCTCCTGCCCAGCGCCGCCCCAGCGCGGACCACTGCCCCAGGCGTGCTTTGACCCTATTCACCTGCGTTACGCCACTACCGGGCAAGCCAACAACATAAAGCGGCGTTTTGACCGCGGGCGGAGCTACCCGCGCAGGTTCTTCTATAGGTGACGACGCAGGTGCTGCCAGCGATTCCTGTGTGGGCTCCTGCGTGGGCTCCTGCGTGGGCTCCTGTGCGGGTTCCTCTGCTGGTGACGCCGCAGGTGCTGCCAGCGGTTCCTGCGCAAGTTCCTGTGTAGGCTCCTGCGAAGAAGCGGGCGCATACTCCGCCGCCGGCACATCAACAGAGGCTTCCGCCTGTTGCTTTTGGCGCTGTAAATCAGCCCACTTACGCAGCCCAGTCGCTTGATCTTGACCGCTCACGCCACACCCTCTCGGCTAACACTGCCCAACTGGCGAATGGCATCGCGAGCCATAAAGGCGTAAACCAACGCGTCCAGCATACCGGTGTCGCGGCGGCGGCGACTGGTTCCCAATAGGCTCAGCAGATCACCACGCAGCGTTTGCGCGTCGTCATCCTCGGCGACATCAAGATGCCCGGCAACTGCCGCCACACCACTGGCCATCAAAAGACGTACTTCTGCGCTAAGTTCGCCGCTGTCGGCGTCTTTTAACTGCTGCCATGCACGACGCGTTAGCGCTGCCAGCCCTTCACTTTGCAGCTGGGTTAGCAGCAGCGACAACACTTCTGAGCCCAGCCGAGCGGGGGTGAGCCAGTAGCGGCGCGCCACTACTTTGGCGCTTTCTGGGTCGCGCACTTCGCCATACCAGGCAAGCAGGGGAAGCTCTGACGCATCCTGCACGTCAACATCCGCGTAGGCGGTCCACAGCTGCATGGTTTGCCCACGAAAACGCACGCCTACATGGTGCGTTAATAGGCTGTCATTAAATAACTGGCGCAGCGACTGGCGCTCGCGGTGGAAGACGATACGCTGACTGGGCGCGGCTTGGCTGATCCACGTCAAATGCTGGGCCTCTAACCACGTTAGCGCATCGGCATCGGGCAGGCGGGGCAGCAAATGCACGGCAACCCCACAGGATGCCGAGAGTGCCGCTAAACGCGGCTGCCAGCCGGCGGCATGACGGTGTTGCAGCCAAGGTAGCGCCAGCCAAGCGCCGTCCGTGTCCAGGCCTATATCGGGCATTGCCCAATCACAGCCGCGCTCGTTACGTCGCGCTGACCACGCCATGCCGAGCATGTCATCACTAGGTGGATAAGCGCTCAGCAATGCGGTAAGACGCGTGTCTTGAACACTGCCTGGCAGCGACGCTAAATTCCAGGTTTCTTCTAACGCTGCAAACCCGGTAATGCGCTGGCGAAGCCGCGCCAACAGCGAGGATAACCGCCGCCCTTGGCCCAGCACATCCCGCGACCAGCGCGGCATACCCATCGGTATATCCGCATGCTGTGGCCGTTCACGCTGCGGTGTCGCCGTGCTCAGCGCTTGGTCCACTAGCGCGGCTGGGGCGGCAACCGCCATATCTTCAGGCACCTGCTGGCCATTTGAACCAAACAGCACGCGCATACCGTGGCGCATAACAATATCAAGCACCGGGGCAAGCCGCCCTGCTTCATCTTGCTTGGTGATAATGCAGTCATCTAATTCAGCGCCCGCCGCCCGCGCGGCCTGGCGATAACGCAGCACAACTTCTTCGAGGGTTTCCGGCTGGCTGGCGGCATTGAGCAGCAGCACCAGACGCACCCGCGAGCGCCCACCCTGAAGATGAGCGATCTGCTCAATCACCCGCTGGTCACGCTGGCTCATGCCGACGGTGTCGATAATCACCCACTGTTTGCCCTGCAGGCGACCCAGCAAATCGTCGATGGGTTGTTCCGCATCCAGCGCGTACATGGGTGTATCCAGCAGGCGCGCATAAATACGTAGTTGCTCATGTGCACCGATCCGGAAGCTGTCAGTCGTGACCAACGCGACTGGACGCGTGCCGTGTCGCATAACAAAGCGAGCTGCCAGTTTAGCCGTAGTCGTGGTTTTCCCCACCCCCGTTGGTCCCACCAGCGCGACAATCCCGGTTTGGTCGAAGAAGCTGGCTTCATCGCTCAACACACAAAGGCGTTCGATCAGCTGCTGTCGCAGCCACTGCAGGGGCGCTTCGCTGTCGGCATTTAACGCGGCAAGCGGTTCGGGAAGCCCTGTCAGTAGCTCATCGGCAAGCTCGCTGCTGAAACCAACGTTCCATAGCAGTTGGCGCAGGCGGGCGGCCGTTCCCGTTGCTAGCGGCGGCTGGTAGGCAGCCGCTTTTGCGGGTGCGCTGCTTGCCAGCAGCTCCCGCATATCCTGCATCTCACGCAATAACCGCTCGCTCATTGCCTGCATGGAGTCTTGCATTGGCGGCGCTGGCGATGGTTCTGGAGACGATGCCCCTGGAAGAAGTGACTCTGGCGAAGGCTCAAAATGGTCAATAGCTTCATCCGCCATGGCCAGAATCTCAACGCCCCCTTCGGTGCGCCGATTAGCCACAATCAGGGCATCTTCACCGAGCGCTTCGCGCACTTGGCGCATCACATCACGACTGTTGGCTCCCACGAAACGTCTAACGCTCATGACTTACCCTTTGCCTATGCTGAAAATGGTCAACGTTAGCCTATCACGGCAGGGGGCTACGAACGCCCGCCGACTAGGGTGGTGACCCTTAATGTACGGTCATCGGGAATTTCGGCTTGCGACAACACCGACATATGCCGTAGGCGGCGGCGTAAAAAGCGCGAAAGCACTGCCCGCAACGAATGCTGCACGACCAGCACCGGCGGCTCGCCTGAACTTTCGTGACGCTCTAGCGCCTGCTGCGCCTGGGTCATCAGTGTCTCGGCCAGGCCAGGTTCCATGGCACCGTTGCCATTCATCGCCTGTACCAGCACTTGTTCCAACTGAGCATCCAGCCCCATCACATTGAGCGTCTCTTGGCCGGCAAACCACTGCTGAACAATGGCACGCCCCAAGGACACACGGACTAGCGCGGTCAGCTCGTTGGGGTCTTTTTGCTGGGTGGCGTACTCCGCCAGGGTATCCAAAATGGTGCGCATATCACGAATGGACACGTCTTCATCGAGCAGATTTTGTAAAATACGCTGCAATACCGTCAACGAAATCGCTTTTGGAATGACTTCTTCGACTAAGGCTTTTTGATCATCGCCCATTTTATCCAGCAGCTTCTGCACTTCTTGGCGGCCTAACATTTCAGGTGAGTGGCGGTGCAGCAGGTGGTTCAAGTGGGTCGCAATCACGGTGCTGGCATCAACCACGGTGTAGCCATATACCTGAGCGTGCTCACGCTGGCCGCTTTCAATCCACACAGCGGGCAGACCAAAGGCAGGGTCTTGGGTATGAGTGCCCTGCAATTCGCCTGAGACCTGGCCTGGGTTAATCGCCAGCCATTTACCCGGCTGCGCTTCGGCGCGGCCAATTTCAGCGCCTTTCATCGAAAGCACATAGGCGTTGGGCGGCAGCTCCAAGTTATCGCGGATATGCACGACCGGCGGCAAAAAGCCCACTTCTTGAGCAAACTTTTTGCGCACACTTTTAATGCGCCCAAGCAGCTCACCTTTTTGGCGCGAGTCCACCAGCGGTATTAAGCGATGGCCCACTTCCAGGCCAAGAGTATCGACCAGCTGCACATCTTCCCAGCTTGCTTCCGGGGTCTCTTGTACAGGCACGGGGGCTGCGTCAATTTCCTCTTTAACCAAGGCCTTCTCTTTTTGGCGCGACAACAGCCACGCTAAACCACCCAGCAGCGCGGTGAAGAAGAGAAAGACAAAATTGGGCATGCCGGGCACCATGCCTAGCAAGCCCATGACCACGGCGGCTAAGATCAGTACCTGGGGGTTAACGAACAGCTGGCTCAGCATTTGCTGGCCAATATCCTCGTTCGTGTCGGTGCTCACCCGCGATACCGTGACACCCGCTGCGGTCGAAATCACCAGGGCGGGAATTTGCGCCACCAGACCATCGCCGATCGCCAGCAACATATAGGTTTGGCCAGCCGCGCCAAAGCTCATGTCATGCTGCAACATACCAATCATCAGCCCGCCGATGATATTGACCACCATAATCACCAAACCAGCAATGGCGTCACCACGGACAAACTTGCTCGCACCGTCCATCGAGCCAAAGAAATCAGCCTCTTGGGCGACTTCTGCACGGCGCTTTTTGGCGTCTTCTTCGCCGATTAAACCGGCGTTAAGGTCGGCATCGATGGCCATTTGCTTGCCGGGCATCGCATCCAGCGTAAAGCGCGCACCCACTTCAGCAATACGGCCAGCACCTTTGGTAATGACCATGAAGTTGATAATGACCAGAATCAGGAAGACCACCAGGCCCACCGCAAAGTTACCGCCGACCAAGAACGCCCCAAACGCTTCAATTACCTTACCCGCGGACGCACCGCCTTGGTGGCCCTCCATTAACACTACCCGAGTGGAGGCGACGTTAAGCGACAGGCGCAGCAGCGTGGTGAATAGCAACACAGCAGGAAACGCCGCAAAATCAAGCGGCTTCTGCGTAAACATGCTGACCATCAACACCATAATGGCCAAGGCAATATTGAAGGTGAAGAGTAGATCGAGCGCAAAGGGTGGCAAGGGCACAATCATCATGCCCAAAATCATCAGGATGAGCATCGGCCCGACCAGCAGCTTCATGCGCACGTTACCCATCCAGTCGCGCCGACCTATTAGCTGGTTTAAGCCTTTCATGGTTGCGCCTCGTTACCGCCGGTGCCACGCCCGGGGTTTTCCAGCTCTGGGGGAACCGGTAGGTTATCGGGTGTTGGGGGCACGTCACCTCCTTGTTGTGCGACTTGTTTAAGCCGGTAGGCCCAGGCCATCACTTCCGCAACTGCGGTATATAGCTCAGTGGGTACTTCCGCCTCAAGATCCACGTGATGATACAGGGCGCGGGCCAGCGGCGCTGCTTGCAAACGCACAACGCCTGCCTCGTCGCCAATCTCACGAATTCGCGCAGCCACTGCATCGGCGCCCTTGGCCACTAACCGTGGAGCCCCCATACTGCCTTCCTGATAGCTAAGCGCCACTGCGTAATGGGTAGGGTTAGTGATGATCACATCCGCCTCGGGTACTTTACTCATCATCCGCCCGCGGGCCATGGCCTGCTGTTGCTGACGAATGCGCGCTTTCAAGAGTGGGTCACCTTCAGACTCTTTATGCTCGCGCTTGATTTCTTCTTGGCTCATGCGCAGCTTTTTGGCGTTGCTCCAAAGCTGAAAGGGCACGTCAATCAAAATAACCACGATAAGCACCAGCACCATCAGGCCAGCCGCTTGAGCCGCCATACGCAGCGCGTTGGTGAGCGCCTGCTGGATAGGCTGGTCCATCAGCGCCATAAATTTGCCGATGTTGTAGTACAAAAACACCGAGACAACACCGCCTACCAACACCGATTTGGCGATAGCTTTCGCCAGCTCAACCAGTGCCTGAGAGGAGAAGATACGCTTTACACCCTTAATCGGATCGAGCTTGGAAAGCTTAGGCTGCATCGATTTCGTCGATATCAACCAGCCGCCCAGCAGCCCGGGCGCTATTAACGCGATGATAGTTAATAGTAAGAACAGCGGCATCATGGCCAATAGCGTGCGCTGACCAAGATCAAGCGCGTTGACCAGCATGGGCGTGCTTTCCATTGCCTGGCGACGTTCAAATAGGAACGCCTGCTCCATCACCATGCCCAACTGGTTATAGAGCATACTGCCCATGCTCCATAGCCCAATGACGCCGCCTAACAGGAGTAAAAACGTATTTAACTCGCGTGAGCGAGGCACTTGGCCTTCTTCTCGCGCTTTTTCCTTTCGTCGGGGCGTGGCTTCTTCGGTCTTTTCCTGGTCGCTATCGTTATCTGCCATAAGTCATCCGACCAGGTGAAACAAAGGTTATCACGTATTCAGCCGCCCATAGGGACGGCTAAATGGCGCTCTTATTTGCCCGCAGGGCGTTTAACCACGTGCTTTAAAAGCCTAGCTCGTCCAATAAGTCGTCGACTTGATCTTGCCCAGTGACGATATCTTGGGCATTTTCCTTCACTTGGGGTCCATTCAAAAGCTCTTCGTTGCGCCGTGCATTGTCGTTTTTCCACTGATCCTCGGCCTTGCGCTGCATCGATTCTCGTGCATGAGCGCCCGGTACGTTATCAATCAGTACTTGAACCAGCTGATGTTCGATCTCGCGGATCACGTCCATCATCTTCTTAATCACTTGGCCGGTCAGGTCTTGAAAGTCCTGGGCCATCATGATTTCCATTAGCTCTTTGTTGGTCGCTGAGGCCATATCAGGCACCTCACCCAAATACGTGCGCGTCTCGATGACCAACGCTTTGGCCTCATCGAGCTCTTTGGGTGCGTCAAACCACTCAGTCCAGCGCTTATCCAATGCGCTTGCACGGTCTGCCAACTGATCCTGTATTGGCTGTGCACGATCAATCGCATTGAGCGCTCGGTCCGCTGCCTGCTCCGTCATGGTCGCGACATAGTGCAAGCGGTCGCGCGCATCAGGGATCGCTTCTGCCGCTTTCTCGATTTCTTTGTCCAGACCCAGCTCGCGCATGTTATCGCGCAGCATGCGCGTTAACTTACCAATGCGATGAATTAGGTCTTCAGCGGCATCTTCGGACAGCTGGGCAGAACCGGACTGCTCATTCTGACTCATGATGATGTCTCCTCGCTAACCAGGCCCTGAGGCCTAGCCGCTTTATTTACCCATTTTGTCGAAGATCTTATTGAGCTTCTCTTCAAGGGTAGCGGCAGTGAACGGCTTGACGACATAGCCGTTAGCGCCCGCTTGTGCGGCCGCAATGATGTTTTCTTTTTTGGCTTCAGCGGTCACCATCAGCACAGGAAGCCCTTTCAAGGCCTCGTCCTGGCGGATCTCCTTGAGCATTTCTAAACCGTCTAGATTCGGCATATTCCAGTCGGACACCACAAACTCAAAGTTGCCAGCGCGCAGCTTATTGAGTGCGTCTTGCCCATCTTCCGCCTCATCCACATTAGTGAAGCCTAACTCCTTTAGTAGACTACGCACGATCCGACGCATGGTAGGAAAGTCGTCTACAACCAGGAAGCTCATATTCTTATCTGCCATCGGTCATCCTCTATTCAGTTCATGGCGCAGGGGGCGACTGAAACGTACAGTCATGGTTTAGTGGTTAAAACGCTTACTTAAAACTCTTCCCACTCTTCGTGACTGCTGTGCTGTACAGCAGGACGACGGAGCGGTGGCTGGCTGGCACTGGGCACACGCGGCGTGGTGGGAGCCGGTTTGCCAGCAGACGGCAGCTGATGAGATGCCGCCTGCATACCTAACAGCTTAAAGACGGCCACTGCCTGCTCTAAGCGATTTGCCTGCTCTTCAAGGGACGCAGCGGCGGCAGAGGCTTGTTGCACCAACGCAGCGTTCTGCTGGGTCACTTGGTCCATCTGTCCAACGGCCTGACTGACTTGCTCAATGCCGTCACTCTGCTCTTGAGAAGCAGCGGAAATTTCGTCCATAATATCGGTCACGCGGCGCACTGCGGTAACCACATCCGACATTGTGGTACCCGCCTGCTCAACCAGCGTGGAACCCTGTTGAATCTGTGTTACCGAGGCATCAATCAGGGTTTTAATCTCTTTCGCCGCATCCGCACTGCGGATCGCCAAATTGCGGACTTCGCCCGCTACCACGGCAAAGCCGCGCCCTTGCTCGCCCGCACGTGCAGCTTCTACCGAAGCATTTAGCGATAAGATATTGGTTTGAAAAGCAATCGAATCAATAACACTAGTAATATCAGCGACTTTTTTCGAGCTGGTAGAGATGCCGTGCATGGTCTGAACCACTTGCGCCACCACTTGCCCACCGCGCTCGGCGGTAGTAGAAGCATCAGCAGCCAGCGTACTGGCTTGGCGGGCATTGTCGGCATTCTGCTTCACCGTTGCGGTCATCTCTTCCATGCTGGCCGCGGTTTCTTGAATGGAGGCAGCCTGCTGTTCAGTGCGCGAGGAGAGATCAGCGTTGCCGCTGGCAATTTCTCGGGTGCCGTAGTGAATTTCGTTACTGCCTTCACGTACTCGGCTAACGATATTAGTAAGATTTTGCTGCATGGCGCCCATAGCACCGAATAATCGGCCAATTTCATTTTTGCCTGCTTCCGGCAACGGATCAGTTAAATCAGCCTCGGCAATGGCATCCAGTCGCTGCACCGCACCTCTTAGCGGTGCAATGACCGTGCGGCGTAAGCCTATGTAAATGACCAGTGTCATCAGTAGCGCAAAGATCACTACGGCGGCGTTAATCATGGTGAAGAGATTACCTTCCGCCTCTGCATCAGCTTGAATGGTCTCTACTCGATCAAAGGCGTAGTCCACAAACGCGGTCATGCTAGCAGCAAGACTCGCGAGTGGCTCCATCAGCTCTTCGCGTAAATTGTTGTAGCCATTAAGGTCCATATACTCAAAAGTGGCGTGCTGCTGCTTCACCAGCGCCGTTACAGTGCGAAAATCTTCTATCAACACAGCGCCCAGCGGTTCGCCTTGCAGAGTGCGTGGGGTTGCAGCAAAGCGCTCAAAACGCTCCTCGGATCGTTCGATGCGATCACCGGCAATCGCCGCCTGTTGATTGGATTGAGGCGTTTGACCTGCCATCAAATAGTTAGAGGCGGTCTCCATGGCCAGCATGGCTTCGTTTAACAATGAATCGGCGCGATTGATTTCATTTAACTGCGCATCGCTTATACGACTGAGGGTGGCCAGATTGGTTTGTGCATTGCGGTCTGACACAAACCCTAACCCTGCGATCACGAGAATCAGAGCGACGAAGCAGGCGAGTGCGGCAATGACAGCGGCGTGAATACTCAAATTGCGCAGTAAACGATTCATTGAAAATTCCCTTGTGAGCTTATTAAGTTTTTATAGATGTCGCTACACGCGCTGCGCGCGCCCTGAAGCAGCGATTAGCGCCATCATGCGCGTAGGGATGTCGTCTAACGCCACCACTTCCTGCGCACCGCCTACCGCAATGGCTTCACGGGGCATACCGAACACCACGCAGGACTCTTCATTCTGGGCAATGGTGGGTGCACCGGCTTCACGCATTTCAAGCAGCCCTGCAGCGCCGTCTTTGCCCATGCCGGTCAGAATCACACCAATAGAGTTCTTGCCTGCGTGCTGAGCCGCTGAGTGAAACAGTACGTCTACCGATGGGCGGTGGCGATTCACCGGCGGGCCGCTATCTAAACGGGCTACGTAGTTAGCCCCGCTGCGCGCTAATTTCAGGTGCTGATCACCAGGCGCGATATAGGCATGACCCGGCAGGATGCGTTCGCCGTCGGTCGCCTCTTTGACGGTAATCCGACACAGCCGGTCTAATCGCTCGGCAAATGAGCGGGTAAACCCACCGGGCATATGCTGGGTAATCAAAATCGCCGGGGCGTTAGCGGGCAAAGGCTCAAGCACTGCTCGAATGGCTTCGGTGCCGCCAGTTGAAGCACCGATAATAATCAGCTTCTCACTGGAAATTAGCGGAGCCTTTAGCGCCGTTGGCGGCGGGGTGTTTTTATGCCGCGCCTTACGAGGCCGCGAGCGCGCTGCAGCACGCAGTTTTTCGGCAATCTCGTCAGCGTACTCCATCATGCCATTGCGAATGCCAAGGCTTGGCTTGGAGACAAAATCTAGCGCTCCTAGCTCAAGGGCGCGCAGGGTGATTTCCGAGCCGCTTTGCGTTAACGACGACACCATCAACACCGGCATGGGGCGCAAGCGCATTAAGCGCTCAAGGAAATCCAAGCCATCCATGCGTGGCATTTCAACGTCTAGCGTTAACACATCAGGATTGTGCTGTTTAATCAAATCCCTGGCGGCAATCGGGTCTGGTGCCACCGCCACGACTTCCATATCCGGCTGGGAATTAATGATTTCCGTTAACAAATCGCGAATCAGCGCCGAATCATCGACGCACAGTACTTTGATCTTGGCTGCGCTCAAAGCACGCCTCCTCTTGCTATAGACGCCTGATGTGTCATTGCAATCGCCGCCGCTACAGCGCCTGAAGCAATCATAAGGACACGTAAATGTTCATTTTTTTGCCAGCGTATAAACGGTCTGGCCACGCAGTTTGAAAGCGTCACTTATGTACGAGAAATTTTCTGAGTGGCCTGCAAACAGCAAACCATCAGACTTCATCAGTGGCGCAAACCGCTTCAGAATTTTTGCCTGAGTGTCTTTATCAAAATAAATCATGATGTTGCGACAAAATACTGCGTCAAATGGGCCTTTAATCGGCCATTGTGGCGCCAACAAATTAAGCGGCATGAACTCTACCAGAGCCGATACTTCAGGCCGAACTCTGGCAAACCCTTCATGGCGCCCGGTGCCTTTTTGAAAAAAGCGTTTAACGCGCACTTCATCTAGCTTGCGCACCTGCTCTTGGGGGTAAACACCCGTGCGAGCTTTCGCCAGGGCTTCCGTATCAATATCGGTGGCGATAACTTTCGCCTGTGCGGCTTTAGGGCCTAGCGTTTCCAGCAGGGTCATGGCGAGCGAGTAAGGCTCTTCCCCCGTTGAAGCCGCTGAGCACCAAATAGTGACCGGTTCTTGCTTATGCCTAATATGCTCAGCCAACAGCGGAAAATGATGAGCTTCACGAAAAAAAGCCGTGAGGTTGGTGGTTAGCGCGTTGGTAAAGGCTTCCCACTCTTTAGCGTCGGGTTGACGCTCTAAACGCACCAAGTAATCCGTAAAGCGCGTCATTCCATGGTGACGCAGCCGCTTCGCTAAGCGGCTGTAGACCATCTCACGCTTATGCTCGGCCAACACAATACCCGCTCGTTGATAAATCAACTCGCGAATACGTGAAAAATCAGCATCGGTCAGAATCAGATCACGCTCTATCTGATTGCTGGATGCCCACTGCCCATCGACAACCCGTTCACGTTGTTCGGTCAAAACGCTTCCCACTCCTCTACTGAGGCGTTTTGCCGTTTCACAGGCAAATTCGCCGATGTAGCCTTATGCTGAGCAGCAAGCCTATTGGGCAGTTGCGCAACGGGTGTTGAGCCTGCATTCCCAGGCGAACGTAGCGCGCCCTTGCTATCTAACCTGAATGCTTCCACCGAAAGTGCTAATAGCCCCGCCTGTTGCTCTAGAGAGACCGCCGCTCGCGCGGTTTCTTGAACCCGCACGGCATTACGCTGAGTGGCTTGATCCATTTCTGCGACGGCTTGATTGACCTGGGCGATACCGCTGCTCTGCTCTTCAGACGCTGCCGAGATTTCATGCATAATTTGCGTAACATTACGGGCCGCTTCAGCCACTTCGGCAATCGCCGCTTCGGCTTTTTTCACCAGCCCAGCACCGGCCCCCACCTCTCGGTTAGAACCGTCAATCAAACCGCGAATTTCTTGAGCAGCGCCAGCACTACGGCTTGCCAGTTTGCGTACCTCTTCGGCCACCACAGCGAAGCCACGACCATGCTCACCGGCACGGGCCGCTTCCACCGACGCGTTTAGCGCCAAAATATTGGTTTGAAATGCAATGGAGTCGATCACATTAATGATGTCGCTCATCTGCTGCGAGCTTTGAGTAATTCGCTGCATGTTGTCGACCAGCTGTGTCATCAACTCGCCAGTATTGGTGACTTGTATGGCATTTTTATCGGCTAACTGGCGTGCTTCTTGAGCGTTATCGCTGTTTTGTTTTACCGTCGCGGTCATCTCTTCCATACTGGAAGCTGTTTGCTGCAAAGACGCTGCCTGCTGCTCGGTACGCGACGATAGCTCTTCGTTTCCGCTGGCGATGTCTTGCGCGGCAGGGGTCACAACATCGATCCCTCCTTTGACATCGGCAATGATACTGCTGAGGCTTTTACGCATGGTGTCCAGGGAGTCCATCAACTGGCCCACTTCATCTCGCCGCCGGGCAGGCACTTTAGCGGCTAGGTTGCCGCCCGCAATTTGCAGCGTAAACCGGGCGGCACTATTTAATGGTCGTACAATAGCGCGCAGGGTCACCACACCGATTAAAATCAACAGCAGCAAGCCAATGCCCAGCACCAGCGCTTGAGCGCCTACCATGACAGTTTGGCCTTGCTCCGCATCTCCAGCCATCACTTCAGCCGCCTGCTGCTTTTGCGCAATCAGTTGATTGACCATGCTGGATAGCGCGCGACCATCGCGGGTCATTACACTGATCACGGCATCCAGGCCGGTAAACGCTTGGTAGGTTTCTTCCGCCTGAAGGACGCTGGCGGCTTGACCCATACCGTTTTCCAGAAATGCCTGCAATTGCTCATCAAATTCTGTCGCGAGTACCGTCGCATTGACGTCACGGGAGTAGTACTCCTGCCAAACTGCCGCGACCTGTTCAGCGCTAGTCTCAATGCTTTCGCCCATTTCAAAGCGCTGGTTAATAAGTTCCATGCGTTCGGGCTCAATCATTGCTTGTCGCGTCTGAGCAATGGCCTGATCAATCTGTTGCAAGCGAATAACGTCACGTAAGCCATCATTATTCAACTGACCCAAGCGCTCACCAGAGACATTCAAGCCATACAGGCCTAAACCACCGCTCACCAGCAGCAGTAACCCTGCCAGTACAATCATGCCCGCTAACTTGGCACGAATAGTATTGAAACGCACCCGCGCTAAGCGATTAAAAACGCCTTTCTGACGTAAACGGCCTTTATCTAAATAGAGCCCCTTATTGCGCCCTCCACGTATCTCAGCGTAAGCACGCTCTGCCTGCTCAATGGCTACTCGCGTGGCCTGAACGCGTACCGAGGCATAACCAACGACTTGTTCGTTTTCGACAATCGGCGTCACGCTGGCATCCACCCAGTAGTGGTCACCATTTTTGCAGCGATTTTTAACCAGCCCGCGCCACGTATCTCCCGCTTGCACCGTTTGCCATAGGTTCTCAAAGGCGGCAGGCGGCATATCAGGGTGACGAATTAAATTATGCGGTGCTCCTATCAGCTCTGCATGTTCAAACCCACTAATGTCGATAAACGCGGGGTTCGCATAGGTAATGCGCCCTTTGGTATCGGTACGTGAGACTAAGAAGTCGTCCTCTTTTAGCTCAACTTCACGCTGAGTGACTGGCTGATTATTACGCATGGCCTACCTTTTTTTAGTATTTTATTGTTCAAAAAAAAACCGTACCTGCTCTGCCAAGCAGTTTAAAACGACGCCCACTCTTCAGTGTGTTGCGCTGGTTTTCTATGGTTTTCAGGGGTAAGTTTCGCTGCCGATGGCAAGGCAGCCGATGGCGTGGGGTGGCGGCTATTTGGCTGGTCTACGACTCGAAAGCGCTCTACTGCTTCGCGTAAACGAGCAGCCTCACTTTCAAGTTCATTGGCACTGCGCGCCGCCTGCTGAACTAGCTGAGCATTTTGTTGCACCACTTGATCCATTTGTGCAACAGCCTGATTTACTTGGCCAATACCGCTGCTTTGCTGCTCAGACGCCGCCGCGATTTCATCCATAATGTCGCTAACACGTTGCACGGCTGCGACAAGATCTTGCATCGTTTGCCCGGCTTGATTCACCCGTTCGGCACCGGTATCAATCTTACTGAGCGTGGTGTCAATCAGCGTGCGGATCTCTTTTGCGGCAGCAGCGCTTCGACTAGCCAAATTACGCACCTCCTGAGCCACCACGGCAAAGCCTTTGCCATGCTCCCCCGCACGGGCCGCTTCTACCGAGGCATTCAGCGCTAAAATATTGGTTTGAAAGGCAATATTATCAATAACAGTAACAATATCAGCCACTCGATAAGAGCTAGCGCTAATATCCTGCATGGTGTTAACAATGCCCCCTACTTGTTCACCACTACGCTGTGCTGTCAAGGTGGCACTCTGCGCCAATTGACTGGCTTGACGGGCATTATTCGCGTTGTGGCCAACCGTAGAGGCTAACTGCTCCATACTAGAAGCCGTTTCTTCTAACGAAGATGCTTGCTGTTCTGTGCGTGAAGAAAGATCGTTATTACCAGCGGCTATTTGTTGAGAGCGCTGATAAATCGATGTTCCGCTAGTACGAACTACACCGACAGTCTGCGAGAGGGAGCCCTGCATATGTGCCATAGCAGTGTAGAGGCGCCCTATTTCATTGTTACCCGGCGAGGTAATCCGTTGGCTTAAGTCGCCCTGGGCCATACGCTCAAAATGGCCTACTAAACGATCCAGCGGGCGCAGCACATTGGCCGTCACTCCCCAGATAACCACAATCACCGTGGCGACTGTCATAAACACAATGCCTAGCAGCATCCAACGAATCGTCGCGGCAAAATCACTGAAGGCTGCTTGCTGGGTTTGCATATCGTTAGATGCTTGTACAATGGCCGCGCCATGATGCAACGCATAAAGACCGACACCACAGGCAATCAGTACAAGTATCGAAAGCGTTGCTAGCACTAGCCCCCAACTAAGACGCACCGTCATATTATTCATCAATTGCCGCATTCGCTGTGTCACGCCCTGCTCTCCACACAACCAGCACTCCCGTGCACTTTCCTTAGCGCGAGAATGCATTTTTTAAGAATTTTCAGCACACTTCCTTGTGCCAAGGCACTGATGAAATTAGTGGCTGCTAGTACTCTCAACCAACGCCATTTCTTCGCTGGTCAGTAGCTTATCGATATCCACAAGTACCAACATACGGTCATCTAAGCTGCCTAAACCACTCAAAAAGTCAGAAGAGAGCGTCACGCCAAATTCCGGTGCAGGTTTAATCTGATCAGGGGTTAGCGTCATCACATCGGACACGCCATCAACGACGATACCCACGACCCGGTCGGCGACATTGACCACGATCACCACCGTTTGGCCACCGTATTCGACGTTCTCTAGGTGAAACTTAATACGCAGATCGACGATAGGCACAATGACGCCACGCAGATTGGTGACCCCTTTTATAAAATCAGGCGCATTGGCAATGCGAGTCACGTTTTCGTAACCACGGATTTCCTGCACTTTCAGGATATCAATGGCGTACTCTTCATCTCCCAATGAGAACACCAGAAATTCACGGTTTTCGGCTTCTGCTGCCAATACCGCTCCACTGTTTGCCTGGCTCATGACGACTCCGCCTCCTTGTAGAATGAAAAGTTGTGATTGTTCACTACTTTTTTACCTGCTTCTTTTTTATACCGGCTTAAACGATGTAACCCGGTAATATCCAGAATTAACGCAACGCTACCATCCCCTAAAATCGTAGCCGCCGAGATACCTGGCACTTTGCGGTAATTATCTTCCAAATTTTTGACCACGACCTGCTGTTGCCCCACCAGCTCATCCACCAACATGGCATAGCGTCGACCTTCGCCTTGCACAATCACGGCGATACTTTTGGTGGGGTCGGTAATGGCGTTCTCGACATCCAGCACTTCGTGAACGGCGATCACGGGCAGGTATTCGTCGCGCACTTTGATGACCACGTCGTCACCTGCCATGGCGTACATATCATCTTTAGATGGCTGAAGGGACTCAAGCACCGTAGAAAGCGGCAGAATAAAGATTTCGCCGCCAACTTTAATCGACATGCCATCCAAAATGGCCAGTGTCAGCGGCAGCACGATACGGGTGTTGGTACCTTCGCCCAGCTTCGACTGAATTTCGACCCGCCCCCCCATGCTTTGGATATTACGTTTCACCACATCCATACCAACGCCGCGACCAGACACATCCGTCACTTCTTTGGCGGTTGAGAAGCCAGGGGCAAAAATGAGCTGGAAGACGTCGTCATCCGACATGTTGTCCGATACGCTCATGCCGTTTTCACGCGCTTTGGTGAGCAACCGGTCACGATCGATACCCGCACCATCATCACGCACTTCAATCAGAATATTGCCGCCCTGATGCCGAGCCGACAGCGTCAATTTACCTACCCGCGGCTTGCCAATCGCTTCGCGCTCATCCGGCATTTCAATGCCGTGATCAAGGCTATTGCGCACAAGGTGTGTCAACGGATCAGTGATTCGCTCAACCAAGCTTTTATCCAGTTCGGTCGACTTACCTTCGGTAATCAGCTCAATCTCTTTGCCAAGCTTTCCGGCCGTGTCGCGCACAACGCGGGGGAAGCGACTGAAAACGAATTCCATGGGGATCATACGAATCGACATGACCGCTTCTTGGAGGTCGCGAGCATTACGCTGCAATAGGCTCATACCATTTTGCAGCGAGCTATTACCCACTGACTGGTCCTCCAAATCGCTGACCGTTTGATCAAGCATCGACTGGGTAATAATTAACTCGCCTACCAAGTTGATAATTTGATCAACCTTATCAACCGATACACGAATTGATGAGGACTCGGCGGCGGCTTTTTTAGGCTTTTCTTTAGCGCTGCTTTTGGCAGGATTCGCCTGAGGCGACGCTTTAGGAGCTGGCGCTGCTGGCGTTTCAGCCAGGGTTGCAGGAGCATCCGCCTGAGGAGCATTTGGTTTTGCAGCGCTTTCGACGGCGGTAATTGATATCTGATCAGGCTCGATAATAAAGCACATGACTGCTTCAATATCGTCGGCACTGTCGCTGCTTTTGAGCGTTACCTCATAGCGTTTCTCATCCCCAGATTGCGCCAGCACGTCACCCAACTGTTCTAACTCTTCGACCAGTAAGATGCGGTCTTTTTCATTGACATTAAGCAGTACAACCAGCAGATGAGCTCCCTCATCTGATGCTTCAGCATCGCTCTCAGCACTAGAAGAGGGCGCTAACGATGCTTTTGCTGGAGCAGCGGGTACAGTTGGTGCATCTAACTGCTCGCCAATCTCATCCAGGGCAATTTGCTGCAGCGTTTGGCAAATTCGCTCGAACGCTTCTTGATTCGGCTCCTCTTCGCTGCGATAGGCATCGAGTTGCTCATGCATGATGTCTTTAGCCTCTAAAAAAGTGTCTACGAGGTCTGCCCGCAGCGTTAATTCGCCTTTACGTGCGTAATCGAGAAGGTTTTCCAGAATGTGCGTGGTTTTTTGTAATACGGTAAAACCAAAGGTTCCCGCGCCCCCCTTGATAGAATGGGCGGCGCGGAAAATAGCATTAAGCTGTTCGCTGTCGGGGTCATCAACATCCAGTTCCAACAGGTGCTGCTCCATATCCGACAGCAGCTCTTCAGCCTCTTCAAAAAAGGTGTCAAAAAAATCTGCTATATCCATTCACCGCTCCACCCTTAACGTCGCTTTTATGAAAGGCTTTGATCACTCTGCGTCTTGCGCTAGAGGCTCGTCTTGTTGTGTTTCTGCTGGCGCTTCAGCTGAGGTAGCCGGTAATGAAGCATTTGCGCCCATAACGGCTGGGTTGCGTATTGCGTCGGCAATTTCCGGCAGTAGCACCACCAGCTCAATACGCCGATTGACAGGGTCTGTGGGCTCAGTCTCAGGTAACAGCACTCGATCCGCAAAGCCTGATACGCGCAACAATTGACCTGGGTCAAACCCGCCAGCAATAAGCTCACGACGCGAGGCATTAGCGCGGTCGTTTGAAAGCTCCCAATTACTGTACCCACGGTAGCCGCCAGCGTAAGGAACGCTGTCCGTGTGGCCACTTATGCTTAACTCATTAGGGAGTTCATTAAGTAACGGCGCTATAGTGCGTAGCAAACTGCGCATATAGGGTGCGACTTGATCACTACCCAGCTCAAACATAGGTCGCTGGTCAGTATCAAACAGCTGGATACGCAGCCCTTCATGGGTCAAGTCAAAGCGCATTTGCGAGCGTAATTGACGTAGCTCTGGATCAAGCTCGATGGCCCGCTCAATACGCTCTTGAACTTCCATAAAGAAGCGCCTTTCCTGCATGCTTGGGCGGGTACGCTGGAGGGTATCAATACGCGCCCGCTCACCTTCGCTATGCGTAGGATCAGGCCCGCCACCTGGAATCACACTCGTACTGCCAGCACGATCACCACCGGTGATGGCGGTAACAAGCGGGGTGCTAAAATAATCGGCCACGCCACGCCGTTCTTCCTCGCTGGCAATACTTAAAATCCATAGCACTAAGAAAAAGGCCATCAAAGCGGTCATAAAGTCCGCTAATGCAATTTTCCATGCGCCGCCGTGGTGAGCATGAACGACTTTTTTGCGTCGTATGACAATCGGACGCTTGTCACCCCCCTTACTCATGCGTTACCGGCCTTTTTTACATCCCTAACGTACTCTTCAAGCTCTGCAAAGGTGGGGCGCTCGGCGGTGTAAAGTGCTTTACGGCCAAATTCAACGGCTAACTGTGGTGCGTAACCATGCAAGCTCGCCAGCAATGTAATCCGAATGCATTGCAGCATCTTTTCAGCTTCTTTAGCCTGTCGTTGGGCATAGCTAGCAATTGGGTTGATAAAACCATAACCCATCAATATACCCAGGAATGTTCCTACTAAAGCGTGAGCAATCATTTCACCCATTTGATCTGGGCTAGCGTCGGCATAGGTTAGCGTTTTAACCACACCCATTACCGCCGCTACAATACCGAATGCAGGCATGGCATCACCAACTTTAGCGATCGCATCAATGGGTATGTGGGCTTCTTGCTCAAAGACCTCTATTTCATGCAGCATCAGCTCATCAATCTCCATGGGCTCCATACCGCCGCTTACCATTAAGCGCAAGTAATCGGTGAGGAAATTCATGATATGAGGGTCTGCTAATACGTCAGGATGTTCTTGGAATAGAGGGCTTTCTTGCGGATTATCAATATCGCGTTCGATACCAAGCATACCTTCACGACGAATTTTGGACAGCAGCTTGTACTGAAGTGCCATTAGCTCCATGTAAAGGGCTTTGTTGTATTTCTTTGTTCGCTTAAGCCTAGGCAGCACCTTAAATGTTGCTTTGATCGCTTTGATGTTGTTAGCAGCAATAAATGCACCAACACCAGCCCCGCCAATAATAAGTAGCTCAAATGGTTGGTACAAAGGGCCTAAGCTGCCCCCTGCCAGCACATAGCCACCGAACACGGATAGCAATACGATTACATAGCCTAAAGGTATCAGCACAAGCAGGATCCTTGCGGTATTTAGTATTAAGTAAGGGAACCAACGCTTAGCCAGCTAGTCTGATATTTAAGAGCTGTTCCCTGCCAAGCACAAACTAGCTCCATCATACTAGGGCGTGAGTGCTTTTTAATGAAAAAGTATCAATCGGTTTTATAGCTATCTACGTCGATGCAATGATGTTTTATTGTCAGTCGTCCATCACTATGTCTTATACCTTAATTCCCGCCGCACGTAGTGTTCTTATCGTGGATGTCATATTTTTTCACCATCGTGTTGCTGTGATTTACGCGTTTTACCCGCTCGGGAGGGTGGTTGGCATATACCACACACATAGTGCTGAGCTGGGCTATGTGCATGCGCAACGAACTTACCGCTACAGCGCGTGCATCGATTAAGCTGAAGCAGGTCACTCTCAAAAAAGCGCACCAATGTCCAAGCACGCGTTAACCCAAGTACTGGCTCCACATTTTCAAGCGACATTTGCTCATCATAAAGACGATATGCTTTTACGAATGCATCAATACGCTCACAGCTAGCTGCATCTTTCAGGCTTACATAGATGTTGTAAAACAGTGACGAATGAACATTGGGCAGCCAAGTAATGAACCAGTCGGTGGAGAATGGCAGCATACCTTTTGGCGGCGACATGCCACGCACTTCCTTATACAGCTTAATTAAACGTGTGCGACTCAATTCAGTTTCTGTTTCGAGCACCTGCAATCGCGCACCTAGCTCAATCAACTCTATAGCCAGCTGCACTTGGTGCATCTCATCGACCAAGCTTTTCTGGCTCACTTCTCCTCTCCTGACGGCATTGGCTCAAACGGTTCACAGGCAAGCAACAGCGAAGCATGCAAACCTGCCAACCCTTGGTCACGAGGATTATCAGTGAGCTGACGAAGGCGTTCAGCGCTCGTTTGACTAAATCGGCAAAGCAACTGGCTCGTACGGGCCAATTTCGTCAGCTGTCGAGCATTAAGCGACACAATCAGCTCGGCAACATCGCTGCCTATTTTTAAGCGAAACATGGCAGCCTCGCGGTCTTCATCGAGCAAGCGCTGTGCCAGAAGCAGATACGCTAAGTTTATTTCCTGAATTTCGTCGAGAAAGTTGGTTTGACTCATGATGTCCCATTGAACGACTCAGGCGCGATACCGTGACCATTATACTGACGCCATTAATGATTTTTTATTACCTATCCTCATGGTTGCATACAATGTCTGTAATTGGCTACTCGGGCCTATCACGGTGACGCACCCCTTCCCCTGATAATTCAAACACCCACACCAGCAGCTCTGCGACAATTTGGTAGAGGCTCGCCGGTATTTCCGCATCTAAATCTAGCTGCATTAGCAGCGCCACCAGCTCAGGCGCATCATGCACGTAAATACCCTGGCGCTGTGCTTCCGCCATAATGCGTTCGGCCAAATCCCCATAGCCCTTTGCCACCACTCGGGGGGCACGGTCATTGTCTTGATAGGCCAATGCAACGGCTTGGCGGCGGCGATCACCCGGAGTAGCCATGCGTTTCCTCCGCTTCGATATAACGTGCACGCAGCTGGACGTTTTGTAAGTCTAAAGCACTCAGGCGCTTCTCTAACGCAGGCAATCCAGCTTCAATGCGCTGATAGGCGTGATCGCTTTCTGTTGTAAAATCAATGTGCAATACGTTTTTATAAAGCCATAAAGAGGCGCTGAATGAACCTAGCTGGGGAACATCTAGCTGCATTTCAGAGCGCCAACCCCCGTCTGGCTCACCCTCTTGCTGCTTGCCCTCTTGCCCTTCTTCACGAGCAGGCAGGTTGATCACTAGCGCCATAAAAATACCGGCCCAGACATCTCCCTCCCATCGAATGGTCGGCATCACCAGCATTTCAAGCTGCTGGCGCACCAGGTTCTGCAGGCTTTCATGAACGATATCGCGGGCGGGGCGGTTAGCGATCAGCTCATTCATCTCTCTTGCCTGGCTATACTCGGCTCTTGCTTGGTTACTCTCACGCCCCTCGCCTGTTGCCATAGCAGCCATAGGTGCAGGCGCAGCAGGGTTGTTCTGGGCGGGTGCAGCACCTTGCGCGGAACCAGCCGGGGAGGAAGCCGCGGCTTGCGCGCTGGTCGCAACACCAGGGCGAGCTAGCCCATTTTCATGAGCCATTGGCACTAAGGGTACATTGGGCAGAATAGACATCCCCCCTTGGCCACCTGTTTGCGCGCTTGGCATCGCCCATGGCACCAACCCCGTCAGCGAGGAGGTTAGCCCAAGACTACTGGGCAGAAGCGGCGCTAACGGGCGCGGGCCCGACTGCATCTGAGGTTCGTTTAATAACTGCTGGCGGCTACCCTCGCCTTGAAACCAGCGTTTTAGATGCGATTCATAAAACAGCCCGCTGTCGCGAATGCTCGCTTCTAAGCGTGTCGCTACCGTACTTGCGCTAGGCGTTTCTTGACTGGCAATCAAAGGCGCTTCAGGTCGCATCACTGAAGGGGGAGCGGGAAAACGCAATAGAACGTCAGCAATAGTGCGGGCAGCAGGGCTGAAATGTGTCTGCGTAGACCCAGGCGGGGAAGGTAAGGCATCGCCGCGCGGAAGCGTTCGCCCGCCATCCAAGGGTACGGGCGAACGCTTGAGATCACTTAATGGAGTAGAAGCCCGCCCATCTAGGCTAGCATCACCCATCACCGCTCGCGGCCCTTCGCCTGGTGGAACGGGCTTAACTGCCTGACTCAACGCCCGCTGCAGCGACACCTCGCCTTGTCGCCCAAGCACTTGGTTCAAGAGCGTATCAATGAGAGGTGTAATGCCGCTCACGTTGACTCCGTTGAGCCAGTATCATCTGAAGAATATGACGCCGCTGCATTTTGTTGAGGCGCGTAGGCACGGTGTAAGTCTCGCTGACGCTGCGTTACGCCAATAAGCTTGCCTAACTCATCACGGCGAGCTAACAAGTGACGCCGAATATCGACATCGTGCTCAAGAATACTCTCAAGCAACTCTGCTTTACGCTGCTGGGCCGGTACATCAAGCACAACGGTTGCGTCTAATTCGCGCAGCTGTTCAACCAGTACAACATAGCTTGTACGCTGATCAATTAGCTCTGCCCACTGCTCAGCATTGGCAAGTTCGTGCATGTACTCAACGCGACTCAATAGCGTCTCATAATTTTCTAGCAGCGCTTGTTGAGAGCTTTGCCCATGAGCGGTTGTAGAAGCTGACATAATGGCCTCACGCACTCTGCTGTTGACCGATATCACGCCATGCTGACGCGATGTCTTCAAGCAATTGCTCAGCCTGGTTCAAGCTCTCTTCATCATTACGCAGGTTGGCCGCCAATAGCAGGCGTACAATATAGTCGTAGAGTGACGCTAAACGCTCGGCAATTTCACCGCCTTGTTCTTGATCAAGAGCAGCAGCAAGGCCGTTATTGACGATATCTAACGCTTTCGATATCGACTTCCCTTTCTCAGATATATTGCCCGCCTGCATATGAATGCGTGCAGCCCGAATAGCCGCTTGGGCACCGTCAAACAACATCACGATTAACTGATGAGGGTCTGCCGACATCACTCCACTTTCTACGCCGACACGCGCATAAGCATTAGCTCCCCGACCATAGGCGGCGCCACCGCGAGAGTAAGTCATAAGCGGAACTCCTGTACGTGAATTTACAACCGCGTTAAAGCGGAGTAGCCACGACTATTAAGTGTTTAAAATAATTAGCGAACTTCGCTCTGCTATAAGTATGTATCGGCGCGAAATAGGCGGACTTTAACGCCCTACTCTATTTTTTAGCCCACTCTGTTTTTTTAACCTACTCTGTTTTTTAACCTATCCTGTTTTTTTAAGTAGACACTGCAACCTCGCCTACTACCTGCCCAAGCCGTTTGGCAATGTTGTCCCGCACCAGCGCACCCACATTGTCACGCATCGGTGGCTCTGCCTTCGGCGCTAGCAATACCTCGGTAGGATTGCCCTTAGCATCTACGCGCAAAATCCAACCCTGCTGTTGACTGGAAAAGCGCGCCAGAGAACCCACCGGAAGCCCCTTAAAATGCTCGATATAACGCTTAATCCAGCGCATATCGAATTGATGCGGGTGCTGCAATAAATGGCGATAAATTTGCTGGGCTGTTTTAGCTGGCCGATCAGCACGGTCGCGCCGCATCGCCTCAACCACGTCAACAACCGCACTCGCTTTGGCTAGCTCACTAAGGTCGGCACCACTTATTCCCTCAGGGTAGCCGCTTCCATCCATGCGCTCGTTGATACCCCCAATAACCGCCTGAACAATATTCGCCGATAGCCACTGGCAGTTATTCAAACGATCCAGCAGTAACCGGACATGCTCGCTGACGGCCTTACGATGACTGGCCTCAAAGTGCGGTGCCTTGAATAACACCTGAGGCACCAAGGCTTTGCCAAGGTCATGAATAAGACCACTGGCAACAATCGCCTTACGCAGCTCGCGCGGCATGCTTGCACCCACAAAATCGAGCAGATGAACGGCTACTGCAATACCATGACGCACCACTAACGGCTCTGGAGATAAGCAGCGAGAAGCGAACAGCAACGCCTCACGATCCTCTTCATGAAGATCCAATATTCGATCAGCATAGCGGGAGAGTTGGCGACCATCGATATCGCTACCTTGCTGTAACGACAACAGCTGTGTATCGAGGTAGGCGGCCACTCTTACCAGCCGACGTGCCACGGGGGTGGCATAGCGCTTGACATCACGTCGCCCAAGCAGCTCCCCTGCACCTGATTGCTTGCCTGGCAGCGCAAACAGCGGAGAAGGCTGGCGATCGCCCTGCTCTTCTTTTTTATAGCGAGCCGCTTCGCGCTCTATCTCACACACAAAATACCAAATTTGCCGCTCTTGCTCCGCGCTACACTCAACGAAGCTGAAGCCCACACGCAGCAAATGGCGATCAGCGTCTGTCTTTTGGTGACGCGCCTCCCCCAACACTTCAAAATACGTGCCATCAGGAAAAGTAAACGCCAACGTAAAAGGATGAGTAGCTTCTGCCAATAGGCCGCTGGCCGCCAACGGCAGTTCAATCTGACAACCGTCTTGGGAAAGGTCCCGCAACTCGCCCTCAACTACCTCAGCGTCGCCCCCAGACAAGCTGGCCGGCACGACCATCCCCATACGCAGCTCAGCGCGAAAGGACTCACGGCGTTGGAGCACTTCCAACGTTTCGGGGTAATCGCTGCAGCATAAAAAACGCCCCCCTGAGTGACGCGTTTCAGTTAAATGCAGCAACGGCGTTCGCACCACTTTTCCCTGCGCCTGCCCCCGCAAGTAAAAAGCAGCGCCGCCTTGTAAGCGGTGTAGTAAATAATCAACCGATGAGAGATCCATCACCAGCGTTTGCCCGAGATGCTGCTCCATCAAGACAATAGGCTCAGGGCGCGCATCAGACCCTTCAAGGCAGAGCGACACGCCGCCGCTTTCAATTAACGTATTCAGCAGAGACTCAATGACCGTTGTGCTTGCTAATGTTTCAAACTCATCCTGCTGCGCTACCATTCTCGCCTCACTTTCCCTAATGCGTTAATTAGCTGACCGCAAAGCGCGAAAGCATATCAGATGCTTGCAGCATGGCGTATGCACAATAAGGCATCATTGTGCTGCTTAATGCTCGGGTTAAGGCGAGTAAATAATGGTCTTTAGGTACTTTCTCATATCCCCGCTACTATTAAGCCAACACCCCACTGCCGCGCGCCTAAAGCTTTTCCGCACGCTGCCGATATGGTTTTAGAAGAGCAAATTAATATATAACAACTGAGCTATGGCTGCCGCTTCTCGCTACCGCATAAAAACTTGGCTGCCAAAGCTAATTTTAAAGAGGAATGCGCCCCATGGACTCACTACCCATTGAAGCAGCAACATCACCAACACCCTTGCCACCCACTTCAAATTTGAAACAGCGGCTAGACAGCACGTTGGCACAGCTACCCATAGCCAATGGCCAGCAGGCAAACGCTGAGAAAAATACGCGAGAAATCACCGCAAGCGAACTGGTTGAACCCATTCAACGCATTAATGAAACCATGCGGCCACGCGGGTTGGAATTTGAATTGAGAGAAGAATCGTCGCGAGTGATTACCCGCGTTATAGACCGAGAATCTAGAGACGTAATTCGCCAAATCCCCGCAGAAGAAGTGCTTAAAATCGCCGAACAGCTAGAAGAGCTACAGGGACGACAAGGACCACAGGGGCAAATCATCTCCCTACAGGTTTGAAGCACAGCATGCTAAAAGGGCACTCAAATAAAGCACTAGACTTGCATGTTCATGACATCTCGATATGCAGATACCAAGCGGTTACGAACCTGAAGCCCCATCTGAAAAGCAACGCTGGCTTTCTGCATATCGACCATCACATCATTTAGCGCCAAGTTAGGATCGCCCGCCTGAAACGCCATCGCCTGGCTGTTGGCCGTTTGCTGGAGCCGGTTGATACGCTGAATGGAAGCCTGCAACTCGCCGCCGAACCCCCCTTGCCCAGCCGCCGCTGATGCCTGGGCACCGCTAAGGGGCTGCGTGGATGCCGCCTGCGTTGCCATGCTTTGCATCTGCTGTAGCGCAGCCTGTATTTGGGGAGTGCTCATACGCATACCTCAATTCGCAAAAAAGAACTAATGCGAAAAGCCTAACATTGAACTGCCCTGCCTCATACGGACAAATACGCGTAAAAAGCCAAGCTTATCCCCCCTTTAGGCTAGACTAGCCACCGGATAATGGCACTCATCATAATTCCGCCCCATCTTTTTGGCGGATAATCGCGATAAACGGATTAGCCTATGCCTTCTTTGGTGATGCGCCTGGGCCGAACCCAGTTTTGCTTGCCCCTCTGGAGGGACGCATGAGCGAAACCGGTGCAACGGCAGGCCGTCAAAACAGTACATCTCAAGCTGCTTCCCGCAGTGGAAATACCGGTAGCGGAAACACAAGTAGTGGCAACACAGGCAACGACACCGCCAGCGGCTCAGCTTCTGAGCGCGTGTTGAAGCAGCTGCGTGGAAATCCGTTAGTTGCTTTGCTGATCGCGGGCGCGGCATCCATTGCCATCGTCGTTGCGCTTTTCATGTGGGCCAGCAGCCCTGAATATCGCGTGCTTTATAGCAATCTCAGCGAAGCCGATGGCGGCAGCATCATCACTGAACTCGACACTCGTGGTATTCCTTACCAGTTCAGTGCCAGCGGCCAAGCGTTGATGGTGCCTAGCGATCAAGTGCACACCTTGCGGCTGCAGCTCGCTGAACAAGGGCTGCCCCGTGGCGGCAATCTTGGTTTAGAGCTGATGGACAGCCAAGCATTTGGCATTAGCCAGTTTGCTGAGCAGATCAACTACCAGCGGGGCCTGGAAGGCGAGCTTGCCCGTTCAATCGAGTCATTAGGCCCCGTTGAAGGCGTCAGAGTTCACCTTTCGATGGCAAAACCATCGGTATTCATACGTGATCGTGAGCCGGCTAAAGCATCGGTGGTGCTTACCTTGTTACCTGGGCGCGTGCTGGGTGAAGGCCAGGTCAGCGCCATCGTTCACATGGTCTCGGGCAGTGTCCCTGAGCTAGCGGCTGAAGATGTCACTGTGGTCAACCAGGATGGCCGTTTGCTGTCTGCAGACGTGCGTAGAGGTAATGATCTTGATGGCACACAGCTTGAATACATTGCTGAAGTTGAACGTTCTTACCAGCAGCGCATTGAGCATATCCTGACGCCTATTTTGGGCAGCAATAACGTACGTGCTCAAGTGGCCGCACAGATAGATTTTTCGCGACGCGAGCAAACCTCTGAACGATATGGGCCCAATCAACCGCCTAACGAAGCAGCAGTGCGCAGTCGCCAGCTGAGCCTCGCTTATGACGGGGAAAACCCTTTAGCGACCGGTATACCCGGGGCGCTCAGTAACACGCCCCCCGGCACCCTACCCTCCCCCATTGATCAGCCAGAAGGTGAAGTAGCAGTCGATGGGCAAGAAGAGGACCTCCCCCCCGAAGCGTTGCGTAACCTGCGCCAAGACGATGTCGTCAATTATGAAGTTGATCGTAGCATTGAGCATATACAGCACCGCCTTGGGCAGATTGAGCGTCTCTCCGCCGCAGTGGTGGTTAACTTCCGCTCAGAAATGAATGAAGAAGGCGAGTGGATCGACGTTGCTCTAACCGACAATGAAGTCGCTCAAATCGAGCGGTTAGTCCGCCAGGCAATGGGGTTTTCTCAACTACGTGGCGATGAAGTAGAAGTCGTCAACACTCCTTTCGCTCGTAGTGTTGATGAGACGACTGATGCGGAGTGGTGGCAAGACCCCAATACGCTCTCCATCGCTGGCAATGTCGGTCGTTACCTGTTGGTGGCTCTTGCTATTTTATTGCTCTATCTACTGATTCTTCGCCCTCTTATCAAGCGCTACACGCAGCCACCGATGATGGCAGCAGCAATGCCGGGTAGCACACTAGAGACGCGGGTTGGAAGTGAAGATGAGGGCGAAAGTGAAGGAGCCTTCGACGAGGACGACGAGACTTACGCCAAACCTAAGCGTCGGCGCAAAACGTCACTCTATGAGCATAACCTCAACGATCTGCGTGAAATGGCTCAGGAAGACCCCCGCATGGTCGCGATGATCATTCGCAGCTGGATGAATACTAGTGAGTAGTTCAAATGAGTAGTCCAAAAGAGTTGTCCAAATGAGTAGTCCAATTGCTGAAATGAGTGGCGCTCGCAAGAGCGCTATCTTATTGCTTGCACTCGATGAAGACAGTGCAGCAGAGGTCTTTAAATACCTCGGCGCCAATGAAGTGCAAGAGATCAGTATGGAGATGGCTCGTCTGCATCAGGTCTCTCATGAGGACATGAAGGCAGTGCTTGAAGCGTTCCATAAAGAGAACGAAGAGTTTGTAGCGCTTAACCTTAACTCCAGCGACCACATCCGCTCGGTACTGACCAAAGCATTGGGCAGCGAGCGCGCGACTAGCCTGATCGAAGATATTCTCGAATCGACAGGCAATAACTCCGGCATCGACGCGCTCAACCTCATGGAAGCCTCTATGGTGGCCGAGTTGATTCGCGACGAGCACCCACAGATCATTGCCACCATTCTGGTTCACCTAGAGCGCCACCAAGCCTCTGATATTCTTGAACTCTTTGAAGAAAAGCTGCGCAATGATGTGGTGCTGCGTATTGCCACCTTCAGCGGCGTTCAGCCTGCTGCCTTACAAGAGCTAACCGAAGTGCTCACCAGCATGCTAGACGGCCAGAACCTCAAGCGCAGCAAAATGGGCGGCGTAAGAACTGCAGCCGAAATCCTCAACTTGATGAACTCCTCTCAAGAAGAGACCGCCATCGAGACCGTCCGCGCGCACAGCGAAGATTTGGCACAGAAAATTATCGACGAAATGTTCCTGTTCGAGAACCTGCTGGATCTCGACAACCGCGCGATTCAGATGGTGCTTCAAGAAGTCGACACCAACTCGCTGGTGGTGGCCCTCAAAGGGGCTCAGGACGCGTTGGTGGACAAATTCCTGCGCAATATGTCACAGCGCGCCTCCGACCTGGTTCGCGAAGATATGGAAGCCCGTGGCCCCATACGCGTCTCTCAAGTCGAGACCGAGCAAAAAGCCATTTTGCAAATTGTCAGGCGTTTAGCTGACTCAGGTGAAATCGTTCTAGCCGGCGGAGACGACGAGTATGTCTAATACTCACTTGCCTAAATTTGATCGTCATGGCGATTGGCGCCGCTGGCAAATGGAAGAGCTGGCGAGCACCGCGAACGAACACGCCACTGATCGCGATGTACCCACGGCACATCAACGCAAGGTTCAAGCAGCCCTTAAAGCAGCAGAGCAGGCGCGTCAGCGCGAAGAAGAAGAGCGCCAAGCGTTACATGAACGCATTCGCCAGCAAGCCGAAAAAGAGGGCTATGAGGCAGGCTTTGAGCAGGGCCACAAAGAGGGGCTCGAAAAGGGGTTAGAGGAAGCGGCTGAGCAGGCAAAAATCGAGCTAGAAGCACGCATTCACAAGACGGTTGCGCCACTGGAAACACTCGCCAAGCAGTTCTCTGATGCGCTGGAGCGTATTGATGACACGATTGCACACGACCTGGTTGAGTTAGCGCTAGCAACCGGCAAGCAGCTTGCCTCAGATGCCTTGCAGGCATCGCCAGAACAAGTGCTCGTAGTGGTACGCGAGCTGCTGCACACCGAACCACCACTGGTAGGGCAACAGCGGCTATGGCTCAACCCAGATGACCACGCGTTAGTTGAAGAGCAGTTAGGTGGCGAACTTAAAGCGGCTAACTGGAAGCTACAGCCTGATGATCAGCTGGCTCGTGGCGGTTGCCGAGTCACCAGCGCACAGGGTGAAATTGACGCCACCTTTGAAAACCGCTGGCACACCATTCAAGCCCAATCGCGCAAAAGAGGCATTCACGGCTCAACTTCAAACGCCCGTTCATCGTAGGCGGATATGCTATGACCGACACCACCTGCCCTCACCAACATCGCTGGCATAAAGCACTGCGCCGCACGCAGCAGCGCGTGAGCCATTTGCCTCGCTACCGCAATAGCGGCCGGGTGATTCGCGCAACGGGTATGGTCATTGAGGTGGTAGGGCTACGCGTGGCAGTTGGCAGTGCATGCCGCATCGAACTGCCCGGCAGCGATGGTCGCCTAACCGATAGCGACAAACATGCGGAAGCCGAAGTCGTCGGCTTTGCGGGTGACAAGCTGTACCTCATGCCGCTAGAAGAAGTCACTGGGCTTATGCCGGGCGCGCGCGTTTCGCCTTTAGATGAACGCGACGGCAGCAGTGCGCGGCGTTTTCCGATTGGCGATAGCCTGCTGGGGCGAGTGCTCGATGGCAACGGCAACCCGCTCGATAACCGCGAAAATATCGAAGAAGCGCCCCGTGCCACACTCAATACGCCACCGCTTAACCCCCTTTCCCGCGCCCCTATTGATGCGCAAATTGATGTGGGTATCCGCGCTATTAATGCACTGCTGAGCGTAGGGCGCGGCCAACGCATGGGGCTATTTGCCGGCTCAGGGGTTGGTAAATCAGTGCTACTGGGCATGATGGCACGCTATACCCAAGCTGATGTGATTGTGGTGGGCTTGATCGGCGAGCGAGGCCGCGAAGTACAGGATTTTATTGATAACATTCTAGGTCCTGAAGGCCGCCGCCGTGCCGTTGTCGTCGCAGCACCGGCGGATACGTCTCCCTTGCAGCGCCTGCAAGGTGCCGCTTACGCAACACGCCTAGCAGAAGGCTTTCGCGACGAGGGTCGAAACGTTCTGCTTATTATGGATTCCCTCACTCGCTACGCCATGGCGCAGCGGGAAATTGCCCTGGCCATTGGGGAGCCACCGGCCACCAAAGGCTACCCGCCTTCTGTGTTTGCCAAGCTGCCCGGCCTAGTGGAGCGCGCAGGCAATGCCGAGCGTGGCGGCGGGTCGATAACCGCTTTTTATACCGTACTGACGGAAGGCGATGACCAGCAGGACCCCATTGCAGATTCTGCTCGGGCCATTCTAGACGGCCACATTGTACTGTCGAGAACACTGGCGGAAGCCGGTCATTACCCAGCCATTGATATAGAAGCGTCGATCAGCCGAGTGATGACCTCGATCACCACTCCTGAACAACTGCAGGAAGCGCGTATTTTCAAGCAGCTATTTTCTCGCTATCAGCGCAATCGGGATTTAATTAGCGTGGGTGCCTACAGCCCTGGCCACGACCCACAGTTAGATGAGGCGGTGAACCGCTTCCCCTCGCTGGAGCGCTTCCTACAACAAAGCATTGAGGAGTGTGCAGCGCTGGAAGATTCACGCCAAGCGTTAAACGCACTGGTTGGAGGGCGTAAATGAGTAAATCACAGCTCGAAATGTTAACGGAGTTAGCTCGCGGAGCGCGCGATCAAGCCGGCAAAGTGCTTGCTCAAGAGCGCCAAACCGAACAGCAAACCAACGCTCAGCTAAAATCGCTGCTTAGCTACCGTGCAGAGTATGCAGAACGCTTTCAGAAGGCGATGCATGACGGTATTGATCCCGCGACCATGTACAATTACCAACAGTTTCTGGCGTCTTTAGATGCCGCCTTAAGCCGCGCTCGGCAAGCACTAGCGGCGCAACAGGCAAGTGTTCAACAAAGCCAAAAGAACTGGCAACAAGAGCAGCGTAAGCTCTCTTCCTACGATACACTGGCGTCACGCCGGCTTTTAGAAGAGCACCGCCGCAGCGAGCGTCATGAACAAAAAACTAACGATGATTTGGTGACTAGCCGCTTAGCTCGTCAACATAACGACGCTCCGCATTAGCGGTGCCAGGGAACTGAACATGAATCTTCACCCGCTGCTTTCGGTCAACCCAAGTTCGCCTCAGACACCGTCTCAAGGTGCGCGTGGCGGCCAAGAATCGCCCAACGGTCTTTTCCGCCAGGCGCTTCTGAACGCCTCTGGCACGCAAACTAGCTCATCGCTTAGCCCCCAGGCTGAAGCGGATAGCGGCCTAAACGACGCGTCACGTCAGGCGCGGCTCACTACCAGCGCCCAGGGGTTATCCGAAGCGCTAAACGTCGATGTCGAAAACCTCGCTGACGCCTTGGAAGCGCTGGGTATCGACCTCAGCGAAAGCGACCTATCTGCCGTACTGGCTCAGCTGCAAACGCCTAACGCTGATATATCCGCTGCTGCGTTAACCCTGGACGATGCAGAAACCTCAACGGGTCTTGACGAGATTGCATCACGTCTTGCGTTAATGGCCTCGTTTGACGATAGCCGCCCGCTACAGCCAGCACCATCGGCAGCACTGGAAACTATCGCTGAACAGCTAAATATCGATCAACGCGAAGCAGCGCAGCTGGTATCAGCCTTGAGTGCGCTGATGGCTCAAAGCCAGCCAGTTCAAAGCCAGCCAGCTCAAAACCTGGGTGCTTACCCATCACAGGCCATTCAGCCCGCCGCACTGGAAACCATCGCTGAACAGCTGAATATCGATCAAAGCGAAGCAGCGCAGCTGGTATCAGCCTTGAATGCACTGATGGCTCAAAGCCAGTCAGTTCAAAGCCAGCCAGCTCAAAACCTGGGTGCTTACCCATCACAGGCCATTCAGCCCGCCGCACTGGAAACCATCGCTGAACAGCTGAATATTGATCAACGCGAAGCAGCGCAGCTGGTATCAGCCTTGAGTGCGCTGATGGCTCAAAATCAGCCGGCTCAAAGCCAGCCAGTTCAAAGCCAAGTAGCCCAAAATCAGAGCGCTCACACGGTGGCGATTAATTCCGCTCGCCTGCCCAGCGTTGATAAGCTCCCTGTTGATCTAAATACAACGCCTCGTCCTGGTAATTTCTTAGCACAGCTCAACACTAGCAGCGCATCACCGCAGGTCAGTAGCGAGGCACTGATGAGTGCCCTGCTAACGCTGGAAGGTGCGGCTAAAGCTAGCCCGGCGGGTGAACAGTTATTCACCAGCCCATCATTGACTGCTAATCAACCACCGTTAACATCATCACAGGCTGCCCAGGGTTTTGCCCCTACAGTGCCTCCGACCCAGGCTTCTTTAAGCACGCCCGTTACGAGTAACGCCTGGCCACAGCAGTTGAGCCAACAGCTGGTGCAGATTTCTCAGCGCGGTGGCGAGCAGCATGTCCAGATGCAGCTCCACCCTGCAGAGCTAGGACCGCTTTCCATCTCACTGAAGTTTAGTGAGCAGGGCGCTCAGGCGCATTTCTTATCGACACACGCCCAGGTAAGGCAAGTGCTTGAACAAGCGATTCCCCAATTAAGGGAAGCGCTGGCTGAACAAGGTATTTCGCTCGGTGAGACGTCTGTAGGCGAACAGCGAGACCCTAATACCCAGGGCTTCGCCCAATCAGGCGGCAAGCAAGGCAGTCAAGCCGGCGGTGACAACGGCGATATCGGCCTGGATGAAACACCCGCCCTAAGCGCGGAAAGCAGCCCGCTGATACTGGATGGGCGGGTCGACCTTTACGCTTAGCAGCGGCACACAAGTTAGCTAAACCAAAAGATAGGCTTGCCAAATGAGCCTGTTCATTTCATCACTGGCATTCGCTTTAGGCATAATACGTTGCTAGTGATACGCATGGAGTTCACGGGAATCACAAATGGCAGAAAAAACCAGCGGGTCAAAAAAACTGCTCTGGGTAATGATTATCCTGGTCTTGCTGTCCTCAGCAGGCGCAGCAGCGGCTATTTATATGGTAATCGATCAGCGTGATAGCGGCTCACAGGGTGGCGAGATGAGCCAGGTGATAGAGCGCCAATCACCTATTTTCATGCGCATTGAACCCTTTACCGTTAACCTTGCCGATGACAATTATGGCTCACGCCTACTTTACACAGGCGTGACCCTTCGCGTGGGCAATGAGGAAAGTAAAGCAATTTTAGAAGAACATATGCCCCAAGTGCGCAGCCGTTTGCTAATGCTGCTCTCTGGCAAGCAGGCCGGTGAACTTACCTCACCGGAAGGTAAGCAACAGCTTGCCCAAGCGATTATTGATCGTCTGAATGTCCCGCTCACAGAAAACCAGCCGCCGCTTGATTTGCGTGAAGTCTTATTCACCGAATTTATTGTGCAATAATCTCGGGAACTGGAGCCGTTCATGTCACAGGACGATCTACTGTCCCAGGAAGAAATTGACGCCCTACTGAAGGGCGTCAGTGGAGACGATGAGTCACCATCCTCCTCGTCTCAACATCAAGAAGAGTCACGCATCAAGCCTTACGACCCATCCACTCAGCATCGAGTGATCCGTGAGCGCCTGCATGCCCTGGATTTTATTAATGAGCGTTTTGCGCGTTACTTCCGCAATGGGCTATTTAACTTATTGCGTCGTAGTGCTGATATCACCGTAGAGTCGGTTCGCTATCAAAGTTTTAGCGAGTTCTCACGTAATGTGCCCGTGCCAACCAACTTGAACATTGTGTCAATGAAACCATTGCGCGGTTCAGCGCTGGTGGTATTCCCGCCTAACCTAGTGTTTATGGTGGTAGATAACCTTTTTGGTGGCGATGGGCGCTTTGTCACCAAGTCAGACGGCCGAGAATTTACCAACACTGAACAGCGCATTATCCAGCGCCTGCTTAACCTTGCGATGGACGCCTACCAAGAAGCCTGGAAAGTGGTTTATCCGTTGGATATCAGTTTTTTACGTTCAGAAGTACAGTCGAAGTTTGCTAATATAACGAATTCACCCAATGAAATTGTCGTGAATACCAAGTTCAATATTGAAGTGGGTAATTTATCTAGCAATTTCCAGATTTGCATGCCTTACGCCATGATTGAGCCTCTGCGTGATTTACTGGCGAACCCGATTAACGACAGCAATCACGACCAAGACGGCAGCTGGTCGCGCCGCATGGCGAGCGAACTGCGCCAGTCAGAAGTCGAATTAGTCGCTGAGTTTGCTCAAATACCCAGCCGCATTGCCCATGTCATGGGGTTGAAAAAAGGCGACGTGTTGCCGCTAGAAATTCCTAGCACTATTACAGCGCGTGTTGATGGTGTGCCCGTAATGCAGTGTGAGTACGGGAGCCAACGTCAGCAGCACGCACTACGTGTGTTACATATGATCGACCATGCCGCTATAAATAACGCATCGTCCAAGGACTTTATTAAAGGGCCTACACGACAGAAAGCCAAGGAATCCAAAGCATGACTGATCCCAATAAGCCTAATCAGAACGTCTCTGAAGACGATTGGGCGGATGCCATGTCTGAGCAAGAAGAAACGTCATCCAGTGCCGATGCCGCCAGTGAAGAAGAAGACCCCTGGGCGGCCGCCATGGCTGAACAAGAAGCGGCTGAGGAAAGCGAAGACGCTACTGCGGTACCAGAAGAAACTGAAGCGCCTGCCGCCAAAGTGGCCAGTGACGATATTTTTCGCCCTTTAAGCCCAGATAGCGGTGCCTCACAGGCCCGAGAACTGGAAATGATCATGGATATCCCGGTGAAACTCACCGTGGAACTAGGGCGCACCAAGCTAACCATCAAGCAACTGCTGGAGTTAGCTCAGGGCTCGGTCATCGAGCTAGATGGCTTGGCAGGCGAGCCGATGGATATCTTAATTAATGGCTACCTGATCGCTCAGGGTGAAGTGGTTGTTATTGAAGATAAGTATGGTATCCGTATTACTGAAATTATCACGCCTTCTGAACGTATTCATAAATTGAACCGATGAGCGTGGCAACTCCCCCAACGCAGAACGGCTCGCTTGATGCGCTGGGTAACAGTGGCGAGGCGCTGATAGGCATGGCCGTTCTAGGTAAAACAGCGGCCGCTCTGGCACTGGTCATTGCGATTATTTTGATCTGCACGGCGCTGTTAAAGCGCTGGAACAACCATAGCAATCGCCATGGTGCTCATTTACGCATTGTGGGCAGCACCGCTGTTGGCAATCGAGAACGTATCGTTATCGTTGAGGTAGAAGATACCTGGCTGGTTGTCGGCGTTGGCGGCGGGCGCGTTACTCTATTGCACGAGCGCCCTGCAGCAGAAGAACGCCCACCAAGTGCCGCGGCTGCGCCTTCACGTTTTTCGCAAAGCCTCTCAAAAGCGCTAGCCACCCACCGCCGCCGTGACTCATCCGCGCCCTCCGACCCACATCAGACGCCATGAGGCAACGGATGCACCTTTATTGGCCCTGTATTTTTAAAAGCAAGCCACTCGCTCTATGGCTGTTTATTGTTGCCGCTTGCGTTATAGCAGGCCCGGTAAACGCACAGCAGATACCTGGCATTATTTCTCAGCCGCTAGATGATGGTGGCCAGCAGTGGTCGCTCTCGCTACAGACCCTTCTCTTTCTAAGCTCGCTGGCTTTTTTGCCTTCAATGCTGCTAATGATGACGAGTTTTACTCGCATCATCATTGTGCTAAGCCTATTACGCACGGCAATGGGCACCCAAGCCACACCGCCTAACCAGGTGTTATTAGGCATCGCGCTGTTTTTAACTTTTTTTATTATGTCGCCGGTGTTAGCGCAGGTGTATGACAACGCCTGGGTGCCGCTAACCAATGAAACCATTAACTTTGAAGAGTTTTTGCTACTCGCCCAAGGGCCATTTCGCGAATTTATGCTCGCACAGACCCGCGAACCTGACCTTGCGCTTTTCGTGCGCTTGGCAGATGTAGGCCCGATGCAAGGCCCTGAAGATCTGCCAATGCGGGTATTGCTGCCCGCCTTTGTAACGAGTGAGCTGAAAACCGCCTTTCAAATTGGCTTCACTATTTTTATTCCCTTCTTAATTATTGACCTGGTGGTGGCCAGCACGCTGATGGCACTGGGGATGATGATGGTCCCGCCCATTACTATCTCGTTACCGTTTAAACTAATGTTGTTCATCTTGGTGGATGGCTGGCAGCTTATTATCGGCTCAATGGCAGAAAGCTTTTACATGATATAGCGGCTGGCTAAGATCGCTTTTATCGACAGTTTTTATCGACAGCTTTTCCAAACAGGCCGCGTCGTTTCTACGACATAAAGGATTCACACTATGACCCCTGAAATGGTGATGAGCATTGCCTACCAAGGCATGCGTGTAACGCTTTTTCTTGCCGGCCCCATGCTGCTGGCGGCGCTATTCACCGGCCTTATCATCAGCCTGTTTCAAGCCGCGACACAAATAAACGAAATGACGCTAACCTTTATTCCTAAAATTCTGGCGGTGTTTGCCGTATTGGTGCTTGCAGGCCCCTGGCTGCTTGGATTAATTACGGACTTTACCCAGCGGCTATTTACCAACATTCCCAATATGGTGATGTAACGCGATGGTAGAAGTCACTTTCGCACAGCTGCAAGGGTGGCTAGTGGCTTTTTTATGGCCGTTTGCGCGCATCACTGCCTTCTTGGCGGCGTCTCCCCTCTGGGGGCACGGCAGCGTGCCTAATCAAGCGAAAGTAGGTCTTGCCGCTCTTATTGCAATTGTTATTGCACCGATATTACCGGCCATGCCAGACGTTGCTGTTATGTCTTGGGCGGGCGTCGGCATTATGATCGAACAAATTCTTATCGGCTTAGCCATCGGCCTTGTGATGCATATTATCTTTGCTGTCGTTCAGGCGGCGGGGGATTTTATCGGCCTGCAAATGGGCTTGGCCTTTGCGAGCTTTTTTGACACATCGAGTGGTACCAACATTATGGTGCTGTCTCGTATCCTTTATATGATAACGCTGCTGATGTTTTTAGCATTTAACGGCCATTTGATGGTGCTGGAAACCTTGGTAATGAGCTTCCAGACGCTGCCGATTGGTATTGGCACCTTTAACCCCGGCGCTTTTGAGCTACTCGCCCGCTATGCAGGCACGATTTTCGCTTCGGGTATGTTATTGGCGCTACCGCTAGTGGGCTCTCTACTGACAATCAATTTGGCGCTGGGTATACTCAACCGCTCTGCGCCGCAGCTAACGGTTTTCAATATCGGCTTTCCCACCTCTCTTATTGTGGGTCTGATATTAATGATGGTGCTAATGACCGACATTAGCCGCTTCCTGCAGCGTTTATTTAGCCAGGGGCTGGCATTTATGCAGGAGCTAATTGAAACAATGGCACCGCTAACCTAAAACGACCATGCTTTGTATAATAAAACATGGTCGTTTGGCTCGACTGTACAGTAAGCGCTAAGTGCTTATTACATATAGTTAAATAACGATAAACCTTTAATGTCGACAAACGCTTTTTGCGCTGCCTGCAGGCCTACTTGGCGCAAGCTGTATTCAGAAATCGCCTCTACGTAGTCAAGATCCACCAAATCCGACAGCGTTTGCTCATAGTTCAGCATACGGTTACTACCGACAGCATCGATAACATCAAGCTCGTTCAGGCGCGCCCCAGCCGATGCGCGTACCGTCAACACATTATCTAGAGCGTTGTCTAAATCGCGCATTGAGGTATTTAAAGTGTTACGCAAATCAGCTTTTTTGGTCGGGTTGTCAGCGGGGTTTTCCAATACGCGAATGGCTTCTTCCATGGTGCGGAAAAGGTCAGCACCACGAACATCGCCACCGGACTGGGCAACCAGGATTTCATCGCCGTCTGCAGGAGTACCTGAAAGAGTAATATTCAAACCGCCGAAACTCAACTGCTGATCGTTACCAGTGTAAGGGTAGGTAGTTTCACCATCTCCCTCTAGATCAATAGCCTCCCAAGCACCATCATCAAGGCGTTGAACGCTGTACATAGAATTGCCGCCCGCGTCCTCACTAAAAACAACCCGGAAGTTCTCTCCATAACCATCATCATTGACATCAAGAGTCTGCGGCCCGCGAAATGTCACGTTACCTTCATTAAGGGTGCCATCTTCTTTCTTTGCTTCAGCTATATAGCCCGCACCACTGGGCACGCTCTGAAAAATAGACTCGCCGTTTTCGGTGACAGGCATTAGCCTTGAGGCATCAACACGCTGTTCACGGGCCTTGCTATCCCCGTTATAAACCACAAACTCATCGCCATCAGCATTGGTTTGCTTTACAAACGGCGGAGCGCTATCTTTATAGCCACCAAACAAATACCGGCCGTTGCCATCGGTGGCGTTCGCTTGGCCGATCATCGTTTCGTAAATACCTTTGAGCTCACTGGAAATTGACTCACGGTCAACATCACTCAAAGTGTCACTCGATGCCTGAATCAACAGCGTTTTAGCGCTGGTGACTGCATCACTGACACTGTTCAAAATACTTTCTGTCTGCGACAGAGAGTTACGCGCCGATATCCGCGCATCTGAATATTGTTCGGTAACCGCTTTCGCCTGGTCCACGGTTACCGCACGCGAGGCCGCCTGTGGGTCGTCGGATGGGTTAACAACGCGGCGGCCGCTAGCGATCTGCTGGCTGACATTCATCAGATCGCTTTGCTGGCGGTTCATCGACGCCGTGCTTTGCTCAAACATGGTAATGGTACTAATACGCATCACTTAAGCTCCCGAATTAACCGCGCAGGTTCAAGATGGTGTCCATCAGCGCTCCTGCGGTGTCAATTACACGCGCGTTAGCTTGATAGTACTGTTGGTAACGAATTAAGTTAGCGGCTTCTTCGTCCAAATTAACCCCTGATTCTGATTGCTGTACCGCACGCAATTGATCGGTTAAGCCTTGACGAGCATCTAAATTAACTTGGGTGATATTAGTACGATTGCCGACATCGCTAACCATGGAGGCATAGGCACCGCTAACAGAGGCTGAGCCTCCCACCACTGCCTCACTCTGCAACTTTTGCAAAGCTAATGCGTTACGGTTATCACCCGAGGCCGCGATAATGTTTTCGGTAACCGTCAACGTCGCCGTTTCATCAGTGGCCGGGAGTGAGGTAGAGGTAAGCGTAAAGCTCATCCCATCTATTTCAACCGTTTTGTTCTCTTCTAAATCTAAAATGTTATCTACATCAAAAGGTTGACCATCAATGCGGATCGTCGAATCCGGTGGTGTTACTGTTAACTTGCCCTCTGAATCCAGCCTTAACGTATACTCTTTATGGTTAGAGAATGCCCCTGGCGACATCTTTAGGTCATCAACGGCTAAATCACCCGAGTGTTTAAATGAAGTAAGAGAACTGCCTTCTTCACCGTCTAAGCCTGCATCACCTGCGGCTATTTTATCCCCGTCCGTAATCGCCACCTTCATATCCTGGCCGGCGCGACGAACAGGCTGAATTTCGAACTTATCGCCATTCTGTGGCGTACTCTCAAAGGCAACATTAACGCCACCAAAGGACAGTACTCCGCCATCCAATGTGAAGTCCACCTCGTCACCACTGTCATTACGTGTCACGCTATACGCGTCATTGCGATAACTGATGGTGTAGTCTGTAGCGCGTAGCTCATCAATATTATCAGTATCGAATTCAACGGATGCTATTTCAGAGGCATTGCCTTTATAGCTGTATCCTAGAGGCTTACTTAGTTCAAAGAAGTCCCCACCCAATTCGCCATCCAGGTCCACGCCCTTTTTATGCTGATCGTTAAAGGCAACCGAGAGCGAAACCGCCAACTGGCCAATCTGGTTCTGGGTTTTGTCTAGGGTTTCTGAGCGAAATGACAACAAGCCGCCCAATGCCCCGCCTTTAATAGTCGATTCATTTAGCTGAGTCAGATTGCCACCGCCATCGCGGTAACCGATTACCGTACGCTGGGGGTCATAATCAGCCTGCATCGCTTCAAGTTGGAATGAGTTCGTTCCTGTGACTAGCGGCTGGCCATTGGGCAGGCTGATATTATACGTTTTACCATCCTGTACATTCAGGCGTAAATCCATGCGCTCGTTAAGCTCAGACACTAAGTGGTCACGCTGGTTGAGAAGGCTATTGGGTGCCTCGCCAGTGCGCGCACGCGCTAAGGCAATCTCTTTATTTAAACCCGCAATTTGTTCAGCAGTATTATTGATTTGGGTAATTTCATCTTTAATCTGGTTATTAATATTGCTCTGCATATCTTGCAGATAGCCATCAAACGAGCGGAACTGTGAGCTCAAGGTATTGGCGGTGCCCATTACGCCTTGGCGTGCTGCAGGATCAGATGGCGCACTAGCTAGGTCTTCCAACGATGAGAAAAAATCCTGCATTAATGGCGCTAGACCCGCTGCGCGATCAGCTAACAGGTTATCAATCTGGGTTACTTGGTTGTAATAGGTGTTCAGCGCGCTTGACTGCGTTTTGGCACTGTTTAACTGATTGGCAACATAGGTGTTGAACTGTCGTTCAATATCATTGACCTTTACGCCCCCCGTACCAGAGCTGCCTTGACCCAGCTGGGTAAGCTCACGGTTATAGCCTGGCGTATAGACGTTGCTAATATTATTACTAGTCGTATTCAGGGCATTCTGCGCGGCATTGAGGCCGCTCAAGCCGATCGAAAACATGCTCATGGTTCAATTCCTTAGGCCGATACCTATCTATGTTTTAAGTATCGGCTCTGCGCAGAAAAACTTGAGGAACGGGCTAGCGAGAATCAGCCAGGAAATTACCGCCAACATTAAGTGGCCCCATCGACTTCATTACCGCCACTAGCTTGTCAGCATAGCGGGGGTCGGTGGCATAACCACCACGTTGAAGCTCTCGTGCCGCCTGTTCGGCAGTGGGGGCCTGAACAACGCCGGCATAACGCGGGTTGTTACCAATTAAGCTGGCATAGTCGGTAAAGGCATGCTCAAACGAATCGTAAACGCGGAAGGTATCGACCACCTGCGTTCGCTGCCCATTGATATACTCATGGGTGACGATATCGGTGGTTTTGCCCTGCCAATGGCTACCCGCTTTAATGCCAAACAGGTTGTGGCTGTTACTGCCATTGCGAGTAGCAATTTCGTGGCGTCCCCAGCCTGTTTCCAGCGCCGCTTGAGCCAAAATCAATTCAGCCGGCACCCCAGTAGCCGCACTGGCCGCTTGGGCAGGCGCTGCCAGCGTTTGCATAAACTGGCCAACATGCCCTAACGTATTTTGCACAGGCTGGGTTGATAGTGGCTCATCAGCCTGCCCTGCACCCAAGCCGCTGGTTTCCACACCTTGGCGAATGGCCTCAAGCTCGGCTAAGAAGCGCCCGCTGCCTTGGGCGCTTGCTGTGGCAATGACCTCTTGATTAGCCACAAATGAATCATCAAGCATTCGGGGTGTACCACGGGGAATGCCGGCGATCAGTGCTTGCAGTTCGCTATCTTGGTTGGCCTCTGGTTGCGCTTTTGAGATGGCGCCCTGGCGTTCGAGCTGTTCAACAAGCGCATCGGCTAGGCCGATACCCCGCGAAGCCATGACCTGAGACCACTGCTGATCCAGCATTGACTGATAAAAATCGGTATCGCGGCTGTTCATCAACCCAGAGGTGGGAATCGCATCGCGCATGCTCTTCACCATCATCTGAATAAATAGCGCTTCAAACTGCTGTGCTGCGCCGTTTACACCCGCTTCTGGGTCCATGCGGGCGGTATGTTGAAGCCGCTGAAAGCCGCTTACATCCAGAGCGAACTGGCTGGTGATGTCGTTTGCACTCATTAGATGACCTCCAGCTCGGCGCGTAGCGAACCCGATGCTTTTAGCGCTTCCAGAATCGACATCAAATCCTGGGGTGTGGCACCCAACGCATTCAAGGCATTGACCACTTCATTAAGCTGAGCGCCCTCTACAATTTGCAGATACGCCTCTTGCTGTTCGATTTCAATATCAGCATCGGGTACCACGACCGTCTCACCCTCCCCAAAGGGGTTAGGCTGGCTAACGCCAAACTGGGTATCAATCATGATTGATAAACTGCCGTGAGCCACCGCCGCTTCACGTAGCGTGACCGCGCTGTTCATCACGACCGAGCCGGTGCGAGAGTTCAGCACCACGCGCGCCGGTGCTTCAGTAGGCGTTACCTGAACGTTTTCAATGCGCGCCATAAAGTTGACCCGCGCATTATCATCCATCGGGCCATCCAGCGCGATGACGCGGCCATTGCGTGCGTAGGCAACCGACTGGCCAAACTCGTTATTAATCGCCGTTACCATGCGCTGAACGGTGCCAAAATCAGAATCATTGAGCTGCAGTTCCAGCATCCCACCGTTACCGCCTAGGTTGAGCGGCACTTCCCTTTCAACCAGGGCACCATTGGGTATACGCCCCGATGCCTGCTGGTTGACCTGCACGCTGCTGCCACCCGCTTCTGCGCCCGCTCCACCCACTAACATGTTGCCCTGGGCAATGGCATAAGTGTCGCCATTGGCACCTTTTAACGGCGTCATTAACAGCGTACCGCCACGCAAGCTGCGTGCGTTGGCAATCGACGACACCACAATATCTAACCGCTGGCCCGGCCGTGAAAACGGCGGAAGATCAGCGGTCACCATCACCGCAGCTACGTTGCGCAGCTGCAAGTTTGTGCCTGCAGGCACCGTCACCCCAAGTTGAGACAGCATGTTAGTAAGGCTTTGGCTGGTGAACGGCGCTTGTGTCGTTTGGTCACCGCTATTATCAAGGCCAACGACCAACCCGTAGCCTACCAGCTGGTTATCACGCACCCCGGCAAAACTTGCCAAGTCACGAACGCGCTCGGCCTGGGCGGGCAATGCCAGCAAACACAGCACTACTAACGCTGCCAGCTGAATAGCCCAGGCGCTAATTGCTCGATCATTAGCTGAGTGTAAACGCATCGTTCCTGCCTGCTGTTGTTCTTTCATCGATGGCTTCCCCATAGCGCTAGAACGGCGAGACGTTCAGGAAGAAACGCTGTAGCCAACCCATGTGCTGCGCTTCATTAATGTAGCCGTCCCCCACGTACTCAATGCGCGCATCTGCTACCTGGGTCGAAGGAACGGTGTTCTGTGCGGTAATCGTGCGCGGGTTAACCACGCCGGAAAAACGGATAAACTCGGTGCCTTGGTTAATCGCAATTTGCTTCTCACCACGCACGCGTAAATTGCCGTTATTCATCACCTCCAGCACCGACACGGTAATCGTCCCGGTAAAGGAGTTAGTCGCCTGCGAGCCGCCACCCCCAGAAAAGATATTTTCTGATGAGACATCAAAGCCATAGTCTTCAAGAAAATCGATAATATCGGGGATTTGCTCTATTCCCAGGCTCGCAGAACCGCTGCGGTTAGCATTCGATTGAGAGCTTTTGCTCGCACTAACTTCCTCATTCAGCACAATGGTTAAAATATCGCCAATGGAACGCGGCCGACGATCTTCAAACAGCGGTTGATACCCGCCCTGCCTTGCCTGATAAATAGAGCCGTTAGGGATGGGCGGAGGGCGGTCCACAATGCTGATCTGCTCCTGTTCTCCTACCACTGAAGCTCTTGGTACTTGAGCACACCCGGCAACAACCAGCATTAAAAGCGCTAGCCCCGCTAGCGCAATACGACGTGACATAGGGTGCAGCTCCAGCATAACGCGGCCTGTAAAGTAAGCGAGAAGGGTAGTAAGCGAGAGACAGTAAGCAAGAAACAGTAAAAAAAAGAGATAAAACCGTTACAGCTGGCTTAACCGTGCCAGCATTTCATCGCTGGTAGATATCGCCTTGCTGTTAATTTCATACGCTCGCTGGGTCTGAATCATGCTGACCATTTCTTCAACCACATTGACGTTAGAGGTTTCCACATACCCCTGGAACAAGCGGCCTGCGCCGTTCATACCCGGCATATTTTCGTTGGGTGCGCCTGAAGCGCCCGTTTCTAAATAAAGGTTGCCACCAATACTTTGCAAACCGGCGGGATTAATAAACGTACTCACGGTTATTTGCCCTACTTCATTGTCAATTGCTACACCTGGCTGACGAACGCTCACCGTGCCATCTTCACCGATGCTAACTGACAAGGCGTTGGCCGGTAAAAAAATAGCAGGTTCAACAGGGTAGCCATTGGCCGTGACCATTTGACCGTTTTCATTTAACTGAAAGCTGCCGTCGCGGGTATAGCCTGAGGTGCCATCGGGTAACAACACTTGGAAAAAGCCTTCGCCGTCGATCGCAAGGTCACGGGAATTTTCTGTTTGCTCTAGGCCACCTTGGGTATGCAAGCGCTCGGTAGCCACAGCGCGTACGCCGGTGCCCACCTGCATGCCGGATGGCAGGCGGTCTTGAATATTGTTCTGAGCGCCCGGCTGACGCATGTTCTGATACAGCAGGTCTTCAAATACGGGGCGCGAGCGTTTGAAACCATTGGTGCTCACGTTGGCTAGGTTGTTTGAAATCACATCTAGCTTGGTTTGCTGAGATTCCAAACCGGTTTTAGCTGTCCACAACGACTTAATCATAACTGAGATTCCTTGCCCGACTGACTCACTAGCCGTAATGGCTAGTGAGTTTTTGAATTAGCCCTGAATTAGCCCTGAATAGATAGAATGCCATTGGCGCGCTGAGCGTTTTCATCGGCGGTAGTGATGACTTTCATCTGCATATCATAGCGCCGAGCAACGTCGATCATCGACACCATGGCATCGACAGCGCTAACGTTGCTGCCTTCCAGTGCGCCGCTCACCAGCTTGGCATTTTCGTCAGCGGGCAAGGCACCCGGCCCACCTTCATCATTCAGCGGTGCACGAAACAGGCCGTCTTCGCCGCGCGTGAGTTCCCCTTGCTCGGGCGTCACCAGCTTAATACGCCCTACCTCGACCAGCGCTTCCGGCCCTACGCCTTCAGGAATAGCGCTAATGGTTCCATCAGCACCAATAGATATTTGCGCGCCTTGCGGAATGGCAATAGGGCCACCTTCCCCCATGACGGGGCGGCCTACGTTGAGCAAAACGCCATCCGCATCAATTTGCAGATCGCCACGCCGTGTATAGGTTTCGGTACCGTCGTCTGCCTGCACCGCCATCCACGCGTCGCCCTGCATAGCGACATCCAGGGTGCGGCCCGTAAACTCAACGGGCCCCTGAGAAAAGTCACTACCTGGCGTGGTGGCCACCGCAGAGGTTCGCGTTGCCAGCAAGGCTTCCCCCTGAACGGGCACAGAACGGGCAGCCTGAAGCTGGGCACGAAAACCGGTGGTGCTGACATTCGATAGGTTGTTACTCACCACCGACTGCTGATCCATCGTGTGTTTCGCGCCGCTCATGGCGGTATACAGCATTCGATCCACGGTACTTACTCCTTAACCCAATGACCGATTATTAAAGGTTAATAATGGTCTGCAGGAGTTCGTCCTGGGTGCTGATAGACGTCGAGTTCGCTTGGTAAGCACGCTGGGCAACAATGGTGTCCACCAGCTGCTTTGCCAAATCAACGTTAGAGTTTTCTAAAACACCGGATTCAATGGTGCCAAACATACCTGTACCTGCAATGCCTATCACTGGCTCTCCGGATGTCGCAGTTTGCCTCCATGCGTTGTTACCAATCGGTTGTAATCCTTCAGTGTTTGCAAAATTAGCAAGAACGATTTGCCCAGCGGGTATGCTTTGCTCATTAGTATAATTACGGTATATCACACCATTTTCATCAATACTCAGACCTGCTAAGGCACCAGATGCAAAACCATCTTGGCTCAGCGCACTTTGCACTGAATTACCACTGAACTGTGTAGTGCCAGCCAACACAAAGTTGAAGTTCAGTACATCTGCACCATTCTCAGAAGGGAAAGTTATAGCCGCTTTATCGTCCCCATTACCACCAGGATTATCAGGTTTAGTGTTTGCATCTCCATCATCAACGCCAACAATAAATTCTTGTCCATTAGCGTTTGTATCTTTTGTAAGCAGACCGTTAGCATTAAAAGACAATGAAAAATTATTTTCATCATCATAGTAACCATCTACAGCAACACGTACATCCCAGTCATTATCACCAACTTTTGTGTAATAGGAAGATACATTCCTCGCATTACCCAGTGAGTCAAATACAGTGTAGCTATTGGCAAAATGATAACTAATTTCTTCAGTTGCGCCGGGCTCTCTTGCTATCGTGTTAAAAACATCGACACTTTGTAACAAATCGTTGTTTGTGTGATCAATACTCGCATCAAGGTTATAAACAGCTGAAACCTCTGCAGTTTGCTTGGCAGGAATATCGCCTGTTGGAATCTGTATTGGCCCAGGATTATTTGCAATAATTCTGGTCTCAGACTCTGGGTTCGCAGGGTCAGCCTCCTCAATGCCATAACCTGTCAGCTGCTGCCCAGATGCGGTAACTAAAAAGCCATTGGCATTTTGACTAAACTGCCCATTTCTTGAGAAACCAATTTGGCCATTAGGCTCTTGAATTCTATAGAAGCCTTCACCTGCAATTGCTAAATCCAGCGTACGCCCAGTAGATTCAAGATCACCAGCCGTAAAATCCTGGCGGACATCTGCCACATTCACACCCAAACCTACTTGGCTGTTGGCACCCGCAAATACATCAGAAAAAATAGCGCCTGAGCTTTTAAAGCCGACGGTTTGCGAGTTGGCAATATTATTACCTAAGATTTTTAGGTTTTCTGATTGAGCATTAAGACCACTTAGCGCTTGAGAAAAACTCATTTCATTCTCCTGGAAGACAATTTATGCCACTAAATCAAAGAATTTGTTTAACTTCATTCAGGCTGACTTGCCCATAAATCGCCCCTAGATCCAGCCGCACGCTACCGTTACCATCATTAGGCGTTACGCTATTGACAATGGCGTAGTTAAGCGCGGTCGATTCAATTGTTTCACCTTCAGCGTCTGTCGCTTCTAGCTGGACGGTATAGCGGTTACTGGCAACTACTTCACCTTGATTATTTTTTCCATCCCACTGGAAAGACTGCACACCTTCCTGCACGCCTCCTAGGTCATAGCGACGTATAATCTGGCCACCTTGCCCCACAATCGTGGCTTGAACATTCGCTGCAGGCTGGGCTAATTCAATACCGAAAGGCGTTGAGTAAGGCTGGCCTTCGCTATCTTGCTCTAGCATGATTTGACGCCCAGGCACCATGACGCCCTGGCCAATTAACCCGCTTGCCTGCAATGCCTGATTGGCATCCATTTGGCTTGTGATGCTCTGTAACGTGCTGTTCAGCTGTTCAATGCCGCTCACTGTGTTGATCTGTGCGATCTGAGACGTCATCTCCGCGTTTTCCATGGGTTTCAGCGGATCTTGGTTTTGCAATTGGGTAATAAGCAGCGTCATAAAGCTATTACGTAGCTCATCTGACTGGCTCTGCTTAAGCTGAATACCGCCACCGTTAATATTCGACAACGTGGTTGGATCAATTGTACTCATCATTAGCCCTCACCCAGCGAAAGCGTCTGCGTTAGCATTTGCTTACTGGTATTAAACACTTCGATATTGGCTTGATAGGAGCGCGAGGCTGAAATCATGTTGACCATTTCATGCACGGGCTCAACATTGGGCTTTGCCACATAGCCTTCTTCATCAGCGGCTGGGTGGCTGGGCATATATTCCATACGCAGCGGTGAATCGTCTTCCACCACTTCGGTAACGCGCACGCCGCCCACGCCATAGCGGTTGTTCTGTGCTTGGGTCTCAAACACCACCTGTTTGGCTCGATAGGTTTCGCCATCAGGCCCGGCGATACTGTCGGCATTGGCCATATTGCTAGCGGTAACGTTCATTCGCTGGGCTTGGGCGCTCATTGCCGAACCGGCAATGTCAAACGCGGAAAACATCGACATCTCTTTTTATCTCCTCACGAAGTTGGCCCAGGTTACTCAGGCTGCATGGCATTTTTCAGCCCTTGTATACGGCTATTAAGCATAGTGAGCCCCGCCTGATAGCGAACAGCGTTATCAGCAAACTGCGTGCGCTCACGATCCATATCGACCGTATTACCGTCTAGGCTTGGCTGGTCGGGAATGCGGTAGAGCAAATCGGCATTACCCGTTCCTCGCCATGCGGGGCCTTCTCCAGCAATATGGTTGCCAGCGGTGCGCGCCAAGGCCAGGCCGCCACCGGTGCTGTTTCCGGCAGATGCACCCGGAGCACCGTCGACTGCTTTTTTTAGCTCACTCGCAAAATCAATATCGCGCGCTTTAAAATTGGGGGTATCGGCATTGGCAATATTCGCCGCCAACACTTCGTGGCGTGACTGGCGTAAACCCAATGCTTTTTGGTGATAATTAAAGGCAGATTCTAGTTGATCAATCATGCCGGCCCTCGCTTTGAGGCAAAAATAAAATGGATTTTGTTGATGATGAAGAATACGTCTGTATCTGTCAGCTTAAAGCATGGAACAGCTGGCGTTTCTATCAGCATTTCGTGTGTTACGACGGCTACCTTTTCGCTACACTGGATGGTTCATCATTCTGATTGCTCTCTTTGCTTTTTCTTCCTTTGCTCCCAAGTAAGCGACCTCCCCCTATGTTACCAAAGCGCTTTACTCAATCACGCACGCGTCGCTATTGGAAAGCACTCGCCTTACTGGCGGGCATAGGCTTGGCTTTGATCGGCCATGTTCAAGCAAATGACGACAATCTGATGCAGCACGTGCATCAATTTTTGTACGAAGAGACACAGGCATTAGGCGAGGAAGTAGTGATTGACCTGCGGCCACCGTCTCCCCACTTGCCGGTGTGCGTTCAGCCGGAACCTTTTTTGCCTAATGCGAATCAAGCCCCTTTAGGCCGCGTTTCTGTTGGGGTGCGTTGTGGCGAAGATCGCCGTCAAGTGCGCTATTTACAGGCTCAAATTGATGTCATTGGTAATTATGTTGTTGCCGCAAGAGACATTGAGCGGGGTACGCTGATCACCTCAGAAATGCTCAATGAACGCGGCGGTAATCTTGGCGACCTTTCCGCTCAAGCGTTGACCGCTGAAGAAGACATTGTGGGTAAAGTGGCTCAGCGCCCCATTCGTAGCGGCAGCGCTTTTTTAGCGCACTATTTACAAGCACCTCATCTGGTTGAACGCGGGCAGCGCGTTACGGTCATAGCGCAGGGCGCTGCTTTTCGTGTTTCTCGTGAAGGCGAAGCGCTTGAAAATGGCGCGCTTGGTGAACGTATCAGGGTGCGTTTTGGCTCTCGGGAAATCATGACGGCACGGGTCACTGAACAAGGTATTTTGGTGGTGGATTTTTAACACATTGCCTAAAGTTATGCTCAGCGCTGCCGATAGATTGGTATACAAGTTACATTAAGCGCCAAGCGCATCGGCGTTGACGATGAGGCAAACAACGTGAAAATTGATAATATTAGTTCGCTATTACGCTCGAACCAGGCTCAGCCTCGGGATGAGACGCAAAAAGCTGATAGCGCAAAGCCAGCCACATCGGGCAGCGCAGCTCGCGAATCGACTCAACTGAGCCAATCAAATATTGATGAGTCTCAAGATATTGATTCAGCTAAAGTCGAAGAGATTCGAAACGCTATTCGCGAGGGGCGTCTTGAGATGCGTGCTGAACGTATTGCCGATGGGCTGATTGCGAATTTACAGGATTTATAAGGAACGCTATTCATGAGCCTTGCTAATTTGCTTACCGACCAGCAGCACCGCCTTGATGCGTTGATGTCACTGTTATCGAGCGAGCAAAACCTGTTGACTCAAGGTGATGTTGACGGCGATGCATTAGCTAAAGTAGCTCTTGAAAAACAAGCCCTGCTTGTAGAGCTTGAGCGCATTGAGACCATGCGGCGTGATGTGCAAAAACGCTTGGGCTATGCAGAAGGTGCTAAGGGTGCCAGAACAGCAGCTAATGACGCTGGCTGCCAAGCTGCGTGGGAAAGCTTGCTAGAAAAGAGTGAGCGGGCTGCACGCATGAATGAGTTGGCAGGGCAAATGCTTTCGGTTCGAATGAAGCATAATCAGGCAATGCTTGACTATATTCGTCAAATCGCTGAAAAAACGCTATATAAGCCAGATGGCCGTAACAGCGCTCAACCTGGCAGAATCAACGCTTCAGCCTAATTTCTACTATCTCCATTTGTACTATCTTCATTTGCAGCACTATCTCCTCGACAAACTTAATGCATGACGTTTGAACCCTCCGACGATTCATTCAAAGAATAGAATCGCGGATTCTTACCCCTCTCACGCGCTCTGTTGCCAGAGCGAGGAGAGCGATACCGGGGTTC